>Ga0210402_10000369_pt1 | contig 50432 bp, 45 predicted proteins | sample IncBWC7MmetaG_FD_161055 | JGI IMG/M metagenome (GOLD analysis project Ga0210402, IMG submission 161055) | Forest soil microbial communities from Barre Woods Harvard Forest LTER site, Petersham, Massachusetts, United States - Inc-BW-C-7-M | ecosystem: Environmental > Terrestrial > Soil >... | reverse complement strand
GCGGCAGTTTATGCTGAATGAACAAGCAAGAGACCGCGTGCCGAATTCCGCTGCCAATCCGCTGTCGACCGCTTTTTCGGCGCCAAAATTCCGCTGCCGGCCGGCTCGGCCGGATCGTACCCAAGCCATTGATCTCAAGCAGATTTTCGGCGTTGAGAGGGTGCCTTTTGGCGGCTGGGAGACGTTTTCTCCCTGCCGGCAGGGAGAGGCGGCGGGGTCAGCGCATGCCCCCGAGCCCGCCCCCGGAACGCTTGTCATCGCCGAACTGTGCCGCCATGTTGTGGGTTAAAGCCAGACGAGGAGAGCGATGCCGAGCGAAGCTTTGATCGGCGGCGCGGGTGCCGGCCCCGCCGCGGTGAAGGACGTCACCACCGCGACGTTCATGACCGAGGTCGTCGACGGGTCCTTTGAGGCTCCGGTGATCGTCGATTTCTGGGCGCCCTGGTGCGGGCCGTGCAAGCAGCTCGGGCCGATCCTCGAAAAGACCGTGCGGGCCACCGGTGGTGCGGTCCGGATGGTCAAGGTCAATATCGACGACAACCCGCAGATCGCCCAGCAGATGCGCATCCAGTCGATCCCCGCCGTCTATGCCTTTAAGGACGGCCGGCCGGTCGACGGCTTTGTCGGGGCGCTGCCCGAGAGCCAGGTCAAGCAGTTCGTCCAGCGCCTCGGCGGCGGCAAAGGTGCCCCCTCGCCGGTCGAGGAAGCGATGGCGATGGCCAAGGAGGCACTGCAGTCGGGCGACCACAAGACCGCCGGTGCGCTCTATGCGCAGGTCTTGCAGCGCGACCCGGCCAACCTCGAAGCGCTCGCCGGCAATATCAGGGCGATGATTGCGCGCGGCGACCTCGCCAAGGCGCGACAGGCGCTCGACCGGGCCCCGAAGGAGGGTGCGGCTCACGCCGAGATCACCGCGGCGCGTTCGGCGCTCGAACTCGCCGAGCAGGCGCAGAAGGCGATGGCCGGGGCGAGCAAGCTGCGCGCCCGGCTGGCGGCCAATCCCGACGATCACGAGGCGCGTTTCGAGATCGCCACCGCACTCTTCGGCAGCGGCAATCGCGAGGCGGCGATCGATGAACTCCTCGGCCTCTTCAAGCGCGACCGCGAGTGGAACGAGCAGGCGGCGCGCAAGCAGCTCGTAAAATTCTTCGAGGCGATGGGGCCGACGGATCCGTTAACCCTGAGTGGCAGGCGTCGGCTCTCCGCCCAGATGTTTTCCTGACCAGATGTTTTCCTGAGAGGTGCCGGGATGAGCGAACGGCTGGGCGGAACCGCGCTCCCCGCAATTCTTCCGATCTTTCCGCTGACCGGCGTGCTGTTGCTGCCGCGCGGCCGGCTGCCGCTCAACATCTTCGAGCCGCGCTATCTGGCGATGACCCGCGATGCGCTCGCCGGCGAACGGCTGATCGGCATGGTGCAGCCGAGCGATCCGCGGGTTGCCGGGCATAATCCGCCGGTCTATCCGACGGGCTGCGCCGGGCGCATCACCTCGTTCTCCGAGACCGATGACGGGCGCTTCCTGATCGCCTTAACCGGCATCAGCCGGTTCCGCATCCGCGAGGAATTGCCGCTGTTGGAGGGCTATCGGCGGGTCGTGCCGGAGTGGAGCGAATTCGCCGGCGACCTGCGGACTGAAGACGAGCCCGGTTTCGACCGCGACCGGCTGCTGCGCGGCCTCAAGGCCTATTTCCACCATCATCAGATGCAGGCCGACTGGGATGCGATCACTTCGGTGCCGGGCGAGCGGCTCGTCACCTCGATCGCGATGATCTGCCCGTTCGAGCCGAGCGAGAAGCAGGCGCTACTCGAGGCCCCCGATCTCGCAGAGCGGGCACGGCTTCTGACCGCGATCGTCGAGATGGCGGCGCTGAACCAGCCTCAGGACGGCGCCGGCAGCGCCCGCCATTGAGAGGGATCCCGGGAGGACGGCATGGAAGGGACACCGGAAGTCGATCCGAAGCTACTCGAAATCCTGGTCTGCCCGCTGACCAAGGCGCCGTTGCGCTACGACCGCGAAGCCCAGGAATTGATCAGCGAGGAGGCGGGGCTCGCCTATCCGATCCGTGACGGGATCCCGATCATGCTGATCGACGAGGCACGCCGGTTGCGCGACGACGAGATGCCGTCGAAGCTTCCGGCGCCTTGAGGAGGAGGTGTGAGCGCCGCCGCGGCGACGCGCTGGCCCGTCGAGCTGCGCCTCAAAAAGGCGGAGAAGCTGCTCGAGGTGGCTTATGATGACGGTAGCCGGTTCCGTCTTCCGGCCGAGTATTTGCGCGTCGAAAGCCCGTCTGCCGAAGTCCAAGGTCACGGGCCCGGGCAGAAGACGCTGGTCGCCGGCCGCGCCCATGTCGGGATCATCGCTCTGGAGCCGGTCGGCAACTACGCGGTGCGCATCACCTTTGACGATCTCCACGACACCGGGATCTATTCCTGGACCTACCTCTACGAGCTCGGCGTCGAGCATGAGACGCGCTGGCGCGCTTATCTCGAAGGCCTTGAGGCGAACGGCCTCAGCCGCGAGCCGGCACGCTAGTTCGCCATTCTCCTCTACAGCGACACGCCGCGGACGAGACGCGGCAAATCGCCCGCGAGCCCCATGGCGTCGCGCATCAGGAGCCGCTTGAGCGGCGGCAGGCGGTGAACCGCGGCGAGGCCGAGATCACGGGCCAAGCGCAGTGGCGCGAGCTGGTTGGAGAAAAGGCGGTTGAGCCCGTCGGTCACCGCAGCGAGGGCGAGCGTGTCGAAACGGCGCCATTGCTGATAATTGTCGAGCAGGTCGGGATCGCCGATGTCGAGACCGAGCCGGCGCCGGTCGATCACCAGCTCGGCGAGCGTCGCGACGTCGCGGATGCCGAGATTGAGGCCTTGACCGGCAATCGGATGGATCACATGCGCCGCTTCGCCGACCAACGCCAGCCGTTCGGCGACATAGCGCTCGGCCAGCATCAGACCGAGCGGATAGGTCCAGCGCGGCCCGATCGGTTCTACCGCGCCGAGGAAATCGCCGAAGCGGGCGGCGAGCTCGGTGGCAAAGGCGGCATCCGGGAGCGCCGCGAGACGGGCGGCCAGCTCGGCCTGTTCGGTCCACACGATCGAGGAGCGGTTGCCGGTCATCGGCAAGATCGCAAACGGTCCCGCCGGCAGGAAATGCTCGACGGCGATGCCGCAATGCGGGCGTTCGTGCTGCATCGTCGTCACGATCGCGGTCTGGCGATAGCGCCACGCGACGGTACCGATGCCGGCGGCATGCCGCAGCCGCGACTCCTGCCCGTCGGCTGCAGCGATCAGACGAGCCGCTATCGTCCGTCCGTCGGAGAGTGTTGCGACGGCCGCAGAGGACGACGTCTCGACCGCACCAACATCGAGCGGCGCCAGGAACGAGAGGCTCTCCAGGGACCGAATGCGCTCGAGCAGGATCCGTCGGAGCACCCGGTTCTCGACGATGTAGCCGAGCGGTGCTGCACCATCGAGGTCGCGATGGTCGTAATGCAGAAACAGAAGAGAGCCGTCGTCGGCGACCCGGATCTCGAGGATCGGCTCGGCCTCCGCCGCGATCTCCGGCCACAGGCCGAGAGCATCGAGAACGCGGCGGGAACCGTAGGCGATCGCCGAGCTGCGCCCATCGAAGCCCTCGCCAAGCATCGTTCTGGGATCTTGGCGATCGGCGATCGCGACACCCAGTCCGGCGCCGGCACAGGCGCTACCGAGCAGCAGCCCTATCAGACCACCGCCGACGATCAGCAGTTCGACTTGCTGCGTCACGGCAGGAGCATGGAACGCTGCCGTCGGGCTGTCCAGCGCCCGATCGCGTCAAGCGCTTTCACGCCCGGCGTCAATGGCGTAATCTCGTTTCCGGTTTGTGCCGTTAGGGGATCGCCGGAGCTTGGGGAAGGCCGGCGCTGGAGGGGGACAGCATGGCCAGATCGTTAGGCTATTCGGCGCGCGGCAGCGCTCGCCGGAGGCGCGGCTGGGCGGACGCCTGGACCGCACTAAAGCGGCGCCTGTTCGAATCGCTGGGTTTTGCTCTGTTGCTCGCCAGCTTTTTGCTGACCCTGGCGTTGCTGACCTACGACCCGCGGGATCCGTCGTTGAATACCTCGGTCGACGCGGCGCCGCACAACTTTCTCGGCCCAAACGGGGCGGTTGTTGCCGACCTCTTGCGGCAAAGCTTCGGCCTTGGTGCATTTTTGATCCCGACGGTGCTGCTGGGCTGGTCGTTACGCCTGCTACTGAACCGCCCGCTTAAATCGATCTGGCTGCGAGGTGCATTGCTTCCGGTGGTCCTGGCGCTCGGAGCGCTCGCTCTATCGGTTCTTGACGCCGGATTGCCCGCTCCGGGGATGAGGTTCGGCGGCGCGGTCGGATGGGCTTTGCACCGGCTGGTCTCGAGTGCCGGCCTGAGTGCCGCCGCGTTGCCGATTTCGATGACGGCGGCGGCAATGGTCGGCTTGCTGCTGCTGTTGATTATGGGCCTGTCGTGGCGGGACTGGCGCCAACTCGGAGAAGGGGCGGGACGGGTTGGCGCTGCCTCTGGCCGGGGGACGATCGCGGCCGCTGGTCTGGCGGATCGGCTGTTCCACCATTGGCGGGAGGCAAGCCGCGCCGGCAAGACTGCAGCGGCCGCCGCTTCTGGCAACGTCGATCCGGGAGCGCGGACCATCGTGACGGTATTGCCGGACCGCCGCGAGCCCCGCCTCGACCGCCGCATGCCAAGCGCTGCCGAGGGAGAGCACGAGCGCGGCGGTCTCATCCGCTTCATAGTCCCCGGGGCGAAGCCGCTCGTTCCCGGAAAGCGCGCTGATCAGGAGCGACAACCGACGCTCGATCTCGAACCGGACGAGCGTCCAATCCTGCCCTCCCTTGATCTGTTGGCAAAGCCTCTGGCGGTGAAAACCGAAGCCGTCGACGAGGATGCGCTCGAAAAAAATGCCCGTCTGCTCGAAACCGTGCTCGAGGACTTCGGCGTGCGCGGTCAGATCGTGCAGGTTCGCCCGGGGCCGGTCGTGACGCTGTACGAACTGGAACCGGCACCCGGGATCAAGGCCTCCCGCATCATCGGGCTCGCCGACGACATCGCCCGCTCGATGAGCGCGATTTCGGTTCGCGTTGCCGTGGTGCCGGGGCGCAACGTGATCGGCATCGAGCTGCCAAACAGGAAGGCGGAGACCGTCGTTTTGCGCGAGCTTCTCGGCTCCCCGATCTACGAAAATCATCCCGGGCGTCTCGCCCTGATCCTGGGCAAGGATATTTCCGGCGAGCCGGTCCTCGCCGACCTCGCCAAGATGCCGCATCTCTTGATCGCCGGGACGACGGGATCGGGCAAGTCGGTCGGCATCAACACGATGATCCTGTCGATCCTCTACCGCATGCCGCCCGATCGCTGCAAATTCATTATGGTCGATCCGAAGATGTTGGAATTGTCGGTTTACGACGGGATTCCGCATCTTCTGGCCCCGGTTGTCACCGACCCGCGCAAGGCCGTTCTCGCGCTGAAATGGACGGTGCGCGAAATGGAGAACCGCTACCGCAAGATGTCGAAGCTCGGGGTTCGCAACATCGACGGGTTCAACACGAGGCTTGCCGAGGCGCAGGCCAAAGGCGAAAGCCTCGTCCGCAAGGTGCAAACCGGGTTCGATCCGGAGACCGGGGAGCCGATTCTCGAACCCCAGCCCTTCGACACGAGCGAATTGCCGCTGATCGTCGTCGTGGTCGACGAGATGGCCGATCTGATGCTGGTAGCCGGCAAGGAGATCGAGGCGGCGATCCAGCGCCTGGCGCAGATGGCTCGCGCCGCCGGGATCCACCTGATCATGGCGACCCAGCGCCCGTCGGTCGACGTCATCACCGGCACGATCAAGGCCAACTTTCCGACCCGGATCAGCTTTCAAGTGACCTCGAAGATCGACAGCCGGACGATCCTCGGCGAAGGTGGCGCCGAGCAGCTCCTGGGTCGGGGCGACATGCTCTACATGGCGGGTGGAGGTCGCATCACGCGTGTCCATGGCCCGTTCGTCTCCGATGAAGAAGTCGAGCGCGTCGTGTCGTTCCTGAAGACGCGGGGAGAGCCCGATTACATCGACGACATCACCGAAGACGACGACGCTTGCTTCGGTTTGCCAGCAGATGAGGAAGGGGGCGGTCCGGGGGACACATTGTACGCGCAGGCGGTTGCCGTCGTATATCGCGAGGGCAAGGCGTCAACGAGCTTTGTGCAGCGGCATCTCCAGATCGGCTACAATCGCGCCGCGCGCATCATCGAGCGAATGGAAGCCGAAGGCATCGTCAGCGCAGCCAACCATGTCGGCAAGCGCGAAGTCTTGGCGCGGGGCGGCGATTGACCGCAATTGATGGCGGCGGGTGCCGGCTCCATCTCTCCGCCTAGCTACGCAACCGCGCCAGGGACGACGCGGGCCCGGGCGGAGTCAGTGGAGAATCGGGTGCAAATCAGCAAGAAAGCAATGGCGCCCACCCGACGCAGCTTTGTCAGCGTCACTTTGGCGGTGGCTACAACGCCTTTTGCGGCGCTCGCGCGTGCCGCCGCTCCGCCGACGGCTGTCGCGATGACGCCACAGGACGCAGCCGACCTGCGTCGTATCTCGGCTTATCTAAACGGCATCCAGACGATGACCGCCCGGTTCCGGCAGCACTCTTCCGGTGGGGGCGCGGGCGGAAGCTTATGGCTGGCCCGGCCGGGCCGGATGCGATTCGAGTACGATCCGCCTTCACCTATCCTGCTGATTGCCGATCGGTTCTATGTCTATTACGTCGACAAACAACTGGCTGAGATGTCGAAGGTCGGATTGAAATCGACCCCGGCCTGGTTTCTATTGCGCGAGCCGATAACCTTTGACGACCTTGTCGTGACGTGGTTGGAGCGCGGAGCGAACGGATTGGGGGTTACAGTTGTCGACCCGGCGGAGCCGGACAACGGCAGTTTGACAATGCTGTTCACGAACCAGCCGGCGCTGCGGCAGTGGACGATCGTCGATCAGCAGCGCAAGATCACGACGGTTTCGATCTCCGATGTACAGTTCGGAGTAGCATTGGACCCTGAGTTGTTTGTATATCGGGATCCGTTCGCTGCCGGCCGCCGCCAGCTTCAGCCCTGAGTCCCGATTTGATGCTCGCCTGTCATTTGCCGCTCGTTGGCATTCCTACCTGCCTTCGCACGGTCGGCAAGCGCGTCTTCCACGGAGTCAACGAAAGGTATCCGAGTGCCGTGATTGATGCGGCGGGGTGCCTGCCGGTATTGATCCCAGCGATCGGATCGAAAATCGACGTCTGCCAGATGCTCGACAGGCTGGACGGATTGCTCTTGACCGGGAGTCCGTCGAACGTCCATCCCAGCCATTACGGTGCCGAGCCCAGTCACCCGGAAATCCTGCACGACCCGGAGCGCGACGCGACGACGCTGCCGCTTATTCGCGAGGCGGTCCGGCGCGACCTGCCTGTCTTGGCTATCTGTCGCGGCATCCAGGAATTGAATGTGGCGCTTGGCGGAACGCTCCACCAACGAGTGCACGAGGTTCCGGGCCGCCTCAATCACCGTTCTCGGAAGGATTCTCCCGATGGCCCATATGGACCGGCGCACCGCGTCGCGCTGACCAAGGGCGGGCTCCTGGCATCGTTTGCCGGGGTTGCCGAGGTGATGGTCAATTCGTTGCATTCGCAGGGTATCGATCGTCCGGCACCTGGGCTTCGGGTCGAGGCCGTGGCGCCGGACGGACAGATCGAGGCGGTCAGCCTTCCTGATGCGCGATTTGTCATTGGCGTACAATGGCATCCAGAGCACAAGGCCCTTGACAATCCATTCTCAAGAGGTTTGTTTCTCGCGTTCGCACGGGCATGCCAGTCGGCCCAGGCGGGCGCCGCGGGTGCCATCCGCGCGGCCTGAACGCATCCAAGCTAGTTCCGGAACCCCGCATGCAATTTTGCCCTCAGGGCATGCGCGAAATGCGACCTTGCTTTCCTTTTGACGCACCCCATCTGCTGGCTTCGGAAGCGGAGAGGGCAGCAAACCCTCTTTAGAACGGGCCCGTCTCCCCTGTGGGCCTAGTTTCCCCCAAACGCTTCTGACATGTAGGCGCCCGGTCTTCCCCCCCGACCGGGCGCCGATGTTTTGTGCTACTCGTTGATGGTCCTGGTCCCGGGACGAACCTCTCGGATCGGCCGTAACCATGCGCCTCGTCACTTGGAACATCAACTCGATCCGCCTCAGGATGGACAATGTACGGCGGCTGATTGCGGAATGGGCCCCCGAGGTCCTTTGCCTTCAGGAGACCAAGACTCAAGACGGCCTGTTTCCGCGAGAGGCGTTCGAAGCCATCGGCTACCGATATATGCTCGTACATGGGATGAAGGGGTATAACGGCGTCGCCATCCTGTCGCGAATCCCGTTCAAATCACCTCAGATTCGTGCCTGGTGCGCCCGCGCCGATTGCCGACATGCAACGGTCGAGCTGCCCGGTGCTGTCGAGCTCCACAACGTCTACGTCCCAGCGGGTGGCGATCTGCCGGATCCGGGCCAGAACCCAAAATTTGCCCATAAACTGCGATTTCTCGACGAGTTGACCGCGTGGTTCGCGGCGGAACGGCAAGGTGGCCGCTCGATGATCGCAGTCGGCGATCTGAACATCGCACCGCTCGAGACCGATGTCTGGTCGCACAAGCAGCTCTCGAATGTGGTCAGCCACACCCCGGTCGAGGTGGAACGCCTCGAGTTGCTGCAGCGGGCGGGCGGGTTTGTCGACGCGGTTCGGCATTTCGTGCCGCCCCCGGAACGCTTGTACACGTGGTGGAGCTACCGCGCGCGCGACTGGGCAGCCTCGAACCGCGGGCGGAGACTTGATCATATTTGGGTGACGCCATCCCTCCTCAACGCGCTGGCCGAGGCCCGCGTTCACCGGGAGAGCCGCGGTTGGGATAGAGCCTCCGATCATGTGCCTGTCATGCTGACGATCGGGAACTGACGCGTCGGTAGAGTTGGTAGCGGCCGGGCAAGACGCCCTGGGGTAGCGGTATCGGCTTCAGTTCAGCCGCGGCGACGGCAGGCTCGCTGGCGAGTATCCCTCCTGGCCGAAGCAGCGGTGGGATCAATGGTGCCAGCTCCGCCGCGAGAGCTTGGCTCGCCGCGGAGTCGCCGGTCCCGGGGTCGAAATGAGCGAGCGCGATCCGACCCCCGAGCAACTTGCGGGCGCACTGTAAGGTATCGCGCATGTCGCCAAGGAGGAGAAGTTCGGCCGGCGGTATGCAGTCGGGATGCGCGGCGACCCGGCGCTCGCAGACATAAATTCTTCGGTCCGGGAAGAGTTGGCGCAGATGATCATAGGTCCGGCCATTACCAAGCCCAAGTTCGAGGATCTCTCCGTCCAATCCCCGGACAAGACCGGCTGCGAGATCTAGACAAGCGCGCTGTGCCTTCAGCCGGCGGATGAAGCTGTCGAGCCGGCTCACGACCGGTCAGGCGGCGATGCCGGCCTGCTCGCGCAATCGTCTTACCTCGTTAAGCGCCGCGCTCAATTGATTGTTGGTTGACGCTACCGTCTGCGCCAATTCCTGCATTATCGACACTGCCATGGTGGGAAATTCCCGCACCATGCGCATGAACGGCTCTTTCGAGATGCGCAGAGCGACGACGCGGTCTTTGGCACAGACGGTCGCATTGCGCGGCACGTCGCACAGGATCCCCATCTCGCCAACGAGCTCGTTGGGACCGCGCGTCGCGACAATCACCGGACCGGCCGGCGTCTCGACCATTACGTCGGCATAGCCCTCGATGATCAGATAGGCCGCGTCAGCCGGGTCGCCTTGCCGCATCAGCGGCTTCCCAGGGTCGAAACCGATCCGCTCGCTCATAAAGGCTAGGAGCTTCAGTTTGGCAGGCTCGATCTCGGCAAACATCGGCACTCGCCGAAGCAACTCGAATTCTTGCTTTAGGCTCATCGCATTCCTCCCATCATTCTGGCGGTGCTCGTCGCCATGCTCATTCAGCGGCCATAAGCAAGGACATCAGCGACCCGTTGCCCTCAAGCTCGACCGGCGTACCTTGTTCTTGCAGCTTGCCGTTGCTCAGCACAATGACCCGGTCGAAATTGCGGGCGAGGCTCGCCCGATGCAGTACCCAAATGATCCCGCGGCCTGCAAACTCCTCGCTCAGCCCGCGCATCACTCGCGATTGCGCCTGCCCATCGAGCGCAGAGGTCGCCTCGTTGAGAATCAGAAGGTCGGGACGCTTGAGCACTGCGCGAGCGATCCCGGCCTTTTGCCGATCGGCGAACGACAGCCGCGAGCCGCCGGTGCCGACATTGTAGTCGAGCCCGACATCGATGATGGTCTGCCGAAGCGACAGCGCGTTAACGACTTCGGCAAGCACCGCAGGAACGCGGATCGGCGCATCAGCCTCGCCATAGGCAATCTTGCCAAACAGAATGTTGTCCTGCACCGAGGCCGCCGCGTTATAACGCTCGGCATCGAAGAACTCGATCTGCGCCTGTGCCTCGGCCGGCAGATCAGCCCGAAACACCCGACGTGCCTCGAGCAAGCGTTGCTGCATCGCTTCGTCGACGACATCGAGCCGGTGGCGGGCCGGGATCAGCCTGAAGGGCAAGGAGAGGAGTTTGGCGCGATCGGCCCGCCAAAGCCCCGTCGGTCTCCCGCCACCCGAACGTCCAAGAATGGCTGCAAATTCCGGCAGATCGGTGGCGCTGATAAAGCTGAACTGCTCGAAGAACTCGTGATCGGGCGGCAGGTCGGCGAACAATTCGATCATCGTCTCGGCGACCTCCTTGCCGGCTGTGACAAGGTCGTCGATCAACCCCACTTTTTCGAGAACCTGGATTACGTACACGTTGTCCGCGAGCGCCTCGAAGTCGAAAGCAGGGCCGATCGGGGTTCCGAACAACAAGTTTTCCGCGACCGAGGCATTCTGATTGAACCGGTTTACGTCGTAGGTCTCGACGAGTTCGGTGATCTCGTCTTCGACCAGCCGGCGGGCGAGCGCTTGGCGCGCTTCCAGGAGCCGCGCAGCCGCTTCGCGGTTGGCTTCGGGATCAAGCCGCCAGCGCAGTCCGAGGTTGTAGACACCCTCCTCCAGGTTAAGAGCGGCTAGCACTTCGGTGATGCGCCGCGACAGCGCTTCGCAGTCACTCACTCCCGCTGCCTCGTAATCGAGCCAATCAGCGTTGATGTCGAGGTCGATATTGCCGGATTGTCGTGCCTCGTGGAGTTGCCGGGCGCGGCGTCTGGCGACCCCGCCCTCGTACTCGGCCGGTCTAACCGGACGGTGGCGTAAGCCCAGCAGCAGACTTTCGCGCAAGGTGCCAGCAAAGAAATACGGGGTGGCACCGACATAACCGATGCGGCGGCCGACCACCGCAAAGGGAAGGGTTGCAAGATCGGTCCCGCCGATCGTAATCCGGCCACTCGTTGGCCGGATTAGACGCGCGAGCAGCAGGCCAAGCTCATTCTTGCCGCTGCCGCCTTGCCCAATGATCGCGATGTGCTGGTCGAGCGGGACGGAAAAGCTGACGGCATCGAGAACCCGGCTGCCTTCGTCCTCGGCGAGCGACAGGTTGGCGACCGACAGCTCGCCGGTGAGCCGCGCCGCTCCATCGGGCTCCGCGAGCAGTAGGCGCGGATCCATCATGCCCGCAGGTTGGAATTGCTCGATGATCTGCTCGTACTTGATCCGGGAGTCCTGAAACGACTGATAGAAATCGAGTAACTCTTTCCACGGTGAAGCCACGTCTTTTTGGGCGATGAGCACCGCCAAAAGGGCACCGAAAGAGAGCTCGCCACGGATTACCAGATAGCCACCGATCGAGAAGAAAAAGAGCGGAGTCAATTGCCCCAAAAAGTTATTGAGAAATTTGACGAAGAATTTCCGCTGATAAATCTCGAAACGGATATCGTAAATAGTGCCCAGAAGATGCGCAAAACCGGTCAGTTGGAGCTTAGCAGTGTCGTTGGCGAGGATATCGGCAATTCCGGTCGCGGATTCTTGGACGCGGTCGGCAACCTGGCGGACCGTCCGCACCCGGAGCCGGTTCAGTTGGTTAACCTTGTCCTGCAGTTTCGGGATGATATAGCCCTGGACCGGATAGAGCACCACTGCGGCCAGGCCCAGCACCGGATCCTGCATGAACATGAAGAAGATGTTCGTCAGTAATTGCCCGCCTTGAAATGCAGGTGTCGCCACGGCTTCGCCGACGAAACCGCCCAGGGATTCGCATTCTGCCGTGATCATCGGAATAACCTGAGCGGATGAGTTTTTTTGAAAATAGGATAGCGGAAACAACAGCATCCGCTGATATAGCTGGTAGCGAAAGCGCCGTAGCATGCGTTCGCCAAGCCGCCCTTTGGATGTATTTATATAGTATTTGAATCCGCCATTGATAAACACCAGAGCCAAGAAGGCAGCGCACAGCAGCATCAGATAGGGGATCTGGTCAAATTGGACGCCGAGGATCGCCTGTGGGAAGTTCTTTCCCCCGATCGCGCTGTTGGTGATGGTTTTCGGAAGCACAAGCGAATAATAAAGAAACGGAAACGACACCAGCGTCAGCGCGAGCAGCATAAGCTGCTGCCGCAAGCTATACCGTAGGATAAATCGGTAGATCGTCGGCTGGAGCGCGCTCGGATCTTCTGCTTTCTCTTCCGGCGGCTCGGCAACCGGCGCCGTGGCGGGTCGCTTCTGCCACCACTGAAGAAATCCAAGCCGCCTGCGGGCGGGTCGAAGGGCGTCTTCGGCCGTAGCGGCGAGCGCTGCCACTCCTTTCATCACCATGGCCTTCATCAAAAGATCATTTCGCGACAAGACCCCGTGTGCAATAGTCTGCCTGCACGGTTGGACGAGAGGGGTCCGCGTGGCCATTCGCCGTCACCATAAGCGGGTACTCATTTACAGCCATGACAGTTTTGGGCTCGGGCACCTTCGCCGCTGCCGAGCGATCGCACACTCTCTGGTTGAGGCCGATCCTGCGGTTTCGGTGCTAATTCTTTCCGGGTCGCCCATCATCGGCAGCTTCGACTTTCGGTCGAGAGTCGATTTTGTGCGCGTGCCCGGTGTCATCAAGCTGCGCAACGGGGAATATGTCTCGCTGAACCTGCATATTGATATCGACGACACACTGGCGATGCGCTCCTCGATTATTCGGCACGCCGCCGATATCTTCGACCCTGACCTTTTGATCGTCGATAAGGAACCTCTCGGGCTGCGGGGCGAGGTCCGTGACACGCTCGATCTCCTGAAATGTCGTGGGACGGCCTTGATCCTGGGGCTGCGAGACGTGATGGACGATCCCGAGGCGCTCGAGAGCGAATGGGAGCGCAAGCAGGCGGTACCCGCGCTATCCGAGTATTACGACGAGATTTGGGTATACGGGTTATCCCAGATCTGCGACCCTCTGGCCGGGCTTTCCGTCCCCCAGAGCGTGCGCCGGCGCATAGCTTACACGGGTTATCTTCGGCGCAGCGCGGTCGAACTCCAGGTTGCACCTGAGGTGCAGGGTATTATCGGGAGCGATTTCCTGTTAGTTACGCCCGGTGGCGGCGGCGACGGCGAGCGTTTGATCGATTTGGTGTTGTCGGCCTACGAGTACGATGGCGCGATCCCGTTTCCGGCCTTGCTCGTGTTCGGCCCGTTCATGCTGCCTGAGCAGCGCGCGGTTTTCGCCGACCGCGCGTCGCGGCTCAACAATGTCCGTGCGATCACCTTTAATGCGCGGCTCGAATCCCTGATGGCTCGTGCCGCCGGGGTGGTCGCTATGGGCGGCTACAACACGTTCTGCGAAATTTTGTCTTTCGACAAGCGGGCGCTGATCGTGCCGCGAACCGCCCCTCGTCTGGAGCAGTTCATCAGGGCACAGCGTGCCGCCGGGCTCGGCCTGTTGACCATGTTGCCCGAGCAGGAGGGTCGCGATCCTCGAGTGATGGCCGCTGCTCTGCGCCATTTGACCGAGCAGCCTCCGCCCTCGACCGTCCACATTCCCGGTTTGCTCGACGGTATGCTGACCGTAAACCGGCTTGCGCGAAAATGGCTTGATAAGGGTCGAGCCGGATGCTTTGCAGCGCGTGAGCGTCTCGAAGCATGAGCGTCGCGCCGTCGCCATCACCGGTAGCCGGCCGCGTCGCCTTCCTCCTCAAAGGCTATCCCCGGTTATCCGAGACCTTCATCGCGCAAGAGATCCTCGCTCTCGAGCGGCGCGGCCTCGAAATTCTCATCGTTTCGCTACGCCACCCGACGGATCGCGCGACACATCCAGTCCACCGCTCAATCGGAGCCGAGCTACTCTACCTTCCGGAATACCTCTATCAGGAGCCGCTTCGCGTCTGGCGCGGGTGGTTGCGTTCGCGCCGGAGTCCCGGCTATCGCAAAGCGCGGGCCGCCTTCCTCGCCGACCTGTGGCGAGACCCGAGCCTGAACCGCGTCCGCCGCTTCGGTCAGGCCCTGGTCCTCGCGGCGGAGTTGCCGCCGAACGTCGACCATCTCCACGCGCATTTCCTGCATACGCCCGCGTCGGTTGCCCGCTACGCGGCGATGATCACCGGGCTCAATTGGACGGTCTCGGCACATGCCAAGGACATCTGGACAATTCCGGTCTGGGAGAAACGCGCAAAGCTGGCCGACGCAAAATGGGTTGTGACCTGCACGGAAACGGGGCGCAGCCACCTTGCGAGCCTTGCATCTCGCGTCGACACCGTCGCGCTCTGCTACCATGGGCTCGATTTCGAGCGCTTTCCGCCAGCGCCGGCTCGACCCCTTGGCGGGGACGGCGGCGACCCGCGAAATCCGGTCGTTCTCTTGTCGGTCGGCAGGCTGGTTGCCAAGAAAGGCTACGACGACTTGCTCGCGGCGCTGGCGCTCCTGCCTTCCGGCCTCGAATGGCGGTTCGTCCATATCGGCGGCGGGACGCTCGCACCTGCCCTGCGTCGTCAGGCTGAGCGGATCGGCCTCGCGCGCCGGATAGAATGGCGAGGTGCCCTGGCTCAGCCCGATGTATTGGCCGGTTATCGCGCGGCCGATCTCTTTGTGCTTGCTGCAAAGCCGGCAAGAGACGGCGACCGCGATGGCCTGCCCAACGTTCTGATGGAAGCTCAGAGCCAACGGCTGGCTTGCGTTGCGACCGACGTGTCGGGGATACCCGAGCTGATCGAGCACGGGGTAACAGGGTTGCTGACGGCGCCCAATAACCCGGTAACGCTTGCTCAGAAGATGACTGAGCTGATCCGCGATCCCGCGAGACGCGCTGGGCTCGCGGCAGCGGGCGAGCGCCGTGTGCGCAGCCGCTTTGCGATGGATGGGAGCATCGATGCGCTGGCGCGACGTTTTGGGTTGAACCAATCCGGTCCCCTACCACGCGTCGCACTCGATCTTTCACCGCCGTCGTACCACGTCACTCCGCTCGATGCCGACACAGCGATGCCGGAAGCACCCTTTCCGCTCCTCGATGTTGTCGCCCCGCTATGGTCAGATCCAAAGCCCCCTTAGCGGTCAACCATGCGCATCGCCTTCTACGCGCCTCTTAAGCCACCCGACCACCCGGTCCCGTCTGGGGACCGCAGAATGGCGCAGCTCTTTTTCGACGCTGTCCGCTTGGCCGGACACGAGCCGCTGCTCGTCTCGCGCTTTCGAAGCTACGACGGTGGTGGCAATGCCGTCCGGCAGGCTCGGCTTGGCGCGTTCGGCAGGCGGGTTGCGGAGCGCCAATTGCACCACTGGCGAGGGTCCCCGACATCCGCGCCCAACCTATGGTTCTCTTACCACGTCTATCACAAAGCACCAGATTGGCTGGGCCCGATCGTCGCAGATGGGCTCGGCATCCCGTATGTTGCGGCAGAAGCTTCGGTGGCCCCGAGACAGGCTTGGGGTTCTTGGGCGCTCGGCCATCGAGCGACCGAATGCGCGATCCGCCAGGCCGCTGCAGTAATCGGGCTGAACCCTGCTGATCGAGAAAGTGTCCTGCCGTATTTGCGAGACCCCCAGCGTTGGGTTGCCTTCAAGCCGTTCGTGGATGCGGAGTCCTATGGCCTCGACGTTCGGCGAGAGGGCGATCCGCCTCGTCTGATAACGGTCGCGATGATGCGTCCCGGCGACAAGCTGACTTCCTACCAGATCCTTGGTGACGCTCTATCGCGGCTGGTCGATTTGCCTTGGTCGCTGGAGGTGATTGGCGACGGTCCGGCCCGGGGCGATGTCTCGAGCGCCCTTGCCGTGCTACAAGGGCGTGTGAACTGGATGGGACCTCTTGACCATAAATCAGTCGCAGAGCGTCTGGCCGCGGCCGATCTTTTCGTTTGGCCGGCCAACAACGAAGCCTTCGGCATGGCGCTGCTCGAGGCGCAGGCGAGTGGGCTGCCCGTGGTGGCAGGAGCAGCCGGCGGGGTGGAGGAAATCGTCGTATCCGGGACTACCGGACTGATCGTCCCCGCTGGGGACGCCTTGGCCTTCGAAGCAGCAGTGCGCAGTTTGGTCATCGATAGCCGGCGGCGTTCGGCATTCGGTGCGGCGGCCCGGCTGCGGGTTCTGCGAGACCACGATCTGCCGGTCGCCGCCCGCAGGCTAGCCGACGTGCTCAGTCGAGCCCATGCCGCTTGATATGAGCATGCAAAGGAGCTGTCCGGCCGCGGAATACCGGCTTCGGCCGCTTCGGCGCAATGCTTTCCCCGAAATTTTGTGACCGGGTCGGTCTTGTTTTACGTCCAGCACTTGCTCGGCATCGGGCATCTGCAGCGCGCTTTAAGTCTCGTTGACGCCATCGCCCTCGAAGACATCGCGGTGACCCTGGTATTGGGCGGAGAGCCTCCCCCATGGCCCATTTTTGCGCGTGCCGAGCGCCTTGTTCAGCTCACGCCAGTCAGTGCTCGCGACGCGAGCTTCAAGGAACTCGTCGGCCCAGCTGGCCAGCCGATCGACCAAAAACTGAAGAAAAGCCGGCGAGAGGCGCTTCTCGCGGCCTTCGATGCGGCAAACCCCGATGCCATCGTGATCGAAGCCTTTCCATTCGGAAGGCGTGCCTTCCGCTTCGAGCTCGAACCGTTGCTCGAAGCGGCTCGAGCACGCCGTCCGCGGCCTCGGATACTCTGTTCGCTCCGCGACATTGTGGTTGTGCCTGACGAACTAACGCGCCGCCGCGACATTATCGACAGGGTGCGGGCCGATTTCGATTTCGTGCTCGTCCACGGCGATCCCGACTTCATACCTTTGGACGAGAGCTTCCCCGCGGCGTCGGAGATCGCCAACCGTTTGATCTATACTGGATATATCAGCGGGCAGGATCAACCAGACGCGACGCACGAAACTGCCGGCGCCGACGAGGTGTTGGTCTCGGTTGGCGGCGGTGCGGTCGGCGGGACCCTGCTGACGACAGCGGTTGAGGCCAGGCGTCGCGGCTGTCTCAACGGTCTGACTTGGCGTCTGCTTGCCGGCCCCAATCTGCCTGCGGGCACGTTCGAGGAGCTGGCAGGCGGTCTGCCGGTGGGCGTAGTTCTCGAGCGCTATCGGCAGGAATTTCCGCAGATGCTGCGGCGCTGTCGTGTCTCGGTGAGTCAGGCAGGATACAACACGATCCTTAACATCCTCGCCGCCCGCGTTCCGGCTGTGGTCGTGCCGTTCGCGTCCGAGAGGGAAACAGAGCAGCGGTTGCGGGCGGAACGATTGGCCGCCCGCGGGGTTCTCGAACTGGTCGATGAAGCCGATCTAACGCCCGACCGGCTCAGCTGCGCAATTAGACGCGCGATCGAGCGCGGCCCCGGGACGATTTCGGTGCAGACGGGCGGAGCGCGGTGCGCTGCAAGCCTGATCGGGGACATGATTCGCGATCCCGCAAGTGTGATCCGACGCCAGCGGGATTTTATGTCGCGGTCTCCTGGCATTATGATCGGCGGATGAGCCAGTTGCGACGCGAAGATCTGGCGCCGGCGGTGCGATGGTCGGATCTGATCGACGAGTTCGACCGCTGGAGTGACGCGGGACGGGTCGCGACCCTGTGGTGGCGCGACGACGATGCGGCGGGCCCCAGCGAGCGGCTCGATCGCCTCCTTTCGATCAGCGGCGATATTCCGATCGCGCTCGCGGTCATTCCCGCCGGCGCCGATTCGCGGCTCGCAGCGTGGCTTGCACACCCCTCTCGGTCGCGCCAAACAGCGCGTCTTTTTGTCCTTCAACACGGGTGGCGCCACCAGAGCCACGCTGTCGACGGCAAAAAGAGCGAGTTTCCTCCGGAACGTTCACGTCGTGCGGTGGCGGACGATCTGGCTGCGGGCCGAATGCAGTTGGTGATGCTTTTCGAAGCTCACTCTCTCCCGGTTCTAGCGCCGCCTTGGAACCGTTTTTACTGCCGTTTCCTGTCGCTCCTGCCCGATTGCGGCCTCGCTGGAATATCGCGTGTGGGCCCGCGGCGATCGGTTCGCCCGGCACCGGGCGTCGTTGCGGCCAACGTCCATGTCGACCTGGTAGCGTGGACCGGAGATCGTGGGTTTATCGGGGAAGGAGCCGCATTGCGCGGTTTGATCGGGCACCTTCGCGCGCGCCGTTCTAAAGGGATCGACGAGGGAGAACCGACTGGCATACTGACGCATCACTTGGTTCAAGACGAAGCGACAGACACCTTCCTCCGCAAGCTCGCCGCTGTCACCGGGGGGCACCGCGCGGCGCGCTGGCTCGATGCAACGGAGGTCTTCGCGAGGGGCGTTTGCTCTCTGCCGTGACCTGTCACGCCTATCCGACCTCGGCTATGATCGGTGACTACTTTCGCGCCGCCGCCGGGCTCGTTCCAGCGGCAGCAGTGCTCGCGACGTTGCCCCTCGCGAGCATCACAACCGTCGTGCTGGGTGGTTTTGCGGCCCTTTTTGCGGGGTTCGGTATTCGCACGATAATCCGTCACCAGACCCGTCTCGAAGTCACCGGGTCCGCTCTGCGTGCAACGGGGTTGCGCCGTGCCTCCATAATCTGGGAGGAACTCGACCGGATGAACCTCGCCTACTATTCCACGCGCCGAGACCGGCGGGAGGGCTGGATGCAACTCGATCTTCGCTCTGGGCGTTCGCGCATTCGGCTCGACAGCCGCATCACCGGATTTGCCGAGCTGGTCGAGATTTCGGCCCGCGCAGCCGAGGCACGCGGCTTGAGCTTGAGCGCGGCCACCGCGGCGAATTTGGCTGCTCTAGGAGTAAGGTCGGGCGCTGAACGCCAGGTACGGGAAACGGTGGGAGATCCCGTTTGACCGACCTGCTCGCTGTCCGCGATCTTCACGTTCATTTCGCGGCGCCGGGCGGCTTTATCCGCGCCGTCTCCGGGGTCTCATTCCGAGTCCGCCCACGCTCGACCGTGGCGCTCGTTGGCGAGTCGGGTTCGGGAAAATCGGTCGTCAGCCAGACGATCCTCGGCATTCTGCCGCGCAGCGCGGTAATTACCAGTGGCGAGATTTTGTTTGCGGATCCTCGGCTGGGCAGCGCGGTCGTTGACCTCACAAAGCTGCCGACCGACGGCGTGGAGATGCGCGCGATCCGGGGTGGGCGGATTTCGATCATCTTTCAGGAGCCGATGACCTCGCTGTCACCGGTCCATACCATAGGTAATCAGATTAGCGAGTCCTTACGTCTCCACCGCCCGGTGAGCGCCGGCGAGGCCACCGAGTTGACGGAGGATATGCTTCGCCTCGTGGGTTTTCCGGACCCCAAGCGGGCCGTGCGCAGCTATCCGTTTGAGCTGTCGGGGGGGCTACGCCAGCGCGCGATGATAGCAATGGCGCTGGTTTGTCGCCCTGCTCTGTTGATTGCGGACGAGCCGACGACCGCGCTCGACGTGACGATCCAGGCGCAGATCCTGAAACTGATCGTCGAGCTTCAGCACGAGTTCAGCATGGCGATGCTGTTGATCACCCACGATCTCGGCGTCGTCGCCAACGTCGCCGAGGAAATCGTCGTGATGTACCGCGGCGAGGTCATGGAGAGCGGCACTCTCGATGACATTTTTCAGCGGGCGGAGCATCCCTACCTGCGGGCGTTGCTCCGCGCTGTGCCGCGATTTGACATGAAACCCGGCGAGCGCCTCGTCCCCATCCGCGAGATCCCGCCGGGAGATGCCCCGCATCTGATGGCGGAGAAGGCGGAATGGCCGGTCGATGCCACCGGGCCGCTGCTCGAATGCGTCGGCGTTCGCAAGACCTTCACAATCCGGAAAAGCGGATGGTTCGGGAGCGGCAAATCCGGACCGCGGGTGGTTGCCGTGGACGAGGTCAGTCTGAAAATCGAGCGAGGCGAGTGTCTCGGGCTGGTCGGCGAAAGTGGATGCGGCAAGACGACCCTGAGCAAGGTATTGTTGCGCGCGGTATCGCCCGATTCAGGATCTGTCACCTTCAACGACCGCGGTCGGCCGATCGATGTGCTCGCTCTCGAGGGCGAGGATCTGAAGGCGTTTCGGCGCCAGGTGCAGTTCATTTTTCAGGACCCGTTCGGGTCGCTGAACCCACGGATGACCGTTTACGATATTATCGAAGAACCGCTTGTGATCCATTCCATTGGCGACACGCGCTCGCGCCGCGAGATGGTCCACGAACTCGTCACGCTGGTAGGCCTTGATTCGCGCCATTTGAGGCGTTACCCGCACAGCTTTTCCGGAGGACAGCGGCAGCGCATCGGTATTGCACGCGCGCTGGCCCTGCGGCCGGGTTTGGTGATTTGCGACGAACCGACTTCAGCGCTCGACGTTTCGATCCAAGCCCAGATCCTCAATCTACTGATGGATTTGAAGGAGAAGCTTGCTCTCACCTATCTGTTCATTTCCCACAATCTTGCCGTGGTAGACTACATCGCAGATCGCATTGCGGTAATGTGTGCGGGTCGGATCGTCGAGATAGCGGATCGCGCAACTCTGTTTCGGGACCCGTTGCATCCGTACACGCGGGCTCTGCTCGCTGCCGTGCCTGCTCCGGATCCCTCGCACTGCCTCGACTTCCGCCAGCTGATGGAAGACAAAGCTTCCGATCCGGCCGCTTGGCCTGAGCCGTTCACGCGTGAACCGGGAAATCTACCGTCACTGATCGAGATCGTTCCGGGCCACTTTGTCGAAGCGAGAGCGTCGCCCGCTGCGATAGTGAGGGCGCAAGAGGTCGCGCTCTAAGCGGGGTCGGCCCGATCAGATCAATCAGACCCGGGTTGCAGGGAGGAGACGGGTTGAAACAGATCGGCCTTGCCTTACTGCTCTTGGCGGCTGGAACAGACGCGCCGCGCGCCGCGTTGCGCGAGACCCCCATGTTTCAGGAGCAGGTTGCAAGTGAGCGGTTGCCGAAGGTCGAAGAGCGCGTTCCGCGGGACGTGAAAGTGGCAGCGCTGCCAATGGTCGGCAGTCCCGGGGGCGAGCTGCGGATGTTGATGGCCGGGCCCAAAGACACCCGGATGATGGTCGTTTATGGTTATGCTCGGCTAGTTGGCTACACTCCTTCGCTGAATATCGAACCAGACATTCTTAAATCGATCGAGATCGAGGACGGCCGAATTTTCACGCTGCATTTGCGGCAGGGGCATAAATGGTCGGATGGGCATCCCTTTACATCCGAAGACTTCCGTTATTGGTTTGAGGATGTCGCATCAAACCCCCAGTTGTCACCTTCAGGTCTGCCGGTCTCGCTGATAGTGCAGGGCGAGCCACCTCGTTTCGAGATTCTGGACGAGACTACGATCCGTTACAGCTGGGCGCGGCCCAACCCGCTGTTCTTACCTAATCTCGCCGGACCAAGCCCACTCTTTATTTATTGTCCATCTCATTACCTTAAGCGATTTCACGAGAAGTTTGCTGACAAGTCGACGTTGGACGCACTCGTCAAGCAGGCAAAACAACGTAACTGGGCAGCTTTGCACGCTCGGCTGGACGGTATGTATCGAAATGACAATCCAGATCTGCCCTCGCTGGAGCCATGGATCTTAAAGACCAAGCCGCCTGCCGACCGCTTTATATTCGAGCGAAATCCCTACTACTACCGGGTGGACGAAACTGGTCAGCAGCTTCCGTATATCGATCGCGTCATCGAGTCGATCGCCGACAGCAAGATCATACCGGCCAAGACAGGTGCGGGTGAAAGCGACCTCCAGGCCCGCTATTTGCGCTTTGATAACTATACGTTCTTGAAAGAGAGCGAGGATCGTAACAACTTCAACGTCAGGCTTTGGCGCACGGGTCCCGGTAGTCAGCTGGCTCTCTATCCGAACATTAATGTCAGTGACGAAATCTGGCGGGCGTTGATGCGCGATTTGCGCTTTCGCCGTGCCTTGTCACTGGGCGTCGACCGTCACGAGATAAACCAGGCGATATATTTCGGGCTGGCGATCGAGGGCCAAAATACGCTTCTGCCTCAAAGCCCTCTCTACGAAGCCGATTGGCGCTCGGCCTGGGCACGCTATGATGTGCCTGAGGCCAATCGTCTTCTCGACCTGATCGGGCTCGGAAAGCGAGGCGGAGACAATATGCGTCTGCTGCCTGACGGCCGACCGATGGAGATAATTGTCGAGAATTCAGGGGAATCGACTGAGCAATCGGACGTGCTCGAGCTTATCCGCGACTCCTGGCGCAAGCTCGGGATCAGGCTCTTCGCCAAGCCGTCGCAGCTCACCCTGTTCCGTCGCCGAGTATTCTCGGGTGAGACAATGATGTCGATCGACAAAGGCATCGAGAATGGCCTTGCTACCGCCGCAATGGCCCCGTCGGAGTTTGCGCCGACGAGCCAGCAGCAGCTCGAATGGCCGAAATGGGGGCAATATTACGAGACGAAAGGCAGATCCGGCGAAGCGCCTGATCTGCCTTCTGCCATTCGCCTCAAGGAACTCTACGGGGAGTGGTTGGATGCCGCAACCGAGGCGGATCAGTCTCGGATCTGGCGTTCCATGCTCGGGATATGGGCCGAAGAAGTCTTTACGATCGGCACTGTTGCCGGTGTACTCCAGCCGGTCGTGGTGAACGCCAAGCTCCACAACGTCCCCGAGGAGGGGATCTACAACTGGGATCCGGGCGCTTTTTTCGGGATCTACAAGCCGGATGGTTTCTGGTTTGATATGTCCGAGATGCGGGCGAAATCGGCGTCTCTGGGAGCGGCATGGGCGGTCCGGCCCCACCCGGGCCCGGTCAAGGATCCCGCACAGATCTCGGGTCGCGAGTAGGACAGAGTTGGAATGCTCGGTTATCTCGTTCATCGGATTTTGATAATGATCCCGACGCTGATCGCGATCAGCGTGGTGATTTTTACCATCATCAACCTTCCTCCGGGCGACTATTTCTCCACTTATATCGCCGAGCTCCAAAGCTCTGGCGAAGCTGCAGATTTGGCCAAGATACATTTCCTTCAGGTTCAATATGGTTTCGATCGCCCCCTTTGGGAGCAATACCTCTACTGGGTTGCCGGGCTTCTCCAAGGAGACATGGGATATTCCTTTGCATATAACCTTCCAGTGAAGGATGTAGTCGGTGATCGTCTCTTGATGACTTTTATAGTTTCTTTTACAACGATCATCTTCACTTACGTTGTCGCTTTTCCGATCGGGGTGTATTCTGCGACCCATCAGTACAGTTGGTCGGATCACGCCTTGACGTTACTGGGTTTCCTCGGACTAGCGATTCCTAGTTTTCTTCTTGCCCTGGTCCTGCTCTACCTAGCGAACGTGTATTTGGGTATTTCGATCGGGGGCTTGATGGATCCGCAATTTGTTGATCAGCCGTGGACGTGGCAGAAGGTCCTCTCGGTGCTCGCGCACATCTGGATTCCGGTCATCGTTATCGGCACAGCGGGTACGGCGAGCATGATCCGGAGGTTGCGCGCTAACCTGCTGGACGAGTTGCAGAAGCAGTATGTCGTGACCGCCCGCGCCAAGGGGCTACCTCCGATAAGGACGCTGTTGAAATACCCCTTGCGAATGGCGCTCAACCCATTCATCTCGGATATCGGGTCGCTGTTGCCGCATGTGATCTCGGGGGCAGCAATCGTTTCGGTGGTGATGTCCTTACCGACTACCGGACCGATGCTGCTCGAAGCTCTGCGCAGTCAAGACATGTATCTTGCCGGCTCGTTTTTGATGTTTATGTCGTTTCTGACGGTAATCGGCGTATTTATCTCGGATCTCGCGCTGGCCATGCTCGATCCTCGGATACGCCTGCAGGCCGGGCGCAGTCGATGAGCGATTTCGCCTTCACGTCCGACGGCATGCCGGGCGGCGGCAAGAACGCGAATATCGAGCACCCCCGGGGGTTGCTCCCGCATTACGTCTCCGGCGCGCCCTTCGACCCTTATGCGGTCGAGCGGATGACACCGGGGCAAGAGCGCTTCTTTATGGCCTCGCAGTGGCGGATGATGTGGTGGAAGCTACGTCGCCACCGTGTCGCCGTGGTTTCGGGCGCTGTCCTGCTGGCGATGTACCTCTCCATTCTGGTCTGCGAGTTCCTGGCCCCTTACGGTCTCGACACGCGCAACACCGACTTCATCTTTGCGCCACCGCAGCGTGTCCGGGTCTTCCACGAGGGTCGACTGGCGGCTCCTTTCGTCTACGGCTACGATTACCGGCTCGACATGGCCAAGCTCGAACGAGTCTATACGTCAAATCCACAAAGATCAGAGCCAATCCGCTTCTTTTGTCATGGCGACGAGTATCAATTCTGGGGCTTGTTCCGTGCCGACCTGCATCTCGCCTGCCCGGCTCGCGGGGGACAGCTATTTCTGCTCGGAACCGATCGGTTGGGCAGAGACCTCTTGTCGCGAATGATCTACGGGGCACGGATTTCGCTTACCGTGGGGCTTCTCGGCGTAGCCGTGAGCTTTACGCTCGGCATCCTGATCGGCGGGATCGCCGGCTATTATGGCGGCTGGACGGATATTCTTATTCAACGAGTCATAGAGGTCATCCAATCCTTTCCACACCTGCCATTATGGATGGCGCTCTCGGCGATCTTGCCAGTGAGTTGGAGCCCACTTCTTGTTTATCTCGGCATAACGCTAATCCTTGGAATGATCGAATGGACCCATCTTGCCCGTGCTGTGCGGTCCAAACTGCTGTCGTTGCGCGAGGAGGATTTCTGCACCGCCGCGGTGCTGATGGGCGCGCGGCCGGCTCGCGTCATCGGCCGGCACCTTCTGCCGAGCTTTATGAGTCACTTGATCGCATCGGCGACATTGGTGATTCCCAGCATGATTCTTGGGGAGACCGCGCTATCCTTCCTCGGGCTCGGGTTGCGGCCGCCGATGACCAGCTGGGGCGTGCTGCTCAACGAAGCGCAGAACATCAACATCGTGGCGCTGTATCCGTGGTTGATGCTGCCGGTCATCAACGTCGCCATTACGGTGCTCGCCTTCAATTTTTTTGGCGATGGCTTGCGCGACGCGGCTGATCCTTATCACTGAGATCAGACCCTCACCCACCTAGCCTGCCGGCTGGTGTCAGGAGAGGGCGTTGCGGACACATGAAATTGCCTGAATCATGATATACTAAGGCTGATCGCGGCGCCCGGCAGGGCATCACCAGCGCGACGGGTCGACCGCGCAGGCCAGCGTTTGCCAAGGAGCAGTCCGGCGGCATTCGAGTCTTGCAACCTTAAGGGGAAATCCTGCTGCAGGTCCGCTGCAGGTGCAGCGGACCGTAATATAACGGACAACTACAAGTGGTGGGTGCCCAGTTCCGGGGGATTGCGCACGATGCCGGCGCTTGAAGGGCTGATCGGCAGGCAACACCTTGTGCAGGATGGTCGACCCCGGCGGAGTTTTCGGGAGGACGGTCAGGGAGTGATGATGCGCGCGTTGCAGCCGGTTCGCGGCACCCAGGACCTTCTCCCCGAGGCCGCACGGCGCCACCGTCGGGTGATCGAGACCGCGCGCGCCGTTGCTGAGCTCTACGGCTTCGCCGAGATGGCGACACCAATTTTCGAGTTCACCGAGGTTTTCGCGCGGCCGATCGGCGAGCACACCGACATCGTTGCCAAGGAGATGTACACGTTTACCGACCGCGGCGGCGAGGAGGTGACCTTGCGGCCGGAGAACACTGCCGGTGTCGTCCGCGCGGTGATCTCGAACGGCCTTGCCCAGAGCGTGCCGCTCAAATTCTTCTATAGCGGGCCGATGTTCCGCTACGAACGGCCGCAAAAGGGACGGTTCCGTCAGTTCCACCAGATCGGGGTCGAGCTGATCGGCGTGGACCAGCCGCAAGCCGACATCGAGGTGATCGCGCTAGGTAGCCGCATTCTCGACACCCTCGGCCTTCGTGCGCACGTCGTCCTCGAGCTCAACACATTGGGCGACCACGAAAGTCGCGCAGCCTACCGCGAGGCGCTAGTCTCCTACTTTTCGACGAGGGTCTCCGAATTGTCGGAGGACAGCCAGCGGCGGCTCGAGCGCAACCCGCTGCGCATCTTCGACTCGAAAGACGAAGCCGACCAGCGCGTCGCCCGGGAAGCTCCCGCTTTTGCCGATTATCTCAATCCGGAGTCGCGCAATTTCTTTGATCGAGTCCGCAGCGGGCTTGACCGGCTCGGAATAGATTATCGGCTGAACCCCCGGCTCGTACGGGGGCTCGATTACTACACGCATACGGCGTTCGAGTTCGTCACGACCGATCTCGGCGCGCAAGGCACCGTGATGGGTGGTGGCCGCTATGACGGGCTGGTCGAGATGATGGGCGGACCCGCGCTGCCCGGAGTGGGCTGGGCCGCTGGGATCGAGCGGCTCGCAATGCTGATCACCGAACCACCGGGGCCGGCGCGCCCCATCGCCGTGGTGCCGATTGGGGAAGCGGCGGAACAGTCGGCGCTGACCCTCGCGGAGGTGCTTAGGAATAACGACTGTCTCGTGGATCTCAGTTACACCGGGAACGTCGCGCGCCGCATGCGCCGCGCTAACCGCGTCAACGCGAGGGTAGCTGTGCTGATCGGCGAGGATGAGATCGCGCGCAATGTGGTTGCGTTGCGAGATCTTGACACCGGTGAGCAGGTCGAGGTGCCGATGGATTCGTCGTTGAGCGAGCTGCGGGCCCGCCTGCAAGCGTTCTACGGCTGAGCGCGCTATGGAAAGGTCTCTCGAAGCTCATCTGGAGCAGCTCCTGCGCCGCCACGCGGAGCTGCGCGAGGCCCTCGGGGGCACCGGTATCACGGGCACCGACTTTGCCAGATTGTCGAAGGAATACAGCGAGCTGAGCCCGATCGTCGATGGCATCGACGCGTTGCATCGGGCCCGTGACGAGCTCGCCTCGCTCGTCGAAATCGCCCAATCGGGCGAAGATGCAGAACTGAAGGCGCTTGCCGAAGACGAGCTGCTGACCTTGCGCGCGGGCCTTCCGGCGCTCGAGCAGAAGGTCAAGCTGGCGCTGCTGCCAAAGGATGCCGACGACGAGCGCAACGCCATCCTCGAAGTGCGCGCGGGCACCGGGGGAGAGGAGGCGGCGCTGTTCGCCGCCGACCTCTTTCGCATGTATCAGCGTTATGCCGCGTTGCGGAGCTGGCGCTTCGAACTCCTCGACCTCTCCGAGACCGGCCTCGGCGGCTTTAAGGAAGCGACGGCACTGATTAGTGGGGCCGGTGTGTTCGCCCGGCTGAAATTCGAGTCCGGTGTACACCGCGTCCAGCGCATACCGGAGACCGAGGCGAGCGGGCGCATCCACACCTCCGCTGCGACTGTTGCCGTGCTACCTGAGGCGGAGGAGGTCGATGTCCGCATCGACGAAAAGGATTTGCGCGTCGACGTCTTCCGGGCAAGCGGACCTGGCGGCCAATCGGTCAACACCACCGACAGCGCGGTGCGGATCACTCATTTGCCGACTGGACTGGTGGTGATCCAGCAGGACGAGAAATCGCAGCACAAGAACAAGGCAAAGGCGCTCAAGGTGCTGCGCTCGCGCCTCTATGAGATGGAGCGACAAGCGCGCGACAACGCACGGGCCGCGCAGCGCAAGAGCCAGGTCGGCAGCGGCGACAGATCAGAGCGCATCCGTACCTACAATTTTCCGCAAGGCCGAGTGACCGATCACCGCATCAATCTGACCCTCTACAAAATCGATAAAGTGATGAGCGGGGAAGCGCTCGATGAGATCATCGATGCGATCCACACCGAGGACCAGGCGGCGCGATTGGCAACAGTCGAGGGGTAGCGCTGGTCGATGCAGACGCTGGGGTCGTTGCTCGCCGAGGCGGCCGCCGCGCTGACGCAGGCTAAGGTCGGGGAGCCCCGCCGCCGGGCGCGGCGCTTGGTTTCCTCCACCCTCGCTCTCTCGCCAGCAGATCTGTTGGCTCACCCGGAGCGCGCGGTGGATGAGCGAGCGACCGACCGGGTTCGGGTAGCGCTGGCTCGGATGGTCGATCGCGAACCGTTGAGCCGCATCCTCGGCCGCCGCGAATTTTGGGGTATGGAATTTGGCCTATCGACCGACACGCTCGATCCGCGACCCGAGACGGAAACTGTCGTGACGGCAGTATTGCGCTCGATCCCCGATCGCGGAGCACCGCTCCGCCTCCTCGATCTCGGCACCGGCACGGGCTGCATCCTGCTGGCGCTTCTCTCGGAATTCCCGGCTGCGACAGGGTTTGGGGTCGATGTCGCCGCGGGCGCAGCGGTGACCGCGCGCCGCAATGCCGCCACCCTCGGCCTCGCCCACCGTGCCGATTTCGTCGTCGGCGATTGGGCGGGCCCAATCTCGGGGGTTTTTGATGTCATCATCTCGAACCCGCCATACATCGCCAGCGCCGCACTCGCCGATCTACCGCGCGAGGTCGCCCTCTATGACCCGCGCTGTGCCCTCGATGGCGGCCCGGACGGGCTCGCCTGTTATCGGTCGCTCGCGGCCGACATCCGCCGGCTGATGGGGCCGAGGAGCCTCTTTGTCTGTGAGGTCGGGCTGAGCCAGGGCTCGGCCGTTGAGGCAATTTTGCGGGCGAACGGATTGTCGATCGAGAGGTGCGAGCGCGATCTCGCGGGGATCATGCGTTGCGTCGTAGCCCAGGCGGTCGCGTCGATGGCAGAGAAAATTGTTGGAATGGGCTGCCTTCCCGGATAGGGTGGCGGCTCTCGGGGGCTCTCCAGTGTTTACGAGAGCGGGCGAACCTGGCCCGCAACGGTTCGAGAAAGTCATGGTACGCTCCCGCCGGACATCGGTCCGAGAGGTACCCACCCGTAACCAGACAGGTATCATGAGACCAGGACCAAACAAGCGATCTCGCGGCCGCGGCAATGGGAACAATCCGCACTATAACCGCCCGCGGATGCCCCAAAGGACTCAGACTTTCGACAGCAACGGCCCAAACGTAAAGATCCGCGGCAACGCGTATCAGGTCTTTGAACGCTATGTTGCGCTTGCGCGCGAAGCAGCCACCAGCGGCGACCGTATAGCGGCCGAAAACTTGTATCAGCACGCGGAGCATTATTTTCGGATCATGAATGCCAATGGGGAAGGCGGTCCGCATGGGGCGCCGCGCCCGACGACGCCGGCCGATTTCGAGATGGGCGGGTCGGAAGCTGATGGTGGCGAAACGAACGAAACTCTGGTCCAGCCGATGCCGCAAGCGCCGCCATCCGACGAGCAACCGCGCGAGGCGGAGCCAACCTACTCGCGGGATACGCCGCCTTTCGGTTAGCGCCGTCGCTCGCCGAGGCAGCGTCTCGCTCGGTCGAAGACCGGGGCTCGAAATTTCCCCTTTAGCTTTGTCTCCTCGTGATACCGGCGAGGAGCCGCAGGAAAATCTTGCGGACCGCCCAATTCGTCGTCTCCGCGAAGCGCAGGGCTGTCCGGGAAATTCGGGGACCATCTCTGCGAAAGGCTGTCAGCGCAGTTTCCCGCAACCGACGTTCACTTGCCCTATCTCCGCCCGGGGGTACGCGACCTTCCGTCTCCCTCTCCGCCCCTGGGGGCGGAGAGGGCCGGGGTGAGGTGGGGGAATCCCGCGCGGTTGCCGAAGCCCACCTCACCCTCCCACTTCGCGGGCCCCTCCCTCTCCCCCCTGAAGGGCGAAGAGGGGTGCTTGCAACCCGGAATGACAGAGATGCCCGGTTGAGCGAAGCGATAAGCGTGCAATCGTTATGGTGTCCCCCGGACAGGATCTATTCCCGTCATGGGTACGGGCCCGTGAGGCTGTCAGGAAATGCCTTGGCTGGCGCATACTTACTTCTTCGCCATCCGGGATTCCACAGGACCAGGCCTGGAACCTATGGACACTGCCATTCCCAAGTTGGCGTATGTTCATGGCTTCCGGGCTCTCGGGCTGCGCCCAAGCCCCGGAATGACGCGCATCTTAGAATTTCGTGACAGCCTCCTTCGCCGGTGTGACAGGATTTGTTTGACCCGATTTGTCGGGATCGGTACCGCTGCCCCAGCCTGTTCTCTCAGCCGAGGCCCTTCTCCAACAGATCGAGGGCGGCGATCGAGAAGGCACGCATGTTGTCGAGCCGGTCGCTGTTGCCCGTCTCGACCGTGATCGAGCGCTCGCCATTGGGCCCAATGACGGCAATGCAGGAATGCCCAGCGGCATGGCCGTAGCGGCTCCCGGTCGGTCCCGCCGTGCCGGTCTCGCCGACCGACCACGTCGTCGCGAGCTTGCCGCGGATCTTGCGGGCGAACAGCAGCGCGTAGGCCTCGGTCGAGGGCGTGATGCCGGTCAGCTCCTGCTCGCTTACGGCGAGCAGCTCGCTGCGCGACTGCCGCGTATAGACGACCGCACCACCGAGGAAATAGGCCGAGGCGCCGGGGATCGCCAGCAACGCGGCCGATATCAGCCCCGCGGTCGAGGATTCGGCGACGCTAATGGTCTCGCCGCGCGCCTTTAGCTTTGCCGCGATGCGTTCCGCGTGGGGCAGCAATTCCTGTATCATCGCCGGTCCTCCTGTTGTGGCGGCGTCGACCTTGCCGGTTCCGCCGCCCGCTTTGCAAGACCTTCTCTAGAGAGGAGCAACGAGAATGGCACGCGACGGCGATCTCCCATCATCGGCCCCGATCACTGAACGGATCCTGGCGATCCGCGACCGCTGGCACACCAAGCGGCATCCGTTCTTTCTCGCCTTCGGCGAGGGCAATCTGCCGCTCAAGGCCTTGGGCCACTATCAGGCGCTGCACTATCATTTCGTCTCAAGAGCCTTGGCGAGCTTTGGGCTGCTCTACGCGCGCGGCTATCATTTCGAAGAAGTCCGCAAGATGATCGCCGAGAACATCGCCGAGGAAGAAGGGCTGAAGGCGATCCCCGAGCCCGGTCACGAACCGCATGACCACAACGAACTGATCCTGCGCTTCTGCCGCGCTGCGGGCCTTTCGGACGAGGAGGTATACAATACGAAGATGCCGCCGGCCTGGTGGGCGCGCTCGCTCTATATGTACCACACGACCGCCACCGAGCCGGTCGGCGTCATCCTGGCGATGCAGACGACCCAGGAGGGGCAGATGCCGGGGCTGATCAGTGAGGTTCTGCTGCCCGCTTTCGAAAAGCACTACGGGTTCAAGCGCACGGCGCGCGAGATCGAGTTCTTTACCGAGCACGACGCTGCCGATGTCGAGCACAGCCGCCGGCAGATCGAGCTGTGTGGCCGGCACCTCGACACGCCGCAGCTCGAAGCGCGGGCTCTGCAGGTCGCCGAGGAGATCTGCCAATTGCGCTGGGCGTCGATTTCCGAGCTTTATCGCTCGGAAGTGCTCGGCGAAAAGGAGATCCTGCCGCCCCGCGTCGGGTAATCGGCTAGTGGCTCAACTGTAACGGATCGTACCGAGTCTCCTCGCCACACCGGTGAAGGCCATGCCCATTTCAGACATGGATCCCGGCCTGCGCCGGGAAGACGTGGATGATGGCGACTTGCTTTCAGATTGGGTCAGGACATGACTGCCCCTACGGCCGTGGTCGCAGCCAATTTTGACCACCCCCTACGTGCAGGCGGGCAACTTCAAGGTTGGGGTGGAACCAGGCCGCCCACCGCAATCAGCGCCCCCACCCAGGCGGTCGTGTTGCGCAGTCGAGGGGCAGAGAGGAACTTTGATTGGGACGGTGCTGTAGTCCTCACGGGGCGGCGGCGAAGCTCCGCAGCCATGCCTTGCGCATCAGGTGGAGCGCCAGCGGCAGCGGCGGCATACGCAGCCAGTGGGAGCGAATGTAGAGACACAAGCACGCTACCCGCCGCCACGGTGAACTGAACTCCGGTGGGTCCGGGACGAGCGCGCTGCCCACCATCGGATCCATCGCCGCGCGCACAGCTGCAGGTGGCTGGCCGGCCCTCGCCGCATCGACCATGACCGCCTCGGGCACCGGCGTCCCGAGCAACAGCGATGCGTAGCGCAAGGCGTAGTAGAGGGGGCGTACGAGGCCGAGCTCGATCGCTGCGGGAACGAGTTCCTGCCAATACCTCGGGTTTTGGCCAAAATGCCGACACAGCTCGTCGAAATCTATGAGGTCGCCGAGCGCGCCGGCGATCTCGCCGTCCTGGAACAGATGCACTGCCACATGCAGCGCCATATGGGTCGGACAAAGTGCCATCGAGCCGTCGGCGAGGAGGACGGCCGAGCGCCAGAATGCCGAGGGATCTGGACGCAGCCGCGATCGCGGCGGCAGGATCGTGTGATGAACGTCGAGCGTGCTGCCGCGCTCGCGGTGGCGCAGCGGCGGCAGCTCATGGCTCCATCTGCGGTAATAGCGATCGTCGTAGGGTTCGAGCTCGACCCACTCCCAGCCATGTGACAGCAAATGTTTCTCGACGCTGTCGAGCCGGTCGCCGGGCACCATAATGTCGATGTCGCCGCTGGTGCGGCCACGCGTCAGCGGCAGACCGGCCATGGCATAGGCGGCGCCTTTGAGGAGTAGCATCGGGTAGCCCGCCCGGGTCAGGGTGCGGTGCAGCCGGTTGACCTCCCACTCGAGCTCCCGCCGCCTGCTCTCAGCGGCAATCCGGGCGGCGGCGAACTGCGTATGGACGCGGTCCGGCAGCGCGGCGGTCGCCCCAGCGTCTTCGATCCGATAGGAGAGCCGGGCACCGAGTCCCGCCAGTCGCGCCTGCGACAGCACCAATTCCAAACGCTCGGCGCCAAATGCGGCGACCGAGCCGGGGTCGGCGAAGGCACGCAGCAGCAGATTGTCAGGCGGCATCGAGCGGGCAACCCAACACCGGCTGCAGCTCTGCGAGCGCGTCGACAAGCCCGGCTGCCGTCGCAAGTTGGTCGAAGGGGAGTTCGTAGCACTCCGCCGCCTCGATCAGCCGGCCCAGCGCATCGAACGCGGCGCGGCCAAGCGTCGGGTAGTTGAAGCAATTCGTCTCGAGGCGCAGAAACCCGCTCGCCTTGCGCAGCGGCACCAGCTCCGTGCGCGCGCTCTCGGCATGTGTCGGAAACACCACCCAGGCCGGCAGCGCCGGCTCGGCCTGACGTTCGACCGCATCGGTGGGCGGGCGCAGATGTGCGAGCACACCCTTGTCGGTGTGGGGGAACACGCGACCGATCCGGAGATGCGGCAGCAATTCCTCGATCAATCTGATGGATGCACCCTTGAGTGCCACCGGCCTCGGGATCGGCAGGAGGCAGCCGCGTGCCGGATTGAGCAGGGCGAACTCGTCCGACAGCAATCGCCAGCCGCGTGCCAGCAGCGCGGCGCAGAGCGTGCTCTTCCCCGAGCCCGGCGGCCCTGCCAGGATGACGGCGCGCCCAGCCTTCTCGACCACGGCGGAGTGGAATATCAGGAATTGATGGGCGTAGCCGCAGATGCACCAGTTGAGGCCCCACTCGGCAAACGGCATGGCAATCCGCCGGGGGAACACCGCGAACGGGAGGGCGCCGTCGACCCAGAACGCGGCCTGTTTCTCCCGCCACAGCCGCCAGCCGCCAGCCCGTGCCACGCGGACGCGAAAATCGCTCACCTCGTGCGCCTCGCAGATCGGGAAGTCTGCATAGGCGAAGCTGAAATCTGCGACGAACTCGCGGATCGCGGAGTATAGATGGATGAGAAAGGGACCTATCCTGACGCGTACGCCAGGGCCGCTGAAGCGCTGGTGCAGCTCTTCCGGCGTCAGATCGCCGATTTTCACGCGGTCGATGGCGCGATCAGGCCCAGCTCGTCGAGCTCGTGGATCAGGCGGTCGATCATCTGCAATGGTGGGCTGTCCTCCGCGATCTCAAACTGGTTTGCCAAGCGGCGCACCAGTTCACGCGTCTGCGCCGGCGCAAACTCGATGCTGCGTAACGCTTCTCCCGCCAAAAGGTTAAGATGATGTGTCTGCCCGGAAGCAGTGTTGTACACCAGGAACTCATCGTCCCAGATCCGCCAAGCAAGTCGGTTCGCGCTCGGTACCTCCCAACGTACGCTGTCCCCACCAGGCGCCTGGCGCATCGCGCAAACGCCATCGCCCATCCTCAGACCTTGTATTTTATGCGGTTTTTCATCGAAGGGAGCGTTGCTGTTAGCCGGCCGCCGATCGCGCGTTCAGCGCTTTAATTGCCCGCCTTGGGGCTTTAATGATGCCCCCTTGTATTTCGGGTCCATCGAAGGGTGAGCGCTCTGTGCGGCCGCCGAGCGCGCTCGCAGAGTCATCACCGCCGGCGGGGTGAGCAGGCTTGTCATAATAATTCGGCGACGGCCGGCCGCCCGGCGGGTTTCGTCTGTTCCGTCATCATGCGGAGGTTGCCCCGAGCGTTCGGGGTCATGCTGCTCTAGCTTGTCGTCAGCCATGATCCATACCCTCCGTCCAGCAGTTGCTATAAGGGTATGCGCTCAAAAAGTAAAGCGACAATCATCCTCCGCAGTCGGTTTCGTCCTTAACCGGCCGATATTAACTGTTTCTCGTTAACTTAAGGATTGCTGATCGGTTGGACCTGCGTCGCTTCCACCGGGACCCATCCCGTCAGTCTTCGAAGAGAATATTTTGCGCCGCGCCTGTCATTCCATTGTCATGAAAATATCTCAAACCGAACTTTAGCCAAGCGGTATCGAAAAAAGTCAAACCACCCCGCCTCGCACCGCCTTTACGTACTCACCCAATGCAAGACGTACCAAACCTGGTTCAGCGCGGCCAGGGCCTCACAGCCCTAACCCCCGGAGAGGTGCTCGGCATCCTCCAATACCTGGCGGACGTCGTCTGCATCTACCGTTGCGAGCCAGGCTTCGCCATCGCCAACACCGTAGGAAATCAGCAGATGCTTGCCGTCAGGATGAGGGGTCAGTCCGGCGGCCCGCTCGATCCCACCGCGGCCGAAGACAAACGGCAGGCTCACCCCGCGCAATACGCTGGCCTCGTCGAACCACACCAAGCGGTGCCGATCATATTGCTCGCCTTCGCGCAATTCTGTTTCGTGGATCAAGGCAAGCCAGCCGCCACCTGTTCCCTGCCGGGGGCAGGCATCGAAGTGGATCGCTGGCGTGCAACCGTCGAATTGCTCGGCCCGATGGCCGAGGTGGTCTCGAGGATCGGGCGCGCCTCGTCGTCGACCACCCGGGTCGGGTCGCATCCGGTGATGAACTGCAGCCCCTCTGCCCCGGCCTCCCCCGGGGCAGGCTTCACCAGGGGCATCCAATGCTGCTGATGCCGGCCTTGGGCACGTAGCACACGCCAATGGGTCAGCCGGATCGGACCTTGACCGCGGCCGTCCAGGCACGCCAGCAACTGCTCGCATTCTCCTTCCGCTGCCGGCGTGACCAGTCGGGCGCAGCACCAGAGCCCGTCACGCCAGGCGAAGAGCCGCGGATCCTGGAAGCCCGCCTCCGGCGTCTCGGGCGGCACCAGGACCTCCGCCGAGGATTCGACCGCCAGCTCTTCCGCCAATTGCAACAGAAAGTGCCGCGTCCGCGCCGGGTGGCACTGCTCTACAGCCGGTTGCAACAAGACGATCCGCCCGCCATGGAGCGCGACCGAAGGATTGGCCAGACGATAACCCTCGGGTGCGGCAAAGCCGACCGGACACGCCGCGAGGGACGGCATTATCGTGCCGGCAGGCTGGGCGTAGAAACGCAGGTTCGAGCGCGCCAGATTCGCGAGGCCTCGGGCACTGCGCGCGCCAAGGCCAGCCAGTTGCACACCTTCCGCGCGCGCGTTCGGGCGCATAATAAGCGGCGAGCGCGAACTCTTCTTTGAGCCCCGCTCTATAGACGAATTCTTCGACGAAGAGGGCGTCCTCGTCCGGCGTCGGAACTGCCAGCCCAGCCTCAGAGAAGAGGATGCTGGCCGTGTTCATGCCGTGCTCGCGGCAGAAGCGTGCCAGATCGTAGAGCGGTTCAGCCCGGTGAGGGCGCTGGTCGAAGGCGGCCAGGGCCTGGCGCACAAAACCGCCCTCGTCTCCCATCATGCGCAGGCATCGTGCCTCTTGCACCCGGGCATACCACGCCTCCTCGTCCGCGCTCATCTCGGCGCGCATGGCATAGGCCTGCGCCGCCTCCTTCAGGCGATCCGCCGCGCGGTAGAACTCGGCCAGCAGCCAACAGCGGTGACCCTCCGATTCCGGCTCTAGTGCGGCCGAGCGCCCGGTGATCCTGACGAAATCCGGTCCATCCCAGCCATAATCGATGGTCAATTCCTCGCCGCGCCGGACAAACCGGCTGGTCGTGACGACGATCGTCTTGTTCACCTGGTCCGCATGATAATCGCAATTTGGTGATCGAGAGTGGTTCAGTAGCGAGGCGTCCCCGAGGGCAAGCGCAGCCTGATCGCCATAGCGAAAGGCATAGAGCGCCAAGGAGGCTTGGAGCTCGCTTTTTGCTATGGCCACACAGGGCGTGGCAACGACGATCGCGCCTTGGGGAATATCGCGGGTGGCCTCGATGCCGCGGCCGCGATTGGGGAACCGCACTACTCGATAATTTGCCATGGCCTGTCGGATATCGCGGGCGAGGCCGGTAGAATAAGCGGCAAATCATTACGATCAATCAAGGCCGAGCTCGCCGCTTCCTCTTGCAGAGACCGGATTTTCGCCTATATAACGGGTTCATGCCAAATAGTCAATTACCAAGTTGCAACAACATGCTAATAGCACAACCAAAGGCGGTGGCGCCGAATTCCGCTGCCAATCCCCTGCCAGCCGGTTTCGGCTCCCTGCACCGTCCCTGAAGGCCGGCTTGGTCGATTGTATCCAAGATGCTGATTTCACGAAGGTTTTTGTCGTTGCGAAGGGGTCATTTGGGGCAAAAATACGTTTTGTCCCTGCTAGCAGGGACAGATGACGCTCGCGGGATCTCAGCCTGGCAGCGCCAGCAGGCACGCGCGGGCCGCGGCGTCGAGGATGGCCTCGGTATCGATGCCGTAGGCTTGGTAAAGATCAGCGACATCGCCGGATTGCCCAAAGCGGTCGACGCCCAAGGGGACGATCGGGTTGCCGGCGACCGCACCGAGCCACGATAAGGTGGCCGGGTGACAGTCGCCGACCGTGACGAGCGGGGCGCCGGGGCGCAGCCGTGCCAAAAGCCGCTCGGCAACGCCGGCTTCGCCCCGAATGCGGGCCGCTCGCCAATCGCTGTGCAGGCGATCGGGCGAGGTGATCGCCAGGAGTCCGGTCTCCGGGAGGTCTTCCGCCACCGCCTGATGCGCCGCCAGCGCCTCGGGGGCGACAGCACCGCTATAGGCGATCGCGAGCGCCGCACCCGGGCCCGGCTCGCGCAGCCAATAGGCCCCGGCGATGATGGCCTCGGCAAGGTTCGGACCGATCGGACGCTGGGGCTGCTCGATCGGCCGGGTCGACAGCCGGAGATAGACCGATCCGCCGGCCTCGCGCTGGATCTCCTCCAATGCCCAGCGCAGCAGGATCGCCAGTTCGTCCGCGTAGGCCGGCTCGAAGCTGGTGAGCCCGGGTTGGGCGAGGCCGGTCAACGGCTCCCCCACGGATTGATGGGCGCCGCCTTCGGGAGCGAGCGTAATTCCCGACGGGGTGGCTACCAGGATGAAGCGCGCATCCTGGTAGCAGGCGTAGTTGAGGGCGTCCTGCCCGCGTTTGATAAAGGGATCGTAGAGCGTGCCGATGGGCAACAATCGGGTGCCGAAGAGCGGCCCGGAGAGGCCGAGTGCCGCGAGTTGCAAGAACAGATTGCTCTCGGCGATGCCGAGTTCGATGTGCTGCCCGCGCGGCGACATCGTCCAGCGTTGCGCCGAGACGACATTTTCCGCACGAAAGGTGTCGGTGCGCTCAGCGCGGTCGAAGATCCCGCGGCGGTTGACCCAAAGCCCGAGATTGGTGGAAACGGTGACGTCGGGCGAGGTCGTTACTATGCGCTCGGCGAACTCGCCGTCGCCAGCGGCGATATCCCCGAGAATTCGTCCGAAGGCTTCTTGCGTCGACAGCCGCCTGCCGCGCGGCACCGGCAGAGCTGGGGGCACAGTCACCGGAGGGACATCGTGCCGGCGCGGAGCCGACCCGGCCATCGGCACGCCCGCCAGGAACGCCGAAAGCTGCTCCTCCGGCACGTCCAGTCCGGCGAAAGGCTCCCATTCGGCCCCTGGCGCCACCCCCATATCGCGCTGAAACAATACCATCTGATCCTTGTTCATTAGCCCGGCATGGTTGTCCTTGTGCCCGGCGAAGGGCAGCCCGTAGCCCTTGATCGTGTAGGCGATGAAGCAGGTCGGGAGGTCGTCGGTGACAGCGTGGAACGCAGCGAGGACCGAAGCCATGTCGTGGCCTGCCAAATTGGTCATCAGCCGGTGCAAGGCGGCATCGTCGTGGCTGTCGAGGATCGCGCGGATACCGGGGTAGCGGTTGAGGTCGCGATGGAGATGCTCGCGCCAGCCCGCGCCGCCCTTATAGACCAGCGCCGAATAGAGCGAGTTGGGGCAGGCATCGATCCACTCTCGCAAATGATGCCCGTCGAGGCGGGCGAAGGCTGCCTCCAACAGCCGCCCGTATTTCAACGTGACGACGCGCCAGCCCATCATTTCGAACAGCGCATCGATGCGGCCGAACAGACGATCGGAGACGACGGCGTCGAGACTCTGTCGGTTGTAGTCGATCACCCACCACAGGTTGCGGACGTCGTGCTTCCAGCCTTCGAGCAACGCTTCGAAGATGTTGCCCTCATCGAGCTCGGCATCGCCGGCCAGGGCGATCATGCGACCCGGCGGGTCGGGCGTCGGCATCAGGCGCTTCAGACGCAGGTAGTCCTGAGCGATCGAGGCAAACAGGGTCATCCCGACGCCGAGCCCGACCGATCCGGTGGAGAAATCGACGGTCTCGCCGTCCTTGGTTCGCGACGGGTAGGATTGGGCCCCGCCGAACCCGCGAAACCGCTCGAGCTTGTCGCGGGTCTGGCGCCCGAGCAGGTATTGGATGGCGTGGAACACCGGCGATGCGTGCGGCTTGACCGCGACGCGGTCCTGCGGCCGCAACACATCGAAATAAAGCGCCGTCATCAAGGTTGCCACCGAGGCGCTCGACGCCTGGTGCCCGCCCACCTTGAGCCCATCCCGGCTCGGCCGGAGATGGTTGGCGTTGTGTATCATCCAGGTCGACAGCCACAGCACCTTGCGCTCCAGCGCCGTCAGGCAAGCAAGCTTGTCCTCTGGCTCCGCCTGGCGCTCTCGACCGAGCCCGCCGTCCAAGGCGCGCAGCATCCGTTCAACTCCCGCTTCGGGAACCCAGCTTAGCACATACTGCTCCTTACCTCAGCCCTCTCCCCCACGAGCGGGCTGGGGTGAGGGCATTTGAACAGATGCCTGCGTATGCCTAAATAGGTTGCTGATACGCCAAGCCAGGAGTGTTGACGAGATGGCTGAAGGCACGAGCGAGATCGAAGAACATCGGATCGTTCTGACCGAGAATGCGGCACGGCGCATTGCGGTTTTGCGGGATCAGGAACAGGCAGAAAACGCATTTCTGCGGATCACCGTCTCAGGCGGTGGATGCTCGGGGTTCCAGTACGGCTTTGCTTTCGACGAGCAGCGGAACGCGGACGACTTTGTATTTGAGCGAAACGGTGTTGCCGTCGTTGTCGACGATGTCTCGCTCGGTCTATTGAACGGCGCCGAAGTCGATTTCGTCGAAGATCTCATGGGCGCTTCGTTTCAGGTACACAATCCCAATGCGGCCTCATCGTGCGGCTGCGGTAATTCCTTTTCTATCGGCTGATGCGCTGCACAGGTTGCGACCGTGAAGATTGCCAGTTGGAACGTTAATTCTGTCAAGGCTCGGCTGCCGCATCTGCTGACATTTCTCGAAGAAGCCCAGCCTGACGTCCTGTGCCTGCAGGAGACGAAATGCCCGGCTGCCGATTTCCCGGGGCTCGAACTCAAGGGGCTCGGCTATCATGTCGAAACGATCGGACAGCGCGCCTATAACGGGGTGGCGCTGCTGTCGAAACGGCCGGCCGAGGAGCTTGTCTGCGGCCTGACCGGCGACGAGGCGGATGAGCAGCCCCGCTATATAGAGGCCTCCTTTGGCGAAGTTCGCGTCGCCTCGGTCTATTTGCCGAACGGCAACCCCGTCGGGACCGACAAGTTCACCTATAAGATTGCCTGGATGGAGCGTCTGGTCGCCCACACCCGCGAACTGATGCGCCGTGAGATCCCCTTCGTCCTCGCCGGCGATTACAACATCTGTCCGACCGACGACGATGTTTATGATCCGGTGTCCTTTCGCGACGATGCGTTATGCCGGATCGAGGCGCGTTCACGGTTTCGCGCCCTCCTCTATCTCGGACTGACCGACGCCTATCGCGTGTTCCATCGCGAGACGCATCGCTATACGTTCTGGGACTATCAAGCCGGGCGCTGGCACCGCGACGAGGGGCTGCGCATCGATCATCTGCTGCTGTCGCCGCACGCGGCGGACCGGGTTGCGGCCTGTGAGATCGACAAGAAGCCGCGGGCCAAAGACCGCGCCTCGGACCACACGCCGATTTGGTGCGAACTGGCAGTTTAGCCTAGCCCCCCATCGCTCCGCCGCGGCGGCGAGTGTATCCTTGCCCTCTCTGTACGGCGCTAGCGGGACGATGACCAGTGCACGGTCGCCCGGCCCGAGCTTTGCGAAATCGTCGGCAATCGCAAAGTCGCCCCGCCGCGACACGGCGAGCAAGATCGCGTCTTGCGGCGCAATCGGCGGGCCATCCTCGGTGATGCCGACCTCGCCCACCGCAAACTCCGCACCGGCAAGCGCAACGGGCCCGCGCGAACCGCGGAAACGCGGCAAGCCGACAAAAGCGGGAGCCGCCAGGGCCGCGGCCGAATAGGTCGTCTCAAACTCGAAGTGCCGGGCGATCGATTCGGCGAAGCTCGCTTCGGCGATGCGCAGCACGATCGGGAGTGTCGGATTGCGGGCGCGCGCGCCCAGCGCGATCTCCAGGTTCAGGGTATCGACGTTGGTCAGAGCGATCAGGCCATGCGCCGCATCGAGATTGCACAGGTCGAGTGTCGCGTCGCGGCTGGCATCTCCGGTCAGCAAGTCTAACCGCTGCTCGCGCGCCCTTTCGATGATGGCGGTGTCAAGCGAGATCTCCACGACGACCAGCTGCTTGCCGAGAGCGAGGAGCAGGTCGATCACCTCGCTGCCGATGCTGCCGGCACCGCAAACGACGATGTGCCCGCGACGATGCACCGGGCGCAGGCCTTGCATCCTGACCCAGTGCACCCGTGTCAGCAACGAGGCGCCGAAAGCGATGAAGAGGCCGGTGATGATGATGCCCGCGAGCATCAGCAATATAGCGGCGACGATATCGACGGGGTTGCTTCGGTCGGGGGCCAAATCGCCGTAGCCGGTCGTCGTCATCGTCGCGACGATAAAATAGACAGCGTCGAGCCAACCACCTTTGAAGGCGGTGGGGAAATACCAGGTGCCTAGCAGAAACGCGGCGAGCGCAGCCAGAGCGAGCCGGACGAGGATCGGATTGAGCCGAGTCTGCTGGCGCCGATCGGGACGCAACAGCGAGCGCAGCCTTAGGCCGAGCGCTCGGTGGCTCCGTGCGGCCGGCCGGCGAGGCGCGCTACCCTGCAGTCCGGCGACGTTACCATATACGACCAGCTCCGCCCGGCCCGCGAGGACGGTGTCGCGGGAGAGCCCGGTCTTACGATCGACGGCAAGGATGCGTGCGCCCAGCACCCGCTCAGCGCCCGCGACGGTCTCGCCGCCGACGCCGCAGCTTTCGGCGATTCGCGTCGCAAAGCCAGTCAGCGGACCGTCGCGCTCGGGGAATTGCAGTCCGCGAAAGCATGAGGGGTCGACCCCGGCGGCGGCGTAGGTCGCGGCCGAGTGCCGCGCCAGCGACAGGACCGAGCAGTTCGGAAGGTTCTGTTCGATCTTGTACGCCAAGGTGGGTTGAACTGCCGCAAAACGATGCGAATGCGCGGATTGGCGTCGCGCGCCAGCAACGCCGCGTGCAGTTGAGCTGATCATCGGGCGACAGAGCGAGGATCGTCACGGCGTCACGCACGCCGGCGCGGTCGAGCGCTTCGGTGCTGTCCGGGCGCGCTGCGGCGATGTGGACGGCGCCGATATCCTCTACCGCGCGGGTAAAGTCGGGATCCGGGCGCCACAGCACCACGACACGATGGCCTTGCAATGCACAGAGCTCTTGCGCCGTGTCCAGCGCGATCGCACCACCGACGACGACGATCCATCACGGGATCGCCGGGCTCGGCCAAGGCGGGTTCCTCAGCCCTGCGGATCGGCAGGATAGGCGTGCTGGACCCCATCACCGTCTTCGACGTTCCACTCGCCTGCCTCTGTTCTCGCGGAAGCCGCGCAGGGGGCTATCGGCACCTTGCCGTAGCCACCCGGAATGTCGAGGACATAGGTTGGCTGGCACAGCCCGGAGATATGGCCGCGGAGCGAAAGAACGAGACGCTGGCCAGCGGCGATACCGGTACGGAAATGCGCGGTGCCCCGTGCAAGATCGGCATGGTGGAGGTAGTAGGGCTTGACGCGCATCGCGACGAGACCCCGAAACAGGGCTTCCAGCACGGCTGCATCATCGTTGACGCCGCGCAACAGGACGGTCTGCGACAAGAGCGGGATGCCGGCGCGGCTGAGCCGGGTCAGCGCCTCTCTCGCTCGCGGGGTCAACTCGCGCGGGTGGTTCGCGTGAACCACCACGTAGACTGCCTTTTCCGCCGCGAGCGCTCGAACCAGCGCCAGCTTCACCCGGCCGGGGTCGACCAGCGGAACGCGCGTGTGGAAGCGGATCACCGCGACATGGGGGATTTGATCGAGCGTGCGTACGATGGCGGCGAGGCGACGCGGCGCCAGCACAAAGGGATCGCCGCCGGTGACGATCACCTCCCAGATCTCCGGTCGCTCACGAATGTAATCAAAGGCGCGTTCGAGGGCCGCTCGGTCGAGCATCGCCGGTCTCTTTCCGACCACCTCGCGGCGAAAGCAAAAACGGCAATAAACCGGGCAAAGCAAGATCGGTTTCAGCAGCACTCGATCGGCATAGCGATGCACGATGCCGGGGACTGGTGACCAGCGCTCGTCGCCGATCGGGTCGGTCCGGTCCTCGGGTGCGGCGACCAGTTCCGCCGCACTCGGCACAAACTGCGCCGCGATCGGATCCGCGGGGTCATCCGGATCGATCAGCGCCGCAACGTCCGCGGTCAGAGCAACTGCAAACTCCTCCGCTACCTGTCGGATCTCCTCGATCCGGCCGCGCTCTGCTAGGCCAGCGGGAACAATATCTTCAGGGCCGATGGTTCGAGCCCGCACCATCAGGTGGCAATCAGCCGCGCATAAGCTACCTTCAGGCGATCGCGATCACGGCTCACATCGGCTTCGCGGTCACGCTGTTCCTCGACAACCTCGGGCTTGGCTTTCGCAAGAAAATTGGGGTTGTTGAGCTTGGCGGCGATCTTTCTCAACTCCGAGTCGAGCCTCTCGATCTCCTTGCCGAGACGCGCCTTTTCCCGGGCCAGATCGACCACATCGCCAACACTCAGGATTAGGACAGTGCCGCCAACTACCGCTTGGATTCCGCCCGCAGGTGCCGTCACCACCGGCTCAAACCGCTCGACGCGCGCGAGGCGCATGAAATGCTCTCGGTGGCGCTCGATCCGCTCCGCTACAGCGGGTTCCGCGTCCTTGATGAGAAGCGGGAGGCAAGCGGCCGGCGGGATGTTCATTTCAGCGCGGAGCGCGCGGATCGCCGAGATCGCCTGCACGACCCATTCCATCTCCGCCGAAGCGGCGAGATCGTGGGCTTGGCGAGAAAATTCTGGCCAGGGTGCAGTCAGCAGCAGGCCTTCGCCCTCGCGGGCGAGGTTCTGCCAGATCTCCTCGGTAATGAAGGGCATGATCGGGTGCAGCAGATGCACGATGCGGCCCAAAATCCAGGCGGTCGTGGCCTGGGTTTCGGCGCGTGCGCTGTCATCGCCTTGCAGGATCGGCTTGGTGAACTCCACATACCAATCACAGAACGTGCCCCACACGAACTGATACAAGAGGTTCGCAGCCTCGTCGAAGCGATAGGCGTCGAGAGCGGCAGTGACCGCAGCGCCGCAGTCGGACGCAGCCGTAGCGATCCACCGATTGACAGTCACCCGGCATTGCGCCGGGGTGAAATCGGCAACGAGCGCGCAGGCGTTCATCTCCGCGTAACGGGCCGCATTCCACAGCTTGGTCGCGAAGTTGCGATAGCCTTCGACTCGGCTCTCGGCGAGTTTGATGTCACGCCCGGGCGCCGCCAAGGCGGCCAGCGTGAACCGCAACGCATCGCAGCCGTAACGGTCGATCAGCTCGAGCGGGTCGATAATGTTGCCGCGCGATTTCGACATCTTCTGGCCGCGTCCGTCGCGCACCAGAGCATGGATGTAGACGGTGCGGAACGGCACCTCGCCCCTGAAGTGCAGCCCCATCATCATCATTCGGGCGACCCAGAAGAAGATGATGTCAAAGCCGGTGACGAGAACGTCCGTTGGATAATACCGCGAAAGCTCGGGCGTCTCCTCAGGCCAGCCGAGCGTCGAAAACGGCCACAACGCCGAGGAGAACCAAGTATCGAGAACATCCTCGTCACGGCGCAGCGAAACCGCCTCGCCATATTTCGCCGACGCCTCGCACTGCGCTTCCTCCACGGTCTCGGCGACGAAAAGCGTCCCGTCCGGCCCGTACCAGGCGGGGATCTGGTGTCCCCACCAGAGCTGGCGAGAAACGCACCAAGGTTGGATCTTGCGCATCCAATCGAAGAACGTGTTCTCCCATTGGGAAGGGACGAAGCGGGTGCGTCCGTCCTCGACTGCCGCGATTGCCGGACCGGCCAGCACGCGGGCGTTGCAATACCACTGATCGGTGAGCCAGGGTTCGATCACCTCGCCCGATCGATCGTGATGGGGAACCATCAGGGCGTGATCTTCGACCTTCTCGAGGAAGCCGGCAGCGGCGAGGTCCGCCACGACTTCTTCGCGCGCGGCAAATCGGTCGAGGCCCCGATAGGGTGCGGGTGCTGCGTCGTTGAGCCGGGCGTCCTGGTCGAAAATGTTTAGTAGCGCCAGACCGTGCCGCCGACCGACCTCGAAATCGGCAAAATCGTGGGCGGGTGTGATCTTCACCGCACCAGTCCCGGTCTCGGGATCGGCATGCTCGTCGGCGATGATCGGAATAAGCCTGTCGGCGAGCGGCAGCCGCACCGATTTGCCGACCAGCTCGGCAAATCGCGGATCGTTCGGGTGCACGGCGACGCCGGTGTCGCCCAGCATGGTTTCCGGCCGGGTCGTCGCGACGGTGATGAACCGGCCGGGAAGCTCCACCACCGGGTAGCGAATGTGCCACAGCGAACCCTTGGTCTCGCGATTCTGGACCTCGAGATCCGAAATCACGGTGTGCATCACCGGATCCCAGTTGACCAACCGTTTATCGCGGTAAATCAATCCTTCGCGGTAGAGTTGGACGAATACCCGCCGGACGGCCGAGGCGAGGCCCGGATCCAGCGTGAATCGCTCGCGGCTCCAATCCGGCGAGGCCCCGAGGCGTCGCAATTGGTGGATGATGGCGCCGCCCGACCCCTCCTTCCATTGCCACACGCGCGCTACGAACCCGTCCCGCCCGAGGGCGTGCTTTGTCGTCCCTTCCGCTGCGAGTTGGTTGCTCACGACGATCTCTGTGGCGATGCCAGCGTGATCGGTACCCGGTTGCCACAACACGTCGCGACCCCGCATGCGCTGATAGCGGACCAGCACATCCTGCAGGGTGAAGTTCAGCGCGTGTCCGATATGAAGGCTTCCCGTAACGTTCGGCGGCGGCATCATGATTGTGTAGGGTCGTCGCTGGCTGTCGAGCTCGGCGGCAAAGCCGCCGGATCGCTCCCACCCGGCGTAGCAGCGCCCCTCCACGGCGGCGGGTTGATAAGTCTTGTCCAGCATCCCTAAACTGTCCTCGACTGAAGCGGTCGGTCAGAGACTTCCCGATTGTTCGGACGCGCCGGCTCCCGACCGATCAGCGCAGCCCCGATTCCCCGATGACTCGCGCAATCTCCTCACGGACCAGCCGCTCGACGATATCGGGAAGGTGTTCGTCGAGCCATGATTGCAGCATCGGGCGCAGCATGCCGCGAACCATCTCCTCGAGCGTACGTTCAGCACCACCGAGCGGCAATTCTCCCTCACGGCGTCGATCGCGCGGCAGGGCGCCGAGTTGAGCGAAGGCGGCTGCCGCTGCTCCGGAGGTGGCGGTCGAGACGATGCGCTCGCCAACAGGGTCGAGCGTCGGCTCGCTCTTCGCATGTCCCTGCGGATCGACATATGTGGTCGCGACCGCCGGAGGCGACAGGGCGGCAATAACCGGCTCGCTCGAAGCGGCAACCTCCGCTGCCGCCCACGAGGCGATCAGGCGAACCGAGCCGTCCTCGTCGACCACCTGGGTCAATTCGAGGATATCGCTCCCCTCTGGGTGCGCCCGGGCGCTCGTTCCGCCTGGCCTCACATTGTCCGTGCGCGTATTCCCGGAGGCTTTGTCCTCGGCGATGACGCGGCTGATCGAGGCGATAATCTCCTCCATAGAGGGCTCTGAATGCGATTTTGCATCGGGCATGGAGGCAACCGATCGAACGGGAAGTATCAAATATTTGGGTATACCAGTCGGGCTTTGCCAGCGGGGCCGAGCGCCGCCGGCCTGCTCACTCCGAAAGACCGCCGCGGAAGCCGATCCACTTGTCCTTCACCTGCTTGTAGTGCCGCTCCATGTCGTAGAGCTTCACCGGCAATTTGAGCTCGGGCGCTATCAGCCGACCTGTCGCCGCCGCGACATTGAACTCGGCAAGGGCGGCATCGTGCTCCGCCGTGATCAGTTGCGACTGGGTCGTGAGCAGTGTCTGGTTTTGGATCAGAACGTCAAGCACTGTGCGGGTGCCAACCAGCGCCTCTTGCTGCGTGCCCTCGAGGGCGATCTGCGCCGCGCGCACCGCCTGAGCGAACGACGAGATGCTCGCCCGCGCCGCCTGCAAGGTCGACCAGTTCTGGGTCGCCGTCTGCACCGACGCTCGGCGCGCGTCGTCGACCTGGCTGCGCCGTTGTCCGACCGTCTGTTCGGCTTGTCGCGTCTGCGAGTAGATCGCACCGCCTTCGTACAGCGGCATCGTCAATTGCGCCAGAATTTGTGCGGAATTGGTAATAATGCCCTTAAAATTAAGTGACTGGTCAGCGATGCGGCTGAGACTGCCGACGACGGAGATCTGCGGCAACAGCTGGCCGCGCACAAAGTCGATGTTGTCACGAGCGGCGAGTTCGGCAAAAATTGCCGAGACGACGTTGAAGTTATTGCTGCTGGCGAGGCTCACGGTTTCTTCTTGCGTGGCCGGGAGCGCCGGGCGGTCGCGCGGCAACATCAGCGTCCCGGGACGATGTCCGACCGCGCGGACATATTCGGCCCGGCTTATCTCGAGGTTACCCTGAGCCGTGACCAATTGACCAACCGCTTGCGCAAGGGAGGCCTCGGCCTGTGCGACATCGGTGCGGGTCACCTCGCCGACCCGGAACCGGTCCTGCGTCGCCTCGAGCTGCTTGCGGAGGACCGCCACGTTGTTACGGTTAACCTCAAGCAGGGCCTGATCGCGTACCACGTCGAGATAAGCCTGGGCAACAGCTTGGAACACCGTGGTCTCGACCGCCAGGGTCTGCGCCCGCGCCGATTCTACGAGGTTGATCGCCTGGCTGGTCTGCGCCGCGGTGCGTCCGCCGGTGTAGATCGGCTGTGCCGCCGTGACGGTGAGCGAGTCTGGTCTGGTCTGTACATGCCGACGATCAGTAGTACTACGAGTGACTTCGCCGGTAGTGGGGTTCACCGACGTCGGCCCCGGAGGAAGTTGCTCGGACGTCGTCGCAATGCCCACCTGCCCGGTGAAGTTGACCGTCGGCCGCCAGTTCGCCAGCGCTTGCGGCACTTGCTCGTCGGTTGCTCGCAGCAGGGCGCGCTGGGCGAGGAGCTGTGGATTGGTGTTATAAGCATCGGCAAGCGCCTGGGTCAGCGTCTGCGCCTGCAGCGCGGCCGGAGCGGAGATGGTCAAACAGCAAACGAGCGCACTCAGAGCCGATTTCCGCCGCAAGGCTACCGGCGGATCGCCGTGACCTATGCGACACACCGCCGTGCGTCGGTCGGATCCGGGCGTCAATGTTTCAGCGGCGTCCACGGCGCTGTGCCCTCGCTCAGAACGCAAAGGCCGGCTTCGGGAAGAAACCGGGGAGCAGCGCAGTGGTTGCGTCGAAGAGAACACGGCGCGCCAGACCTCCGCCGATCCGCGTCGTCAAGGTGGCGTGACCCATGCCGCTTCCAGATTTGACAACTGCCATCAACCGTCCCCCATCGGCGAGCTGCGAGGCGATCTCGGCGGGCACTTCGGCGACCGCTCCGCAGAAGAAGATCACGTCGTAAGGCGCGCGCGCCCGATGGCCCTGCGGCAACGGTGCCTCGGCGAGGCTGACCGACGCGATCGAGTGCTCAACGAGAGCCGCGTGCGCCCGCCGGGCGAGCTCCGGATCCTCTTCGAGGGCGACGACGCTGCGCGCTAGAACGGCGACGAGCGCCGCTTCGTATCCGGTCCCAGCCCCGACAATCAGCGCCGTGTCGGTGCGCTCGACGGCCGCTGCCTGCAATAGACGAGCTGCGACCATCGGTTCCATCACGTAGCGGCCTTTGCCGAGCGGCAGAGCTTCGTCGACGTAAGCAACCGCCTGGAGATGCTCGGGAACGAAAAGCTCTCTGTGTATTGTTAAAAAGGCATCGAGCAAGCGCTTGTCCGTGACCTTGTTGGGCCGGAGTTGGCTTTCGACCATGCGGGTGCGGGCCGTCTCGTATCCGGTCATTGCATCAAAGCGGCGAATCCGATGCACCGTTTATATCGGCCGGGTGGAACGAGGGCAATCGACTGCGCCGACTTTCGATCAATCCGATAGCCGTTCGATCAGCTGGTTCGTAACGAGGCCGGCGAGCAACTGTTCGGCTGTCAACCCCAGGAGCGGATGACACCAGGCCGACGCGATTTCGGCGAGCGGGGCGAGCACAAATTGGCGCTCGTGGAGCCGAGGATGTGGGAGGACGAGGGTGGCCGTCTCGATGACTTCACCCCGATAATCGAGTAGATCGAGGTCGAGCACTCGCGCCGCATTCCGCTCGTCTCTGACACGGCCAAACCGGGTCTCGAGCCCTTGCATCACGGCGAGCAAATCCGGCGCGGGGAGGGCGGTCGCCAATGATGCGACAGCGTTCGTGAACCATGGCTGGTCTGAAGGCGGGGTAGGCTCGGTCCGATACCATGCCGACCGTGCGATAATGTGGACGCCTTCGCTTTCGAGCGCCGCAAGGGCGGCGGCGAGCGCTTGGCGCGGCGGCCCAAATCGTGCGCTGGTCAGGTTGCCGCCGATGCCGATCAGGATCACTTTGCACCCTCGCGCACCTCGCCCCTCCTTGACCCAGGATGCGCACTGTAAGACATTTACGTTACATTATCGAATCTGACGGAGCATTTGTAACACATGGTTTTCTATCCAGAGGAGCGAATCGCCATATTCATCGACGGAGCCAACCTCTATTCCGCCGCACGTGGCTTGGCATTCGACATCGACTACAAGCGGTTGCTCGAACTGTTCGGCACCAAGGGACGGCTGATCCGAGCGTTCTACTATACCGCCTTGGTCGAGGACCAAGAGTACTCGCCGATCAGGCCGCTCGTTGATTGGCTCGATTACAATGGCTACACGATGGTCACAAAACCGACAAAGGAGTTCACCGACGCGATGGGGCGGCGCCGAATAAAGGGCAACATGGATATCGAGCTGGCGATCGACATGCTCGAGATGGCTCAATACATCGATCATGCCATCCTGTTCTCGGGCGACGGTGATTTCCGGCGGCTCGTCGAGGCGGTTCAGCGTAAGGGGGTTCGCGTATCGGTGGTGTCGACGATCCGTTCTTCGCCGCCTATGGTCTCGGATGATCTGCGCCGGCAAGCCGACAATTTCATCGAGCTCCAGGATCTCGCCCCGAGCGTGATGCGCAACCATCATCCTCGCGAAGAGCTCCATCGAACGCGCGTGGAGCCTGTCGAGGAGCCTTGACTTTTCCGTCTCCAGGGCCGC
>Ga0210402_10000368_pt1 | contig 50699 bp, 38 predicted proteins | sample IncBWC7MmetaG_FD_161055 | JGI IMG/M metagenome (GOLD analysis project Ga0210402, IMG submission 161055) | Forest soil microbial communities from Barre Woods Harvard Forest LTER site, Petersham, Massachusetts, United States - Inc-BW-C-7-M | ecosystem: Environmental > Terrestrial > Soil >... | reverse complement strand
CAAGAACTTCCACACCATCCATCCGTACGAGCACAGGTACATCACCCAGCTCTCGGTCGCTGGGGAAGCACCGCCCAAACATTTTCATCTGGGCAGTTGGATCATCAGCGATCACAGACTGACAACTCAGCAAGCCAGAGTGGGCAAGGACGGCCCCGCCTACTTCTGTCCGAATATCGCGTATTTCGGTGGTGACATTGACACAGTCCTTGTTAAGCCCAAGCTGCGATTGTCTCCGCTCCACAAAATCCTTGTTGAGCTCGCGAGGACGCAGGGGTATGAGTGCCGACCGTCAGATAAGGGCATCTATGCGGATGAGACGATAGCCAAGTGGGGCGGCCTTGACAAGATTTCTGCCTTCCTTCGCGACGAGTCTGGGAGATCGCTCTTGGATGGTTTCATGGACAAGTCGAAGTCGGAGGCCGGGAAAGGCGTCTATCTTACCGATGACCGCAGGAGATATTTGGATTTCCCTGCTGTCAAAATTCACGTTAGAGGGGCCGCGGTCGATTTCATCGATGAGCTGGTGTCGAAGCAGATCTTGTACCGGGGCTTTATTTTCGGCTGTTCTTACTGTCGCAATTCCGCATGGTTCTCAGTCGGCGAGATAACTCAGGAGTTTAGGTGCAAGCGGTGCGCCCGTGGCCAAGTTTATACCAAGGCACACTGGAAGATGCCAGACGAGCCCGCCTGGTTCTACAAGCTGGACGAGTTGGTTTACCAGGGTTACCGACAAGGCATGGCCGTCCCCCTTCTGGCACTTGATCACCTGCGATCCACTACCTCAGAGAACTTTTCATTTACTACCGACCGAGAATTCTGGAAACCCAACGCGGCAAAGCCTTACGCAGAAGTAGATTTTTGTTGCGTGTTAGACGGCGTCTTGACGATCGGCGAAGCGAAGAAGGAAGACCGTTTGGGCGAGAGCCTAAGCGAGGAGAATGCGGAAATCTCCAAATACAAGCAGATGGCTGCAGGCCTTGCTGTGCGGCGGCTCGTTTTTGCCACTCTTAGTGAAGCGTGGAACGAAAACACCATTGACAAGGTCAATTCCGCGTTCAAGGAAATCCGTCACGTTCAAGTTGTCTTCCTAAGCGCCCCAGAATTGCTAGGGTAGCCACCCATGTCCCTAAACTCCCACATCGAATGGACCGACGCCACCTGGAACCCCGTGCGCGGCTGCACGAAGATCAGTCCTGGATGCAAGCACTGCTACGCTGAAACATTTGCCGAGCGGTTTCGCGGCGTTAAGGGACATCCCTACGAACAGGGATTCGATCTACGCCTCGTGCCGCAAAAGTTGACGGAACCTTTTGCTTGGCGCTCTCCCAAGCTGGTGTTCGTGAATTCGATGAGCGACCTTTTTCAGCCGGGTGTTCCCAACGACTACGTGCGGGTTGTCTCCGAGGTTATGGCGACGGCCAACTGGCACACCTATCAGGTTCTGACCAAGCGCTCCGAAAGACTGCGCGACTTGCTAAGCGGACCTCTACACGCCGCGGCGCAGCGGGAGAACATCTGGTGGGGCGTTAGTGTTGAAGATAAGAAGTATGGCTTGCCGAGAATCCAGCATCTCCGGCAGTCGCCGGCGAGGATTCGTTTCCTGTCGGTCGAGCCGCTGCTCGAAGACCTGGGCGAGATCGACTTGTCCGGCATCAGCTGGGTGATTGTCGGAGGCGAAAGCGGGCCGGGAGCTCGTCCGATGCAGCGGGAGTGGGTCGTGTCCATCCGCAAGCAGTGTCGCGCGCAACGAGTGCCGTTTTTCTTCAAACAATGGGGCGGTGTGAGGAAGGCGAAGAATGGGCGGATCCTCGACGGCCGGACCTATGATGAGTATCCGGCGCGACTGCCAATGCCAGTTCCGGACAGGGCGACATGCCTGTCGTTTGCAGAAGTGGTGAAGGCGACGGTGGATCGATTCTTGCGCCGTCCTTTGTACAACTGACCGCGTAAGCCCGAGGCAATGCTGACGCACTTCGTGCTGGAGTCCCAACACGTCAGGTGATGCCGTCGAATCCTTGACAACATCCATCAGCGGGTTCACCCTACGTTCGATTTGGGTTGCCCCGTAAGCGCCGCGGAGGTCCTGCAGAGGATGGCCACGCTAGTTAGCCAGAGAGTCAGGCCAACAGCCGCACATGTCAAAATATCCCGAATGTGGCCCCGGTGCACGAGAAGCGAGCCGAGCGCTACCACCACCATGATGCCGCCGGTCCAGTAGTAAGTGGGCGCGCGGAAGATTTTCACCAACGGGAGAAAGTGCAGGCCGATGATCACGCCAACGACCTGTGGAATCAGATCACCGCGGCCGAATCGCGCGAGAGCGAACACCGCGACACCACTAAGCCCCCATTCGATTCCGACATCGACCCAGAAAAACTTACGGAAAGCCCTCGAATGCTCCAGATCAGCGGCGGAAGAAGGGAGATGGCGCACCGCTAGGACACGAAGGAACGCCCAAGCAATTAATGCGACAGCGGGCACGGTGACGATCGAGAACCACACCGGCGTCGGATTGCCGGAGACCGCGACAGCCCAATACATCCAAGCAGAACCAAAGAAGGCACAGATCAACGCGCCGCGGGCACTGCCCTTCAACTGGCTCCCGCTGATATTGCTGACGCTAGAAATTGTGCTTGTTGTCTGGCCGATGCGTTGGTCCACAATTGTTCTTGCGAGAGTAGCACGGGAAATAACGTGGTGTCGTTTGTGCAGGCTCTAAGGGCAACGCTGGAAGTCGGAGCGGTGAGCGCCTTGGTGCAGTTAACGGAGTAGCGCCACCCAAAAGCTCAAGAGGTGAGAGCTTGAAGCTGAGAACTGAGAACCAAACATAGAGAGTCCCGAGGTGGTGTTGGAATCATTCGTCTCGGCCAGTAGCTCGCGTTTAGACCCTTGCTGACCTTATTCAGAAAGCGCCTTTGCAGGCTTTCTCTCCGCCGATCTTGCTCGGGCTCCGGGCTCACCGCCAACCGGATAAACCAATCCAACGCCTCGGGACTCTATCCTGCCTTCGACATGGGCTCCTGTTCGCCTCGACCAGCGCTTAGCTATAGACCCTTGCTCGCCCTCCCAAACCCACCTCGCGGTTGTTTGAGTGACTTCGCTTGAGCCCCGGACGCCGCACCAACCGGGAAAACTTCAGAACGTGTCAAAGAACGATTATGTTTCTACGCTCTTTAAATTTTGCGTCAATGAAATTCATGAAGAAATAAGTGCTTGCGCATCAATCAAGTGCACGCCGTCCACAGCCCGGTGACGCGGAACTGGTGCAACCGGCTTCGGGAGTCCGCAAAATCCCCAGTGTTTATGCAGTATTTTGTGGACTCGCGCTCACGCTCATCCCGCCGCTCTCTGGTCTTCGCGCGCAAAGCGATTGTGAAAATCTGTGGTGAATTCAATCGCAGTGCGGATCGCACTCCATGCTGCAGGGAGCCTTGCAATTCTCAATTACAATTCAGGTTCCAATTTCGGAGTGGCAGCTGGAATAAGCGTTCGGCCTCTGAAACGAAATTTCAGAGCAGGGAGACAAACTGAATGTCGCAGAAGTCAGGTGACGACCTGTTCACGCGGGCCGAAACCGCCGCCGCTTTCATACATTCGCAGAGCAACCTTCGGCCGCAGGTCGGCCTCGTTCTCGGGTCTGGACTGGGAGCGTTTGCCGACGATCTGGCGGATGCAACGCGTATTCCGTATTCGCAAATCCCGACTTTTCCCCATTCGACAGCAGTCGGGCATGCAGGACAACTTGTCGTGGGCAAATCCGGCGACGTCCCGGTCGCAGTGATGCAGGGCCGCGTGCACCTGTACGAAGGCTACTCCGCCAGCGAGGTCGCATTTCCCGTGCGGGTGCTTGGAAGAATGGGAGTCCGCGCCGTGATTCTCACCAACGCCGCCGGCGGCATCAATCTCGAGTATGGACAGGGCGCTCTGGTGATGATCCGCGACCACATCAACCTGCAGGGACAGAATCCCCTGACCGGCGCAAACGACGAACGCTTCGGCCCGCGCTTTCCCGATATGAGCTTCACCTACGCAAAACGCTACCGCGAAATCGCTCTGGACGAAGCGAAAAAACTTTCAATTCCGCCCCGCGAGGGAATTTATGTGGCGTTGCTCGGTCCGAGCTACGAAACCCCCGCGGAGATCCGCTACCTGCGCACGATAGGCGCCGACCTGGTGGGAATGTCGACCGTGCCGGAGGCAATCGCCGCGCGGCACATGGGAATGAATGTTCTCGCAATCTCCTGCGTGACGAATATGGCAGCGGGAGTTCTCGACCAGCCGCTGAATCACGAAGAAGTCCTCGAGACCGGACGCCGCGTCATGGGGCAGTTCATCGGATTGATCCGCGCGGTTCTGCCGCGGATCGCGGCGGAGTTGGCCTAAAGTAGATTGTCTTCGCGCAAAAAGAGACGCGGCACGCCGCGTCTCTGCCATGGATTTCAGTTGTCCAACTTAGAAAACCACTTTCACTGCCAACTGAAGCACGCGCGGTCCACCGCCGCCGAGGCCGGGGTTGGTCTGCGCAACGTCCGGGGTCTGGGTGAGTTGTCCGCCAGAAAATCCCGGGTCGACGTTGTGATTGGGCTGGGCGAAGTTGGGATGGTTGAAAATATTGAAAAACTCCACCCGAAGTTGCACGCCCACTAACTCGGTAATCTGCGTCTTTTTGCTGATGGAGAAATCGACGTTCTTATAACCAGGCCCGTAGATGGAATTCCGACCCAGATTCCCGAAACTGCCGAAGTCAGGTTGCGAGAACGCGTTCACATTCAAATATCCGGTGGAGGCGTTCCAATTGTGAATGATGGGATCGACGCCTGGCACCACATTAGGCCGCTGATTGAAATAGAACCGTCCGCTCGTGTCGTTGGAAGTGATGATCGGAATCGGCCGCCCACTTTGCAGGCTGAGAATCCAGTTGAGCTGCCAACCGGATCCGAACCGGCCAATGGCCTTCCACGCCGGCAGATCGTAATTGATCGCCGCCGTGAACCGGTGCCGCGTGTCGAAGCTCGACGGGCCATGTTCCGCTTTCAGATTGCCCGGATCCTGCGGGAATGCCACTTGTGGCACAAAATCGATTCCGTCCGAAGCGTCGTCCAGCGACTTGGACCAGTTGTAGCTCGCAAAGCCGGAAATGCGATGCGAATTCTGAATGCGCAGCGTCGTCTGCAATGCGTGATAAGTGGACGAACTGATCGGAGTGAGCACGTCGATAGCGCCAAAGTTTGGATTGGGAACGACATCATCGCTGTTAGGCTCATTGGCGTCGGTCAAGCGAATCAGCCGCGTTCCCTTGCTGCCGACGTAGCCCACTTCCGCCGCCACATTCTCCGCAAACCTCTGCTGCACGTTCAGGTTCCAATTCTGCGTGTAGGGCGTAGGAAACTTACGCGGCGTCGCGAAGATCGAATACGGGCCGTCTGTGTTCACCGTCAGGATCGGAATGGTCGGGTCGAGATTGGTGCCATTAAATGCCGACGAATCAAAATTCATTGGGAGCACAGCCTTGGGCCCGATCGGATTGGTGGCCACGCCCGCTGACGACGTGAAGTTCGCGATCTGCAAATGTTGCGGGACGTAGTCGTAGTAGACACCGTAGCCGCCGCGAACCACCGTATCCTTGAGCACTTTCCAGGCGAATCCCATGCGGGGAGCGAAGTTGTTGAGATCGCGCTGGTAGATCCCGTCAAGGCCGTGCGTCCCCACCATGGCCAACGTCCCGTCGGACGCGAGATTCGAGAGAAGATTGTTCTTCTCGCTCAACGGCCCAAAATACTCCCAGCGCAAGCCCAGGTTTACCGTCAGGTTGGGCCGCACGCGGAAATCATCCTGCGCGAAAAAACTGAACCCATTGTTGTAAGTCGTCCGCTGTGTGTTTCCGGAGTTCACTAACTCGAAACTGCAGAAGCAGTTGTCGTGCGAACCGCCTGTGTAAAAATTGGCGAGTGAATCCACGATGGGGTCATAGTTGGGGTCGGGATCGCCATTTGGAAGTACACAGGGATCAAGACACACGCCTTTAGTAAACTGAAAAATTCCCCGCTCCAAGTTGTCGTTAAAGTTCTCGATGCTGGCACGGCGGAATTCTCCGCCAAATTTGAAACTGTGTTTGCCGTGCAACCAGGTAAAGTTGTCGAGGACCTGATAAGTCTGGCTGGTTCGCCCGCGCGGAACGCTGAAGCCGATCGCCCCCAGATTCTCAATCCCCGAGAAGTCAAATTCCGGCAGCCCGAGTTTCCCCGTCCCCAGATTCAACCCGTGCGCAACTGGATCGTAATTCGCATTGAGCGAACTGAACGACGTTCGATAGCGGCTATAGCCGAAGCGAATTTCATTGATCTTCGAGAGTCCGAGGTTCGAAAGCAGGCTGGCTGAGAGAACCTGAACGCGAGCCGGGGAGGTCTGCGCAAAATCCGCAAGCCGCGAGCCGGTCCCGAAGCCTCCAGGAGAGCCAAAGGGAAATACCTGATCGCTCTGCGAGAACGCGTAGCGTCCGGTAAGCAGTTCGCTCTGCGAAATACTGTGGTCCAGCTTTACGATCAGGTTGTTCCCGTCGTTCTTGTCGTGTACCACGCTCGGAACTTGGTTCGTGTCGCTCTGCGGATAGAATGCGAGCACAGCATCCAGCCCAGGGTTAATCACACCGCCGTTAGCTTCCTGCGCGATGGCACGGGCTTCCGCGATCTGGTCTTGCCGAGGTACGAGCAACAAAAAATCCGACCCCACGCGTTCGCGCTGGCCTTCGTAAGCGCCAAAAAAGAAAGTCTTGTCCTTGATCACAGGACCGCCCAGCGCAACTCCGAAATTATTATTCTGGAAAACCGACTTGCGCGACTCGGTGTTGAAGAAATTCCTCGCATCGAGCGCGCTGTTACGGAGAAACTCGAAGGCCGAGCCGTGCAGATGATTCGTGCCAGACCGAGTAACGATATTGACGATCGAGCCGCTGTTTCTTCCGTATTCCGCCGCAAACTGGGATTGGAGGTTAAATTCTTCGATCGCTTCGATGGGAAGCAGGGAAGCCGGAGCGCCGCCAATTCCGGTCTGGTTCAATGCCGAATTATTGAAGAAAGGATCGTTATTGTCGGTTCCGTCGAGTGTGTAGTTATTGGAGCGGTCGCGATTGCCGTTGATATTGAACTGCCCGAACCCGCCCTGGGTGCCGGCAACACCTGAGGGATCGACGGTGGCTCCCGGCGTGAGGGCGACCAGTTTTCCGAAATCACGTCCGTTCAGCGGAAGCTCGGACACGAGTCGCTGCTCCACAATCTCTCCCAATACGTCGCGCGTAGTCTCAATCACGGGCGCTTCCGCCGTGACGTCGAACTGTTCCTGCCGTTTCTGCACCTGGGTCAAATCGAAATCGGCGGTCGTGTCGAGGCCTACGTTGACCTGCACATTCATCGCTGCCGGCGAAAGTCCCGTAGCCTGCGCCGTGACGGTATAGACACCCGCCGGCAATTCCGCGAGTACGTAGCCTCCGTCGTCGCCGGTGGTGGCCTCACGCTTCAGGGCGGTGCCGGTATTCATGGCCGAAACTTTCGCGCCCACGATGACGCCTCCGCTGGGGTCGGTGACCTTCCCGCGGATGGACCCGCGGAAGCTTTGCGCGGACGCGAGCGTTGCGAGAAGAAGAAAGAGTGCGCTCAGGACCAAAACTGTTGCTCTAAGCAGCTTGCCTGTCATGGTACCTTGACCTCGAGGGCTGAAGCCCAGTCTCTTAAGCAACTTTCGGCGCGGCTGAAGCCGCGCCCTTTCAAAGCAATTTGTGCCGCGGCGATTCGGGTCGCCAGCGCTTACTTGCGCTTGCTGAAATCTACTTGCGCTTGATGAAAATCGCCTGCGGCGGTTGCACTCTGTAGGTCGCCGCGAAACTTCCTTGGTTCACAGCAAAGCTCACCCGCCCGCGCGAGTCGATGAACAACAGCGGCTGCTTGAGCGGCACGTCGCTGAAGGTTTTTACAAATGGCATTTCGATCTCGTGGCCGGCAATGGAAACCTTGAGCTTCTCACCGCGCTGGTAGCCAAGTTTCAGAAAGTCTTCGGCGTCAGTGTTTGTGACCAGGTTGCCATAGGGACCGTCGAGAGCGATTACTTCTCCGGTCAGGCCTTTGTCGTCCAGCTTTGCCGGCTTCAGATCGAGTCTGACAAGTTGTTTGAGTTCCGGTCCGACCTGAGTCCAGTCGTCACCGCGCGCGAGGCGGGCGCCTACAGGAGAAAAAATGTCGCGGCCGTGGAAGGTCGAAGAGATCTTGGCTCCAATCATCCAGTCCTGATTGGTAATTTCTCGGATGCCCTCAATTCCATCGCGATCTTCAACCATGGTCATCAGGCCGTTGTCCGGCAGGACAAAATATTGGCCGCGTTTCGTTTTGACGACCACTGGTTTTCTTGTGCTGCCAACTCCAGGATCGATCACCACTACGAAAACCGCACCGGCCGGGAAATAAGGTGTCGCGCCAAAGAGAAATCGACCGCCGTCCCCGATCGAGAACGGAGTCACCTGGTGCGTCAGGTCCACGACCCGCAAATTCGGAGTGATGCCGTACATCACTCCCTTGCAGAGCGCGACCGAATCGTCGACCACACCGAAGTCAGTCATGAAGACGACGGTCGGCGGGTACTTGGAAGCAGGTTGCTGCGACCACGCAATACTGGAGAGCAGGATCGCCGCAAGGATCGTGGCTAACCGCTGAAGACGATTTCTCAGAGCGGGCCGCCGCTCACACAGGGGGACAGAGGGCATGGATGCAAGTTCTCCAAAAGGCTACTATTTTACTGGAGATTCGATTGCGCGCAAAAGCTCAATGACCTCGCGCATTCCAGCTCGTTTTGAACGGAACAAGTATTGTAATGGCTCGAGGATTGGATTCCCAAACCGCGGGCGCGGGTGCAAAGAGGCCCGCAGCAAACAGGCGCAGTCCCTAAAAAGGGCTTCCAGCATCTATAATTCCCGCGTGCTCCCGACGCAATTCAAGAAGGAGTCAGCATGTCGAACGTCATCCCCGAGAAGTATCAGGATCTCTTTCAGAAAAAAGCCTTCGCCAGTTTGGGAACTCTCATGCCCGATGGTCGACCGCAGGTCACGCCCGTCTGGGTCGACTTCGATGGCGAACACGTCATCTTCAACTCTGCCAAGGGACGCCAGAAAGACCGCAACGTCCGCCGCGATCCGCGTGTGGCATTGGCGATCGCCGATCCTGACAATCCCTACCGTTACATGGAAATTCGCGGCATAGTCGTCGAGATTACCGAGCAGGGCGCGAATGACCACATCAACAAGATGGCGAAGAAGTATATGGGGCTGGACAAGTATCCCTACTCGCAGCCTGGTGAAGTGCGCGTGGTCTACAAGATTCGTCCGGAACACACGACGGTGATGGGATAGTGGTTCTTGCAAAGCCCGCGGAACTATATGCCTGCGGCTGCGTTTCCGCTATGCTTCTCGCGATGTCAAATTAAGCAGAGGAGGTGTGCATGAGTGTGCGGACCTGGAGTGTGCTGTTGTTTGTGTCGTGCTATCTGCCGGTGTCTTTAGTTGCGCAAGGAGCGAGTGGGATGACTCTTGCCGCCCTGAAGACCAGCAAGTTCGTTAACCTTCCGGGACTGCCAACGTGCATGACTGTGGCGGTGCAACGCGGCGATCCGTCGAAAGAATCGGCCGCGTTATTGATCAAGTTTGCGCCGGGATGCACCGTTCCCTGGCACTGGCATTCCGCGGGTGAGCAACTCCTGCTCGTGAGCGGTAGTGGCACCGCCGAAATGAAGGAAGGGAAGCCGGGGGCCATGCATGCCGGCGACTATGCATATCTCCCGGCTAAAAGCGTTCACCAGTTCAAGGCTGTGACCGCGGCCCTGTTGCTCGACATTCCGGATGCCGCATTCGACATCCACTACGTCGACAAAGACGGCCAGGAACTGTCTCCCGAGCAGGCATTGAAACCCGCCGCCCGGAAGGCAATCCCGGCGAAATCCTCCAGTAAACAGTAGTCGAATCCCGTTATGTGGAGCGCGAGTGTTGGTCACTCGCGCTTTTGTTTTTTCTGCATCACTCCTGCTATCTACCCGTGGTGACGTTTTTTCTCCTCGTGAGTCCAACCGTGCAAAGGATTCCCCGCTTACTGTGGGGGAGTTCCCTATCCGGGAACTTTCGCGAATCCTCTGCCGTACTGAAGACCTAGGCAGAACCCTGTTTTGCTTGCGGGGTTTGAGGGGGCAGGTTCCGGGCACGGAGGCAGTCATGGATGTAGCGAAGCACGAAAGGGATGGCGGCGGTGCAATCGACCCCCGAGTTAGCGGTGTTCCGGTGCAGCAGGTAGTAAAGGCTGCGCACGATGAACTTCGTCAGCTGATGCGCCAGCGCGCGGACATCATGAAGCGCATTGGCACGGTCAAACAAACGATCTCTGGACTAGCTAATCTGTTCGGCGACGACGTGCTGGGCGAAGACCTTCTGGAACTAATCGATCGCAAACCCAACGGCCGGCAGCCGGGATTCACGAAAGCATGTCGAATCGTGCTGATGGAAGCGCGTGGGCCACTGGGCGCACGCGAGGTCTGCCAGGAATTGGAGCGGCGTGCCGGTGACATTCTGGTTCGCCACAAGGATCCGATGGCTTCCGTCACGACCGTGCTCAATCGTCTGGTCGATTACGGGGAGGCACGCAGCCTCACTAACGACCGCGGACGCCGTGTGTGGGAGTGGGTCAGCGAAACCGATGCGCCGTCGAACGGCGTGCCACTGCAAGCGTCGCTCTGATCGTCGGAGCGTTGGGGTTGGGGCTTTGAAGAGGCGCGGCTTTGCACGCTGCGGAAAAACCCCGTCTTTGACTTTGTTTTGAAGGGGCGCGGCTTCAGCCGCGCCGTAAGCGCCACAGAATGAATCCGGCTTCAGCTGCTGAGGGCGCGCTTTCGCCCAAGAAAAGACTTTTTCAGCAGCGCACTGAAGTGTCTCGCTTCCGAGTCCCCCTATACTGGCAATAACTTGCCCTTCTCCAGATGCCGCGTCACGTGCGCGTAGCTGGCGGCGTGCGGATCGTGCGTCACCATCACGATTGTCTTCTTGAAACCTTCATTAAGCCGTTTCAGAATCTCAAGAATTTCTGTCGCCGAATTACTGTCGAGATCGCCCGTCGGCTCGTCCGCCAGGATCAACGTCGGATCGCTTACGATCGCACGCGCGATTGCCACGCGCTGCTCCTGTCCGCCGGAAAGCTGCTTGGGAAGATGGCCGACGCGGTCTTCGAGGCCGACCAGCTTCAGCGCGGTCAGCACGTGATCGCGGCGCTGCTGGGCAGTCATCTTCGTAAGCAGCAGAGGCAACTCGACATTTTCAAAAGCGGTGAGAACGGGAATCAGGTTGAACGTCTGAAACACGTAGCCTACGTGCGTGTTCCGCCAGCGTGCGGAGGCGCCGTCATCCAGCGTGAAGATGTTTTCGCCCAGCACTTTCAGTTCGCCTGAAGTGGGCCGGTCGATGGCGGCGATCATGTTCAGCAGCGTCGTCTTGCCCGATCCGGAGGGACCCATCAGCGCGACGAAATCTCCGGTCGCAATGGAAATGCTCACATTGTCGAGCGCGGTTACCTGGAACGCATCGCGTTTGAATACCTTGTTGACTGCCTTGGCGTCGACTACATTGCCAGTTCTTGCTGCCTCTGCGTTCATGACTGTCCTTTGATACGAATTTTCTGTCCGTCTTTCAAATCGGCGGGCGCAGCCGTGACAACGCTCTCGCCGCCCACTAATGTATCCACCAGATAGCCCCCAGATCGCGGGGCGAGCACACGTACGTCGCGGCGAATCACTTTTCCGTTCAGCACGAGAAATACGAATTTCTTTCCGTCCTGATCGCGCAACGCCTTTTCCGGGACGAACGCACCCACCTGTTTTTGAGTCGTGGGAGTCTGGTTTTCGTTCGCGAGAAACTGCACGGTAGCGTTCATCTCGGGTCGCAGGTACGGGTCTGGATTCGTGATCTGCACTTTCACCTGCACCGTCGCCTTTTGACGGTTCGCTTCCGGCGAGATTTCCGCGATCGCGCCTTTGTAGCTGCGATCCTTAAACGCGTCGAGTTTCACAGTGGCTTCCTGCTTGGGCCCGAGTTTCGCGAAATCATCTTGCGCGATGTCGAGTTCGACCTGGATGTCGTCCAAGTCGGCGAGAGCAACCACCGATCCGCGAGGGCCACCTTCGGCGCCACTGGCAAACTGCGCCGTCACCAGCTCGCCCTTCTCGGCCGTCCTCTCAAGGATCGTGCCGCTTACGGGTGCGCGGATGGTGGTCGCGTCGAGCTGCGACTTGGCGTAATCCATTTGCCCCTGCGCCTGGATCACATCGGCGCGAGCCCGCTCGATCTGCTCGGAACGCGGTCCGATCTTCGACATCTGAAACAGCTGCTCGAGAGAATGGACGCGCTGCTGCGATGCGTCGTTCCGGGCGGTCGCGTCATCGAGTGCCTGCCGGGAAACGACTCCCTGCCTGGCCAGATCGCGCATGCGGTCAAGATTGATCTTGTCGTTGGCCGCTGTGGCGCGAGCCTCCGATAAATTGTGTTCCGCCTGCTGCACTTCTTCCGGACGCGAGCCATGCTCCATTTCCGCCAGCCGCGCCTTAGCGCTCTCATACCCTCCACGAGCTTGCTCAAAAAGCGCCCGGAATTCCTGGTCTTCCAGGCGAACCACAACCTGTCCTTCTTTGACCTTGTCGCCCTTCTCCACACCAATCCACGCAACCCGGCCGGTGACCTTGGAGTTCACATTGATCTTGTGATGGGCAACGACGTATCCGGTAGCCGAAAGGACGGTCGAACCCGAGACATCGCTACCTTCCGCCGTCGCGCGCGCCGCTTCTACCTCCGGAGCGTCGGTGGAGAACAGGCGGTAGGCGAGCGCGCTCAGGCTGAGCAGAACAACCAGGGCGATTCCACCCACAATAAAACGCCGAGACCAGGCAGGCGGCTCTCCGCCGCCATCGCGCAGGGAATGGTCGATGCGCAGATTTTTTAATTCGTCGTGTTTTTCGTCCATGTGTATGGAGCCTGTTTCGATATTCTTCGCGTCCTAACGATGTAGCCTGCGGACGTCGTTGCGTTAGCCGCGCAGTGACGCCAATATCTCGCGCCGAGCCGCGCTCCAAGCGGGGAAAAATCCTCCCAGTAATCCCATCACCAGCGCAAACGCGATGGCGACCCCCACCACTCTCCACGTCATCTGCAGGCTGAACACAGTCTCGCTGAACGTCACCTGATTCCCGATGCCGGTGCTCATGCCGTTAAACGGAAGCATAAGGACGATCCCGACGATAGCTCCCAGCAGCGACAGCAACAAAGCCTCCAGCACAAACGACGTCAGAATGCTGGGCCGTGAAAAGCCGATCACGCGCAGCGTCGCGATCTCCCGCGAACGGTAGGCCACGGCAGCGTACATCGTGTTCATCGCGGCGAAGCTCGATCCGATCGCCATGATGAACGCCACCAGGAAGCCGATGTACTTGATCGCTCCGCCCGAACTCGTCTGACTCTCGTAGTACTCCGTTTCCAAGTGGCCCTCTAATTTCAGACGCTGATCGTCTTCTACCCGATGTTTAAGCGCGTCCGCCGCCACCGCATCCGTGGCTCGCAGGTAAGCTGACCCGATTCCACCCTGCCGATCAAAGTCCGCAGCTACCTGGTTGAGGTCGCCCCAGATCTCTGAATCGTAGGCAGTGCCGCCTGAGTCGAAAATTCCGACGACCTTCCACTGTCCCTTGGCGAAATCCAGACTGTCGCCGACTTGGGTGCCGGAAAACCGGTCATGAATGGACTTGCCGATTACCACTTCGCGCTGTCCGGTCTCGAACCAACGGCCCTCCACCAGTTTCAGTTTCTGCTGTCCATGCGAGTCCTTCTCAGCGGACCGCAAGGCTAGACCGGCGGGCATCAGGCCGCGAACGGAAACGTTGACTTCACCCGTGCGGTCTTTTCTCGGCAGCACTGCGACCACCACCCACTCACCCGAAGCGAGCGGCTGGCCATCCTTGTCGGTGGCAATGCCGGGCAGCGTCTTCATGGTTGGAAACAGGTTGGCGTCGAAGCCGCCAGAGAGTTCTGCCGTCGAGCCCTTGCGCATGACGAGTACGTTCAAGGGATCGCCGCTGGCGACGAACGCTTTTTGCAGGCCGGCCAGAAGCGCCATGAGAAAGACCGCGGTGGTCACGGTCAGCGCAATGCCCAGCGCCGTCATGATGGTGAGCCCCTTGCGGAGCCTCAGGTTGCGGATGTTGTAGCTGATCGGAATCGCCATTCTGTATTTGCCCTTACCCGATATGACGCAAGCCGTCGACAATGCCGATTTTCGCGGCGTGATAGGCGGGAACGATCGCGCTGATAAATCCCACCAGGGCCGAAATAACAATTGCGAGTACGTAAGTTGAGAAAGTGACCTGCATTCCCAGGAAGAAAAATCCCATTCCCGGAACATTCTTAATTCCTGCGATTAGCGCCGCCGCCAACAGACAGCCAAGAATTCCGCCCAACATGGTTACAGTCACCGCTTCACCGATATACAGGCGAAGAATCACTTGGCGCGTGAAGCCCAGAGTTTTTAGTACCGCCACTTCACGTGTGCGCTCCCGAATCGACATCGCCATGGTATTGGCGGACACCAACAACGTAGCGAACACCACCGCCAGGCAGATACTCAAAATGAACGCCTTCACATTGCCAATGCTGTTGATGAAACTAAGCTGGAATGCCTTTTCGCTCTCCGTCTTAGTGGGCTGGGGCGAGTTGCGGAATAAAGCATCGATGCCCTCCGCAACTTTGGGAACATTGTCTGGCGAATCGGCCAGAATATTGAACGTGCCTGACGTTCCCTTGAAGAACCCAACCGCCTCTTCAAGATATTTCCGGTTGAAATAGACCGTGATCGAAGGCGTGGGAGCAGTAAAGATGCCGCGGATGGTGAGTTCCAGAGTCGTTGGAAAAATGGTGCCCTGAATCATGATGCGGTCTCCCACCTTCCAGCCAAACTTTTTGGCCAGTTCGCTATCGACCACCGCACCCGCCTGGTCCTTTTGCCAGGCCGCCAGTTGATCGTCTGGAATTTTGAAATCCGTCATCACCTTGAAAATTTCATCGGGGTCGGTGGCGAATTGAGCGAAGAAATTTTCCGGCTTATTATCCTTGTACAATCCGCCAAACCATTGGGAAGGCGCCACCGCAGCCACACCGGGCACGGCGCGCATTTTTTCCCGGTAATAGATCGGAAGGGTCTGGGTCAGCGAAACGCGATGCCGCGTGATCAGCCGTTGCGCAGAATTCGAACCCGGGTCCGCCTTTTCTATGTACCACTTATGCCAGACCGTCATCATCAGGGTGAGCAGTACCAGCGAAAACGTGATGCTCACGACGGTCAAAATGCTGCGGCGCTTGTTGCGGAAGGCACTCTTGGTGACGAAACGGGTTAGGGTCATGCTGGCAAGGCTCCGGAGGGCGAAACAGGGGAATACGAGATCCCTGGGACGAGGTTTAAACCCGACAGCGTTCGAGCCACCAGCATAAAGCAACGGCGACGATCTGGACAACTGGGCCCGGTTCGGCGGGGACTAACGGCTGAGCTGGCCGGCCGGCTCGATGCTGTATTATGATCTACCATATATCTCGATCCATCGATTATCTCGATAGATCGAGATAATATAGAGGAGCCTCTTCCGCTTGTCAATCGCGTGCCGTCCCCATAAAAAACAATTCGCTTCCCGCCGTCGGCAACTGATCGAGGAGATTCTGTTTGCCGGACGAGAGGGCAGCGCGGCAACCGTGATGTTCCACACCGCCATCGCGGCGCGCGCTGGATTGACTGCTACCGACAGCAAGACGCTCGATACTTTGCTCCGGAAAGGCCCGCTGACCGCCGGGGAACTCGCCCGCGACACCGGGCTCGCGACAGCGTCCGTCACCAGCCTGATTGACCGTCTCGAAAAAAAAGGACTGGTGCGCCGCGCTCGCGACGCGAGCGACCGCAGGCGCGTGATCGTCGAACCGGTCCATGAGCGGATTGCCAGGGGTGCGTCCATATGGGGGTCCGTTCGCAATGCGTATGCCGATTTGCTCGTCACCTATAGCGATTCGCAACTGGAGACCCTTCTCGATTTCATGCGCCGGTCCGGCCAGCGAACGCGTGAACTGACGGCCGAAGTAACAGCGAACCCCAAGTCGGCAACGCTGAAATCGTGGCGCCAACGGCAGACGGAAAGTTAGACTCATCCCTTCATGACCGAAATCCGCAGCCTGAAGCCCAATGTCACTCGTAACGAGGCTCTGCAACATTTCACTGGTGGTACGTTGCGGCCCTCCGATTGGTTCCGCGGTTCGGTGCGCTCCATCGCCGAACTCTATATTCCTTTTCGTTTGTTCGACGTGACGATTCGCAACAGCGGCAAGGTGGACCGCAGCATTTTCGGCCTCGACGCCGCGCAGGGTGTGATGGATCTCTATCAGTTTCCCAGTCAGCCCGCGTCCGAAGAGATGGTTTTTCTCCAGACACGCAATGTTCTCCCCGCCACCCTCGATCCGAACGAGGCGAGAGAACGGCTGCTGGCGAAGGTACGCCGCCTGGTTTTTACACGGGGTTTCTTCCGCATGCGGGACGTGAAGTTCGAAGCCGACGAGATTCCCGGAGAAATTTGCATTCCCTACTGGGTAGCCTTTCGCGGCGTGGACGGGCAGGTTCGTGTCTCGGTTCTGGACGCCGTCCGCCGGCGTCCGGAAGGGGCCAAAGTCCGGCAACTGATTGAGCACTGGCTGCGGTCGCAATAACCGCGTAAGTCGTTGTGGCTCAGTTGGAAACGCAAGTACTTTCGTAACTCTCGTTCCTGGGCGCAGCGCGATATTCTAGTGGCGTCCTTCCCCCGGTGTTGGCCAAATCAATCTCTTGGGAACTAGTGCGGCTGTCACCGCGAGGCGACTGCAATGGCGATGATATTTGGGCGGTTCGAAATCCAGAGTGAACTTTCCAAGTCCGATACGGCGTTGATTTATAAGGCCACGGACACGGAAACAAATCAGACCGTAGCGCTCAAGACGCAGAATCTGGAGCCACTGGGCGAACGCGCCTCCGGCTTTGTCGATGCGCTGATCGCTGAGGGCGAGGGCACCCGCGAGTTGACCACGCAGAATATCGCGGCGCTCTATGGCGCGGGGGAAATCGAAGGCCAGTTCTGCGCCGCGATGGAATACGTACAGGGCAACAGCATTGCGACCATGCTGACGCGCAAGGAAGGGTTTTCGATCTGGGATCTGCTGGATATCACACGCCAGGTTTGCGCCGGACTGGACGCGGCCGGCGACAAGGGAGTGTGTCATCACTCGCTCGAACCGTCGAAAATCATGGTGCAATGGGACGGCCTGGTCAAGATTCTGGGATATGGCATCTCCAGCATGAGCCTGATCAGCGCGGAGTCCGGCAACGGCCTGGGACGCCTGCTGCCCTATGCTTCGCCGGAACAAGTACGCGGCGATGCGATCGATCTGCGCTCCAATCTCTTTACCTGGGGAACTGTGCTCTACGAGATGGTCACGGATCGCAAGGCGTTCAATGCCACCGATCCAGTGGAACTGGCAACCCAGATCGCGGAGCAAATGCCGCCCAGCCCGTCGTCGGTGAACCCGAAGATTCAGGCCGGTGTTAGCGCCCTGATCATGAAAGCGCTCGCGAAAGATCCTGCGGACCGCTATCAGACTGCTCGTGAGCTGGTGGATGATCTCGAGAAGTGCAAGGAAAGCAAGAAACCGGCAGGAGACGCAAAGAAAACTGTTCCGGCGGCAAAAGCACCCGTAGCTCCGGCGGCCCGAGCGGCGGCAGCCAGCAAATTTATCGCGTCCGCTGCCAAGGCTCCTGAGTCCGAACTTTCTTCGGAACTTTCTGAAGAGTGGACGCCCCCGCCAACTCCTCCTCCTCCGCCCGTCCAGGCGCGAGCTGCGGTGGCCGGAGCGGGAGCGACGGCCTACACCAGCGCCGGCTCCAGTTCAGGCTCGCGCATGATTGAAGAGCCTGCACCGCCGCCTTCATTTCCGCCGAGCCCGGTGATGTCAGCCGCGGCGGCTGCGCCTGAAACAGAAACGCAGGCTCCCAAATCATTCGATCCGATGATGGGCGCGGCGGCTCCAGGAGCCGCGGCAGGCAAGAGTTTCTCCGACCTGGACGAACTGCCGCCCATGAAGGAACCAGTATTTGTAGCGCCCCCGCCCCCACCCGCCCCAGAAATCGCGGAGCCGTCTCCGCTGGCGGCCCTCCGTGGCGGAAAGGAAGAGAAACCCAAAATCCAGGTTCGCGAAGTCGCCGACCGGGCCATGACGGAGATCAAGACTGTTCCGCCCCAGCTGATGATGTATTCCATCCTGGGCGCCGTCGTCCTGATCCTGATTGTTGCCGTTGGCGTGTACCTGCACGTGCGCTCGGAAGATGACGATTCCACCGCTGCGCCGCGCCCCACAAAGACAAAGACCGCAGCCGCCCAGCAGGAGGCCGCTTCGTCGCCTGCTCCGCAACCCGTTCAGATCGCGCCCCCACCGGTGGTAGAGGAACCGGAAGTGACGGTGCGCCAACTCGACCGGCGTGCTCCGGCCCCAGTTCCGAGGAAGAGATCTGCGGCTCCTGCGCCCGTCCTGGTTCCAGCCTCGGTGCAGATCGAGTCCACCCCGGCGGGAGCGCAGATTCAACTGGACGGCAAAACCGACCCGAGCTGGGTTACGCCCATCAATTTAAATGGGTTGACTCCAGGGCAGCACACCATTTCCGTCAGCAAGTCCGGCTTCTCGGCGGATACGCGCACGGTCACGATTGCCGCGGGCAGCAAAACCGCTCTCGCATTGCACCTCGCTCCCGTCAACGCGCTGATGGTGCTCAACAGCACCCCTGCGGGCGCCGACGTCTACCTGGACGGCAAGAGCACAGGCCGGGTGACTCCGATCCAGTTCGCCGTCGAAAAAGGGGCGCACACCGTACTGCTTCGCAAACAGGGATTTCTGGATGAAACCACCAGCGCGGATCTGGGTGCCGGACAGAACTTCCAGTTCGCGCCGGCACTCCGTGCGCTCGGCAACGCGGATGACATTCGCAGCGTAGGCAAGTTCAAGAAGATTTTCGGCGGTAGCGGAAATGACAGCACCGTCGGTATGGGTTCGATGAGCGTCCGCACCCAGCCCAAAGGCGCCCAGATTGCAGTGAACAACCGGATCTTCGAAAAGTTGACGCCCACCGAGTTCATGCTCGGCCCGGGTAATTATGTTGTCGACATTACGCTGACGGGCTTCAAACCCATCCACAAGGTCGTGACCGTTGAAAAAGGCGGCAAGGTCGCGATCGACGAAATCCTGGAACGGCAGTAAGGAAGCCGCTCTGCCTCACAATAACGGAGATGCGGGATGCCAAGGCGAGAGCTCGCCTGCCCAATCAACTATCACCAATATTTGTGACGCAAATCACAGCCTAACCCCACTCACATGTAGCACTCTGTAAAACCAGAACTGGTTTCATGAATGGTTCTGGGAAGGGCACGGCTTCAGCCGTGCCGCTATCGGCCAATAAAAACGCGGGCTTTAGCCCATGACGGCCTTTGTTCCTTGCCCTGGAAACGATTTCTGAAACCAGTTCAGGGAGTCAGCATTGGCACTGGAGTCCTTACCACCGAAGTTGAGTCCTGACCTGTGGGAAGCTCTTCAGGCGATCAGGTTGGTCCGCGTCTATGCCAAGGGCGCAATTTTGTTCGCGCACGGCGCCGAAGTCAAGGGAATCTTCGTCCTGGAGTCGGGCCTTGTGCGTGTGCTGCTGCCGACCTCACAGAGCCGCCCTCAGTTGTTGGAGACCGCCGGCCCTGGGGCCATCCTGGGACTGGGCGAATGTATGTCCGGAGAACCCTATCGCGTGACAGCCGAGGCTGACGACATGACGGAGGTGGCCTTCATCCCGCGCGAGAGTTTTGTAGACTTCCTGCGTGAGCACAACGATGTCTCCATGCAAGTGGTGCGGTTACTCAGCGATGATCTGCACGGCCTCTATCACAAGTTCCGGAGCATCAGCGCCCATCCAGGCCGTCCGCGCCGGCGTCCACTCGACGAGCAGCTTCATTAGCGTGTCGGGGAGAGCTCGAACCTGATAACCGCAGGGGATTTCAATTTTCGGGGTTCGGGACAGTTTGTTGAAAAACTCACGATTCGTATCAGGTCACCGCTCCAGAAGTGGCGTAACTTCTTCGAAACGATTCGTTTTTCCATTGCGGAAAAGTCATAAATGTATGCACAACCGTGGAAGAGCGGCCCTTTAGGGCCGCAAGTTGTGCAGATTGATTCCGGGCTTTAGCCCGGAGGGTTCTGACGGGCGCGGAAAGATTTTTCCCGCAGCCTCTTCAGCGCGCCGGGTTCCCCCGTGGCGGTCTGTGGTTAAAGCCGTTGACTTCGTTGTCGAACACCACGGGCTGCGCGGATCGAGGCGCAATATTTAACGCTCACTATTTCCAACCCTAGTTCGGCAATTTGAAATTAATCGTGATCTGAGTCTCAATGTCTACCGGTTCGCCGTTCAGGTAGTAGGGTTTGTATCTCCACTGGCGCACCGCATCGGCGGCCGCCCTTGCCAGGACGGGATCTCCACTCACCACTTTCAGGTTTCCAATATTACCTTCCTTGTTAATGGTGGCTTCCAGTAGTACGGCTCCTTGAATGCGCATGGAGAGCGCGTTCTGTGGATATCGCGGCTGCACGCGTTTGATCAGCAGCCCTTGCGACACTCCTTGAGAAATCTTCACCGTCTCCAGGCTGCGAGTAGGCAGCGCGCTTGGCACCGCCGCGACGAGACCGCTGAGTTTCTTATCGTTGGCCGATGCTACCGCCAGCGGATTGGGCATCTGGGGAGTGGCATCCTCGCCCTGAGGCTGTTTCTTTGCAGCTGTGGGCGACTTGACCACGATCGCGGGTGGTGCCACTTTCCTGGTCACCACTTCTTCGTCCGGGCTGATCGTCGTGGCGCCCGTGCTGACGCTTGCTGACGGCTTGCTTTGTGAGACCGGCGGTGGAGCAACCGGCACCGGCGCGGACGTGCTCGCCGAAGGAGTCGTGTTTGCAGGCACCGGGGATGGGGCCGGTACCGATGTTTGCTGCGCATTGATGGTGCTGGGCTGATTGGGAGCGCTGCTCTTGCTCGTCTTGCTCAAGCCGAAATACCCCAACGCAGCTGCCACAAGAACCACCGCGGCGATGATCAATATTTTCTTGCTCCCACCGGAATCGCCAGAGTCCTGATCGTCAAGAGCGCCGAACGACGGACTGCTGCCCAGGCTCGTGGATTCGAAAGTTGGTGCAACCGTTTCCGTCCTGTCGGCCGCAGGCATGATCGCGTCCTTCTTTTCGGGCGGAGCCGATGTCTCCCGTGCTGGCGCTGGCGCTGAAGCGGCTCCAGTCGCACTCGACGGACTTGCGATCGCACTCCTGAAGAGCGTCGGCGCAACCGTTTCGGTCGTGGGTCTTGTAGTTTCAAACAGAGTGGCCGCGAGCACCTTGTGAGTAGACGCATCCGCTACCGGCACCACTCTCGTGGTCACTTCGGGAATGGGCGTCGCAACCGGAGTTTCCTTCTCGATCGATGCAGCCATCGCCGGCAGCCGAGCTTCAACCTGAGGAATCTCAAAACTATTTTTCGAAGGAGGAATCTCGACGTTTTGAATCGCCGGCCTCACGGGGATCGCAACTGGCGCGGAAGGAACCTTCACGGGCGCAGCCGGAGCCGGAGTGTTGCTGTCGACATTCTTGCGTAGGAGTCCGCGCGCGACGCGCAGCGTTCCCTTGGCTTGCTCGACGTTGATGGGCTTCGTCAGCACAAGGTTCGCCCCAATGCGATAAGCCTTCGCAACACCGGCCTGACCTTCGACCAGCGCCAGCGCCAGAGAACTCTGGTTGGAAGCGGAATTCCGTGCACTCTTAAACAGCAGAGTAGCGTTGGGTTCGTTTTCGCAATCGACAACAACCGCGTCGTAACGCTGTGCTATCAATTTCTTGACGGCGCCGAACGGTTCGTTGACCTGCTCCACCGTAAAGTCGAGTTCGCTGAAGACCTGCGTGACGACCCGGGCGAGTCTTTCGTCGAGGCAGAAGAGTAACGCTTGGTAACTCATACTAGGAAATCCTAGGTACTCTGTTGAGTACCAGCAAGTTACGGGGGTAACGGGAAGTACCGGGCTGAACCCATGCCGAGACCAGAGATTCTTGAAGACCAGAAATTCCCAAGGATGGTTGAGCCGAGCCCGGTTTTCCAGTTGCAAAAAGACCCTCCAGCCGCTTCAGCGGCGGAATGTAAAAGCGCGGCACGGCAGTGCCGGGAGGGAAAAGGGAATGAACGGAGTCCGCTTCAGCGGACGCCACGAATCTCGCAACGGCGGGGCTGCAAGAGATTATTGCAATGCGTAGAGCGAGGAGATCAGCGCCGCTGAAATTCCACCAGCACGATAGTTTGGAAGGCCTGCGCCTTGCCATTCCTCACGTAAGGACGGTACTGCCACTGCTTGACCGAACTGATTGCCGCCGCCGCCAGGGCCGGGTTTCCTTCCACCAGACGAACTCCCAGAACCTTACCGGCTTCACTGACCACGGTCTTCAGTACAACGGTTCCTTCGATCCCTGACTTGCGCGCTTCCGCCGGATAAGTCGGTGGCAAGTGGCGAATGAGACGTTTCTCCGCGCCTTGCGAAGACAGAATCACTGCGGTTTTTTCGCCCGGTAATTCCGTGTCGGGCGGAACCGAGACCACTTCTTTCTTGGACTCCGTTGTCTTGGACTCCGCTATCGGCTGCGGTTTGGCTGTTTCAACGGCTGGTTTCTGTGCACCAGGCGTTGGGGCCACAGCTTGAGGAACGGAAGCCGCAGTATCCGTTGATGCGGGAGTCGGACTGGACGAGCTCGCCGTGGTTGGCGTAGCAGTCGCATCGGACGCAGGTGCCGCGCTTCCGGACGCCGGTTGGACCTCCGGAGCCATGACGGGCGCCGGCGGAGCCGTCACTGCTGGAGTCGGCCGGGGTGTAGTTGGCTGCGTTGCCTTCTCCTGCCCGATCATTGCCATAATCTTGTCGATCTGAGGCTGCGCGAACTCGCGGAATCCAGGCTGATACATCCACGCAGCATAGAGGCCGCCGCCAATGAGCATGATCACAAGCAGGGCCACCAGCGACCCGCTGGTCTTCTTCTGAGGCTCGGCATATGAACTGAACACTGGCGGAGTCGGTAAATCGGACTCCAGGTCGGCTAGCACAGGGTCGTCCGAGGGTTTTGCCGAAGGCGGTTGCGGAGGCGGCAGGAACATCTCCGTCTCGGGAACGGTCGGCTTCTCGGTAAAGAAAACGGGTGGTGCCTTCACCGCCTTGGACAATTTGATTTCTTCAGTCGCGGCACTCATTTGCGCCGTGACCGGCGCCTGCGTTGCGATAGGAGTGGCGGTCGAAGTCGATACTGCGGAGCCTGCGCCAGCCATGGCTGCCGCCGCTTGCGTTTCATTGGCAGAAATCTCGGGATGAGCCGCTAGCGGCTCTTCGAACGGATGAATCGTTCGCGCAGGCTCGTCTTTTTTCACGCGGCTGACGGCGGTGCGAATCGTTGTCCGGGCCTGGTCTTTCGCGACCGGCTTGGTAAGAATCAGTTCTGCGCCCAGGCGAAACGCCGTGGGCAATCCGGCCCGGCCGTCGACAATGGCGATCGGAACAGGATTGGTGCCGGTTTGCGAGCGTCGGCACACGTCGAAGATCAGTTTTGCAGCGGGCAGATTTTCGCAATCCACCAGCACCAGATCGAAACTTTGGGAAGTGAGCTTCTTCGCGGCAGACGGTCCGTCCAGGGGACGCTCGCAGGTCACCGACATTTCTTCCAGCACGGCGGAAATGACACTAACCGCCTGATCGTCCGGAGACAGGAGCAAAGCGTGGGGCATACCTTTCAATGCTAGAAACCACGCGCCTGGCCTGCAAGTTACGCTGGTAAGTGGTGTGGCTTACCGAATCTGTCGATGTCCCCTCATTTTGGGCCGCCCCCCAGGGCAGATTCCGGCTCCGGATAGACAATCGAACCCCGAAACGCCGCCTTGTCGGTCGGTGCAAAGTCCGGGAAGGGAAGCTGCCGTTCATCGCGCCACTGCTGAACCTGCTTTTCGGCAGCCGCAACCTTCGCCGGATCGAGACCGGAATCGCGAGTCATATACAGCGTCTGCGACGGGAAGGCAAAATCGCTACCCGACTTCTTTACTATGTCCATGATCCTCAGCAGAAGGTCTTCCCGGATCGCGTTGAAGTCGTTCCCATCGGTAGTCAAAACAAAGCTGGCAATCTCCAGTCGCAGCGCGCTGTTGTCAAAATTCGCCAGTCGAATGTTGGCGCTGCTGTTTTCAACCTTCGGATGTTCGTACAACATGCGCCGGACTTCAGCCAGCAGATAGCGCAACTGGTCGGGAGTCGTTTCATAGCGCATGCCCAGTACTGGATTGAAAAGAAACTTGTCGCGCCGGGTCAGGTTCTCCACATTCATCGCGGCGAGAACGCCATTAGGAATCGAGAGTTCCGTGCGCTCGGCGGTGCGGATGCGCGTGGAGCGCAAGCTAATGTCATCGATCGTGCCCACGCGGTCGCCGAACCGGCAGGTATCGCCGACGCGAATCACTTCATCGGCCAGCAGCGACACTCCTCCAAAAAGATTCTCGAGCGTTTTTTGGGCCGCGAACGCAACCGCGATACCGCCAATGCCGACGCCGGCGAGCACGGTGGTCAGGTTGAATCCGAGGATCGCGAGGATCACCAACACCGCAATTCCGAATACGACTGCCCTCACCAGCCGTTCGCCCAGAACCATCAGCGTTCCGGTCCCGGTGCGTCCCGCGCCAATCGCGCGACCCCGCAGACGCTGCATCGCGATGTTGCTGGCACGCAGCAGAAACCAGAAGAACCCGATCGCCACCGCGCCGCCCGCAATGCGGAAGTAGTACACGCGCGGCAGCAGAGGCAACCCGAGATAAGAAGTGAGCGCACGATGCGCGATCGCTCCGAAAAACAGCAGCAGCGGACCGGAGAGATGAATGTAGGACTGAAGATTCGGCTGGTGTGTGTATTTCAGCCAGAGGCGGCGTGGAATGGCGAGGATCAGTACGATCGCCCACGCGATCGCGGCGGCGATCGGAACCGCAATCAATAAGCCAAGCCATTGCCAGAGGGGCATCCCGAGGAAGAGTCTGCCCACGAGAAGGGGCGGCAGCTTCCTTTCGATCTGATGCGCTTGCAGGTTGTCGTACAGCTCCGGCACTTTGCTGAGCGTCTCGTAGGAAAACAACCAGATTTTCCCGGCGCTCGGGTCCGCTACACGAACCAGCACGACGGGAACATCGGATTCACCTCCGCTGACGAAGGACCCGATGGTTTGGGTGCCCATGTCTCCGCTTTCCGGGCTGCCCTCCGGATTCTGGCTGATTCTCCGCACGCTGCCCACGAAGGCCCGGTCCATCAGCACTTTTAGCTTATTTGCCAAGTCGGGCCCCTGCGCTTGGCGCCGTACCGCGCTGAGCTGCAGGTAGTCCGCCGCGGACTGATAGTTTCCCGACTGCGCTACCTGAAGGAATCCGAAGACGGCGCCGGAAGGCGTGTTTCGCCCGAGCGGATCGCTGGATGCAGCAGCGGGAGAAGGCGCTGGTGACGGTGCTTGCGTGACGCCGTTCAGCAGATTCGTGACTGACTGCGCGGGCAGCGCAATCGCCGTGACAACGAGGAAGAGGGCCAGCAACGAAAGTTTCTTCATGAGAGCGACCCCGAAGTAGCTGAGAAGCGGAGCTCTGTGACCCTGTGACCTCTGTGGTTAAGACTTCGACGTTGGAACCACAAAGATCATAGAAGCCACGGAGCAAATTCCGGCGCTACGCTTTTTTCGGACGATAAATGTCCGTAGCCTGCCCGTAAAAAACTTCCGCCGCCTCCATCATCGTTTCGGACAGAGTTGGATGCGGATGGATCGTCATGCCAACGTCCGCCGCCAGAGCGCACATCTCGATCGCGAGCACGCCTTCAGCAATCAGATCGCCCGCGCCCGGCCCCACGATTCCGACGCCCAGCACGCGCTCGGTCTTGGGATCGATCAGCAACTTGGTAAGACCCTCCGGACGGTCAAGCGTAACCGCGCGCCCTGAGGCCGCCCACGGAAACTTGGCGACACTGATCGCGCGTCCCTGTTCTTTCGCCTGAGTTTCGGTCAGGCCAGCCCAAGCAATTTCGGGATCGGTGAACACCACCGCCGGAATCGCAGCCGGTTCGAACGCAACTTTGTGTCCGGCGATGGCCTCGACCGCGGTTCGGCCCTCGTGCATTGCCTTGTGGGCCAGCATCGGTTCTCCGGCAACGTCGCCGATGGCGTAGATTGCGGGATCCGCTGTCTGCCGCTGTTCGTTAATTTCGATGAAGCCCTTGGAGTTCACTTTGACCTGCGTCTTGTCGAGGCCGGGAATTTCGGAATTCGGCCGGCGTCCCACCGACATCAGCACGCGCTCGAAGACCTGTTCTTTCTCCTTCACGTCCGCGCCTTCAAAAGTCACGCGGATGCCGTTCTTTTCTTCCTTCAGAGATTTGACTGTAGTGTTCAGAAGTATCGAGGCGAAAAGTTTTTCCAGCCGCTTATGCAATGGCAGAACGAGGTCACGATCCGCCCCCGGCAGCAGGCCTGACAGCATTTCCACGCAGGTCACTTTGGTTCCCAGCGCAGCGTAAACCGAGCCCAGTTCCAATCCGATGTAGCCGCCGCCGATGACGAGCAGCGTCTTAGGAATATCCGGCAGATCGAGCGCGCCGGTCGAGTCCATCATGCGCGGACTGTCGAGCTTGAGGCTGGGCACCACGCTCGGCCGCGAGCCGGTCGCGATCACGATGCGGTCGAAGGTCATGTTCTCTTCGCCGCCGGAGCTCTTAGTGACTTTCAAACTCGTCGAGTTCACGAAAGCCGCTTTGCCCGAAACGAACTGCACCGCGCGCTGTTTGGAGAGTTGTCCCAGGCCGCCCGTGAGTTTCTTGACGACGCCTTCTTTCCATCCGCGCAGCTTGTTGAGATCAACTCTTGGTGCTGCGAATTCGATGCCCCAGTTCTTAGCCTGCTCCGCCTCTTCGAGCAGCTTGGCGACATGCAGCAACGCCTTGGAAGGAATGCAGCCGCGATAGAGACAGACGCCGCCCGGATTCACTTCCGGATCGATGAGAGTGACCTTCATCCCGAGGTCAGCAGCGAGAAACGCGGCGGCATATCCGCCCGGTCCGCCGCCGATTACGGCTACACGCAAGCTCGATGTGTTCGACATTTTGTTTTCAGTGTCCTTGATCGTTGGTCAACCGCGGAGATCGCAGAGTTCGCAGAGTAGAAACTCGACTAAAGATTTTCTCGGCGACCTCTGCGTCTCTGCGGTAAAACGGTTTTATCCTTGTACCGACAGCAGGAACGGTTGTTCGAACGCTTCCGCGATCCAGCGCAGAAAACGCGCGGCGTCCGCGCCATCAATCAACCGGTGATCGTACGAGAGCGAAAGCGGCAGAATCAAGCGCGGCTCAAATTTGTTGTTGACCCACTCCGGTTCCATCCGCGAACGCGACAAGCCAAGGATCGCCACTTCGGGATGATTCACGATCGGCGAGAATCCCGTACCGCCGATTCCGCCGAGATTCGTAATCGTGAACGAGCCGCCTGACATTTCCTCCGGCGTCAGCTTCTTGTCCTTCGCTTTCTTCGACAACTGCGTCAACTCGGCTGCCAATTCGACGATGTTCTTCTTGTCGACATCGCGAATCACCGGCACCAGCAATCCGCGGTCGGTGTCGACCGCCACGCCGATGTTGATGTACTGCTTGTAGACGATCTCTTCTTTCCCCATGTCGATCGACGCGTTGAACTGAGGAAATACTTTCAAAGCCGACGCGGCAACCTTCAACGCGATGGCCGTGACCGTCATCTTGCCGCCCGCCTCTTCCGCGCGCGGCGCAAACTTCGCCCGCAGTTGCTCGAGTTCGGTGATGTCGGAGCGGTCCTGCTGTGTGACATGCGGGATCGTGTTCCAGGCCTGGCGAAGATGTTCGGCAGTCTTGCGCCGTACCCCGCGCATCGCGACGCGCTCAATCTTCCCCCACTTGGAAAAATCAGGGAGTTCGGGCTCAGCGAACGCCATGCCGGAACTCTGTACCGCTGCTGCCGCGGCCAGCATATTCTTCGCATGCAGCTTGACGTCATCCTCGCTGATGCGGCCGCCCGGGCCACTGCCCTGCACTCCATGAATGTCAATCCCGATTTCGCGCGCCAATCGCCGTACGCTCGGCGCGGCCGGAACCGGATCGCGATGTTCCGTGCCCGCAACTTTTCCCAACTGAACCGGCATCGCGAACACCGGAGGAGGAGCTACGGTGTTGTCCGGAGGCAGTGCCTGTTCTTCGCTCTTGCCCTCTGCCTTCATGGCCATCTGGAATGCCAGTCGTGCCGCTCCCTGTTCCGAGACGAGTTCGACCGGCCCATGTTTTTTCGGACTTTCGACGGCCGCAACCGTCCCACCCTGCAACGTGAAGATCACTTGCCCGACCTTGATCTTCTCGCCTTCCTTGACTTTGATCTCACCGACCACGCCGCTCACGTTCGACGGAACTTCCACCACTGCCTTGTCGGTTTCCAGTTCCATGACCGGCTGGCCTTCCGATACGCGCGCGCCCAGCGTGACCATGAGCCGCACCAGGTCTCCTGAGTCGATGTTTTCCCCCAACTCCTGCAACCGGTACTCGCTTGCGCCCGAGGACTGGCCCGTGGGTGCAGCCGAGGCTTCGATTTTCGATACGACGCTGGAAACTGCCGCGGCCGCGGCGGGCTTGGAACGTGCGGCGGACGCCGCGGACTTCGGTTGCGCTGCCACAGCTTCCGGTTTCGGCGCGGCTGCCGGTTTGGCGCCGTTTTCCAGCGTGAAGATCACCTGCCCAACGCGGAGTTTTTCGCCTTCCTTCACGCGCACTTCGCCCACGGTTCCACTCACGGACGAGGGCACTTCGATCACCGCCTTGTCCGTTTCCAGTTCCATGACTGCCTGGCCTTCAGCGATGCTCGCGCCCGGACTGATCATTAGGCGCACGAGATCGCCGCTATCGATGTTCTCCCCGAGTTCGGGCAATTTGAATTCCGTTGCCATTCGTTCTCTTTTTCTAGCAGATCCCTCTAGCTGATCGCCGGGTTCAATTTCTCTGGATTGATGCCGAGATCGCGGATCGCTTTCTCCAGCACCTCGGGCCCTATCTGTTTTTCGCGCGCAAGCGCGGTCAGTGTTCCGAGCACGATGTGCTTCGCGTCCACCTCAAAGAAATCGCGAAGAGCAACGCGGCTTTCGCTGCGGCCAAAGCCGTCAGTCCCTAGCGACAGCAGTTTTCCCGGTACCCATTGCGCAATGCTTTCTGGCAGAACCTTCATGTAGTCCGAAGCCGCGATAAAGGGCCCCGGCGCGCCTTGTAGTGCTTGCGTCACGTATGGCACCTTCGGCGTCTCTTTCGGATGCAGCATGTTCCAGCGCTCGCAATCGTTGCCGTTGCGATAGAGTTCCTTATAGCTAGTTACGCTCCACACGTCTGCCGCCACCCCATAGTTCTTTTCGAGAATCGCCTGCGCCTTCAGAACTTCGAACATGATCGTGCCGCTGCCGAAAATTTGGGCGCGCAGCTTGGCGTCCTTCTTTTCCGACGCCCGGTAGCGATACAAGCCTTTCAGGATGCCCTCGCGAATCCCAGGCTGGTTGGGCATTTCCGGCATCGGTAACGGCTCGTTCGTGACCGTCAGGTAATAGAAAATGGATTCCCCGTCCACGTACATGCGCTTGATGCCGTCCTGAATGATGATCGCGATCTCGTAGGCAAAGGCAGGATCGTACGCCATCAGGTTCGGAACCGGCAACGCCAGCACATGACTGTGTCCATCCTGATGCTGCAAGCCTTCGCCGGCCAGCGTCGTGCGTCCCGCCGTGCCGCCGATGAGGAAACCGCGGCACCGAATGTCGGCCGCCAGCCATATCAGATCGCCAATCCTCTGGAACCCGAACATCGAGTAGTAAATGAAGAAGGGAATCGTGTTGATGCCGTGGTTCGCATAGGCCGTGCCTGCCGAAATAAACGAACACATCGATCCGGCTTCGGTGATGCCCTCTTCGAGAATCTGCCCGTTTTTCGCTTCCTTGTAATAGAGGAGGGTATCCATGTCGACCGGCTCGTACAGTTGGCCAACGCTCGAGTAGATGCCGACCTGGCGGAAGAGTGCCTCCATGCCGAACGTTCGCGCTTCGTCGGGAACAACCGGTACGATGAACTTGCCAACCTCGGGATCGCGCAACAGCTTCGACAACATGCGCACGAAAACCATGGTGGTCGAGACTTCGCGCCCTTCGGTTCCTTTGTAGAACTCTTCGAAGTGTGCTTCCGGCACGGGTTTCAGCGGCTCAGCGCGATTTCTACGGGCGGGCATGTACCCACCCAGTTGCTTGCGCCGCTCCTGCATGTACCTGATTTCCGCGCTGTCGTCGGCTGGGCGATAGAACGGCGCCTCGTGTATTTCGTCGTCTGGAATCGGGATGCCGAACCGCGAGCGGAACATTTCCAGTTCGTCTTCGTTCAGCTTTTTCTGCTGATGTGTGATGTTCTTGCCTTCGCCCGCTTCGCCGAGTCCGTAGCCCTTAATGGTTTTCGCGAGAATAATGCTGGGCGCGCCCTTGTGCTCGACAGCTGCTTTGTAGGCGGCGTGCACTTTGATAGGATCGTGTCCACCGAGCCGCATGCGGGCCAGTTGCTCGTCCGAAAGATGCTCCACCATCTTCAGCAAGCGTGGATCAGTTCCGAAAAAGTTCTGCCGGAAATAAGCGCCGCTCTCGACGAAAAATTTCTGATACTGACCGTCCTTGATCTCGCCCATGCGCTTGACGAGCAGTCCATCGCGGTCGTTCTGGATGAGTGCATCCCAATCGCCGCCCCAGATGCACTTGATCACGTTCCATCCCGCACCGCGGAAGATCGCTTCCAGTTCCTGAATGATCTTGCCGTTGCCGCGGACCGGGCCGTCGAGCCGCTGCAGGTTGCAGTTCACGACAAAAATCAGGTTGTCGAGTTTCTCTCGCGACGCCAGTGTGATCGAACCCAGTGATTCCGGTTCGTCCATTTCGCCGTCGCCGAGGAACGCCCACACTTTGCCGCCGGTCGAGGCCTTGAGTTCGCGATTTTCGAGATATTTAATGAAGCGCGCGTGATAAATCGCCTGAATCGGGCCCAGTCCCATCGAAACAGTTGGGAACTCCCAGAATTCCGGCATCAACCACGGGTGCGGATACGATGAGAGTCCTCCGCCCGGATTCAGTTCCCGCCGAAAATTCTGCAGCTTCTGCTTGGGAATGCGCCCTTCCAGATAAGCACGCGCATAAATACCAGGCGCAGCGTGTCCCTGAAAATAAACCACGTCGCGATCGCCGTTCTCGGTGGACGCTCTGAAAAAATGATTAAACGCAACTTCGTAGAGTGTGGCCGCCGAGGCGAAGGTGGAAATATGGCCGCCGATGCCTTCCTGAATCCGGTTGGCGCGCACCACCATCGCAAGCGCGTTCCAGCGCACCAGGCTCTTGATGCGGCGTTCCATCTCCTGACTTCCCGGAAACGGAGGCTGCTGCGAGACCGCAATGGTGTTCTGATATGGCGTAGTGGCCGTGAACGGCAGATTGAGGCCGCCCTCGCGACGAGCGTGCAGCGCCAGTTGCTGAAGCAATCGGCCCGCCCGCTCCGCCCCACCCCGGGCCAGCACGTAGTCGAGCGAATCCAGCCACTCCCGGGTTTCCACTACTTCCAGACCGTTGGTATGCGCCTTCTCTTCCGTCTGCAACGTCTCAGCCACTCTGACCTCTCGCGTAAAGATTGTGGAATCTTCCATGATAAAGAATCGGCAGAAATTTTGCTGGAGAGCAAGTGTTAGGACGTAGGTCCATTGGGCGCGACGCCGCAGTCGCGGTTCCTGACACCTGAAACCTACGACCCGACGCTCTTTCTACTCCATCGTCACCGATTTGACCAGATTCCGTGGCTTGTCCACATCCAGCCCACGCTTGGCGGCAATGTAATAGGCGAAGAGTTGCAGCGGGACAATCTCCAGAATGGGCGACAGCAACTCCGGAGCCTTGGGCACGAAGAACGTGTGATTCGCCAAAGTAGGTACCTTTGTATCCCCTTCAGTAGCCACGGCGATCACCGTTCCACCCTGCTTCTTGAACCCCTCCATGTTGCTGACATTTCTTTCGTAGCGCAGCAAAGATCCGGGGTCGTCAGCATCGCAAGTCGCGATCATCACGAGCGGCAGGCGGTAGTCGATCAGCGCGTTTGGCCCATGCTTCGCCTCGCCGGTCGGATATCCCTCGGCGTGAATATAAGAGATTTCCTTCAGCTTGAGCGCACCATCCATCGCGACGGGATAGTGCACGGCACGGCCCAGAAACATGAAGTCTTCGACCCTGTGGTAGCGCTCAGCCAGTTGTTCGCACTGGTCGGCTGCGGCGAGAATCTTCTCCGTCTTCTCCGGAAGCGCCAGAAGTTCTGCGATATAGCGCGTGGCCACTGCCGGCGAGATTTTGTTCTTTATCTGGCCCAGATAGACGGCAAATAGGAACAGGCAAGCCATCTGCCCCGTGAAAGCCTTCGTGGAAGCAATACTGATTTCCGGCCCCGCATGCGTATAAATCACGCCGTCGGCTTCGCGCGCAATCGTGGATCCCACCACGTTTGAGATAGCAATCGTCCGCGAACCCTTCTGCTTGGCCTCGCGTAGCGAAGCGGTGGTATCAGCCGTTTCGCCCGACTGGGTAATAAAGATGCTGAGTTCCGCCGGACCAATTTTCGGATTGCGATACTCGAACTCGCTGGCGTAGTCCACATCCACGTGAACCTCGGCCAGCTCCTGGATCATGTACTGCCCCGTCATGCCCGCGTGGCGGCTGGTCCCCGACGCGACGATGTTGATGCGCTGCACGGCGCGTAACTCTTCGCGTGGAATCCTAACTTCTTCCAGGTGAACGATGCCCTGCTCGCGCGAGACACGCGGCTCGATTGTCCGGCGCAAGCCCTCAGGCTGGTCGAAGATTTCCCGAATCAGGTGATGCGGAAACTGGCGCGTTTCAGCCATCTTTCTCCTTCTATATATGTATTAAAACTCAGTGCGCGGAACACTCCACGCCGTCCACAAAAGTGCGCAACACGTGCCCTGCCGGATTCATCACGACAAAGTCGGCGTCAGCGCCAGCCGCAAGGACGCCTTTGTTCGTGATCCGCGCTGTCCGCGCCGGATTCCGGCTGGCGGCAGCCACAGCCTCGCCAAGATTCCACCCTGCAAAGGACGTCAGGTTGCGAACCGCCAGGTCCAGAGTCAGAACGCTCCCTGCCAGGGTGCCATTACTGAGGCACTTGCCATCCTTCACTTCAATTTCCGTGGATCCCAAATGATAGTGGCCATCGGGCATACCTGTCGCAGCGGTACCGTCGGTTATGAGTACAGTTCGCTCGTGACCTTTTGCCCTCGCAACGAGCTTCACGGTGGCCGGATCAAGATGCACGCCATCGGCAATCATGTCGGCCGACAGCCGGTCATCGGTCAGCGCCACGCCGAGAATGCCCGGACTCCGATGATCCAGGGGACGCATCGCATTAAAAGTATGCGTAGCATGTCGGGCGCCCGCGGCGACCCCACCCTCGGCCGCCTGAAAATCCGCGTCTGAATGACCAAGGCTCACGCAGACCCCGCGCCGCGAAGCCTCGGCAATCACTTCGAGCGCGCCATCGAGTTCCGGAGCAATCGTCATCATCATTATGTGGCCGCGCGCTGCCTGCCAAAACCGTTCAAAAGTTCCGACTGTCGGAGGGAGCAAATGCTCGGCTGGATGCATTCCCTTGCGGACACGGCTGATGAACGGCCCTTCCAGATGTATACCCAGCGGACGAGCCCGGTCCTTAACATCCACACCGTGCTGTGGGTGGTGCTCGATCGCGCCGGCCAGCCGATCGAGAGCGCGAAGGGTGATGTCCATCGCAGTCGTCGCCGTAGTCGGGTAATAACTGGTGACCCCGTGTCGCGCCAGCAACTTCTCGACCGAAGGCAGCGCCTCGGGGGCGGCATCCATCACATCAAACCCAGCGCCGCCGTGAATATGCAGATCAATCAATCCCGGCGCGATCACACAGTCGCCGAGATCGAGCAACGCGACTCCGGCAGGAGCCGCGCGTTCCGCAAGGCTGGCCAGCTCAACAATGCGGCCGCCATCGATCAGCATCAGCGGACGCTCGATAGTCTCCGTCGGAGTGATCAGCCGTTTTGCGGTGAAAGCCAGCATAAAAACGTTTTAATCATGCCAAATTGCCCGCTCGACGAAAATTGTATCAGCCTTTTCCCTTTGTCCCGCGGCCCTCTATAACGCGTCTCCCGTGCCACTGCCGCGTCCGGTGCACGGAAAAAAGCGCAGCTGCAAGATGCTATACTGGTTATGCTGGAATTTCGCCACGCCGTCCTGGCAGTGGCTGTCGTTCTGCTTTTGTCGGGGAGTGGCTCAGCCTGGTAGAGCACCTGGTTCGGGACCAGGGGGTCGGAGGTTCAAATCCTCTCTCCCCGACCAATTACCTCAATCCCATCATTGAATTAGCGAGCTTCCGGTTTTTGCAAATTCCACATCTTGAGTCAACTTGGGTCGAATAAGAAAATCCTCGACTCTTTGCACCGCTGCGCGAGCGTCCGCAGGGATCGAATGCAAGTAAACATCTCGGGTCACTTCTGAAGACGAGTGACCAAGAAGTGCTTGCACCGTACCCAACGGAGTGCCCACCGCGTCGAGCAGAGTTGCGTTCGCGTGCCGCAGCCAGTGCCAGGCCACTCCCGTCAGTCCGATCTTTTTACAGGTCGGCTTGAGTTGTCGATTGACGAGATTGCGCCTGTCGAACGGTGTCCCCTTATCCGTGCTAAACACCAAAGCATCGGGATTCACTCCGGCTGGCTTGCGAGCTGCGAGAATCTCGATGGACTTTGCCCCCAGGGGAACCGACCGTTTGCTGCGTTTGCTCTTGGGCTCATCGAAGTGACCTTCGTACACGCTTTGAGCCACACGAAGTCCACAGCGTTCGAGATCAACGTCGCGCCAGCGCAGAGCCAGCAGTTCGCCGATCCGTAACCCCGTGAACACACCCAGTTGAGCCAACGAACGCGAAGGCTCAGGGAGAGCCGTCAGCAGTTCCCGAATCTTCTCGGGAGCGATGTCAGCTCTCTCCTTGATCAACCCGCGACGTGGGAAACGAGTCTTCCGTACTGGATTACTTGGAATGATCTCGTCCGCTTCCGCCGCAGCCATCACCGTCCCGAATAGCGTCTTAAGCCCCTTGACGGTTCTCCAAGACAGCCCGCTCCGCAACTTCGCAGAAAGGAAACTCTGCACTGCGTCACGAGTGATAAGCCGCAACTGCACGTCCGCAAAAGTCGGGTACAAATGGAACCGCAACATGTAACGGTAGTATTTTTTGGTCGAAAACTTGAGCGTGGGTAGCACTTCCGGCAGCCAAATCGTTTCCGCGTAATCACGAAGAGTACGCAGCGAACTGGGCCGATAGTGCCCGCTATTGATCGGACGCAGTCGGTCAGCAAGAAGCTGCTCCGCCTGGCGTTTAGTTGGAATCTCGGCGACCGTCCCTAAGACTACAGAGCGACGTATGCTTCCTATCGCTCCATCAGGCCCGATCACGTCCTCGCTATAGCGTGCGACCCACACCTTTTTTCGTTCACCTCGTTTATAAACTGAACCGCGCTGGAACCTTCTTCGAGTCATTCTTCCTCCGAATGACTCGCCCAGCTTGGTCTGCGTCGGTCCAAAGGTAACGGGTTGCCTATCGCGGAGCAAGCGAATTCCCCCTCTGTCGCCGGACCCACTCAAAGACTTCATTTCTCAAAGAGATTTGAGGAAATGATGCAAGAAAGCCAAGAGGAAATGTCCACAATACTGTTTGGACCCGGATATCACACTTTAAATATGTGAGCGGTCCGCTGGACAATCAAATATGAGAAGCGCTCTGTATTATCCGCACACAACAATCAGGGGCGTGCACCTGCTGAAATCGTCTCTATTGCTCTGGGACCACGTTCACGTCATTGTTCCCTGGCCGCACTACACCCCCCACTACCAGAATGCGACAGCCGCTGAGGCATTTTCGGTCATCGGGAGTTGTCACTATCCATCGGAAGATGAAAAACGGCAAGTACACGAACTAGTAGAAGATTTCGTGAAGCGTCCCTTGCCGCCAGCGTTCACTTACTCCTCAGTTGGCGCCGAGCATGAAGCCTACGACATTTACCCAGAAAAGATGCTCCCAGGCACGGCCGAAATACTTCGCAACCTCGGTATGGCTGCTCGGGGTGGGCGACGAAACCTGCGTTCTTCTGCCGCCACGGGGTTGACTCTGATGAATATGATCGCCGATTGCTGTGCCGGAAATACTCTTGCCCGGATAACCGACCAGGGAGCTGCATATGCCAGTCTTGCGGGGCTACTCGTGGAAAAACCAGATGCCAAACTTGCCATTCACGAGTCTCGCGAACAGCTGATTCCGGTACTAATCAAGATGGTAGACGCAAAGAAGTTTTCCCTTAGAGCGCTTATCAATCTTCGAAAGAGAGAAGAGTCGGCGCCCGACGGCTCACAACTTCGTGCATTGAGGCATCGTTTGTTGGAAAGGATCGAAGAGCAGGCTAGAAGACTAGCTGTAGCCGGTTCGGCGCTCGCTCGTGAGAGCATCGAAAAGGAATTTGAAGACGACATGAAGGACGACTTTCGGGACCTGCGCGAAGCCTTAAAAGCAAAGGCTACTCAGACACTTGGCACAAAAGAGGTTCTGACCACTGTGGTCAGTGCAGTCGGGTCTGTTGCAACCGCATTGGTCGCCCCAGCGTTCCCGATTGCCGCCGCTGCATCTGGGGTGCAAGGCATCGTTTCGGTTGGCGGTCTCCTCGCTACGAAGAGCAAGTGGGTAGAGGAGCGTCGGAAACTGCTAAAAGACCATGCAACCGCCTATCTCTATGAAGCCGCCGGCGGATTGCGATGGTGAGTACGAGATCGAGGGCTTAAGCCCCTCTGAGCATATCGGGTTGTTCACTTAACAATGAGCGAAGCCGGATTGTCACTGCAGCGGAAGCTACTCGAACGCCTCGTGGTGGGGAATCGTGGGAGTGAGTTGGAGATGTTAACTCTACTTGCTGTTCACGGCCACAGTAACCAGTAATCCGAGCGCGCACAGACCGAAGATAAAATCCCTGGTCGATGATCCGTTCTTGCCTTTGTAGGCGCGGCTCACGAAGTCTTGGCAGTTGTCGAACAAAGTCCACGGTGCGCCGGCCTCGATCTCAGAGTATGCGTGCTGAACAATGCGAAGAGCATGCCCGGCAGAGGTCGGAATGCGGCTGATGACGAAAGGAATGTCTCGGTACTCTTCAGGGTTGGTTACAGTCGGCATTCTGTACTTCTTGGACTTCTCCAAGAGCACCTGCTCACCGTAACAGGTGTAGTCGATTATCGCTTCGTGGTTGGTCAGGGAAGGAAACTTGAGCACATAGCCTTGAGGCAACCCGTTCCCGTTGGCATCGACGAACCAGTAAGTTTGCATCAGAACCTCCGACAACTTTCCTCAGCTTGGCACCAAGGATTCGGGATTGTCAACTACCCGTTTCTCCTGAAACGCGGCAAACGCCTTCTCAGCGGTAGCGAACTATCCTGGAGACCTAAAAGAAGTCTGGACCAAATCTCCATTCTGGCGAAGGGAAAAGTCCTTGGTTATCGTTATCCAGATTAACGGTTTCCCAGGGTGAACTTCGCCCAAGCGACTGCGGGCTTTCGAGAAGCCGAAAAACGATATGACTGCTAATTCATCTCCCCTCCCTGTCGCAAATCTCGGGAACCGTCGGGAATTGCTAAAAAGTGCTGCCTTCCTAGGGCTAGCCACTGGTGCAAAGATGCTACTCGGCAATGACGAGTCTCACGCTGAAGGAATGGGCATGGATAGTGTTATCGGAAAGTTGCGAGAACTGAGGACGATTGCCGCAGTGCGCGAGGCAGGGCCTTCGTTAAAGGATACGGTCACCATTGGCGTCGATCTGAATAGCCTAGAAACCAATTATTGGAAAAGAGTAGCGATTCGCAATACCTATTTCTTGGGATGCACCTTTGACTCTCCCGAGACCGAGCATCTGGTACAGGGAAAAGGCGCGGTAGTTATTCCCCGATTCCAAGGTCTTTCATACAATCCTTACCGCACTGCTCTGTATACGCCTGAGGAATTAATGAAAGAGGTGTCCGGTGGCCAAACTCTGGATCAATCCATCTACGCCGATTTCATGGAGAAGGGAAAGTTTCCGCCCAACGTGATGGAGGCCGTCACTCGCGGTATCCATGACGATTCAATTGACGATGCTCTCGGACTGGTAATCGAGCAAACAGGCCCCAAGAACATCGTAGGGGTCATGGGTGGATCTAGCAACAAGCGAAACGATAGATGGTACCGGCCAACAGCTCAGGCGGCACGTCTCCTCACTAGATCAGGTTATTTGGTGATGACCGGTGGTGGGCCAGGAATGATGGAAGCCGCTAATCTCGGCGCCTATTTTGCAAACGGTGAAGACGGTTTACTCGACCGCGCCATCAGTATTCTTGGCGAGGCTCTCGACTACGAAGACAAAGATCATAAACCGATCCCCGCCTACAACGAGCGAGCACTCGCAGCACGGAGTCTCGCTTCGGGAAAAGGTGCGCGAAACCTTGGCGTGCCCACGTGGTTTTACGGACACGAGCCGACTAATGTTTTCGCTACTGACGTGGCAAAGTATTTTGCTAATAGTAGACGCGAAGCGGGGATGATTCAGATAGCGGTCGGAGGGGTTGTGTTTGCACCCGGAAGCGCCGGTACTCGCCAAGAAGTCTTCATGGACGCTGCCCAGAATCATTACGCGAGCACCGGTTTTCGCAGCGCGATGGTGTTCTTGGGAAGGGAGCCCGACGGTTCTATTCCACCGGTGTTTCCGCTCTTGCAGCACGTTGAAAAGAACCTAAAGGATTTTCTGCTTACTACAGACGAACCAAACGATGTGGTTTCTTTCATAAAGAGTCATCCGCCGATGCCTCCAACGAGTGGATAGAAATAGAGCGTGGACGGGTGAAAACAGAAGGTATCGGGCGACTTCGTTCGTGGAGATAGGCGGGCTGTCTTTACCGGAGGAACTTATGAGTGGACATGATCCATTGTCTGGAGTGTGGTACAGCGGGGTGGGTTCGAAATTGGAGCTTAGAGTCAACGGATCTAGACTGGAGGGGTTCTTCCATAGCACGGAAGGCCCAGGCGGCAAGTATGAATTGGTCGGAAGCGTCGATCCAGATGCGAATCTTCCAAATCGTGCGTTGTCCTTTTCCGTTTCGTGGATCGCTTCTGATACACCGAACGAGCACCGTAGCGTGACATCTTATACGGGCCAGTACCACCGCTATGACCAGGATGGCGACGAAGTTATCAATACGGTGTTCTTGCTCGCCGATGAGACGAGCCCCAAGAAACAATACTCTTCGACCTTCGTTGGATACGACAACTTTGAGAGGACCCGAGCATCCGAAGAACAGATAGCAAAAGAGAGGCGGCGCAGAGGCAACTGAGCGTTGCAAATACACCTGTTTGTGGGCGGCTACACAGAACACTTCGTACTCGTGTGGATTCAAGCGGTTGTGCGGGTACTGTGACAAGAGGTTTTTGGGCAACACCACCATGAGTCTCGGACTGTCTTATTTAGTCCCGGAGTACCCCCAGGACTCGACCTTGCGCTTTTCGGATTGACATCGCGTTGCTAGACCTCACAGCAATGCCGCCCTTCAGCGCTAAGCGGTGGGATGGGCGGCCAATTCCAAATACGGAATTGGCTCTGAGTCACGCCTCGACTCCTATGGTCATGACGTTCCCGCTTCGGTTTTCTTTGACCCTATGCTTCTTCGAGGAGATTCCTGCTTTGATCTTCGGAAATAATAGACATACAGGCATCGCGGATCACTGTCACTCAGGCTCAGAAGGTGAGCCTTAAGCAATGAGAAGATTGTCGGCTCTTTATAGTGGCCTACCGTATGGACGCCATCGGACAGAGGGATCCCCGAGGAGCCTATTTGGTCTGTCAACTCCATGAGCCGGATAGCAATCTCCGTTTCCTTCTTGCGTTCATTGTTAATCGGTCTTGAGGCAACACACCGTAGGTCTGTGTTATTCTCCTCCCGAATTGAAGCTACGAGTGAAGGGTAGAACCTATGGCCACTTCGTTGCGCCCGATGAGCTTGGGCGAGTTGCTCGACCGGAGCTTCTTCCTGTACCGGAAGAACTTTGTGCTGTTTGCCGGGATCATCGCATTTCCACATCTTCTGGTTTTGGCCTTCCAACTCATCGGAGTTGGGGTGCGTGCCGGAGCGCCGCCGATGAAGTTCTCGATGACCTCCGTGGTCTGGTCACTGGGTAGTCTGGTGATCTACCTTGGCGCAGTTGCGGCTTCGCAGGGTGCAACTGTGCTGGCGGTTTCCAAGATTCACTTGGGAAATAACACGACCATTTCCGACAGCTTTGCAGGCATGAAAGGGAGGATCCTGTATCTGGCGCTGATCATGATCGGCGTCGGAATTGGCATCGGGATCGGAATCCTCTTCCTGATCGTTCCGGGAATTATTCTGGCGCTCATGTGGTCGCTAACCATCCCAGTCGCAGTGCTGGAAGATAAGGGGCTGCGGGACGCTACCTCGCGCAGTTCGGAACTGACCAAGGGTTCCCGTTGGCGGATATTCGTTATCTATTGCCTTTTTCTCATTTTGACGTACATCGTATATATGCTGTGGGAAATCCCGATTCTTGCGGCGATCGGCGTCTTCACTCAGGGGCAGCACCCGGTCACGTCCATACCGGTCTGGAGTCAAGTCGCGATTCCCGTAGGGTCCTTTCTTAGTCAGTGCCTGGTCGGTCCATTGGCCACGATTGCACTTTCACTCGTTTATTACGATCAGAGAGTGAAGAAAGAGGCCTTCGATCTGCAACATATGATGTCCACCCTCGATGCCACGCAGGGCGGAACAACGGCGCCGGCAGTGGTATAGGCCGCCAAATGGGCCCTCGACATGCGCTTCTCGTTTTATGGGCGCTCTTATTGTGTGTCGGCTCGCTTGCTCAAATGGAGCCGGGGCCGGCACCGACAGGAACCCTCACTCTCTCCGAGTACCTTGCTGAACTCGACCGTCTCACTTCCGCTGCTGGTCACGTCACCGGCGAAGAAGTGCCGGCGCTATTGAATAGCATTCCTCCCGTGTGGCGTATCCAGGCTGCACAACGAACGTTTGAGATTCGGACCGATTGGCTGCGCCAGGACTTGAATGACTGGCGGAAGTCCCCCAGCCTCGAGATCCAGGATCGCATCGTTGCACGGCTCCAGGACCTGCGTTTAGAGGCAGCGTCATTCCAAAATACTCCCCCGGATGTTTCGCAGAAGCGCATTCTGCTGCACGACATCCTTGCCGCCCGGGAATTCCATGATGTCCACGGACCAGACTGGTTCGACCGGTTGAAACAACGCGCGTTGGAAGAGTTGATCAGAATGCTGGGTCTGGCTTTTCGGTCGTCGGCGATTCCCACCATCGGTGATGTGCTCGTCTACGGACTGATGGCCTTGGCTCTCCTGGCGGTGGCTTACTGGATGTATCGAACGATCCGGAATAACGCCGGCCTCGAAACAATTGGAACCCCCGCTCCGCCGGTCTCAAGCAAGGGATGGAAACTGTGGCTGAGCGAGGCTCTCCATGCGTCCGATGCCGGAAACTGGCGGGAGGCGATCCATCTCGCGTACTGGTGCGGGATTTCCTTCCTCGAAGCGCAGGAATTGTGGCGACCGGACACGGCTCGCACACCGCGTGAATACTTACGGCTCTTACCAACGGCCAGCCAACATCGCGAGACTCTGGGTGCCCTGACGCGGAACTTCGAATTAGTTTGGTATGGCACGCAGGAGGCTGACGCGATGGCATTTTCCGAGACCTTAGCCCAACTGGAGAAACTGGGTTGCCAATCCAACTGAGCGCCGCCGACCGAAAGTTATTCCTGATCGCGGGTGGCGTGTTTTTGTTTTTGGTGCTGACAGCAGTCCTTTTCACCAAAGGGCCGGCGAACAAGGACGAGATTCCCACCACGTATTCGGCAGGCTCCGGCGGCGCCAAAGCCGCGTACCTGCTACTCAAGGCTTCGGGGTATGCCGTCGAACGGTGGGAGCAGTCGCCGACCGAATTTCCAGAAGCAACTGGCGCAACGCTCATTCTCGCGGAACCATCCGATGCACCCAAGACAGAAGAACGTAACCGGCTGCGCCAGTTTGTTGAGAGTGGCGGACACATCGTCGCGAGCGGACCTTTTGTCGGACTCTACCTTCCCGAGAACGGAATCATCCCTGATCCGTTGTCGGGCATGACGTGGAAGAAGGTCAGTGCTCTGTCGCCATCGTCGCTCACGCAGGCGGCAGCAGAGATTACGCTTGCTCCGCAGGCCTACTGGAAACCGGAATCGTTTGCCCTGCCGCTTTACGGAGACCGCGACAAACCGATGGTGGTGAAATACAAATTTGGAAAGGGAGATGTGATCTGGTGGGCTTCGGCGACACCTCTGACCAATGCCGGGCTCAAAGAACCCGGTAACCTCGAGTTTTTTCTGGCTTGCATTGGCGACCCGAAAACGCGAGTTCTGTGGGATGAATATTTTCATGGACACCGGCGTTCACTGACGGCATCGATCAAGAGTTCACCGGTGAAGTGGATTTTCCTGCAGTTTGCATTGTTTGCATTGGCGATTCTCTTGACCTACTCAAGACGTAGCGGACCCATCAGTATCCCGGTCGGGGAAATTCGGCTTTCGCCCCTGGAGTTCGTGCGGACGCTGGGGGCTCTCTATAAACAGGCCAATGCCGCCTCGGTGGCGGTGGATATCAGTTATCACCGATTTCGCTACTGGCTCACGCGACGATTGGGAATGGCCGGCAACGCCCCAGTGAACGAACTGGAGCGGGCCCTCCACGAACGCTGGAATTTTCAGGACTCGAAATTCAGCGCAACCCTCCGCGAATGCGAGTCCGCGGCCTACGACAACACTCTGAAGCCTCGTGCCGCCTTACGCCTGGTAAGGTCGTTGGATGACTATGCGGCCAAACTGAAATTGTTTTCCAAGTCTGGCAAGGAGAAGAACTAATGGAAGCAGTTCCACGGTTGGTGCAGCACTTCCGCGGTGAAATGAGCAAGGTCGTGGTTGGCCAGGACGAACTCAAAACGCAGTGTCTGATTGCTTTGCTCTGCCAGGGGCATGCGCTTCTGGAAGGCGTGCCTGGAATCGCAAAGACGCTCGCCGTCAAGACTCTGTCGCACCTATTGCAACTCGAGTTTCAGCGCGTGCAATGCACTTCGGATCTGATGCCCGCCGACATCGTGGGCACGAACGTTCTCAACATCGCGGACAGCACTTTTCAACTCCATCGCGGACCGGTTTTCACTCATCTGCTGCTGGTGGACGAAGTCAACCGAATGCCGCCGCGCACCCAGGCCGCCCTTCTGGAATGTATGGAGGAACGACAGGTCACGATTGACGGCACGCGTCACGATCTCTCTCCGTTCTTCACTGTATTTGCCACCCAGAACCCGGTCGATTTCGAGGGCACGTATCCTCTTCCCGAAGCGCAACTGGATCGCTTCCTGGTGAAGATTCGCGTGCCGTATCCGGAAGCGAACGAGGAAGTTCAATTACTTACGAACGTCCAAAATGGATTTGACTCTCACGATCTGAACAGCGCGGGGCTTCGTCCGATTGATTCTGAGTTGCTGACGCAATCCCGGCAGGAAATCAAAGCCGTAAAGGTGCAGGAGGCGCTGTTCACGTACGTCGTGCAACTGGTGCGGCGTACCCGCACATGGCCGTCGCTCTCCCTGGGCGCGAGTCCGAGGGCGGCCGTAAGTCTCATGGCATTTTCCAAAGCGATTGCGGCCGTGGATGGTCGCGACTACATCATTCCCGATGACGTGAAGCAATCGGCGTTGCCGGTCCTCCGCCACCGCATTGTGCTGAAACCTGAAGCGGACCTCGAAGGCATCACGCCAGATCAGGTGCTGCAAGACGTAATGCGCGCCGTCGAGGTACCGCGGTGAACCTAGGCGTCGGCCTTCTCGAAGATCGGGGGGTTAGGAGTGGACTTCTACCCGTACCGCTTGGGGACAGCGCAAGCCCAGGCCATTCATGTGCATTGGTTCCAGCCTCCGTCGAAGGTCAGGCCCGAACTCTCAACCGGGCCGGGGTTGCGTTTGCAAACCGCTTTTTCTTTTTCCTGTTGATCGGCCTGGTTTGGTTAGTCCCCGCATTTGCCGACCCGCGCTTCGTGTTTGCCATGTTCGCATGGGATGTCCTCGTATTTCTAGCCTGGCTGCTGGACGTGACGCGACTGCCGCGGCCTGCGCAACTGAGGGTTCGCCGGTCGTGGCTTTCTGCGTCGGCTCTGTCAGTGGAATCAAAGGTCAGGCTGACCTTATTGAACACATCGAACGCCACCGTGCGTGCAAAACTCCTCGACGACCTACCTAACCAGCTGCGTTTTGAGCCGGCGAAACTGGAGGTTACGGCGCGTCCGCGGATTGAGGCGGAAGCGCAATACTTGATCCTCCCGACAACGCGTGGGAAGGCCACCGTCGGCGATGTATACATTCGGTATCAAAGTCCGCTGAGGATCGCGGAATGTTGGGCGAAGGTTCCGCTGTCGCAAACTGTAACCACCTATCCAAATCTGGAAGAGGCCAAACGCCATTCGGTCTATCTCCTGCGAAGCCGGCAAATCGAATTGGAAAAGCGTTATGCTCGCTTCCGCGGCACTGGTCGCGCGTTTGAAAGTCTCCGCGAATATCGCGAGGGAGACGAATTCCGCGACGTCTGCTGGACGGCCAGCGCGCGACGCGGAAAGCTGGTCACCCGTCTATACGAAATCGAGAAAAGCCAATCCATCTGGATACTGCTCGATTCCGGGCGGCTCATGCGTACCCGAGTGGCCGGTCTCAGCAAGCTCGACTATGCCGTTAACGCTGCCTTGACCTTGACTCAGGTCGCTTTGTATTCGGGAGACCGGGTCGGGTTGTTGGCGTATGGACGCGGCATCCGACAACGGGTTCCAGCAGCCCGCGGCAGTACGCACCTGATGCAGATGATGGGGCAGCTGGCACTGGTTCGCGAAGACCAATGGGAGGGCGATCACTTGCAGGCCGCCAGCCGGCTGCTCAACGATCAGAAGCGGCGCAGCATGGTCGTCTGGATTACCGATCTCGCAGAAACGGCGATGACGCCCGAAGTGATTGAAGCCGCTTCCCGACTGATGCCTCGCCACCTCGTGTTATTTGTTGTCATCGGGCAGCCGGACCTGAATGACCTTGCCGCGACTAAGCCGGAAAATGTCGATCAGATGTATCAGATTGCCGCCGCTCAGGAAGTGGTTCACCGCCGCGAATTGTTGCTCGCGCGCCTGCGCGAACGCGGCGCTCTGGCCATGGAAACCAGTTCCGGCCGACTCTCCACTGCGGTGGTGAATTCCTACCTTGAGATCAAGCAACGAAGTCAGCTTTAGGCTGCATCGCCGGTTTCCAGAACAGATAGGCCAGAAGTAATGCGAAAAGCGCCGCTGCCATGCCGAATTTTAAGGGCACGGCCAGACTTGTTGGAGACACAAAAGCTTCAATCACGCCAGCGACGACCAGCATCGGGATGGTGCCGAGCAAGAGTTTTACTGCTTCGTTTCCGGCGCGGGCCACCGATTCACGTCTGGGGAGAAATCCCGGAAAGAGCAGGCCACGGGCAAGGCGTAATCCCGCTCCACCGGAAATAAAGATGGCCGGCAATTCGAGGACGCCATGGGGCGCGACAAAACTCCACAACTGCAGGCTCATCCCGGATAGCCAGCATGCGGTTCCGATAACGCCAATCAGCAGTCCATTGAAGATCATCATGTAGATGGTGCCAACCCCGCCCGTGATACCCGCCGCAAAACTCGTGAAAGCGACTCCAATGTTGTTGGTCATGATGGCGCTAGACGCGACTGGCTTGATCCCCACGATGGAATGGGTCCACATCTCGTGACGTTCGATGGTGTCCACCATCTGGGGACCCAGTATCTTCATCTTGAAATCCGGATCATGATAGGTTAACGCCATCCCCACGAGGGCGGATCCCAGGAAAATAAGAAATGCGGCCAGGCAGTAATTAAGATTCTCCCGGAATATCCGAGGGTATGCGAACCGGAAGTAATCCACTACCGCGGACGGACTCGCTCTCTGGGCGGAATAAATGGTATTGTGGGCGCGTGCCAGTAACTGGTTCAGATAGCGTGCGAAATGAACGGAGCTGCGGTCTTCACGAAGCGCCGCCAGGTCGGCGGCGATTTGTCGGTACAGAATACCGAGTTCCTGTAATTCAAAACGTGAAAGGGACCTGAATCCCTTGTTAGTACCGCGCTCGAGCAGTTCTTCCAGCCTGCTCCAGTGCGGCTTGCGCTTTTCCAACCAGCGAGTGGAGATCACGATTGCAGTCCGACGATCAACTCCAGATTGACACTCCCGAGCAAATTGCCCTGGAGCTGCCGTTGGCCGGAATCGGTAGCCGGTTCCTGGGCCTGGCAATCGACACTCTAATTCAATTCGTTCTGTACGTCATCGGTATATTCTTGTTTGCGTTCGTGGGAACGCTCGCTGCAGCCGCCGGGACATTCCGCTTTCTCCAGGGGATTCCCGCGAGCTGGGCGCCCGCCATCGCTATCATCTTCCTCTTTTGCGTGTACTGGGGATACTTTGCCTTCTTCGAAATCATCTGGAAAGGGCAAACCCCAGGCAAGCGGATCGCGAAGATCAGAGTAATCCACTCGTCCGGACGTCCGATCAATGTCTACGAGGCCGTTGGGCGTAATTTGCTGCGAGCAATCGATGGATTGCCCGGCATGTACGGCGTCGGCATCGTTTGCATGATGTTGAACGACCAGAATCGCCGGCTCGGCGACTATGTGGCGGGAACCGTTGTGGTGCATGACAAGCGCACCGGAGAGGTAAAACCGGGATGGAATACGGTCACGGAATCTGCAGCCATTAATCCGCAACTCGCACAGGTTGCCTCCCAAGAATTGGTACTGATCGAAACCTATCTGCACCGCAGAGCTGAAATGGAAGTCTACCTTCGCGATGACATGGCCCATAAGATTGCCACTCGAATCACTGAGAAGACAGGCTTGCGACGGGCTCCAGATCAATCATTAGACGATTTTCTCGAAGCGTCAGCTCGGCAAATCCGCGACATCGCTACGTTCCGCTAACATCAGGTGGATCAGAGTATTCCCCGTAGCCGGGAACGTCGATCATTATGCTGAGGTCGCTGCATGCGCCTTGCACGATGTTTGTGATGATAGGGATGCTGCGCGGGAACTCCGTAACATATCTGGTAGAAGTGCTATTGAGGAGGAACTCGGTTTTGTCTTTCAGTTCCGATGAATCTAGCTTTTGTACGTAAGCAAAGGCGATGGACGCGATTGCCAGCATTATTGTCACGACATCGACCATAGGCGGGAGAGGCTTATGGTGGCTGTTTCTGCTGTTTCCCTCTAACGGTGTTCTCGCCAGGACGCTGGCCTGCGCCGCTTCTATACCCATGAAAATCCTCCTATTCAATCGCGCCGTCGCCTTGCAAGGCGGTGACGGTTCCCTGCCTCAGTGAGTATTACGAGAAGTAGGAGGAGATTCCTTTTCGGGTACGAGCAATTGGATTCGAGCTCCGATGGAGGTCGGGGGTTCGAGTCTCCTCGTGCCTGCCAGTCTTGAGCGACTATATTGCTCCCCTCACTTTGCTACGGCCCGTGTGCCATCGAGCCTGCGGCCCTCTCAGCCTCTCAGCAAGGCGCGCAGGGTTAACGAGAATGGGGAGGGGAATTCCTTTGGATGGCTACACTTTGACTATATTGGATTCAGCGGTAGCAGGGGGTTGCGACAAGCGCCTGACCCATCATGGCGGTTAATTAGCGTGACAGCGACTATAAGGTCCTGTACTGCCTTGATTTGTTCCGAAGGATCAGGTGTCCTAACTTTCTCTATTTTCTCCAAGAATGAGTTAACGGCGTTCATTCTTGTGTCAAAAATACTTTGCTGTTCTCTCGGCAACAAGATGCGGAACCAGTCAATCCGTTCGAAACTGTCTCGAGCTCGTTGCGGGGCGCCTTGCGCCGGGCTTATCAGGTAAGCCTCAAGATACGAAATAGAATCCGTCAAGGAACCTGCCATAGACAGGTGGCCCGGTCTCTGGGGATCGTTATCAAGACAGTTCGCAGCATTCGGAGGATCATCGCTCGCGTAGGGACCATTGGGACTCCGGAGGTCGATATAGAGTGGCTCAGCGGACTTTAACTTGAAAAGCCCGATTAGTCCGCCGAAGGCCCGGCGCCCGTCTGTATCACAAGGGTCCATTTTGCCCTGCGGAGTCATGAAGATGTGGATGAACCGCCGATCCTCAAAATCATACGCCTTCATGTCGAGCGTGAATCCGTCTAGATCGGTCACGCTGTAGTGGAGGATCATCTGAGTTACGAACTTGTCATCGGCAGAGGAATTGTGACAGTTTTTATTCGTTGGCGTGTGTGGAGGGTTGAATGGACGGCATTCATCCCACCAGCCATATCGGAGTCTAGATGATTGAGTCACTGCCTGCTCATAGTAGTCAGGACGGGGAATCGAAATTATGTAGTTTCCCGCAGGGGCATTGAGCAGACTGATAAGCTTGTTCTTGTCAACCGGGACGTCGGGGGAAGAATGAAAAGTACATGGAGAAGGGCACGGGGAGGGTGTAGTCAGATTATTGATCGCTATAATCGAAGAGCCCACCGGTGAGTCGCCGCCAGCATGACTTACTGCGGGTGGAAGGTGGTTGATCGAATTTGCATTCGGTGCGATCAAGACGATGCCGTCATGTCCAGGCCGTGGGTCATCTGCATATGCCCAAGGCCCCTCGACCCAGACTTCTACATCTTCAGACGCTGCTTGCACTGACGAGGTCAGATAGGGGTGAACGACGAGGGTTGATAAGATCCAGCCGCCAAAAAGTAACCCGGTTGTCACAGCCACTCTTATTAGGGTTCCCCGATTCATGTCGTCATCTCCTGTCGTTCTCTTAGCTTCGTCCGAATGCGCGAAACGCGGCCCAAAAATACGGATGTTCAAATCCTGGATGTTCCTTCAAACCAACTTGAGCTGCCTGAATGGAACTCGAAACCGATTTCCCTTGGAGTAAGGCCTCATAAAAAGCCTGCATAAACATGCGTGAGGCGACAGAGTCGACCCGCCAGCGGCTGGCGACGACATGCGGAACGCCTGCGCGCATGAAGGAGCGAACGAGACTATTTGGATCAGACGCGGAGTCACCCGTGCCGTGTTCCGTTTCGCACGCTGAGAGAACGGCAAGCTGTAGTTTAGAGAACTGAGAAAGACGCACCCAAGAATCGTCGAGCAAGCCATCCGAAAGAAGCAGGCCAGCGTGGTTGGCTGAAGCTACCGCATGCCCGGCAAAATGAAAAATGCTCACATCCCCTAGTTGCGCACGCATGTCACGGGAACTGGAGTCGTTCCCAATCAGAAGTGCCGGAGATCGGAACATCGCGGCGACTGTTCTGGCCTCACTCTCTGTGTCCGGCAATGGTGGAAGGTTCTCCCCCTCGATGATATCGGATGATGCTACAGCGCTAACCAACGCGGCGGATTCATTCGAGAGCTTCATGTCTGGTCGTAGAGCGTCGTCGTAGTAGAGCCCTAGTGACGACACGAGGGGAACGCGTTCGACCAAAAAGTGATTCTCTTTGTCCACGAGGAATTCGAAGGGAATGTCATCGAGCACATCATCAGTCTCGACTACGAGCGTTCGGCCCGGTGAGATAGTCTGTTCTGCAGGAGAGATAAACAGATCATAGAGCGCACGTGCCTGAGAATGAAGGTAGTTGGTATTAGAGTTGGGATCGGAGCAGAGAATGCGAAAGCCAACGGCTCGGCGCCTCAATTCCTTGAGGGGAATCGCAATCCAATGCGACGTCATACCGCGGCTGTCGTAGGCCCAGACCTCTACTCCATCATTAAACACCGCATACGACAGAATCGACTGAGTTGTAATCGCGGGCATTCGGGAAGCAACCCTATTTAGCCGAGGTAAAGGGGGGCCGTTGGCGAGTTTTGCGGGTGAAGGCAACGCCGTCAGAGAAGTACTTCGAGTGTGTCGTAAAGCAGCGCCCCGGTACCATTCCCATATCTCCAGTGCCTGTTGGCTATCGCCTCCGCGAAGCATCAATTCTGTTAGGTCCCGGTATGCGCTCCGAGCCTCGTCTGCCCAGCGCAATCTTGTATCTTCACCTTGCAGCGATTTCACGTTTCGTTCCGCCAGGGTGATTGCTGCACGAAGAGCAGCATCAGCTTGCTGTAAAGAGCCTCTTTGAAACTCCGCCTCCCCCAGCGCGCGATAGAAGATGAGAGCAAGCAGGTTGTCGGAAATGCTGGAAATCTCGGGCTTGAGAGCGG
>Ga0210402_10000367_pt1 | contig 50705 bp, 37 predicted proteins | sample IncBWC7MmetaG_FD_161055 | JGI IMG/M metagenome (GOLD analysis project Ga0210402, IMG submission 161055) | Forest soil microbial communities from Barre Woods Harvard Forest LTER site, Petersham, Massachusetts, United States - Inc-BW-C-7-M | ecosystem: Environmental > Terrestrial > Soil >... | reverse complement strand
AAATGTTTTGATGCTGAGGATTGACGGATGACCGCGCCTTCGGCGAGGATGAAGTCGCCGGCCCTTACAACCGGCCAAAACTCAGAAAACTAACGTTTTCTGATGACCGGCAACACTTCGCGGCGCTGAAGGACAACCGCGAGGTCCGCCGCCCAACTTTCCACGCCCCGGCGTATGTGTCCTAATCCAGAAGACGCGATCGCGACCCTTAACTTCGTTCGAACTTCATTCATATTCATTCCTCTGCAACACTACGCGAGTAAACGCCGGTAGACCGCCTACGTTGCGGCCACCATCTGGTCCAGCCGGAAATAACGTCAGTACGCCGGCGAGCGTTCTCTGCCATGCTGGCCCTCTCAGACGCATTGCCTGCGAGCCGGAGGATTGCGTCGCTTAACGCCGGGAGATTACGCGGTGGAACCACGTAGCCGGTTTCGCCATGGACCACACATTCGCGGACGCCGCCTACGCCCGAAGCCACAACCGGACTGCCGACCGCACTCGCCTCCAGGATTGCCAGTGGCATTGCCTCGCAAAGTGATGGCTGGACATAGATGTCCATACTTTCGAGAAAGCCGCTGACGTTGTCGGTAAAGCCCTGGAATCTCACTTGGTCCGACGCGCCGAGGGCGATCGCCAGTTCGGTGAGGGAATCCAACAGCGGCCCTCGTCCGGCAATCCGAACCACGGCTTCAGGGTGATGCTTCCGGATTTGTGGCAACACGCGTACAAGATATTCGTAGCCCTTCGCCTGCTCCAGGCGGCCCATGCTACCGATGACGAACTTGCCAACGAGACCTTGGTCACGTTTGGCTTCGTCGAGGCTCAGCCTTCGCTTCAATCGACTTACATCGACTCTGTTGTGAATCACCGTGATACGCTCACGGGCCCATCCGCGAAGTCTGCACGGTGTATCCAATCCCGCGCTGTGGCTTCGCTAACCGAGATGCTGTGGTGAAGGGCTCTCATGCTGGTCATTTCAAGTAGACGATACTTCCAGCCGCTGCGCCGGGTTAGTAAGTCGTAAGTGGAGTCCACATGCCAAATAGCGATGACGCGCGGGACATTAGCAAGGCGGGCGGCAATCGGTGCAGGCTCCGCCCCAGCGTTATTGGAATGAGGCAAATCAAGACGCCGCTGGATGAATAAGCGCCGCAGCGTAGCCACCTCACGCCCCAAACCGACCGCCCACGCCAACGCGGATGGCATCGCAACCCGTCGGCGGTACTTGACGGTCGTAGAGCCTGGTGTAACTCGCTGGGGCTTCGAATCAGACAGCGTCACAATCTCCGCGCCAAGCGCTCGCACATCCTCGTGCCAAGCGCGGCGCACAGGCGCGAAAAAGACGGGCTGAAACTCCTCGCGATTGAGACCGCGGAGCAGGCTGAGAAGATACCGTGTCGTGCCGCCTGAAGTTTCGCTATCGTCGTAATATCCAATGATGTATTTCGCCATTCACTTTAGAACCGAAGGGTAATCAAGAACCAGGGAGTTTGCCTGGACCTGCCCGAAACCCAGAGGTCACCGCCGCCCGCACCTCTAACACGAGGGTCCTGATGCGTCGATCAGGCACCGGCCACTCACTGAGTGATCGCATCAAGTACGTCATGGCGGGCTCACCGTACTCCCTGGCCGATATTGCAGCGCGATAGTAGAGCACACCCTTAATGCGTCGCCGCCACAATGCGCGCTTGATGCCGGACAAATCTGACACAAGAGTCTTATCGACTATTGTCAAGGTCTTTGGTAGCATCTGCCTATAATCTCTACTGCTACTCGTATTCAGCTCGTAGTAGTGCGTCAGAGGCTGCGATACTTCGACTGCGGAGTATGCCCTCAGAAAGCGGACAAAACATTCCCAATCTTCACAGCTCGCACCCTTTAGGCTCTCGTCGAACCCGCCCAGGCGGAGCAATTCCGCTCTACGAGCAATCACCACGGACGGTGGAAATGGATTTCGCAGACGGCTCGCCGGCCAGACGTCGGCAAGCGGCAAGTGTTTTAACTGTTTCGCCCCATCAATCCTGTGAAACCAGTAAGCCGAGTAGCAAAGTGCAGCCCCGGGGTCTGACTGAAGGGCTGATATCTGAAGTTCTAGTTTTGACGGTATCCATTCATCATCATGATCCAGAAATGCGATCCACGACGAGGCGGCATGCTTAATCCCGGCATTGCGAGCTGCGGCCACACCGCTGTTCCGCTGAAGTATATACCGAACGCGAGCGCCATAGCCAGCCACGATATCGGCTGTCGCATCCGTGGAACCGTCATCAATAACGATTAGCTCATCAACAGGGTGCGTTTGAGCGAGTACGCTTTCGATGGAGCGGCGGATAACGGCTGCTCCATTATATACGGGTATCACGGCCGTGACGCTGAAGTCTGCTTTCATTGGTTTCTCCCTGCGTGTTGACATATCCTTTTTAGGCCTTCTGCAGTTGGAATCACCTGCCGCCATCCGATTCGCCTTTAAGCGTTCGGTTTGTCGAAACTTCTGTGCTTTCCACTCGGGTACCGCCCTATATGGCGGGTCGGCACAGCCCGGCGCGTGATCGCTGGTGATTAGCACTGAGTAAACAAGCTTGGCAGTGAGTGTCAGCAGATTCGGTATCTCCGCTATAAACACGATGCCAATTGGTGTTGCCGTGTCGTTCCCAGCACCTGTTCACAGATTGCGAACAGTTCCTTGCCAACATCGTCCCAACCGCGGTGTGAGTGTGCGGCGATGGCCTGGTCGTCCCATGGTCGATTTAGGGCTGACTCCAGGGCCTGGCAAAGCGCCGCCGGGTCGTGCGGTCTGGTCAGGATGCCGCAGTTCTCATCGACCAATTCCGGCACACCGCCCACATCGGTGGCCACGACGGGGCGTCCGGAGGAGAGCGCCTCAATTACTACACTCGGACAGCCCTCCGAGTAGCTTGGAAGGCAAAGCAGATTTGCAGCCGCCAGCCATCTGGCAACTGTTTCTGGAGGAAATCCGCCGAGCAACCGCACGCGTTCCGGCATGTTCTGTGCAGCCTGGGACCGCAATTCTTCCATTAGATATCCTTCGCCGATACAGGCGAGTTCCAACCGCGGATGGGTGCGGGCGAGCCCGGCAACAGCCTGAAAGAGCTCACGCAAGCCTTTCAGTGGAATCAGGCGGCCCACAAACAATACGAGTTCGGCGTCCGGGCGGATGCCGAGTTCGGACCGCGCCTGGCAACGATCGGAGGGCCGGAACATAGTGGCGTCGCAGCCATTCGGAATGGCGGCGATCCGGTCCGGCGAGGCACCCAGCCTGATCGCCTGATGGCAGAGTTCCTGGCTGACACCGGTTACGAAATCGGCACGACGCAGGACTCGCCGTACTGCCAACCTGGTTATCCCGCGTGTCATGCGCACATCGGATCCCAGCAGACCAACGACCACGGGAACATCGAGGCGGCTGCCCACGCGGATTGCCGCGTCGCCCTCCGGATAAGCAAAAAAGCCAAGAATGAGATCGGGTCGGTTCTGCGCAAGGATGGGCAGTAAGCCTTGGGCACAGGATCTGCCATTCCATGGACGGCTGAGCACCGGGAGCGCGGGATACCGTACATAGTGGATGCTGGAATCCCTTTCCACTCCTCCACCGGCCGGCGGCGCGTATTGGAACCGCCTCGGCTGCAACACTCGAAGGGATGGGTATAACGGATCGACGCAGTATATATCCACATCGGCATAGGCCCGCAGAGCTTCCATCCTGTGATACAACGGTATACCCCGGTGAGGCTGCTCGGCGCTAGGGAAGAAATGGCTGATGGCGGCAATTCGCGGTCTGTGATTTATCGTAGTCATGCAACGAACCTTCTCGCCAGGCCTCTGCCGAGCAATTCCCTATATACCTGTTCGTACTTATCGGCTGTCCGATCGATTCCATACCTCCGCCGGACGATGGCGTTTGCCGCCGCCCCCATGGCCGCGAGGTCCGCATTCGCCATACGGAGCATTTGCGCCGCCAGCGCTTTTGAGTCATGTGGCGGGCCATAAAAGGCCACCTCATTTTCCGGCGCAACCTCTGGAATCCCGCCGACCCGGGTCGAGACAGACGGTAAGCCGCTCGCCATCGCTTCCAACAGCGCGACGGGCAGTCCCTCGCTCAGTGACGACATCACGAACACGTCCAGCGTACTCAGAAAGCCGGGGATATCGTGAACGGCGCCATGCAGGTGCACGCTTGGGTCAAGCCGGAGCGCGGCGATTCGCTCCACAATGCGCGGGCGCATTTCGCCATCGCCGGCAATATGAAGTTCCGCCGCGGGACACTGGGCGGCCACACGGGCAAATGCCTCAACCATGGTGATATGGTCTTTCACCGGAGCCAGCCGCGCTACGGTGCCAAAGCGCAACGACGGGAGGCGCGAACCGGGCGTGGCCCGCCGTGAAGCGAACCGATCGACTGGAATGCCGTTCAGAATAACCCGGCACTTTTTCCCCGGAAAGCCCCCATTGGCCAAGTGATATTGCCTGGTCTCGTCCGAAACCATGGCGACGGCGCCGGTCCAGCGCAAGGAAGACCGAAACAGGCGGTTCAGCCGTTGGTCGTTCTTGGAGGCATCCCAGCCATGCTGCCCGTGTTCGGTATTCACGATAACGGGAACGCGTGCCAATACGGCGGCCGCGACGCCGTAATGATGCACCGGAGCATTGTGAGTGTGTAGTACCTCCACACGGCTGGTGCGCAATTGATCTGCAATGCGCCAGGCCACACCCGGCGAGAATCCCGGCGTCTTCTCGAACGCGTATACGGGGACTCCAAATTCTTCTGCCTGAGGCGCCAGTGTGCCCTTGCGCCAGAGGCAACAGATCCGGGCATCATGGCCGGCGGTGCGTTGCTGCCGGGCCAGGTCGATGACCATCCTCTCCAGGCCGCCGACGTCGAGGCTCAAGACGAGATGAGTAATCGCAAGCCGCTCGTTCACAGCGTTCCCCTGGTTTTTGGGCGGCATAAGGCCAATAAGAACTTTCCGTACTTGAGCGAAAGCGGCAGGTTCCTTAGAGCGCGTTCCCAATACACGCTCCAACTGCCAAGAGACATGTAAAGGGGATAGGTCTTAGGAAGGTAGATCCAAAACCCGTGCATCTGTTCCACGGTGAAAAATGGTTCCAGTTCGTCCCGAAATTCCTCAGGCAAATAGCGATTGAAGTAAACGTTGTCCTCCCATCCTTCCTTCGGCGCCCCTTTCCGCCGGAATCGAAAGCTGAAGTGCATTGTGGTTGCAACGAACCGGCCCTCCGGCTTCAGGATGCGGGCCATTTCGCTCAAATAGGCGGATCTACGGTCCGAGCCATGCATGTGAGGGAGGACCTGGGCGCTGATGGCGCGGTCGAAGCTTCGCGCGGGAATGGAAAAGGAGCGTTCCGTGTCACGCAGGACCGCGAGCGATGCGTCGTCGAAGCGGGGAAGGAGTTCAGAGCGAAAGGAACCCGCGTCCAGGACGTTCAGGCCGGCACATGTGCCGACCGCTGCCCGAATGGCGTCCCGTTCTGCCCGGCGGGCAGAGGCGATGAATGCGTCGTCGTTTGTCATAAGATCTCCTCTGATGTTGCTGGGATCAAGATGCGAATGCCGTTGCTCATCATGTTGCGCACGGGCCGGGGAAAGCGATTGCCGACCTGTTCGAGGCGCCTTCTGTCGACCGCGTCCAGGCTTCGTGTGAGGCGCAGCATCACCAGGAAGACAATGGCTCCGGCTGTTGGACCCATCAACAGGGTTGCAGCGGGGGACAGGCCACGGGTAGCGAATACGAATACGATTGCTCCCATCGCAAGGCCAGCTACTCCAGCCCGGGCTAGTTGCTTGACAGGCAGGCGGAAATGCAGCGTTTTCCGGGCGATTCCCATGAGAACCGCGGCGGCAAAGATTTGTGCGGCGCCATTAGCGATCACAGCGCCCGTGGCGCCCCAGCGCGGTATCAGAACCGCATCAAGTACCAAATCCACAGCCGCAGTGACCAACATCCAGCGGACGACCAGCGCCTGCCGATCTTTGGCAGCGAGACCGTTGGTTAAAGGCGGTATGAGCGCTTTGGGGATAGCGAGAACAGCAGCGATGGAGAGGAGCGGTATGACAGCGACATAGCGTTGACCGTAAAGCAACAAAAGGAGCGGCGCGCTGAGCACCGCCACACCGATATGTATGGGGATAGCCATCAGGGCGTGGTAGCGGATGGCGGTTGTCACCATGGAACCCAAAGACTTCTGATTGCGGCCGAACTGAGCCATGAGGCTGGACGCGGTTGCGGCGCCGAACACCTGGGAAGCGACCTGGAGTTTTTCCGTGAGATTGAACGCTACCGAGTAGAATGCGATCTGACGGGCGTCGGTCCAGAAATGCTTGAGGAAAAACATTTCGGAGCGGTCCCACACAATGAGGGACAGCAACAGCAGGATGACGCTGTTCTTGGAAAAAGAGAGCATGCGGCCGCGGAGGTGCTCGGGTAGAGGCGTCTCCGGCCATTGCCGCACCCGACGCAGCGTAGGGATCAGCCTGACAGCCAGTTCGGCCGCGCGAGAAGTCATCACGCCTATTCCGAGGCCAACCAACCCCCACCCGAAATGCAGCGTCAGCACTACAAAGACGGTATACGTGAAGGTGGAGACGAGCGAGCCGGGAACGTTGCCCATGAGGTTCTCCGAAGCCACATTCGCCTGGGCGGCAATTGAGCCCATCATGTGCGGAAAGTTGCTGCCAATGAGCAATGCGGCTACGGTAAGGTACTGGCGGTCCCCGAAAGCGCAATAGAAGCCCAAGGTTGTCAGTGTGATCACGAGACTGAGGTATGCCTGAAGCCGGAACGTCTTGAAGAAGACCGCCCTCGCGACGCCGGGTTCCCCTCGTCCAAGGTACTCGGCCATAAATTTGGCGGCCGTGGCGGGAATGCCGAGGCTCCCGAGTGACGAAGAAAACGACATCAGCATACCCACAAATACGAACTGGCCCAGTTCTTCCGGGCCGAGCGCCCGGGCGATGGCGATGCTGGTAAACAGGGCCGCGATAAAGCCGGTGCCCATTTCCAGCCCGTACCAGAACGTATTGCGGGAAATCGTGTTTGCGTTCATTGGAATCAGACGTGCCTCACGCGCATGAGAGCGTAAATCAGAGCGATGCTGGCTACTTCGAAGACGGCAGCACGCCTGAGAACCCATGAGAATCGCGGGGCAACAACGGGCTGATCGCGTGCATGGGCGATTTCGACCAGAGCGGCGCTCATGCCAAGAAGAATGTAGAGGCCCAGACTGTAAGTCCGTGACAAGAAGAATGCCGCCGCGAGGAAGCTGTAAAGAGAAAGATGCATGGCGCGAGCCCACCGGCGCACGTCCAACTCCTCGGGTGATTCGCCGTCTTCGAGGGAGGCGAGCTCCGCGTGGCTAACTCCCAACATAGCGAGCCATACAAGGTAGCCGGCCAGGCCAAGTTCGGCAAAACAGAGTACGAAAGAATTGTGAGCGGTCAGCTCATGATTCTCAGTGAAGAAGTTATAGCCAACCCCGAAGACGGGATTGCCACGCAGCATTTGCAGTCCTGCACTCCAGGCATCAAGGCGCCCTTCGCCGGATGCGTCGCTGCTGGAAACGGCCCTTCCACCGCTGACATTGGCGGCGAGGGCAACCATGACCAACAGGGCACCGGCCAGCGCGGCCTTGGTGTTCCCAAGCCGCTTACGAGCAGCGACCAGCACCAAGACCAAGAGGCTGAAGACTGCACCGCGCGAATGCGTGAGATAGACGGCTATCAGGAAGATCGCAACAGGAACGTGCACAAGCACGAGGTTCCGGAGCCGCCGTCCGCGACGCCAAGCCAATGCTACGAAAGGGAGGGCCATCACCAGCGCCTGGCCCAGATCATTTGGGTCATTGAGGAACCCGAGTGCGCGAATGCGGAGCAAGCCTTGCGGTTTCGACTGATCCTGGTCATCCACTGGGGCGTCGTTTTGCGAGTCAACGCCTTGATTCAGGACGAACACCTCCGCCTGATATCCGTAGTGGTACGCGGCGAAGGACTGAGCCACGATTACCAACAGGGCCAGAACGATGGAGACAGCTAAGATCCGGAGGCGGCGAATGGAATCGACAGTAATGACGATACAGAAGAAAACGGCGGCGGTTAAGCCGAAATCCTCGAAGGCCAACCAGGCGCCGCCGAGCCAGCCCGTGGCGATGCGAGAAACCACGATCATAACGGTAAACGTGGTTACTAGCAGGACATCGCGGCTTTTGAACCCCCAGCGGCCGCGGAGCAGGTACTTACAGCCCGCGGCCAGACCCGCCGCAAGGCCTAGCCAGAGCATGATGCGATAGGGAGCCAGGTCCAGGAATTGCTCGCCCGGCCGCAGGTAGGAAAATACGACATAGAATAGAGTGAGGAAATAGGGCATGTTAACGCTCCAATTCCTTCACCACGCGTGCGGGATTGCCGGCCACGACCGTGAACGGAGGGACGTCTTTCACTACCACACTCCCGGCGGCGACGATGGCGCCTTCCCCGATAGTGACTCCTTTTAGGATGTGACTACAGCGCCCGATCCACGCCCCACGGCAGATGCGTACGGAGCGGATGCCCTCGGGACGAGGGGGCATTCCCTGAATGCGCGATTCCATATCGGTGGGATGGTTATCGTTGTCCGCAATGTAGCACTGGGCCGCGACCAAGACATCGTCTTCGATTACGATACCGCGGCTAACGCAGAGGGCGACCTGGTGGCCCAGAAAAACGCGGTTGCCGACGATTAATTCGGGATGGTCGAGGACTCGGCCGCTCACGATGGATAACGCCCCCGAAATGCGGACATCATCGCCGATGCGAATGTGGGTATGGCCGTTGATGTTGGGGAGGAGTTCCAAATACAAGCGTTTGCCGACGGATTCGCAGGCACTGCGGAACAACGGGCCGCGGTAGACGACGACGCATAGACGCAACCAGAGTTCAGACCAAATGCCGCGTAGCCACGCCACCACCTTCCAAAGCGGGACGAGGAGGTTGAAGACGGGGATTTCAACGGCCCAGAACGCCTTGATCGAGCTTTTGAGCCACCTGTAGAAGGGGGTTTCGGCGCGCTTGATTTTGAGGATGAATCCAATCGTCATATGACCGACCCCTCCCCGCGGAGCATAATCTCCGCAAACTCGCCGGCGAGTTGGCGGCGATCATAGCGTTTGATGGCGATTCGGTCAGGCTGGAAAGGACGACGCTCAAGCCACGCGGCATAGGCACTGCGGAGCATGCTCTCGACAGACTCGGGATGGTCCGGAGCGGCGGACCAACCCGCCCGTGTTTCGCGGATGAGGCGCGCCACTTCACCTCGCGAAGGGGTGACCGCGAGGATCGGCCGGTTGGCGGCGAGGTACTCGTAGATTTTGGCCACCACGGTTTGGCCGTTGAGCATGGCGGCCAGGACATAGTCGGAATCGACAAGGTACCGTAGCGCTTCGGCCTGGGGCATGAAATCCAAGAGTCTGATAGAGCTTCGGCGGTTTTGGAATATGCCGTCCATGTCCGGGTCGATGCGGCCGATGAAACGGGTTTCGAACCGTGAGCGGATTTCTTCGGGCAGACGGTCGAGGGCGTCGAGGTAGGCGGCGGGCGAGTTGGGTTTGTAGACAGTGCCGAGGTAAGTGACGACGAGTTTCTCTTGGGGGAGCCGGGGGGACGCGAGAACGGCAGCACCTTGGCGTGAATTCTGCGTGCCCAAGCCGGAGGGTGTCAGTTCGGTGTCGTAGCCGTTGGGGATATAGGCGAATTTGGATTCGGGTTCGGACGGGCTGTGGGCGCGGATACGTTCCAGGGAGGACGGCGTGACAGCGACAACAACGTCCGATTCACGGACGATACGGGACTGCGCATTCCCGGCCTGGGAACGTGCCGTGGACGAGGTGCCGGCGGAGACGTCACCGATGTAGAACTCTAGCCATTCGTCGCGGAAGTCGCTGATCAGGCGGATACCCGGGCAACGGCGCTTGAGTTCGACGCCGATCAAAAGGCTGGAGAATGGCGGGGCAGTGACAAGAACCGTGCCGATGGCGTGTTTGCGGATCATGCGGACGCCGGCGCGGACGGCGGTGAGGGCCCAGGCGCGCTGTGGGTCGGGGAAGAACGCCTTTTGAACGAGGTTGGCGAACCCGGGCGCTGCGGGCGGAATGGACCGACCCTGGATGCCGGTTCGCGGCGAGCTCTTTAGCAGATTCCAGAGCGTGGTACGGAGCTTGTAGGGAATCTCGGGAGTGATGGTGCGGTGCACCTGAACGCAGGAGGGGATGCGGTTCAGCAAGGTTGGGTCGTAAGTGTGGGAGACGCCGTTGCGGGGCGTGAGGACGTGGACTTCGAAACCGTACTCGGGGAGATAGCGGCAGAGGCTGAGGGCGCGCTGCGGACCGACGCCGCCGAGCGGCGGGAATTGATAGGCGACGATGAGGAGTTTGCTTTGGGCGCGTTCGCTCCCTAATGGTCGCGGCTCGGTCAGGCGGTGGTGTGTGGACATCGCAGTCATCGGATGGCAACCTCCCCGGCTAATGCCTTCACTGGATCGACGGTCAGACGCAGCGCTCCGATGGCTTCGCGCATCTGCCATGCGGAGACGAAATGGAGGTCGGCGCGGCGTTCGCTGCAGGCGCTGCGCAATGTAGATAGCGCTAAGTCGAGATCGCGGCCGAGCAGCGCGGTGGCGTTGTCTTCCCTGGCTCCGTGGGCATACAGCTTAATGAAAACGTCGGCACCGATACTTGGGGCGGCATCGAGCCAGAGATTGACGCGATGGGCGGTGATGGGGTTATGAGCGGCCAGTTCCCCCGTTTCGATGTGGGGCAAGAGACGGCCGCCGCGCCAGTTGACGGCGAGTGGGCCGGGAACCATGAGGAGGTCGCCTACAGGCGCTCGGCCGGGGGTGACGGGAACGCCGGTATCGTAGGATTTGGGGAGTTGGGGATCGTCGGTAGCCCAATAGATTGTGTTCAGGAGGCGCGGCTGCGCGGGATGAGGGACGGCGGGGAAGGTGAAGTCCGCGTAGCAGCCGAGTTGTTTGAGCAGCGGCAGTTCATTGTTGAGGCCGCAACGAGGGCCGGAGTTACAGAGGGACCAGTTGCCATGGATGAACCCGAAAGCGAGGCGGCCGTTCTCCGTGCGGAGCAGGCCGTGGCGGCGGTGCAGGGTCTCGGTGAAGGAGCTGATACGGTCGATGAAATTCTGTTCGCCCTCGCCATCGTGGTGGAGGTGTACCTCGACATCGGCGATGCCGGCGTGGGACATTTCGGCCAAGGGGTCGAGGAGCTCAGGCCGGTACTCTTCTTCCGGGTAGAAGAAGGTGTACTGGGGAGGGCGGCCGGCGGAGTCGTGGTGGCGGGCAGCAATTTCGGGCCAGCGCCGGGACCAGGCGGCGACGCGGGCCTTAGCGCGAGTGCGATCGGCACCAGCGCAGAGGGGCTCGTAGTGATCTGCGAAGAGGACCCAGACGCGTTGGATCGCGGGGCGGTTGCGTCGGCGCCACCGGTCGCGCAGGTAGCCGGGGAGCCAGAGGTGAGCATAGCGGGTTCTTCGTGCCAATGAGGCGGCCAGGGGGCCCGTTCGACCGTCCAGTGGGGATGCGGACCTGTGGGCCGTCATTGAGTTTCGTGGGATTCCGGCCAAGTTGTAGCCATTCATGCTCCCGCTCCCTTCGCCCGTAGTACCTCGGCTCGTACCGTCGGGGTCCACGCCAACGTCTGGGTACCGCGCAAACATCGCACCAGCCCGAGCAGTAATGCCAGGTTCATGGAGAAGAAGTAATACGGGATGCTCAGCAGACGATTGGACCTGCCCGCGCGTACCAGCAGGTGTTGGAATGCGGTCAAGCCGGCGAGGGTGGCCGCCGCGCACAGACAGGTCGCATAGAACGGTTTGAATGCAAGCATGACAGAGGCCAACAACGAAAGCCCTATCGCAAAGGGCACGCTCCAACGGAGAATCTTATGGGACCAGTAGGCTAGCGCGATCAAGCCGGCTACCGGATTCAGCATCCGCCAGGTGTACTGCAGGGCGTAGAAATTGCCGGCGCCGATTCGAACCCGGCGGCGGAATTCCTGCGCCACATCCGCCGCGGTTTCGCAGGCAACCGCCTCAGGATCGTACAGGACCCGTTTGCCCGTTGCGCGGATCTGCATCGCAATCAGAAAGTCGTCAATAATGGCGTGCTGCGGCAGAGGCTGGAACAACTCCCGCCGGATTGCGAACAAACCGCCATTGGCTCCTACCAGCATGTTCAGCCGGCTCTCCAGGAATTTCAGGAACGTCTCATACCGCCAGTAAGCACCCTCGTTCTGCATTTTCCCGTCGGGGCACAGCAACCGGAGTTCGCCACAGACGCAGCCTACTTCCGGCGAAGCGAAATGCCGCACCAGGCGTTCGATCGCGTTCGGCATCATCATGGTATTGGCGTCACAGAAGACGACAAGATCCCCATGCGCCTCCGGCACCAGCCGGTTTAAGAGGGCTGGTTTCCCGGATCGCTCCGGGAACTCAAGCACCCGGCAGTTTGGCAGTCCCGCCAGCCGCGCCAGTTGCGCCGTTTCATCCGTGCAGCCATCACAGCCAATGAGCACCTCAAAGTTCTTCGACGGGTAGACTAAGGCGGCCGTGTTCCGCATCTTCTCCGCAATCACCGCCGCCTCGTTGTGTGCGGCAAACACGAGTGAAACGGACAACGTCTTCCGATCAGACCGGTGGCGTCGCTCCTTTCTGCCCGCCGCAAACAAGATGTCAGTGGCGATCTGATGCAGACATGCCAGCACGATCAGCAAAATGGGATAACCGATATACGCGTACAACACGACGGCGGCGCCGGTCCAGAATAAGGTTTGCATGGTTATGGTCACTTACGTTCTGCTCCCGCTTTGCCGGCCGGCCCATCAAATAGCCACGACTGATCACATTCCAGCAGGGTGGCAATGCGTACCCGAAGATCCTGGCCCGGTTCGCGAAACCCGTTAATGATTTTGCTGAGCATCGTTTCGTCAACGTCCAACATTCGAGCGAGCCGGTTCTGGCGAATGCCTCTCCGCCATAGCTCGAGTTTCAAGTTGGTAAACATTCGCCTCTCCTGTCTTCAGGGCTGCCCAACCTGTCCCCGGTATTCCTGATAGCTGTAGTAAGATCGGCTGCCGCCCAGAAACCAGTCCGGCACATAATTCAGTACGACGCCGAGAAATTTGTCCTTATCAACGGCTTCCAAAGCTCGAAACAGGGCCTTGCGGTTGGTGTGATCGGGCCGCGCCACCACGAGGAGCGCGTCCGATTTCGCCAGGATCAAGTCGTAGTCGGCAACGGCCGCGATGGGGGGTGCATCCACGACGACGTAGTGGAAGGCCTTGCGAAGCTTAGTCGCGAGGTTCGTCCATCGAGACGAATCGAGGAGTTCCGCCGGATTGTTTCGGGGTTCGCCGGCAGGGAGAACGTACAGGTTCGGGAACCTCTCGGCTTGAATCAAAGCAGCTTCGAGGGCAGTTGAGCCCGCCAGGACATCAAGCAGCCCCGGACCTGGCGGCAGGCCGAGTTGAAGATAGATGGTGGATCGGCGGAAGTCCCCGTCCATGAGGAGCACGTCGGTATCGTCTTTGAGCGAAAGCGCCGCTGCGATGTTGATAGCGGTAATGCTTTTGCCATCCGCGGAGCCGGCGCTCGAGACCATGATCAGCTTGGGCCGCGAGGGATGCTGATTGATTTTGGTGCGGATGATCTTATACTGCTCTCCGGCATACCAATGGTCTGCATCGAAGGGAAAGAGCGGAGCGGATAACGGCACACGCAACGGCAAGACGCGGATGCTGGAGCTTTCGCGTCTGGAAGCGGGTTCGTCCTCGACCAGGGGACGAAGTTGGGGGTGGGGAGTATCTTGAGCATCAGAAAGCGTAGCGCCGTCAAGATTGCCCTGCACTCTTTGTAAAGCTTCGTAGATTTTGCTCATCGGGTTACCCTCTGGCGCGCGAGCTTCAGTTTTCCCACCCAACGCGCGATCAATGGAGGTTTCGGTACGCAGAAGTCCGGAATGCGAATCGGTTCCGGCACGGCTTCGGTTGTTTCCAAGAGCGGCGTCAAATGAACGGCGCCGTTGCCACGTCCGGCGGCTTTTACCGAAAACTCGCGGTCTACGGGAACAGCGCTCATTGGAACCTGCGGCTTCGCAAGCATCTGTAGGTCGTTTGCCGCTTCCCTCACGTGGTTCGCGGCAACCCTGTGGATCCCTTCGGCAAAAGCCAGCAGCAACACGCTATCGCACAGGGCGTTGATGCTGCGGGGAACGCCTTTCGTAACCCTGGCGATCTCATCAATGACATGCGTGGCGAAGGGTAAGTTCTCACCACCGCCCGCCTGGACCCAGCGATACCGCAAATACTGTTCGACTTGCGGGCTGCTCAGGGGAGCGATGGAAAGGCGCACGGCGATGCGCTGCTTTAGCTGCCGCAAATCATTGCGGTCCAGAAGTTCATCCAACTCGCTTTGCCCAATCAGAAGGATTTGGAGTAGCTTTTCGCCCCCGTGGTCGAAGTTACCCAAGAGCCGGATTTCCTCTAGAAGCTCGGGAGTCAGCTTATGCGCCTCATCCACGATGAGGGCGGAGAGTTTGCCTTGTTCGTGTACCGTAAGAAGAAACTGCTGCAGGCAAATGAGTCTCTGCGCCTTGCTCGCCGGTAAGTTCGGAATGCCGAAATCCAACAGTACCAGCTCAAGGAAATCGTCTGCACTGAGCGTCGGGTGGAAGATCATGCTGGAACGTACCCGAGCCTCGGGCAGAGCCTGCAGTACACGCGTCAGCACGGTTGTCTTCCCCGTGCCGGCATCGCCGGTCAGCACCGCAAGGCCCTTGCGGTTGAGAATGGTGTACATCAACCCTGCGATGGATTCCAGGTGCTGGGCGGTCTTAAAGAGCACCTTGGCATCCGGGGCCATCTTGAACGGAGAGTGTTTCAGGCCAAAGAAACTCTGGTACATTTCAGGATGTCCTCGAAGCCTGAGCGGCGACTCGAGTCAGTTTCCGGCCGAACCAGTGCCGCTGCCGTCTCTCGGGGACTGCCTTCGCACGCCCGACCGCGCTGAATTGGATCTCCGGCAGCCGGCCCAGAACAACGGTTTGGGGCGGCAACTCCCATTCGCCCAGAAATAGCCCTTTGCGTTTCTCCAAAACGAAGGCAATGGCCAGGCTCAATAACAGCGCTGCTCCAGTGCCACCGCCCGCCAACATGGGGCGGTTGGGCTTCAGCGGCTTCTCGGGAATGCGCGCGGAATCCAGCATCGTGAAACGTTCCGACTTTTGCCGGCGTTCCATATCGGTAGCCATCTCCGCCGAGATCTTTTTATCCAGGAGCGATTTGTAATTACTTTTCGAAATCTCGTAATCCCGAGTGAGTTGCGCCATCTCCTGTTCCCGGACCGGCAGGGTCTCCATCCGAGACTGATAGGAGTGAATACTGGCGATCACCCGTTCCTGCTCGCGCGTCCGCGATTCGATTTCATTGGCCGTCAGCGCGAGTTGGGTGTGCAACAGCTCGACCCGCTCACGGGTTCGAACGAGTTCCCCCGGCTCCGGCAGATTCGCCGTCGCGGCCACTGTCTGCTTCGGCGCTCGTGCCAACGGCGCTGGGGCTAAGGAGCCGTGCGCGGATGAAGCCGCGGAATCCTCCCGCTGTTTGATGCGCGCCACCAGGGCCTCAAGTTGTTTTACCTCCGGAAAATCCTCGGTGAACTGGAGCCGCAGAATGTCCAGCCTTTCCTCTAAGGCCTCCGACTCCCGTTTCGGCCTTGGCATCTGCCCGGGGGCCAAGACGTTCTCGACGCCAGCATCGTTGGCGCCCTGTGAGATTAAGGCCCGGAACGCGCTTTGATGGGCGGATAGATCAGTCTCGGCGGCGCTCAGCGTGCCTTCCAGCAGTACCTTCGTCTGTTGCGCCCGGTTCATCGCGTCGCGGCTGGCTTCGAGTTCGACCTGCAGACGGGCAAGGTTACCGGCGATGGAATTCTCCTGCTGCGGTAACTCCCCGTTGTGCTTCAGCTTATAGGCGCTGACCGCAGCTTCCAGGTCATCCAACCCCTTCTTGGCTTGCTGCAACTGCGACTCAATGAAGTCGGAAGTGCCTGCCGCCTGAATTTCGCGGGTCTTCATGTTTTCTTCGATATAAAAGCCAGCAATTCGGTTCGCGACTTGAGCCACGACCCCCGGGTTCTGGCCTTGATAAACGATCCGAAACGCGCCGGGACGATTGGCTATCCATCCCCGTTCCACTTTTACGGCGATGTCTTTACGCATCATCTCGATGATCTCTTCCTCCACATGAGTTTGGCGCTCATCGTGATAGAGATCGAGATCATCGATAACCTTTTTCAGGCGCGTGGCGCTGAGAATCTGCTGATTGAGAGTGGCGAGACGGTCCTGTAAATCTGTGCTTACCGTGGATGTGACATATTTATCTGGAATCTTTTGGGAATCAACGAGAATCACGGCTTCCGAACTGTAGACGCTCGGCAGTCTCCAAACCACGAAGCCCGTCACCGCACTTAGCAATAGCCAGAGAGCGACGATCAGAGTCTTGCGCTTCCAAAGCATTCTGGCGATCGAAAACGGAGACATCTCCGATCGTGGCGTACTGTCGTTCGGCATCGGCATAGAAGAAAGAGCGAGACAGCACCTGTCAACAACTTGTTGCTGTTTCGCGGGAACCGTAAATGCACGGTTAGTGCCATACCCGCAAGGCATTGAAAATGGACACGCTTAGATAAAGTCGATGGGAGTGGGGGGCAGAATTACTACCGAATACAACGGGACTTTGTCCAAAAGATTTGTAATCAATTCCTTAGAGCGTTGTCTAAGAAGCCTGAAAGGGAACTGGACAAAGGTGTGTTAATGCGTGATTCAAGAGAAGGAGAAGCAACGCCCGGCCGTGAGGCCGGTGGTCGGCCCGCCAAATATCCAGGGCCTTGGTCTTGAGCGCTATCGGTTATCAGATGCGCGGGCGGTTCTGCGCCCCAGAAGTGTCCGCATTGGCAGAGCCGTGTATGGCAATTTCCGGGCGTGGCGAAACAAGGCATATGGCACCAAACCCACGTCCCTCGCGCACGTCGCCGCGGGTTTGGGGCAGCCACCCAATTCCATTGGGCGTCGAGCTGTTGAATTTGCTCAGCGTAGTTCGGCACGGAACCTTGGTGATAGGACTGCCATAGCTCCATGCCCTGCCACAACTGGTCTTTCAGCCAGCGCCCGAATCCGGCCGACGGGCCACTTTTGCTCTCTAGCACTTCGTCCAGATTGCGTTGAATGTGCGGGCTGCACTTCGTTGCGCCACCCCCAGCAACTCCTCGGCGTCATAGCTCTTACCGCGGTCAGTCCCCATCACCCCGCCGTAATCGGCCGGGATCAACTCCCGCACCTCTTGCGCTTCCTCATTGCGATGCCGAAGACGAATCTGATCCACTGTCGAGGCCGGCGTATCGAAGGCCATCACAAAGGCTTTGACCCCGTTGATGCGGAAGCCCGTATCCTGCTGGAATCCACGATGTGCTCAGATCCAGGGCCCACTGGAGGACTTTCTGTATTTGGGACCCATCTGCGGAAAAGCAGGTTTCATTGACACATGATTGATGATCGCCGAAAATGGGAACCCCCCACGGAATGGCTGAGAGAGCCAATCCAGCGGGGGACGAATAACCGCGACCGAGATGCGGCTACACCTGCTTATGGAGACGGCGCTTGGCGAAACTGGCCACACCCAGCAGCACTCCGCTGAAAAGAAGGATGGAGGCTGGTTCCGGGACGGCACTGGCATCAGTGGAATCCTGGAGTTGGCCGCCGTTGGCATCGGCCACGAACGCATTCACGCTTGTGTTCGCTGGAGGCTTGCAGGTTCCCACCCCCCTGGTGGCAGTGTTAAACCCCGCGCAGGCCGCTGTACTGTATAAGACTTGGTTGTTCGAAAGTGTAAAACTGAAGTTCCAGAGTGTCGATGCCGGGAAACCAAAGTAGTTCTCCATCGCGTCGTCCTTCGTATCGGAGCCAAAAGCGGTGACAGTACTCAGGTTACCTGCTCCGGCGACGTAAGTAATGGAGTCGAAAGAACCACTGGTCAACGTGCCGCTCGACGTGGGAACACCCGTAATGGAACCCGTAAGCGAGTATGCGCCTCCGGTAAAGTCGAGCAGGCCCCCAACCAAGCCTAAAGCATTACCGGTTTTCAGCGTGTTAATATCTTGCGTACCTGGGTCGGAATGGAGGTTCAGTACTCCGCCGAGCACGGTATAGGTGCCATTGTGGATTGCTCCGCCCACCGTCAATTGATCGACGATGAGGCTTGTACCAGTGAGAGTCGAGCTTGCGTAGCTCAGTGGTCCCGTCTGTGTAGGCTGGGCGGCGATCCGAAACGTCAAAGTTGCTGTAGCGAAACTGATGCTGGCGGCCATCAGCCCAGCCGCCACCGTCGTAAGTATCTTCTTCAATCTGTTCCTCCTCGGTTGCTTCTTAGAACTTATGTACCTATTCGAAAGGAGACATTGCATCTATCTTGCCAAAGATGAGAACACTCTTTATCCACTGAAAAGACGCATGAGGGCCAAATAGCTTGGGTTGCACGAATCGAAACTTTGAGACTTCTGGCAAGCAATCGGGAAATCCCCTCAGTTCCCTGAGGTCGCAGACAGCGCCTGCGCCAACTTCGCTTCGGGCAGCGAGGGGTCCAGACGCATGGCCCGCTTCAACACCTCCCTGCCCTGAGCCACCTTCCCAGTCTTGAAATACGCCAACGACAGGTGATACTGGCGCACTGCCATACCATCGTCGCGAAGCTGTTCCAGGTGTTGCAGAGCGGCGCCGTAGAGGCCCTTGCTATACAGAATCCAGCCCATCGTGTCCTGGACGTCCGGATCATTCGGCGCCAGTTCCACGGCGCGCTGGGCAAGTTTCAGGGCCTCGTCGGGGCGGTTCTCCCGCTCCAGCAGCAGATAGGCCAGGTTGTTATGCGCCATGGCATCGTTGGGATCCGCATCGATGATCTGCTGATAATGTGCCGCGGCGCCGCGGTAATCGCCCGTGACATGCTCGATCTTGGCCAGCAGCATCCGCACCGTCTGGCTTGACGGACTTAACGCCAGGAGTTCAGACGCCTCCTTCTTCGCGTCCGCCAGTTTGCCTTCCTGCGCGTCCAGGGTGGCCAGCGCCAGGGCCGCAGGGGTATACGCGGGATCGCCGCGCCGGGCAGCCACGAAAGCGTTGCGGGCTTCCGCTGGGCGGTTATTCAACAACAGGTACTCGCCGACGAACTCCTGGATGGGCGCAGAGGCCGGGTACTTGGCAGCGTACTCCTGCAACTTCGGCAGCAGCGCCGCGTTCTGGCTGGTGGCAGCATAGCTACGGGCCAGTAGTCCCAGAGCCCGCAGGTCTTGCGGGGACTTCGCCAGGACCTTCTCGAGAATCGTCCGGGCGTCCTGTTGCCGATTGGTCACCAGATTCAGCAGGGCTGACTGCAAGAGCAGTTCGTTCGTCTCGCCGAGTTTCAAGCCCTCGGCGATTCCTTTGCGAAATCCGTCGATGTCGTCGATGGAGGCCAATGCCCAGTTTCGCTGAACGATGACTGGCAGCAGGCCGCGCTGCGCCGCCGGCGCTTCCTCGATCGTGCGCAGCGCCTCCCTGCCGGCGCGCATCGCGATGAACAGGCGAGCCAGATCGATGCGAGCGGGCAGAAGTTCCGCATCGAGTTTCAACGCCTCATTCAGTTCGGCGCGGGCCTGCAGGGCGGCGCCTCGCGCCAGGTGAATGCGCGCCAGATTGTAGTGTGCCTGGGCCGACCCGGGCTCAAGCCGCAGCACCGCCAGCAGATCTGCCTGGGCTTCCGCGTATTTGCCTTTGGTGGTGTATACCCAACTCCTTTGTGTCAGCGCGTGGCGGTCTTTCGGGTTCTTCTTCAGCGCTTCGGCGAGAATCCGCTCCGCGTCCGAACCTCGATTGGCCTGCAGGTACACCCCGATGAGCCGCGTGCGAGCGTCCCGATTCGCGGGATCGGCTTTGAGCAGCCGTTCGAGTTCGACGATACCTTCGGCGGCTTTACCCGTTTGCAGCAGATACGTGGCGTACAGATGCCGGAACCGGCTGTCCGTGATCGCCGCGAGCCGCTTATACGTGGCAACAGCCTCCTCTGCTTTGCCCAGGGCCAAGGCCACGGTGCCGTAGCCGGCCAAAGCCTCCGCGTTTTCGGGCTGGACCTGGAGCGCGGCCTGGAACTGCTGCGACGCGTCGGCCACCCTGCCGGCCAGGGCATAGAATTCCGCCAGGGCAAGGAAGGCGTCCAACAGTGGGGGGCGCTGGGCGGCGCATTCCTTCAGAATCTTTTCCGCACCGGCGAGATCACTGCCGATGATCTTCACCTTGGCGAGCGCCATGGAGGCGCGCAGGCTCTTCGGGAAGCGGTTCAGGACATCGGTGAGGCGCTGCTCGGCGTCTTTCTTCCGCCCGAGACGCCACTCCGCGGCCGCCATCATATTCAGTGCCTCTTCATCATTCGGCGTCATCGCCAGGACCGTCCCCAGACGCTTCTGCGCCTCGGCGGCAAGGTTGGAATCACCGTTGAAGAGCATCAGACCCGCCAGTTTCATCTGCACGCCGGTGTGCTTCGGATCGAGTTGGCTCGCCTTCATGAGCACCGGGATAGCCGAGCCCTCGTCGCCGGCCGCCAGGTACGCCAGGGCCAGTTGATAGTACGCCTCCGCATTCTTGGGCAGGACCTGGATGGCGTTCTTGAACTCCAGCGCCGCCCTGGCGTACTCCTTTTTCGCGTAGAGATTCTTGCCGCGCCGCAGGAATCTGGCCTGCCTCACTTCCGGGGACCTGGCACATCCGCTCAGAAGAACCCCGATCAGGAAAATCGCACTAATAAGCCTTTTGTTCATGATTCTACCTACCTACCCCGATGTTCGGCAAGATACCGCCGGACTCATTGGAAGCGGATCGCCCAATCGAATCGGACCGGCATGTTCTTGATATAGAAATGCCCTTCCAGCTTGGATTCAGAATCATGCCGGGCGGCCTTCCTGAACTTCGGCGCCACTCAGCCGGCAGGTCTTCATCTTGTAAAGCGGACCGATAGCTGATATGAAGGCTTTCGGCCGTCCGGCGCCGGTTCCAGCGGTGATTTTGCAGCGTGTGCATAGAATGATCCCCGACTCGAGTTCGCGAGCCGCTCTACGCACCTGCTCCTTCAACGGCAACTGCTGTGCATGGGCAGGATCGGCGTGCGCGCGCTTCCGCAGATCTTCCGCCATCTCGCGGGCGTTCCCGGAGAGCACGCACGAGGCCGCATAGTTTGAAGGTTCCCGTAGATTGCCAGGCCAGGCATAGCCCTGTAGCCCGCGGAGCAACTCCGCGGGCGGAACGCATGGCGTGATTCCCGCGTTTGCTGCGTGCTCCTGGAGAAACTCTTTAAAGAGTTGGGCGATGTCCTCCTGCCGCTGCCGCAAAGGTGGAATTGTGATCGTTACTCCGGCGATACGGTGATACAGTGCCGCGCAGAAGCGCTGTTGGCTCACCAGGAGGTTCAACGGTTCCGAGGAGGTGCAGATCGTTCTTGGTGGATGGTCCAGGGCCAAGCTTTCGTCCAACGCGGCGAGTAGTTGATCCTGGCCTCTCCTGTCCAGCCGGTTTACACCTTTTAGAAGTACCCAACCTCCCAGAGCCAGGCACGAATGCAGCGGCGGGACGGTTTGCTCCGCCGCCGCTACGCTTCGCGTGAGTGGTTGGCCGGCCGCAAAGCGGGAATGCAGGTACCTGGCCAGGGTCTCCTTCCCGGCGCCGGTCTCACCTTCGATGAGAAGAGGCACTGCCAATCGCGCGAGTTCGCCGGCTCTTCTTTCGAGATCGCTCATTGGAGCCGAGGCGCCAAAGTTGACTGTGCCATGAGAGTGTCACTCAGGCAATCCAGTTACCACACACTTACTCCTTTGAATACCGTGAATCTTACCGGCTACCTGCGGAGGTAGCGACAATGTTTTGCATAAAATGAGAATGTTTTTCGACATCCGCGGTGTAGCGGACAGCAAGGCGCATTCTTACAATCGTTTCCACTCGGAGTCTCGTTGGCAGGACAAGTGCTAATAGTTCATTTCCATATGGCCGGGGCCGCAACTTCGATTCCCGAGAAAAACCACGCACCGCAGCGTGCCGGCGCCGTCTGGTATCAGATTGTCATCGCAGCGGCAATCATTCTGTATCTCTATGCCGGCGTGATTGTCGAAATGGCAGGCGAATGGTGGACGACCCCGAGCCAGTCCCAGGGGTTGTTGATCGCGCCGCTGGCGCTCTACGTAGCCTGGTTGCGACGACGCCGCCTGTTTAACGAGCCAGCCGTTCCCGACGGGCGAGGGCTCTGGCTGATCGCACTGGGTTGCTTCCTTTTCCTGGGCGGAAAACTGGCGGCCGAATACTACGTTACGAGACTTTCGCTGGTCGTCCTGCTGCTCGGCTGTACCTGGACCTTTTGGGGGTTGATTCGAGTGCGAACGCTCGCGCTGTCGTTCCTCCTGCTGGTAACCATGATTCCTATGCCGGCCCTCGTCTTCAATTTGCTCTCGACCCCGCTCCAGCTTCTTGCCTCCCGCATTGCTACAGAGATTGCGCAGATGGTCGGCGTATCGGTCTATCGGGACGGCAACATCATCCATCTGGCCGGCATTTCTCTTGGCGTAGAAGAAGCCTGCAGCGGACTTCACTCGCTGTCGGCTCTGTTCGTCGGCGGGATTCTCCTCGGATACCTGAACTGTTCCGGCATGCTGGCCCGCGCGGCGGTAGTCTTGTCGTCAACCCCGATTGCGATCGCGATGAATGTGGTGCGCGTGACGGGCACCGCGATTCTCGCCGATTCTCGCGAAGAGTTTGCCATGGGTTTCTACCACGCATTCTCCGGCTGGCTTGTGTTTCTTGGCGGCTTCTTTTTGCTCTACGCTTTTTCGATGGCCATTCACCATGTGTTCGACAGGCACTTAAAGGTGGCGGCTGCATGATGCCAGGCTGGAAGTTCCTGTCGACCGTTGGCATTCTGGCAGCAACCGCTTCGCTCTCGGCGCTGAGCGAAGGCCGTCTCTCGAGTTCGTTACGGCATCCTCTTGAGGCCATCCCGGCCAACCTCGCCGGATATCGCGTCACGGAACGCTCGGAACTGGATTCGGCTGTCGTGAAAGTGCTTCAGGCGACCACATACCTGGCACGAAACTACGAGGGCAACCAGGGCCCGGTGGGCCTGTTTATCGCTTATTATGACCGGCAGCGCGCCGGCGTAACCATGCATTCGCCAAAGCACTGCCTTCCAGGAAGCGGCTGGGAGATCCTCGGTCAGACTGTCGTGGCGGCGCGAGGCGCCAGCATCAATCGACTCATGGTTCGGAACCTGGAAGCGAAGTATGCGGTCTACTACTGGTATCAGTCTCCCGACCGGATTGTCGCGAGTGAACTTACGGGCAAGCTTTGGCTGGTCTGGGACTCGCTGTCACGCGGCCATACCGCCGGTTCCTTAGTCCGGCTCATTGTGCCGGAGTCGCCGGATGCCGACCAGCGAGCGGTGGCGTTTGCCTCCAGCCTCATTCCGGAAATTCAGAAGTGTTTGGGGGATTGATGGATCCGCCTGCCTCGTTATGTAAGCGAACCTTGACTGTTCCACCACGGCTCCGGGCCGCGCCGCTGGTACTTCGCGTCTTTGGCTCCCGATAAAGAGTTTAGCGTCCAAGTTGCCGTTGGTTACGGATATCAATGATTCAAGTATTCAGCCAATACGTTTCGCCGAAGCGCATCGTGCTTTTCGGTGGAGAGGCCCTGTTAATTGCGCTCTCCATTTTCTGCGCAGCCTTGGTCCGCTTTTGGAGCGATCTCTCCAGCCTGCAGGCATACGTTGAATTCCCTGACTTCGGCTTCCCGCTGTTGACTATGGTAATCGCTTTTCAGGTCTGTTTCTACTACAACGATCTTTACGATCTGAACATGCAGCACGGGCGACGGGAACGGATGATCGATATCGCGCGGTCGATAGGCTCAGCCTGTTGTTTCCTGGGGCTATTGTATTTCCTGGTTCCGAGCCTGATCGTGGGCCGTGGCGTTCTGTTCATTGCCGCCGCATTGATCGGCATTTCTGCGGCAGGCACCCGGACGGCGCTCAACCGGGTCTGGCCCGCCACAGCTATGGCGCAAAACATCCTGATCTTAGGTTGTGGACCAATGGCGCTGAAGGTCGGCCGCGAATTCAGCCGGAGAAGGGATTTGAACGTTCACATCGTAGCCCTTACGTGGCAGGATGCCACTCCGCCGCCTGAAACTGCCTTCGGGTACCCGATCTTTGGCCCGGTCGGCGATATCGAAACGTTTGTGGCCCAGGGAAATGTCTCGCGCATTGTCGTCGCCATGGAGAACCGGCGAGGAATGCTCCCCGTCCGATCTCTGGTCAAGTTGCGGGTTACGGGCGTGCGCATCGAGGATGCCCATACGGCCCTGGCCGCCCTGACCGGCAGAATTTGGCTGGAGACCGTACACCCTAGTTGGTTCGTATTTTCGGACGGTTTTCGCCGTTCCAGGCTAATGTTGGAGTTGAAGCGTACGCTGGACTTGGCCCTTGGTTTAGTCGGTATGATTTTCTCTTTGCCGGTTATGTGCCTGGTAGCTGTGGCGGTGAAACTGGACTCCAGAGGCCCTGTTCTCTATCGCCAAACCCGGGTTGGTTATCAAGGCCGGCCCTTCGAAGTCCTTAAGTTCCGGTCCATGCGCACCGACGCCGAGCAACTGAACGGAGCCCAATGGGCTTTGGAAAGCGATCCAAGAGTAACGCGTGTGGGAGGGTTCTTGCGTAGTTACCGGCTGGATGAACTGCCGCAATTCGTCAACGTCATCCGGGGCGAGATGAGTTTCGTCGGGCCACGCCCGGAACGGCCGGCCTTTGTAGATGTGCTCCGCAAACTCATCCCCTATTATGATGAGCGGCATTCGGTAAGGCCGGGACTTACTGGCTGGGCTCAGGTCCAATACCAATACGGCGCCAGCGTAGAGGATACACGCATGAAACTGGAATACGACCTCTTCTATTTAAAGAATTTATCCTTGCTGTTTGACCTCGCCATTGTCTTCGATACCGTGAGAATCGTTCTGTTAGCGAAGGGTGCCCGCTAAGGAATTGCCCTCTGCGCGAGAATCTGACTAAGTGTGCATATTACGCGGCTTTCCCGATTCTGTGCACAGCGAGGAGCTCGAGGTTGCTGACTGCCAGTAGCCATTTGCTCGGTCCAGCGCATACCGGAGCGTTCCATACGATCTTTAATCGGGTCTTGCAGGCGCCTTCGACCGGGCCACTCGCAATCGGCTAACCGTTAGCGAGGTATTCGTTGTAGCGCATTTGGGAGCAGTTGCGATAGAGGTAGTTGGCGACCGTGTCGAGCGTTTTGCGTTTGGGACCGGACAGGCCGCGTTTGGTGATGCTCTGACGGATGCCTTTGACGACTTGGCCGACCTAGCCGAAGAGAATTCGCAGAGTTCGGTCGAGGACCCAAAGGTCGGCTTCCAAGCTTCCTTCTGCGTGGAAGACGGTGAAGTTGCGGTCAGACACTCACCATCCCGGCTCGCTGTTTTGAAGCGTCGGATCCCGCTGCAAGGCGGCGTTCAGCATCCGGCCCCCGGTCGCCTCATCGCCGGTCTTCAAATGCGACATTGCTAAGTGGAATTGATGCCGCGGCGTTGGTTCCTGGGCGGCCGCCGCCTGAAAATACCGTTTGGCGGTCGCGTAAATGCCCTTCCGGTAATAGGCGCATCCCATTGTGTCCTCTACGGTCGCATTCTCCGGGGCCAATTCCATCGCCCGCTGCGCGAACTGGAACGCCTCGTCCGGACTCCAGCCGGATAGTTGGTAGGCCAGGTTGTTCAATGCAACCAGGTTGGAGTCATCGATTGCCAGTACGGCCCGGTAGCGATCGATCCCTCCCAGCTTGTCGCCAGAGCTTTCGAGCGCAGCCAGTTGCAGCAGGACCGGGACATCTCTCGGTGACTTTGCGACGAGTGATTTCAGCCTGCTTCGTGCGGAGTCGGCCCGGTGCTCCCGCGCGTCGATGTCCGCCAACCCGAGCCCGGCATCCCTTTCATACCGTTGTCCGCCCGCTACCGCCGCCGCAAACGACTTGCCTGCCTCGCCGAGCATGCCCATCCCGAGATACCACTGACCCGCCAACAACTGCAGAGCGGCGGATGATCGCTGCGCATCCAACAGCCCGGACAGTCTCTCCAAGGCTTTCGCCCGCTGCCCCTGGGCGGCGTAGGTGGCGAGCAGGAGCTTCACGGCCCGCAGATCGCCCGGCTGGCGTCGAAGCACTTCATCCGCCCCGGCGCGTGCCGACGCAAAATCCTCCTCCAGCAGATGGAGCATCGCTTCCTGCAGCACCAACTCCGGCACCCGTCTGGCACGCAATACCGGTGTCAGGAAATCCCGCAACTCCTTCCTCTTCCCAAGTGCCAGCCATGCCCAGTTCCGCTCCACCACAATCGCCGGGAGGCTGCGCTGTTCGGCGGGGGCCTGATCCAGCAGTTCCAGCGCGCCCTTGGCGTCGCCGGCGCCCATCAGGTCGCGAGCCAGTTTGATCCGGACTGGCAGCGTTTCCGGACTCAGCCGCAGCGCCTCCCGCAACTCCTGGCGGTGGCTTGACTTCAAGCCTTCTGCATCATAGGCGCGCGAAAGCGCGAAATGGGCTTCCGCCGAGTCTGGTTTGAAATGCAGAACCTGTTTCAAGTCCCGTTCCGCCTCAGCAGCCTTCCCGGATCGAAGGAACAAAGTCGCCCGCTGCAGCAATGCATCGGTGTCGTTGGCATTCCTCTCCAGCGCCGAATGCAGCAGCGCTTGCGCGCGGTCGGGTTGCCCGATTTCGAGATACGCCGAAGCCAGGCGGCTCCGGCTGGCCCGGTCGGCTGGGTCTTCCCGGACGATGCGCTCCAGTTCCGTCACCGCCCGGGTCCGATCTCCGGTCCTATACAGGAATAAAGCATAGAGACCGCGATATTGCCGATCCGGGAGTGCGGAAAGTCGTTTGTAGGTGTTCTGCGCCGCCGCGTTCCGCTTGGATTCGGTTTGCAGCACGGCCAGCGCCAGCAGCGCGGGACCGTTCTTTGGATCCAGCCGGATTGCTTCCTGAAATGACGCCTCGGCTTCTGGAACTCGCCCGCTCAGCAACAGAATCTGACCGAGCGCGAGTTGGGGCGTCGGCGACTTCGGCGTCTGTCTCGCTGCCTCTTTCAGGACGGCCTCGGCTCCCGCAGGATCCTTCCGGTTGAGCTTCATGCGGGCCAGCGCGATCGCCGCGTCGAGATGCTCCGGGGAACGGCGCAGGGCGTCTTCGAGCCGCTTGATGGCATCGTCCCGGCGGCCGAGCTGCCACTCAGCCAGCGCCAGGCTGTCATTCGCGTCGAGATTATTCGGCGCCTCCGCCACGACTCCGGCCAGGCGGCTGGCCGCATCTTCCACGACACGCTGGTCGCGGCTCGTCAGCATCAGCTCCGCCAATTTCTGGCGTGCGCCGGTGTGAGCGGGGCTCAACCTTGCGGCAGTCGCCAGCGCACTCGCCGCGCGGCTGAAGTCGCCCATTTCGAGGCTGGCCAAGCCGAATTGGTAGTAGGGTTCTGCATCTTGCGGCATCGCCCGGACGGCGTTCCGAAATTCGAGCAAGGCGCGTGCTCCGTCCTTCTTGGTCAGGAGCCGCTTCCCTCTCTCCAGAAACCTTACTTCCTGCTGCTGCGGAGACCTTGAGCACCCGCCCAAGCAACAAAGCCCCAGCGACACAGTGATGAAAACTGAACAGTGATAGTGATTTAGTGCCAAGCTCATAGTCGGATTCCGAATTTGTAAGACTGTACAAGAGCACTTTCGATTCCATCTCCTCCTCTTATAGGTGAGGCAACTTTGCGATTTACAAGCGATTTGTCTGACAATTTCATGAACGGCCCGACCGATGGGAAGTAGCCCGATCGCCAGGTCGCCCCACAGTCATAGATATCAAAGCGCTTTTGACATGGCTAGTGAATTGCATGTGTCTGGTGCAAACCATGTACACAACGTTAAGACGCTATTTTCTTCCGCTCATATGGATCCTGACCGCGACGTCCGTTCCGGTCTTCGCCGACGACCTTAGTTTCGTGCCCAATAGTTGGACTCAGGTCTGGGCCAATTTCGGCACCAGCTCGTACCAAGCGGTGGACAACACTCTGGGAGCCGCCAGGTTTCACATTTTCTGCCTGGATTTCAACGATGAGATTGCTCCGCCATTCGACTGGTCGGCCACTATCCGCCCGCTCAATCAGACGAACGTCACCAACGATGCGCAATTTGGTGGAAATTACGGATTCGGAATTACCCCCGGCGCAACCACCGGCGGTAACTTCGCTTTCACGCAGGACCCGAATCCCTCCTCCTCCTCCTCGCCGCCCTTCGTCCAGTTGAATACCACAAACGACAGCGCCTACACCCGCTATCTGGAGGCGGCATGGCTTTTCTCCAATATCGAAAAGGCGCGTGACGCTCAAACTGAAATCATCTCGCAGGTCGCGGCTTGGGAATTATTCGTCGAGGCGCAGAATCAGTCGCGCTTGCAGGGACTGATCAACGGAACAGGGGACACGTGGGCCTTTACGAATTATCAGAATTCCCCGAATTACCTCACCACCACGCCGGGCATTCAAGCCGGTACACCAATGAGCTTCGAGCGTGCCGTTGATGAAGCGCTCAACGCGGCTCAGGCGGCCATCGCTGACAACTGGGTTACATCGAAGTATTCAGGAACGTGGGACATAGTAACCGCCGATAAGGCATGGGTGGCCTCCCAATCCAATGGTGGTATCACTCCCGCGCAAGAGTTCCTCACCCCCGATGCACCGGTGCCGGAGCCCGCAGCGGTGTTCCTGTTTGGCACCGTATTGGTCGTCGTCGCCATCCTGATCCGCCGCAAGTTGGCATGATTTCGATGTGGGAGCGTGATCTGAGGTTCCGGTGGCCGGTTGCTTGCAGTCCTCCACTCTCGACCCAGTTGCATCCCTGCACGAGCCTACCAGTTCTAGATGGTAATTGACCCCGTCCATTGGGGGAAAATGGTAGCCCTCAATGCGGCAGGCAATTTCCCGTCTGTCCCTCCCGTGTCTCAGGATCCAAACGCACGACGCTAACTTCACAGTGCAGTCGCAACTCGAGCCTCTCGCTGCGCGGATCGTGTGCCGGCAGGCTCAGGATGCACAGCACCGCCCCGGAGAGATCCACAGGCACGGGGGAGAGGCAGTAGAAGCCGGCGCTGCTGAGATTCCTCGTGATGCTCTCAATGACGGTGTCACTATTCATGCGGAATAACCTCACGGGCCAGCACAACTCCGCTCCCGGCTGCGTTCGGCGATCCCGTGGGGCCGCGGAGTGGATACTTAGGCCCACTGGTTCCACCTTGGGCGGGAACTCGGTTGTTCTTGATGGCATAATAGGCAAACGGTACTATCTGGTCAGCGCGTTTCTCGCCAACGCCGACTACGGTCCGCACACTCCACCGTATCCGATTAATTGCGAAGAACTTGCACTTCGTACCGAAGTTTCTCAGAAAGTTACTAAAATGTAGACGTTACTCTAAAGTTCTAGCGGTAGTCCGTCCTTTTCCGTATTGGATATCCCCGCAAGTCGCGATATGCTAAGCCTGTGCAAGCATCTTATAGGCCCTAATGCCTGTTATTACGCTCAGGCTGATCTCGGGGGACGTCGAGCTTTACAAGAGCTGCCGCGAGATCATTGCGGTGCAAGCCGGCGGAACATGGCGAATTGTGACTGGTTTGCCGGCAGCCGAGTCCGACGAAGATCTATATATTTGGGACTATAGCGACACTTTCGTATTTCCCGAGTCGATTCACCATGACCCTGCCAAGCATATGTTTCTGGTGGACCGGAGATCGGCCGCCAGAGTCCGGGAACAGGCGCCGTTTTCCGATGTTCTGCTGAAGCCGGTGACGCGGGCCACATTGACCGCTTTTCTCGGGCTCCCGCTCCGGGCGCACGGCCGCTCGCATGTCCGGTAGCGAGAGTCTACGGGCGGTCAGGGACGAGATGCTCCAGATCGCGCCAATAAAGTATTGCAGCCCTTCAGTCGATAACTAGATCAGTTGTAGACTTCGAACGTGTAGAACCGGTTTTGCGGCTGGAACTGTATTCGGAAATCACTCATGCTGGCACCAACTAGAAACGGGCGAATCGTTATCATCGGCGGAGACGAACTGAACGTACGCGGATATCTGGAGATGGCGTTGAAGTGCCTGGGCCATCGGGTGGCACTGGCGCTGGATGGCGAAGAGGTATTAGATATCCTTCGCAATTCGCCCTCGGATATCGGGGCCGTGGTCTTGGATTTCACGATGCCACGAAAGAACGGCCTTGATACTCTGCGTGAAATCCGGGCGGTCAACCCATCGCTCCCCGTCATCATGATTTCGGGACTCATGTCGAGCGCCAACATCGTCGCCGCCATGAAGTCTGGAGCTTCCGACTTTTTGTGCCAGCCGATCGCGCACGAGGATCTGCGGAATGCCATCACCCGTGCCATGGAGGCGCAAAGCATCGAGCCGCGAGTTGCACGGCCCCATGCCGCTCCTGCCGGCAATGGCGTTTTCCATTCCGTTGCCCCACGCATGCGCGAGATTGACGCCTTCGTTGCCAAGATCGGATGGTCGGAAGCGCCCGTCCTGATCCAGGGCGAAACCGGTAGCGGCAAAGAAGTGCTGGCCCGTCAACTCCATGCCAATTCGCCGCGGGCAAACATGCCGTTCCTGAAACTCAATTGCGCGGCACTGCCGCCCGAACTGGTGGAGAGCGAACTGTTCGGTTACGAGCGCGGCGCTTTTACGGGCGCGTTCCAGAAGAAGGCTGGCATGTTCGAGTTGGCCAACGGCGGAACGATCATGCTGGATGAGATCGGCGATATGGAGGTCCGCCTTCAGGCCAAGTTATTGCAGGTCCTCCAGGATTACGAGTTTCACCGCATCGGCGGCAAGGAAACCATCCGTGTGGACGTGCGCGTCATGGCGGCGACTCATCGGGATTTGGAACAATGTATTGCGGACCGGTCTTTCCGCGAGGATCTTTACTACCGGCTGAATGTCATCAACATGCACCTGCCCCCGCTCAGGGACCGTAGGGAGGACATCGTCCCCCTGGTCGAATACTTCATGCGCAAACACGACACGCAGGGCACGCCGTTACCGCTGCTCACGCCGGAACTGCGGCACGCTTTGATTGCCTACAACTGGCCCGGTAATGTGCGCGAATTGGAAAACGTGATCCGGCGCTTCCTGATTATGGGCAACGCGGACGCCTCGGTTCGCGATCTGCGTGCTAAAGCGACCCGCAAGGAGACCACGCCGGCTCCGCCTGGCGCCAACGGCACGGCCGACCTGCCGGTGCTCGTCAGCGCCGTCGATCTATCCATTTTGGACGAGGTTGTCAGGGCCAAGGATCAGGCCGAGACCGACGCCATCATGACCGCGCTGAATACCACACATTGGAACCGGAAACAGGCCGCCACACTATTGAAGGCTGACTACAAGGCACTGCTGTACAAAATGAAGAAACTGGGCATCGAAGGGAAAAGCGGCCCTTCGATTGCCTCTCAGGATAAAGAATCGCTACGCAGCATGGCGGTGGCACAGAGATGATGCACGAAACAATTACAATGTGATGGGCCCTGTAACCGCCGTTGACGAGAGCTTTTCCTGGAGGTGCCCACCTGCGCTACAGGATCGCGAGCCATACAGCGCGGGTTCCCGTGCCTGCGCGCCTGGGCGCCCGCGCCCCAGCAACGAACGGGATCGAGCTGTGCGAGCGGGCGCTACGGGACAGCGAAGGCACTCGCTTGAGGAGCAAGCCGCGCGTTGTCTAACGTCTAATGCGTCGGCTCATGGTTGGTGCTTCTCCAGCACGCTCTCGATCCGGCGGTCGGGAACGAGCCAAAGAAGGGCCGCGAACGTATACAAGCCGCTCGCAATCCACGGACTGACGAACGCCAGCGGGATGGCGGCCAAGTAGATTGCCGGCGAAAGTTTGCCTTTCCAATCGCGACCGAGGGCTGAGGCGAGCAGCGAATTTGGTCCTTGGCGGGCGATGATGGCGCACTGTAGAACGTAGTACGCGATGGCGGCCATCAGCAGCACGACGCCGTATGCCGCGGTGGGCGTGGGCGCGAGGTGGTTCTCGCCCATCCATGCGGCCGAGAAGGGAAATAGAGAGAGCCAGAACAATAGGTGCAGATTCGCCCATAGGATACCGGCGCTCACCTGTTTGGTCGAATGGAACAGGTGGTGATGGTTGTTCCAATATATTCCGACATAGGTAAAGCTCAACACGTAGCCCAAGAACACTGGGATCAGTGGCGCCAGCGCAGCAAGATCGGCGCCGCGCGGCACTTTCAACTCCAGAACCATGATGGTGATGATGATGGCCAGCACGCCATCACTGAAGGCTTCCACACGGTTACTTTCCATCCAGCGATGTTAACGGGAGAGAGGGTGGCGGGGCAATCGGCACTCTTGCGCGGCGCCCCATAACCCCGACGCCGCCCCTAGCGCCACGACGCGGGTCGCGTCAGACTCGTGCCGAGCCCGCAAGAGCCGGCGGCTAGGGGCGAGCATCGTCATCCAGCCAAGCACACCTTCCGGCACCCGGACATCCGCTCCGAGAACCTGGCGAACTGCCAGGCGCTTGTCATGCCCGCATCTCTCCACGCCCTAAAACATCACCTTCAGCGCCATCTGCATGACCCGCGCCGGATTGGTGGCGCTGATGACGCCCGCGCTCGAAGACCCGATAACGGCGCTCGGGTTGTTGAAGTTGGTGTGGTTGAACGTATTGAACATCTCCGCCCGGTAGGTGAGCTTGATCCGCTCCTTGATCGGGAAATTCCTGTGAATGCCCAGGTCGAAATTGAAGTAGCCTGGTCCCACCAGGATGCCCGGTCCCGCGGTTCCCCAGGTATACTGCGACGGAATGGAAAACGCCGCCGTGTTGAACCAGTGGGTGATGGTGCGCTGGTCCGATGGCAGGTTGGGAGTGCCGTTCAGATTCGGCCGCTCCGTGGGAGAGACGTTGACGGTGGCGCCGGTCAACACATTCGAAACCGAGGTTGCTTCCGACGGTCCGAAGTGCATGCCCGTGTACATCGTCCAGATGCCGGAAACATCCCAGTCCCCGATGAGGTACGACGCAATTCCCTTGTTCACGTACTGGCGGCCCGTGCCGAACGGCAGTTCATAAACGTGGTTGATCACCACCATGTGGCGCCGGTCCTCGGGCAGATTGCCCCACTCGCAGACGTAGCACAGGCTGTTCTGCGGCCTCGTGGAACTCCCCGGACCGTTGGTCTGGCCCATGTTGTGCGACCACGTCCAGGCCAGGCCCCCCGTCAGTCCCCGGCTGTATCGCTTGGTGACTTTCACCTGCATGGCATTGTATTTCGCCATTCCCCAGTTTGTCCGGAAATCGATGTCTCCCAGCACCGGGTTGACGGAATAGAGAGGCCGGCGGGGCCCCAAAGCTCCCGGGCCCGGCAGCGCCTGGTTCCCTACCAAAGAATTGGTCATGTGCTCCGTCAGCGTGCGCACGTAGCCCACGTCCAGTAGCAGATTGGAAACCAGCTCCCGCTGCACGCCGACGTTGAACTGCAACGACTCGTTCAGCTTCATGTGGGCGTCGTAGTTGTAGTACAGGCCGATCAACTGCGTCGGGTCGTTAAGGTCGGGCACGACTGGAAGCGGTATGCCCTGCGAGAGCCGGAGCGTGGGAGCCGCGTTCTGGTCCGTGGTGAATTGCTGGATCACGTTCATGGGCGGATTCGCGTTGAGCATCTTGCCGCCGTTGAAGCCTTCGAAATACGACATGCCGAGGCCGGCACGCAGCACCGTCTTTCCATCCTTGGTGAGCTGTTGCGCGATGCCCAGCCGCGGCGCAAAGTCGTGCCGGTCCAGACACACCAGGGAGCGGCCGCAATCCCCATTCAGGTTCTGGGTGGATGTGCCGGCAACCGCAAACTTGCCCGTGCCCACGTTGATGTTGGCCCACCGGTTGTGAACCTCGTAGGGAGGCGCCTGCAGTTCCCAGCGAAGTCCATAAGTGATGGTCAGCCGGCTGGTCGCACGCCAGGCGTCTTCGGCGAAGGTCGAGCCTTCCCAAACGCGCAAACCGAAGGCCCCGAACTGTTCGCTGCGCACGATCACCGGGCTGGCTCCCAGGGCGAAGTCTGCCAGGGCCGTGGCTGCCGAGCTGGTCCCGATCTGCCGCGTGAACTGCCCTCCGAAGCTATATTGGCCTCGCGGGGCCGTCGATGTGTGCCCGTTGAACCGGTGGCGCGTGTAGCCGCCGCCAACCTTGATGGTATGCCTGCCCTTGACCACGGTAAGAACGTCTTCGAATGGGATCGAGACCGAGTGCGTGAACTCGGGATACGAGTTGCTGTCTCCTATGGCCGTGAACCCGCTGATCGGCAGGTAAGGCAATCCCAGGTTGTAGTTGCTGATGTTGAGATTCGGAATCCCCAGGCTGCCGGCGGAGCTGTGGGTGCTGTCGCTGTTGAATATCTCCAGCCAGTCGCGCAGGATTCCGAAGTGGAACTCGTTCACCGTGTTCGGGCCGATCACTTTGGTGAAGTTCGCCGTTACAGACCAGTTCGATGTGCTGCTAGGTCCGCCGTTGCCGCCTGTCTGGAGGTATTGCCCCACGTCGGCGCCGCCATGGTTCGGCCCCACCGGAAGCACCCCGGCCGCAAAGCCCAATGCATTGTCGTAGCTGTATTTGAAGAAGAGCCGGTCAGCTTTGCCGATGTTCTGGTCGACGCGAATGTCGTACTGGTCGTCGCGCTGCGAACCAGCCGGGTTGAACACGAAGTTGTTGGTGGCGCCCGAAGAGGTCGGCGCGGGCAGCAACTGAATGATCTTTCCGGCGGCCGGGTCGAGCAACTGTGCGGGGATGATATTTCCCGCAAATGGTACCCGTACCGTGGCTCCGTTCGCCCCCACGGCCGTTTGGTAAGGATTGTAAAGCGTGGACGGGAACTGGCTGAAATCGCCGGTCTGTACCATCTGCTGCTGCGCCAGCGTGGGGATGGTGTCCACCTGGGTAACCGGCTGCACAATGCGGATGCCCTGGTAGTCTGCGAAGAGAAAGGTCCTGTCCTTCCGGATGGGCCCGCCGATGGTGCCGCCGAATTCGTTGCGCCGGAACGGCGCCTTGGGTTTGCCCGCCTGGTTGCCAAAAAACGTATTGGCGTCCATGACGCTGTTGCGCAGGTACTCGAAAGCGCTCCCGTGGAAAACGTTGGTGCCGCTCTTGGTGAGCACGATCGTTACTCCGCCCGCCGAGTTGCCGTATTGCGCCGAGTAATCGCTGGCCAGGATACGCGTCTCCTGGATGCCCTCCACCGGCGGGTTCATCACCAGCGTGCTGATCCACAATTGGCGGTTGTACAGCCCGTCGATCAGGTACGCGTTGTTGTTCGCCGTGGCCCCGTTGAGGCTGATCCCGTTATTGACGCGCATGGTGTACCCGGTAAGGGCGGCCGCCATGCCCGGAGTTGAGGGCGAGGCGCCCGGCATGAGCTGGAGCAGGTTGGTGAACGAGCGCTCGTTCAGCGGCATTTCCATGGTCTGCGTGCTGTTGATGAGCGTCGAGACGGTGGCGGTTTGCGACTGCACCAGCGACACCTCCGCCTGCACCTCCACGCTCTGCTGCACGTTCCCCACGGACAACTGGAGATCCACCGTGATGGTGTCGGCGGCCGTCAGTTCCAGCCCGGAGCGGACCAGCTTCTGAAAGCCGCGATGCTCGGCCGTCACCGTGATCCGCCCCGTGGGAAACGAATTGGCCGCGAATTGCCCGCTGTCGTTGGTCGTGGTCGTCCGGGAGAACTGCGTTCCCTCGTTAGTGATGGTAACTGTCGCGCCCGGAACCGAGGCCCCCCCTTGATCCGTGACTGTCCCGACGATGTTGCCCAGCACTTGCGCCGACAAGCTGCATGCCGTCAGCCCCAGCATAACGGCATAGAAAAAGACGCTTCGTCTCGACATGGAAACCTCCTTCTATGGCTCCCCATTTGCGCCCTGGCTGCATAGATTATAATCCCACCTCATGGGTTCCTGTGCCGTAGCGAATCGGGCGTCAGGCGGCGGTCGCCTGGAGGAGACGAGAGACCGCGGTGAGCCGCGCGTAGCGGTCCGGCCAGTGATCGACCGAAGGCGCCCCAGGCCCGCGCGGAACAGGGTATCCGCTTGCGTGCCACAGCACGCGAGCCCACCTCCGCCAGCAGCTTCGGTATACTGATGGGCCATGACTAGGAGACAAATTGTGAAGTCCGGCGGGATCGGTGCTGCAGCGGTCGTGTTGCACGGGCAAGATCCGGCGCACGCGTCGGCTTCGGTGAAGTCACTCGTCTTTGACGTTTTCGGCACTGTGGTCGACTGGCGTGGATCGATCATCGAAGAAGGCAAGGCTTGGGGAAAAACCAAGGGCATCAGCGTCGAATGGGCCCGGTTTGCGGATCAATGGCGGGACGGCTACATGCCTTCCATGGACAAGGTGCGAAAAGGCGAAATGCCCTGGACCAACCTCGACCGGCTGCATCGCGCCATGCTGGAAGACCTGCTCAGGGAATTTCACATCGAGGGCCTTTCCGAGGAAGAAAAGGACCACTGGAACCGCGTCTGGCACCGCCTGAGGCCGTGGCCCGACTCCGTTCGCGGGCTCACGCGCCTTAAGAAGAAGTACACGATTGCGCCGCTCTCGAACGGCAACGTCGCGCTACTCACCGATATGGCCAAGCACGCCGGTATTCCGTGGGACCTCATTCTTTCGGCCGAGCTAGCCAGGCATTACAAGCCCGATCGGGAAGCTTACCTCACTGCGGTCAGCCTGCTGGAGCTGAAGCCCAATGAAGTGATGATGTGCGCGGCCCACTCCATCGATCTGATCGCTGCGCGCGACTGCGGTCTACGCACTGGCTTCATCCATCGGCCCGACGAATTCGGATCAATGCGCAAGGCGGACAAGGCCAACCCAGGCGATTTCGACGTGGTGTCGACGGATATGCTGGATCTCGCGTCGAAACTCGGAGCGTAACGGCGGTCGGCGAAATGTGGCCCGCGGCGGCGAGCAACTGCGTTGAGACTCGCTACCGCGACGCGCCCGCGTCGTCGTCCGGGCCCGTGATTCGACGACGGCGCGGCGCGGGCGGGCCGACCGCTCGATCCGGGCGCGCCCCGCGCGCGGCTCCTCGGTCCCGCCACCACGCGCGCCCACGCGACGAGCGGCTCGATTGCCGCGGGTCGTGGTCCGGTGCGAGATCCGGCGGATCAAGCATCCGCGCGGTTCCTCCAGGGCAACCCGGGTTGCCAGGAAGGAAAGCGATCGCCGCGCCGCTGGAGTATACTATTCCCACTGTTATGGGGAGGCTTCCAACATGACAATCCGTAGATCGAAAAAGTTCAGCCACTGCCTTATCGCATTGGCGGTGTTGCTTGTTGTTTCTCGGGCGACGCGGGCTCAGGTTCTCTATGGCTCGCTGACGGGAAACGTGACCGACGCAAGCGGCGGCGTGGTTTCCACCGCCAAGGTCGAGGCGCGCAACATCGGCACCAGCATTTCCAAGCAGGTCACCTGTGACGACCGCGGCAGTTACGTAATCAACGATCTGCAGGCCGGAACATATCGCGTAACTGTTTCCGCACCCTCGCTCAGCACGTTCGTCGCCGAGAACGTGCAATTGGACGCCAATACGGTCCGGCGCGTCGACGCGCAGATGCAGGTGGCGCAAGTGAGCCAGACGGTCACAGTGGATGCCTCCGCGGCGGCGCTGCAAACCGAGCGTGCCGATGTCGGGTCCGAAATCCAATCGACGCAAGTCGCGAACCTGCCGCTCGGCGGGAATCGCAATTTCCAGACTTTGCTCAGGCTCGTGCCCGGTTCAAGCCCTCCGGCGCCGTCCCACTCTTCCGCCGGCAATCCTACCGGAGCCTTGCAGAGTTACGTCAATGGCGGCGCCGACACTTCCAACTCTACGCGCATTGACGGTACGGCGGTGCTGAACTTCTGGGAGGGCAATATCATCGCTTACGTGCCGCCGGCGGAGGCCATCGAGGCGGTGAACATCGTCACCGCCAGTTTCGACGCCGAACAGGGACAGGCGGGCGGGTCCGTAGTCAACATTTCGATCAAATCGGGCACCAACACCTTCCATGGAGCCGCGTGGGAATACAACACGAACAGCGATCTCAAGGCGCGCAATTTCTTTTATTACGGCGCCAACAACCCGAAGAACATTCTGAACCAGTTCGGGCTGGCGATGGGAGGCCCGATCGTCAAGAACAAGCTCTTCTTTTTTGCGGACTGGGAACGATACATGCTACGGCAGAGCGTCTCCGGGTTGCAGTCGGTTCCAACCGATGCGCTGCGCCAGGGAAATTTCGCGGGCACTGGGACGACGATCTACAATCCACTCACAGGGAATCCGGATGGCACCGGGCGCGCGCCCTTTGCCAACAATCAGATTCCGTCTTCCCTGCTCAGCCCGGCGGCTATGAAGATGGCAGCGCTGCTGCCGTTGCCGAACCAGGGAATCGGCATCGCCAATAACTATTTCGGCTCGGCCAGTCTCCAATACACACGGGACAACGTGGACATCAAGATCAACTACAACCCGAATGGCAAGAGCACCCTGTTCGGGCGTTATAGCGTCATGCCGGCGCAGATCTTCGATCCCCAGGCGCTGGGTCCGGCAGGCGGCAATACCTTCGACGGCGGACAACCGGGCACGGCGCCCAGCCTGACCCAGGTGGCGGCACTCGGGGGGACCTTCAACGTGACGCCGCACCTTCTATTGGACGCGAATATCGGCTTTGTGCGCGAGCCGCTGGCAGCCAAGAACGTCGATCTGACGAAGAACTACGGCTCAGACGTGTTGGGAATCCCTGGAACCAACGGTCCCAATCCGCTGCAAGGCGGATATCCCAACTTCGTCATCAACGGATTTTCTTCGCTGGGCAATCCGAACGTCTCCAATCCCTTCCAATTTCGCGACAACGATTTCCTGTACGCCGCCAACGTAAGCTGGATGAAGGGGTCGCATTCGTTGCGCTTCGGCGGTGAATTCGACCGGTACCAGATCAATCATTTCCAGGCGCAATTGAAATACGGCGTGCGCGGAGGATTCAACTTCACGGGAGGCCTTACGGCCCTGAATGGAGGCGCCGCGCCGAACGCGTACAACGGTTGGGCCGATTTCATGCTGGGCCTGCCGCAGGCAATGGGCAAGGACAATCAATACATCAACCCGGCCACGGTGCGCGAAAGCACTTATTCGTTCTACGTGCGCGACCAGTGGCAGGTATCGCGGAAGCTCACCATAGACTACGGCGCGCGCTACGAATTCTATCCGTTTGCGGCACGGGACCACTTCGGCGGCAACCGTTACGACCCGGGGACCAATCTGGCGTTGCTGGGCGGTATCAACGGCGTACCCGGTGACACCGGTGTGGACGTCGGCCGCGGACAACTGAAGCCGCGGGTGGGAGTGGCCTATCGACTGAACGAACGGACCGTGGTCCGTGCCGGCTTCGGAATCAGCAGCGACCCGTACTACTTCACCAACATGCGCGACGCCTATCCCGCGGTGATTTCGCAGCAATACGCGGGCGCGAATTCGTACACGGCCGCCGGAAGCCTGGCCACAGGCATCCCTGTGCTGGTGGGCCCGAATATCAGTCAGGGCAGCTTCCCACTGCCTTCGAACGTGGGGACGCTGACGTTCCCGCAGGACTTCAACCGCGGCTACATCGAATCCTACAACCTCACGGCACAGCGGGACGTGGGCCTTGGGTTCAATGCGCAGGCAGCGTATGTGGGCACGCGCACCGTTCGCCCGGTTTCTGAGGTCAACGTCAACGCGGCGGGGCCGGGTGGGGGAAACGCCGGCACGCCGCTGTTTCAAAAATTCGGAAACGCCAACACCATCAACGATCAGATTCCGTTCCTGGGCGGCCGCTACAATTCTCTGCAGAGCCAACTGACCCGCCGCGTCAAGGGCAACGTGCTAGGCGTGGTTTACACTTACTCGAGGGCGATCGACTATTTCGATACGGAGAACGCCTCGCTGACTTGGGCATGGGAACCGATGTGGAGCCGAAACAAAGCGCTCGCGGGTTATGACCGTACACACAATTTCCAGACCTATGCAGTATACGAAGTGCCCTTCGGCCATGCCCATCGCCTGGCGAATCACGGAATAGCCGCGGCGATCGCGGGTGGCTGGTCGGTAAACACGGTGCTGAGCCGGATGAGCGGCACTCCGTTCACCGTCACCTCGTCGGGCACATCGGTCAATGCCCGGGAAATACTCAAACCGCCGATCAAGTTCTGCCGACGGCGCAGATCCTCGGAGGTCATGGGCCGAACTCTCCTTACTTTAATCCGTTGGCGTTCGCGCCGGTTACCGCGGTCCGGTTCGGCACCAGCGGCAGGGATATCGTGCGCGGACCGGGCTTTTTCAACCTGGACGCGAGCGTATTCCGGGATTTCAATGTTCGCGAGGGATGGAAACTGCAATTTCGCACAGAAGCTTACGGCCTGACGAATTCTCCGGTATTCGCCAATCCCGGGGCGACGGCATCCAATGCGACTTTCAGCAACGGCGCGATCACGAACTACAACGGCTACGATATCATCAGCTCGTCGACGGGCGACCGGCAGATCCGGTTTGCGCTGAAGTTGTTGTTCTAATCTATTGTTGCGGCCTTGTCAAAGTGCTTCGGCGGTTGTAGGACTTCTGCGTAACAACCGCCCGGAAATGTCATCATTCGAGCGGAAAAATCGCCAATCTACTGCTGCACAAAATCCACGTAGCCGTGTTTTTGCAGAAACTTGAAATAGCCCACGAAATCGAACTGCTGTGGTCCCATTTCGAGCTCAGTCAGGCGAATGACCTCCGCCAGGCTGCGTTTGCCATCGCACCAGTAGAGGGCCGACACGGGCACGCCGAAGAAGCCGGCGGCGGGATAGCCTTCGCGCTGATCTGGAGCCAGATCGTCCAGCGTGATGGTGCTGATGCGTTTGCGGCGGACCACAATCTTCTCGGCTTCGGAATTGCGCGGGGGCGCCAACGCCTGGATGTGGCCCGCACCTAAGGCGGAGGCCCGGTCCTGAACCTCGCGCTCCAGGCGGCTCTTCTGCCGAGTGGCGAAAGCGGACAGGTCGGCAATGTCTTCCTTCAGGTCGAAAGCCGATCGTACGGCTGTAGTCTCGCGCTCGAGCGTGTAGTCCACCTCCTGCCCGCTCTGATAGAGCAGGCGGCCGAGGGCATCGGCATTGGCGGCTACGGCGATCCGGTCGAGTATCTTTTCAGTGACCGCGGTTACCTGGTCGTAGCCGCGGGTCAACGCCACTTCGGCCAGCCAGTGCTTTTGGGCAGGCCCGGCCGAGGCGATGAAATAGGTGTACGCGGCGTTCATGATCGTCAGGTCGCGCAAAGATTTGGGATCGACTGTATCCGGGCGGTCGTGGCTGTTGTGATGCGAGTGCACGCCATAGCCACCCCGCGGCAACACAGTCGGGATACCGATCGTCGGGTCGCCCAGGTAATTATCGGTGCCGCTCCTGTGCTCACTAAAGCCAAACGTCCGGCCCACGGTCGGGTAGTATTCTTGAGCCAGGCGCAATACAAAGGCATCCACATAAGAACTGGCGGAATGCGGGTTCATGACCCACGTGTTCTCGGTCCCGGCGAGGTTTTGCAACCCGGCCGGCGCGTCAATGCACATGGCGGCCACGGTGCGCCTGACCCGGTCTTTGTTATGTTCCAGATAGTATAAGGTGCCGTAGCACTCACCCATACCCAGGATTCGGATATTGCGCTGCGGCCGCGGCAGCTTGCCCTGCTGGATGAGCCGGTTCAGGGTCTCGGCGGCGCCCAGTATCGAGGAGAAGCCGGTGGCGTTGTCGTGTGCTCCCTGCTCATAGAGATGGCCCAGCGACAGAACCTCTTCCGCATTGGCCCCGCCCGTGCCCCGAATGACGCCGGTAACATAGGGATAGACGCTCGAATAATAACGGCTGTCCACATTGGCCCGCACCTTCACCGGACCCTTCTGGAGCAGGCTGCGCAGTGTCTGTGAGCCTCGCGGAGTGATCGAGAAACACACCAGGGGCGCGCTGCCCTTGGTGAAACTCCAGCCGTTGTCGCCGAAGGAATTGACCCAGCCGCGCTCATCCACCAAGTCGGGGTTTTCGGTGGCTTCGCTAAGCATGCCAAGCGCTCCGGCCTTTGCCAGGACCGTCTTGGAAGGGCGGCCCAGTACCAGTTTCCCTTTCAGGTCCATGTTCGCCAGGTTGCCCGAAGGAAGCACCACGTCCGTGACCACGCCGCCAGCCGGCGTCGGCCCGCTCCACATGCACAGGGACGTCGGAACCTTCTGGTAATCCGCCAGCACGCGCTGGTCAGCCGGGACTGGGGGTGAAACAATCTCGAGCGTACCTACGTGGACGTCCCAAGCCAGAGGCTCCGTCCAGAAACCGGCCTGGGTAACTCCGTCCGCGGGCGGGTTGCCGACCTCGATGTCCTCAAGCCCGGCCCGCTTCATCATGACCGCCACGTTCCTGGCGGTCTCCTCGAACTTCGGAAAAGTGAACCATCGGTCCGTGTTCCAGATCGTGTTGACATCGCGCACGATTTGATCGGGGTTAACAGCTTCCTTGAGTGCCGTCAGAAGACCAGACACCGGCGAGGGAGCGGCGGCGGCCCTACCCGCACCGCGGCCGGCGGCCGTTCCTCCGCCGCCACCTCGGCCGGGTGTCGGGGCCTGCGCCCAAACCATGAACCCGCTGAGGATCAGCGACGCGCTGAGTTTGTACATGATCTGCCAGTATGGCGAAAGCCGAAAGAGAGCGCAATGCCGGCCGCCCCAACGTCCTCGCGAAGCTCACGCCGCGGTCTTCTCCAAGAGGTATTCACGATGGAGGCCGCGCCAGAACCGTCGTGCTGTCATCATGTCAACGAGGTATTGCGGGCACGCATAGGATGCGATAAGCTGTAACCCGCTTATCATGCGGGGTCCCACGCCCCGTCTTGGAGCAAGTCTATGCAATCGAGAGAATCTCATCGCCTGATCTCACAGTTTGTGCGTATTATCACTGTTCTGGCCTTGGCATCGTCTGCAGGCTGGAGCCAACAAGTGGCTGCGGCAATCACCGGCAGAGTCACTGATCCTTCCGGCAGCGTGATTCCCAACGCCAAGGTCACCGCCACCGACATAGAGCGCGGCTCAACCTTCGCCACCGTGAGCAACAGCGAAGGCATCTACGACCTGCCTCGCTTGCCCGTCGGCACTTATAACGTAAGAGTCGAAGGCCCGGGTTTCCAAACGGCGCAGCAGTCGAATGTCCTCCTGGTGCTGAACCAAACCGCCCGGCTGGACTTTCAACTGCAGATCGGCAGCGCATTGCAGTCTGTAGAGGTTAGCAGTACCGCGCCTTTGTTGCAGACGGAATCAACCCAGTCCGATACGGTCATCGACGCGCGCACCAATGTGGCGCTTCCGCTGGCTACTAGAAACTATGTTCAATTGACCCTGCTGGCGGCAGGTTCGGTTACCGTGAACCCATCGGAGTTTACCGGCCCTGAGTCCACTTACAACGGAGGACGCCCCTACATTAATGGCAACCGCGAGCAAGGCGATAATTTCCTGCTGGACGGAATCAATAATAACCAGGTGTCGGAGAATGCAGTCGGGTACACGCCGAGCGTCGATGCCATCGAAGAGTTTAATATGATCACCCAGAATGCCTCGGCTGAATTCGGCCAATTCATGGGCGGGATCGTCAGCGTCAGCATAAAATCCGGCACCAATCAGCTTCACGGGTCTGCGTTTGAGTTCCTGCGCAACGACCAATTGAATGCGAATCTCTGGCAGAACAACTTTAATAAGGTCCCTCGGCCCCTGTTACGCTGGAATGAGTTCGGCGCCGCCCTCGGCGGGCGGATTATCAGAGACAAGTTATTCTTTTTCGCGGATTACCAGGGCTCTCGCTATGACCAGGCGGCCACCACGAGCACTTACACCGTGCTCACCACCGCCGAGAGAACCGGCAACTTCTCCCAGCTTCTTACTCAAGGTATTCAACTGCATTTCCCCGGGACTGCTACCCCCATTCCCGGCAACATTTTCCCGGCCAGTCTGGTGAGCCCGCAGGCCGCGGCCCTTATGGCCTCGTCGTATTATCCGCAACCGGTGAATGGCAATTTGGTCCGCAACGCCATCAATGTCTCCAAATCGTACACCAACCAGGATCAGGGCGACATCAAGGTCGATTGGAACGCTTCAAGCAAGGACCATGTGTATGGCCGCTATTCGCAAGCCAACATTTTCAACCCAAGCCTTAATTCAGTGGCGCTGCTCAACAGTACGCAAAACCTCTTTCCTGCGAATAATGGCGTGGTGAACTACACCCGAAGCTTCAACCCCGCCTTTGTCAATGATTTTCGAGTCGGCGTGAACTATCTGCCACTCCTGATCGGCGTCCCTTACGGACCGGTCATCAGCCCGCAAGGCATCGGGATACCAGGCGCGCCCACCCCCTACCTGCCGGGGTTCTCGTTTAGTGCGGGCAACCTGACCGGCGGGGGATTCGGGGGTCCCGGAGGCTCCGTCTTTGCGGATACCGTTGGGCAGATCGGGGACACCGCCATCATCTCTCGCGGCAGACACACCATGCACGTCGGCGCCCAGATTTTCCGTTCCCGAATGAATACCAACATTCAGCAATCCGGTTCGTTCCGGTTTTCGGGGCAGTATACCGGCGCCGCTGAAGCCGACTTCATGGCCGGCCTGCCAACCGGAATCATTGGCGGAAACCTGGGGGGGACCTGGGGCCAGCGATCCACACTCGCGGCTGGTTTCTTTCAAGACGACTGGAAAGTCACTCCCACCCTGACCCTTAACCTGGGTATGCGCTACGAATTGAACACGCCCTGGGTCGAAGTGAAAAACCGTCAGGCCAACTTTGGCCTGATCAGCGGCACGGAATACATCGCCGGCGCCGCGAATTGTCCGTACTCCAATTGCCGCGCTCTCTATGACTCGTACAATGGCATTACGAACTTTCAGCCGCGACTCGGCTTGGCCTGGAACCCGGGCGGCAGAAAGACTGTCATCCGCGCTGGTTTTACCAGTTCCGGCTTTCTGGAAGGAACGGGCACCAACGCCCGGATGCCCCTGAATCCGCCGTTCGGCGCGCAGCAGGACGTACAATACGAGCCTGCTCAGACACCCTCGACACTGGCGCAGGGCTTCACGGTGTTTGGCAGTAGTCTCGATCCAGCAACCGAGTTCGTCGGCGCCTCTCTTCGCCTTTGGGATCCCAAGGTCCGGCCAGCCGTCATCAATCAGTGGAGTCTTAACGTGCAGCGCCAGTTGACTAATTCCATGACCGTCCAGCTCGGTTATGTCGGCCAGCGCAACACTCACCTCATGGTTCCGATCATCGCCTCGGAATCCATCCTGAATCGGGATGGGACCCGAACTCCGAGCTTTTATTTAAGCGGTAATCCGGCCTTGCGCGCAGAGGCTGGTCTTGCCAAGATCACGGCGTCAACCGGCCCTCAGGATTATGCCGGTTTGCAACTCGTTTTTCAAAAGCGATTCAGCCGCGGTTTGGAATTCCAGGCGAATTACACGTGGTCCAAATGTATGACCAACGATCGCGGTTTTTACGGCCAGTTGGGCTCCGGCGGACAGGCAGCCGTTCAAGGTCATTGGCAAAATTCCTACGATGCCGCGGCCGATTGGGGTCCGTGCTACTACGACGTTCAGCACGCCTTCAACGGGTTCGTCACGTATGACCTGCCTTTCGGGAAGGATCGAGCCTTAGGCCGTGGCGCGAACAAAGTGCTCAACGGAATCATTGGCAATTGGCAGATCAACATGCTGCTGAATGTTCGCGGTGGTTTCCCGCTCACCATCGCCAACTACACCGACAGTTCGCAAACGGGATCCAGAGACCCACGCGCCAGTTGCGTGGCTCCTCCCAACGTATTTGGCTATATGAACTCGCCCAATGGCGGGTATCAGTGGTTCAATCCCAATTCTTACGCGGCCCCGGCCATCGGCTCGTTCGGGAACTGTGGCGTAGGAACGGTTCGGGGACCTGGGTTTCATACGGCGGATCTCAGCTTGTCGAAGCGCTTTATCATCCACGAAAAGTCCAACCTGGAGGTTCGCGCTGAGGCCATCAACGTGACCAACACGCCCATTCTGAACGCCCCGAACGCCACCGTGCCGGGTGCGGTCGTAGCCACGGGCAGTATTGGGACCGGCCTCTTCGGGCAGATCACCAGCGCCCAAGGCGCGCGCAATGTCCAGTTCGCCTTGAAGTTGCACTTCTGAGGACATTGCTTTTCACCGCGGTACCGGGAAGATCGCTGCCGCCGATCGGCATCGTCGGAAGGCCCAGAGTCTGCCGCGGCTATCCTGGTACACGCAGTTGACGATATCGGAAGGGAGCCCGCCTGATTCGTCGTTGGTGATCCACTCGCCGTTTTGGATGCGATGGACGCCCCGCGGTGCGCTGAACTCGCCGAGCGGACGCGTCGCGCCCGGCTCCCGACCCGCTGCGTCATTGCGGCGGCCGTCAAACTGCCCGAAGCTCGCTCGGTAAACGCCAGGCGACCAGGAAGGAGCTTTCAGAGCGGGGACTCGCTCAGCGACGTGAGTACGTCTTGCAACCGCTCCGCAAGCTCTTTATCCACACTTGCAAGCTCATGAACCAGTCCGTGAATCACAACCCGAAAGGCGCGAGAGAGTTCGTCGGTATCGAGTTGTCGGACGAGAGAGTCCTGGAATTGCGCGGTTACCTCGCTCGGCAGCAGGTCGATGCCACGACCGTGGACAGAAGAGAGGCCGTGGCGAATGCAGGCCAGTGCGAGCGCGTAACGCCTGATGTTTCCGCAGGCGCTAACTTCTGGCAGCCGGCTGGCCACTACCACCGGCAGGTCATGCGCGTCGCCAGCTTGTCCTGCCGCCCGCCGGTGTTCCGCGCCCCGCGGATACCTTTCTCTCGGCGCCTCCCACGTTGTCGCGAACACCGCTAATCATGTGTTCCGCTTGCCATTTGTTTTCGCCTGGCAATGCAGGTTCGCGCGTGGACGGCATAAAGCCAGGCGAGGCCAAAGATGGCTGCGGGCATTGGTGGCGACGCGTGCCGGGGCTCATTCGTCTTTCCGAACATCAGGCGGAACGTTGGCGCCAGGGCGCGAAATTCCGTATCAACTACGAACGCGAGGTCGACCTGGAGCGTATTGGGGAGGAGAAATACGCGGTACGTCCATGCGCCGGACATCACGTCAAGATGATGCAAGGCCCGGTGCTGATCGTACATGTGCGCCGTCCAGTCAGAGAGGACGATGGGGAGATTCTCGGCAGTGTGGACGCCAAATGCGAGATCTGCCATCGGCGTCCAATGGCGCTTGCAGGTCGCCGTGTTCGTGCCCACTTCGATATACTGCGGCCGATGAAGTGGTTTGCTCTGCTCGCAATGATGGCGTCGCCGCTTGCTGCCCAACCGGGTCGCCTGGAGTGGTTTCGGCACGATAAATTCGGCATGTTCGTTCACTTCGGACCATATTCGTTGTTGGCCGGCGAATGGAAGGGCCGGCAGATTCCGGTCGGTGATAACGCCGAGTGGATCATGCAGCGTTTCAACATCCCGGTTCATGACTATCGCGAAATGGCGCATGGCTTTAATCCGGCGAGATTCGATGCTGGCGCGATCGCCAGGCTGGCCCGGCTGGCGGGGATGAAGTACCTGGTGGTCACGGCCAAGCATCACGATGGTTTCGCTATGTATCAATCGCATGTGAGCCAATACAACATTGTGGACTGGACCTCGTTCCACCGTGACCCCGTGAAGGAGCTTGCCGAGGCCTGCAAGAGGGAGGGCATCCGCTTTTGCGTATATTACTCCCACCGCGAAGACTGGGACCATCCGGACGGCTACGGTAACCACTGGGACTACGACGTGAGCAAGAAAGATTTTCCCCGATACCTCCGCGAGAAGTCGCTGCCGCAGATGCGTGAACTGCTCACCAACTACGGTCCGCTGGGCCTGCTCTGGTTCGATCGCGGCATCGACACAAAAGAGCAGGCACTCGAATTCGTGAACCTGGTTCGTGAGCTTCAGCCCCAATGCCTCATTAACGGCAGGGTCGGAAGTTACGGGCAGGACCTGGTGGGCGATTATCAGAACATGAACGACAACGGGATGCCCACCGGCGGACTGCAGGAGTATTGGGAGACACCGCAGACCCTCAATCAAACCTGGGGATACAGCCGCTTCGATCAGGAATGGAAGACGCCTGCGAACGTGATCCAGCGGCTGGTGGAGATCGTCGGCAAAGGTGGCAACTACCTGCTCAACATCGGCCCAATGGGCGACGGCTCCGTGCCGCCCGCGAGCGTCGCGGTGCTCCAGCAGGTAGGCGCGTGGATGCAGAAGAACGGCGAGAGCATCTACGGCACATCCGCCTGCCCGCTGGGCGACTTTCCCTGGGGGCGCTGTACGGTGCGTGGGGACAAGATGTACCTGCACGCGTTTGCTCGACCCGCCGATGGGTTGCTCCGGCTGAGCGGCCTCAAGAGCGACGTCCGCAGTGGCTATCGGCTCACTGAGCCTGGCCGGCGGCTTGAGGTCACCCATAAGGCTGATGTGGTGACAGTGGCCATCGGTCCACGGGGCTGGGATGAATTCGATACTGTCGTGGTGCTGCAGTTGAGTGGCACACCGCACGCGGAACCGCCAATCGTGACGCAGGGTAGCGACATTCCATTCCAACTTGATTACCGATTTGCCGTTACCACTGGGAGTGCGATTAAGCGCTTCAACCGCGACGGCGGCTTCCATGTCGCCAAATGGACGGGGCCGGAGGACGCATGCGCGTGGCAGGTGTTGGTGAGTCAGCCTGGGCCTTACCGGGTCCTGATTAGCTACGCGGCGCCGTCGGAGTCGGCGGGGCGGCGATATGTGGTTCAAATCGGAGAGCAGGCGCTCGAGCGTGCGGTGGAGAGCACCGGGGAGGGGTACCGTTACCGGGAATTCGAGCTGGGAGTGGTGGAGCTGAAAAAGGCCGGACCGCTAACGGTTCGAGTGGCGCCCGCGGCCGCGGGCGGGAACCTGATGTACTTCCAGCATCTCGCGCTTAGGCAATTGGGTGGAGTGGCGGTGGAGTAGAAGAGAGAAAATCGCTCAGCCCCCTGGGAGCCGAAAAACGCCCACCATGCGCCTTTCCAGGTGCTCGCATTGCGCGACGAACCGGGCTGTTCCTACGACTGCCGTCCGGAGTTGGCGTTTCCTGCTCAGTGTGGATTATTCCGAATACGACTCAGGCGCAACCCGCTTCTTGATCGGCTAAACTAAGCTGCATCAATTGAACGCGCAGCCATTCTAGAAAGGGACGCGGGCTTAGCCCCGGTTCACTCAGAGGAGGAGACATGAGAATCCTGGTGACTGGTTTGATCGTGTTGGGCGTGGCGGTTTCCATCCCCTACGCACCGAGCCAGAGCAACAATCCACGCCCGACTATCGCAAACGAAGAGGACTTCCGCCGCGCGATGAAGGAGCTTTCGAACTGGGGACGATGGGGAGATGACGACGAACTCGGCGCCGCCAATCTGATCACTTCCGCGAAACGGAAGCAGGCCTTGGCTCTGGCAAAGGAGGGCTTGACCATTTCACTGGCGCACGATGTCGCCCAGGAGAAAGCTGCGGATGCGCCGAACATTCTGGAGCGTGTTCTCGGCGATGTCAGTCCGACAGGCACCACCGATCGATACCAATATACGGGCACGTACCACGGCGTGATTCACAGCCATCTGGATGCCGTGGACTGTCACGTCATGGCTGAAGGCAAGGGATACAACGGCCGGTCGATGGACGACATCAAGGCTGCGGGCGGCTGCCCGAAAGGGAATATCAATGCCCTGAAAGATGGCGTTGTCACCCGAGCCATCCTCTTCGATGGGACGCGCCTGCAGGGGAAGGCCACTCCTCAAGGGTGGCTCGAGCCAGGAACGGCCGTCCATCGGGAAGATCTCGAGGCCCTGGAAAAGTTGGAGCGCGTGAAGGTGTCGGCAGGCGACGTCATCCTTCTCTATACAGGACGTTGGAAGCGGCGCGCCGCGATGGGCCCTTGGCCGAATACCACTGGATTCGCTGGCTATCACGCCGACGTTGCTTACTTCATAAAAGAACGCGGCGTTTCGTTCATCGGAGACGACGGACCGAATGACGTCTCGCCCACGGGCCTTCCACCGGCCATCCGAATCCCGCTTCATCAACTGGCGCTCGTCGCGATGGGCGTGAGCATTTTCGATAATCTGGATTTCGAAAGAGCCGTTGAGCAGGCGAGGCGCCTGAATCGTTACGAGTTTCTGTTCACGGCTGCGCCCTTGCGGATCGACAAGGGAACAGGCTCGCCACTTAATCCGCTGGCGATCTTCTGAACTGGCAAAAAGGGTCGAACTTGTCGGAGGCCGGCCCCCGCCTCTTATACACCGGCCACCGGCCACCGCCACCTGCATCCGGCCACCAGCCACCGGCCATCCGGCCACCGGCCACCGGCGCCCGCCACCTGCATCCGG
>Ga0210402_10000366_pt1 | contig 50724 bp, 44 predicted proteins | sample IncBWC7MmetaG_FD_161055 | JGI IMG/M metagenome (GOLD analysis project Ga0210402, IMG submission 161055) | Forest soil microbial communities from Barre Woods Harvard Forest LTER site, Petersham, Massachusetts, United States - Inc-BW-C-7-M | ecosystem: Environmental > Terrestrial > Soil >... | reverse complement strand
GTCTGACCCGGGTGTGGGGGCAAACCGGCAGCCGGCCGGCAGCGCCAAAGGATCTCGGCTTCGCCTCGGCCTATGTGTTTGGCGCGGTCTGCCCGGCGGAGGGCAAAGCGGCGGCGCTGATCATGCCGATCTGCAATACCGCAGCCATGAACCATCATCTCAGCGAGATCAGTACCCAAGTCGCCGCTGATGCCCATGCCGTGGTGATCCTCGATCGTGCCGGGTGGCATCGGAGCCAAGGTCTCATGGTGCCCGGCAATATCACATTGCTGGAGCTGCCGCCCTACAGCCCGGAGCTCAACCCGGTCGAGCGGATCTGGCACTATCTGCGCAGCCATTGGCTCGGTGTTTGTCAGCCCGCCGCACGTCATGGACGCCTGCGAGATGGCCTGGAACCGGTTCGCCACCAACCACGGCCTGGTCCGCTCGCTCTGCGCGGTCGCCTGGGCTCCAGCTTCGCCCGCTCCATAGGTGCACGCTATGCGACCAGAGATCGAAGGCACACTCCTGTCCAGAAATTTCCGGAGATTCGTATGAGATATTGGCTGTAGCGACTGCTCAGTGAGGTGGACCCCGATCGTGAGACAGCCGGACGAGGCGTGATCGCGCACGAACAGCGAGGGTGCTCGGGGCGGCTAGTAAAGGCACGGAAGGTGGACCCTCGCGAGTCATCGCCCGGCCGGCGGGTGTAACCACCGGCCGGAAATTTCAGCCTCAGCTCAGGACAAAACCGGCATAACCGGCGTCGGCGGATTCCTTGCACTTCTGCAAGTACGCCGGCAGCCCGCCGGGGTAGACCAGCATCTCGCGCTTCTTGCCTGGGATGTTAGCGCCCATGTACCAGGACTGCGCGCGCGGGAACAAAGTCGCATTGACCAGTTCGGCGACGTGGTCGCGCCAGGCTTCCTCCGCTTCCGGCGTCGCCTCGATCCGGCGGAGGTTGTTACGCCGCATGTGCTCGATGCACGCGACGACGAAGTCGCCCTGCAGCTCGGCGCAGGTCGGTCCGTTACAGAACGCCGACGGGCTCTGCGGGCCGTAGATGTAGAGCAGATTCGGGAAGTGCGCGCTCGCCATGCCCAGATGCGCGCGCGAGCCGCTGGACCATTTCTCCCGCAGCGTCTCGCCGTTGGTGCCGCGAATGTCGATGCTGGTCAGGCCGCCCGTGAGGAAATCGAACCCCGTCGCCAGTACGAGAATGTCGAGTTCGACTTCCCCGTCCTTCGTCTTGACACCCGTCGGCGTCACTCGTTCGATTGGGGACTCGAGCAAGTCGACAATTTGGACGTTCGGCTGATTGTACGCCTCGTAATAGTGCTGCTCCAGTGACGGCCGCTTAACGCCGAACGGATGCAATGGCTTCATCGGTGCAAGCTTCTCCGCGACGGCGGGGTCCTTGATCTGGGCGCGCACCTTGTCGCGCCAGAACGCATAGGCGGTATCGTTGGCCTCCTCGTTGCTCATTATGTCCTGGTACGTGCCGATCCAAGGGTAGAAGCCGCCCCGGTTCCACAGATCCTCGTATGTCGCCAGTCGCTCCCGGTCGGAAACATCGAGCGCGTTCTTCCGAATAAAATCATAGTCGAACCCGCCGAAAGTCTCGGCACGCTTGCGGAAGCGCTGGGGAGAAGCCTCTTTCATCCGCCGGCTGGTCTCGTCGTCGAGCTTCCGCTGCCGCATTGGCAGCGCCAGGTTCGGCGTGCGTTGAAACACGGTGAGCTCAGCGACGTCCCGGTAAAGCTCCTGGATGACCTGCACCCCGCTTGCCCCGGTGCCGATGACGCCGACGCGCTTGCCCTTGAAGTCCACCCCGTCCTGCGGCCACAGGCCGGTGTGATGGCAGATGCCACGGAAATCCTCCAGCGCCGTCATCGGCGGGATATAGGGTTTCGCGGAGAGCCCGGTGCAGAGCACGAAGAACTTCGCCCGCGTCAGGCTGCCGTCGCTCGCCTGTACGACCCACTGGTTGCGATCCGTCTCAAACTCTGCACCGGTGACGCGGGTGTTGAACCGGATGTCACGGCTGAGACCGAGCTTCTGGTCGACGTGGCGGAAATAGGCGCGAAGCTCCTCCCACGAGGGATAGAGCTCGCTATAGTTCCAATCCCGCCAAAGCTCCTCGCTGGAGAACTGATACAGCGGCCCGTACGAATCGACCCGGGCGCCCGGATAGCAGTTCCAGTACCAGATGCCGCCGATGTCGGACCCGGCCTCGAATACCCTTACGTTGTAGCCGAGCCTGCGCAGGCGATCGAGCTGGTAGAGGCCGGCGAACCCGGCGCCGACCACCAGCACGTCCAACTCCTCGACCGCTTTCCCGTTCGCCGTCTTCGCGAGCTGCGTTGCATTCATTTGGGACTTCCTTCCTGGTTGCTCGACAGATGAACTCTTCCGAAGGTTTGAAAAATGGGCCATAGTTCCGAACATATCGGCCTCGTTTGTCCGAAGTGGAGGTTCGCCGATGGACAGTCTAGGATCGCTGAATGCCTTCGTTCAGGCGGCGGAAGCGCGAAGTTTCACGGTCGCGGGACGGCAACTTGGCGTGTCGTCGTCGGCAATCGGCAAGGCGGTGGCGCGGATGGAGGAACGGCTCGGCGTGCGCCTCCTTCATCGCAGCACGCGCAGCATCACCCTGACCACGGAAGGTGCCTTATTCCTCGAACGCTGCCGGCGCATCTTTTCGGAAATCGAAGCGGCCGAGCTTGAACTGTCGCAGACGCACGAGGCCCCGCGCGGCACACTGCGCGTCAGCCTGCCATTGGCCGGCACGCTGATGATGCCCACTCTCGTCGCATTCATGCGGGGCTATCCAGAGATCATATTGGATCTCGATTTCAGCGATCGGGTCGTAGATGTGATCGAGGAGGGCTTCGACGCCGTCGTGCGCTTCGCCGAGGTTGGCGACTCGCGTTTGATGACCCGTGCTTTGGGCACATATCGCCGACGCCTCGTGGCGGCCCCGGCCTATCTGGCGACCAAGGGTGTTCCTCTGATCCCGGACGACCTCAAGGCTCATGCCTGCCTGCACCACAAGTTTCCGACCAGCAGAAGGCTCGAGCGATGGCCGCTCTGGCCCGAGCATGCCGGCATCGAGACCGAACTGCCCATGACAGCCGTGGCAAGTACGCTCGAGCCGCTGATCTGTATGGCCGAACAGGGCTTGGGTATCGCCTACCTGCCGGACTTCGCCATAGGCCGGCAACTTCGTGAAGGCGTGCTCGTCACCGTGCTCGACGACTACACCGATCGCTCCGGACCCCTTCGGGTCCTATGGCCGTCGAGCCGGCATCTCGCTCCCAAGCTCAGAGTGTTCGTAGACTTCCTCGCCGCGAACCTTGTCCCCGCCGTCGAAGGCGAAGCAGACAGAGCGCTCCATCCTCCCACGGCCAGCGGCCCATCGGTGCGCCACGCTTCGCCAAGCAGCGCGCCGCGTCACAAGGCTCTATGACGATTTGGCCGTTGGGGTCGCGCGAACCTGTACTTTGCCGCCGTCCTCGAGATCGACCGGCGGACTGAGCACGACCTGATCGCCTTGCTTGACGCCGTCGCTGACCTCGACCTCGGTTCCGAGGTCGCGGATTTCGGTGATCTTGCGGCTGTGCACGACGCCGTTCTCGATCACCAGCACGTGGAGGCCGTCGCGGTCGAAGACGATCGCCCCCGCCGGCACGATCAGCGACGGCGTCCGGCGTGGGACTTTCAGTTCGACCGTGCAGTAGGTCCCCGGGCTCAACTCTCCGCCCGGGTTGGCTACGTCGATCTCGGTCATCAGAGTCCGGGTGGCCGGGTCCAGCGCGTCCGCGATCCGCGCGACCTTGCCCGGAAAGGTGTGGTCGGGGATCTCGGGCACCCGGACCACGGCATCGACACCGGCCTTCACTCCGATGGCCGCGTCCTGCGGCACGTAGAGCCGGATCCGCATGACGTCACTCTGGGTCAACGTGAACATGAAGGTGCCGCTCGTCGCATCGGCCTGGACCAGGCTGCCGATATCGATGTTCCGCCGCGTCACGATGCCGTCGAACGGGGCGACTACCTGCTGATAGGCCTTCTGCTGGCGCAGCACGAGCAGCTGCGCCTCCTGTGACCTTATGGCGGCGTCATTAACCTGTTTCGCCTGCTGCTGAGCCGCATAGTTCAGGCGATCGGTGTCGCCTTGCTGCTGGGTGGCCCAGCCTTGTTTCACCAGAACAGAGTCGCGGCCCCAAGTCACCCGCGCCAGCTCACGGTTCGCCTTGGTTTGCCGGCGCGATGCCTTGGCCTGAGCCAGGCTGGCCTCGGCCTGAGCGATCTGGTGGTCAAGCTCCGGGGCGGTGATTGCCGCGAGGAGGTCGCCCGCCTTCACATGGGAGCCAATATCGACATTGCGTTCCGTGATATACCCGCTGGCGCGGGCATAGATGTTGGCGGCTTGGAAGGCGTTGGTGGTGGCCGGCAAGGTCACACTCATCGTGCCCGGGCTCGCCCGCACCGCTTCGACGCGGATACTCGGGACGAAGTCGTGATGCTGCTTTGCGGCGGCCGTGACCTCGAGGTGCAGCGTGTAATGCCGCCAAACGCCGACCGCGAGACCGCCGAGGAGCAGCAACAACGCGCCGAGGCCGAGGAGCCGTCGACCGGAGCCACTGCGGCGATCGTGCTCGCCAGTCGGCTGCTGGGTATCCCGGTTCCGCGCCGAATACTCGATTACGCGATGATTGCAGTCGGTCATCAGATACCGATCCAAAATGAATTCCGGAAGGCTTCGTCATTCCCGCGATCCCCGGAACGGCCCGCCGGGGCCGGCCGTCCGGGGAGGGAATCCGGGGCGCCATAGCTCAGTCGGCTGCCCGGACCCCCGCTTCCGCGGGGGTGACGGAATGGGCGCGGTCCGGTTCGCATCACCACCGGGCAGTGCGGTTTACATCGTCGCGGCAGCCGCGCGGCCGGCCGGCGGGATTGCCCGACCGGCCCCGGGCGAACCGCCCGCGCCGGTCCCGCACCCCCTGTTCGCCCTGTTTTATCAGGTCGAGATCAGGCATCGCCAACTCCTCCAATGACAATCCCGCACCCACTCAGGGTGCCGATGCTCGCAAAGATATATAGTGCAATTATGGCAATTCAATGTTGTCGGAGCCGCAGGTCAAGACCGTCGGCAACGAGCCGTTCTCTCCCCCACATACCCGTCGTTCCCGCGAAAGCGGGAACCCAGGTATTTCGGTCGCTTGCTCCTGGGCCCCCGCTTTTCGCGGGGACGACGAATTTGCCTGTCCGCAGGATTTCCTGACACCCGCTTCCGCGGAGGTGACGGCGAACGCATTGGTCATTTAGAGATCCTCCGCAAAGACGCCCTGCGCGGGTTTGCCGTCGTTGCGTTTGCGCAGTATCGCGAAGAGGTAGGGCACGACCAGCAGGGTCGTTGGCGTCGCGAACAGCAGCCCGCCGATGACGGCGCGCGCCAGCGCCGCATTCTGCTCCTCACCAGGCCCACCGATCGCCATCGGGATCATGCCGACGATCATTGCGGCGGCCGTCATCAGCACGGGCCGGATCCGCGTGCGTCCCGCAGAGATGGCCGCATCGAAGGCACTCATACCGGCGAGCTGCTGCTCGCGCGCGAACGTCACGAGCAGGATCGAGTTGGCGGAGGCGACGCCAACCGCCATGATGGCGCCCATCAGGGATGGGACGCTCAACGTCGTGCCGGTAATATAGAGCATCGTGACGATACCACAGAAGGTCGCGGGCAATGCCAGGATGACGACCAGCGGGTCGCCGAAATTCTGATAGTTCACGACCATCAGCAGGTAGACGAAGACGGCGGCGAACAAGAGCCCGACGCCCATGTCGCGGAAGGCATCGTTCATGCTCCCAATCTGGCCAAGCACCCGGATCGTATTGCCCGGCGAGAGCTCCTTTTGGAGCCCGGCGACCGTCCGTTCGATCTCGCCGGCGACGCTGCCGAGGTCGCGATCTTGGACATTGGCGTAGACCTCGTAGATCGGCTGAATGTTCGCCTGGTTGGCGTTGGTCGGCAGCGCAATGCGGGTGAGGGTCGCCACATTGCTGAGCAGGCCCGGCACCGGATCCCCTTGCGGCGAAAGGGCGGTACTGACTGGCGTATTGGTCAGCGCATTGAGCGACGCCACCTGAGGCTCCGGGGTCTGAACCGCCAAATAATAGGGAATCCCCTTTGTCAGATCGGTCCAGAAATTCGGGGTTACCTGCGCGGAGGAGCTCAGGCTGACGTTGAGGTTGGTGGCAATCTGACTGGCATTGAGGCCGAGCTCGGTGGCACGGGTGCGGTCGATCGCGGCAAAGAACGCCGGCGCATCAACCTCCTGCTGGAGGTGGGTATCGGCAACCCCCGGGATCGCCCCGATGCGGCGCCGGAGCTGCCGCGCAATGTGCAGATTCTTGATGCGGTCATAGCCGACGGTCCGCACGTCGATCTGAGCCGTCACCCCGAAATTCAGGATCTGGGTGACCATATCGGCCGCCTGAAAATAGAAGATGTCTTCCGGAAAGGCTGCCGGCAACGCTTGCCGCAGCTTGCGCACATAATCGGCCGTGGGCAGGTGCCCGTCCTTCAGCGACACCAGGATCACGCCGTCATTGACGCCGATCGTCGAGCCGTCGCTAAACGCGAGGTTATAGAGTCGGAAGGGCAGGCCGATATTGTCGACGATCAGCTCGCGCTCGTTCTCCGGAATGATGTCGCGGATCTTGTTCTCGACAGCCTCGAAGATCTGCTCGGTCTTCTCGATGCGGGTGCCGGCCGGAGCGCGAACGTGAAGCTGGATCTGCCCCCCGTCGATGATCGGGAAGAAGTCGCGCCCGACGAAGAGGTACATGACGGTGCCCAGGGCGAGGATCGCCCCGGCGATAATCGGCACGATGATCCGGCGGGTCAGCAAAGTCGCGAGGAGCTCGGCATAACCGTCACGCAGGCGATCAAAGCCACGCTCGAGGCGACTGTGGAAGCGCGCGAACCAGCCCCCCTCAGCGTCGTGACGCTCGCCTTTCAGGAGCAGCCCGATCGTGATCGGCGTCAATGTCCGGGAGAGGCCATAGGACGCCAGCATCGCGAACACGACCGCCAGACCCAGCGGCGTAAACAGATATTTCGCCGGCCCTTCGAGAAAGACCACCGAGGTGAACACACAGCTGATCGCCAATGTCGACACCAGGGTCGGCACGGCGATGCCGGCGGAGCCGTGCAGAGTTGCCTGCGGCAGTGGCTGTCCTTCCTCGGTCAACAGGCGGTGGGTGTTCTCGATCGTTACCGTCGAATCATCGACCAGGATGCCGATGGCGAGCGCCAAGCCGCCCAATGTCATTGTGTTGAGCGTGTCGCCGAGGAAATAGAGCACCACCAGAGATGACAGAACGGATAGCGGGATCGAGATCATCACGACCAGAGTCGATCGCCAGGAGCCGAGGAATAAGAGGATCATCAGCGCCGTCAACCCGGCCGCGATCGCCCCCTCGCGCAATACCGAGTCGACCGAGTTGCTGACGAACACCGACTGGTCGAACAGCTCCTTGATCTCCATGCCGGGCGGGGCCGAAGCGCGGGCCACTTTAAGCGCCGCCTTGACCCCGTTGACGACATCGACGGTCGAGGCATTGCCGTTCTTGATGACACTTAGCAGCACCGAGCGCCGCCCGTCCGCCCGCACGACGTTCTGCTGCACCGCCGAGCCGTCGCGGACATAGCCGAGATCCTTAACAAAGACCGTGGCTCCGTTGGCGAATTTGACCGGAATGTTGTTCAGGTCATCGATCGTCGCGGGCACCGCATTGGTGCGCACGGTGTATTGGGTGTCGCCGATTTTCGCGGTGCCTGACGGCAAGGTCAGGTTCTGAGCGTTGACAGCATTCATCACATCCAGGGGAGTGAGGCCCTTGGCCAGCAGCTTTGCCGGGTCGAGATCGACCATGATCTGGCGATATTTGCCGCCGGCCGGCGTCGGAAACGTGACGCCGTGGATCGGCGCCAGCCGCTGGCGGAGAGTGTAGTACCCGTAATCGTAGAGCTGCTGCTCATTGAGCGTATCCGAGCTCAGGCTGATTTGCAGCACCGGGACGCTGGAGGCGTTGTATTGCACGACGAGCGGCGCCTGAATCCCGGCCGGCATCAGCACGCGAATATAATTGGTGGCCGAGACGATCTGCGCGATCGCGAGATCGAGACTGACGTCCGGTTGAAAATATATCTTCTGGACCGAGATGCCGTCCAAGGTTTGCGCCTCGATATCCTTGATCCCATTAACGCTGGTGCTCAGCGCGTATTCGCTGTAGGTGGTGACGCGCTGCTCCATCTCCGGGGTGCTGAGCCCGGTGTATTGCCAGATGATGGTGACGACCGGGATGTCGATCTCCGGGAAAATGTCTGTCGGCATCGACCGGAAAGCGGTGACGCCGAGAAAAAGGATCAGCAGGGCCAACACGTAAAAGGTGTACGGCCAGCGCAGCGCAAAGCGCACGATCCCCATGACGAGCTCCGTTCCGATTTGATCGGATTTGATGGACGATTAGACCAGCGTGAAGGCGAAATCTATTGGACGATGGTATTGTCGATTATTGACGACGCGGGACGATCAGATTGGCGACGAAAACCTGCACGGCCTCGCCGTTGTGGTTCAGGGTCGTCGTCCGCACCTTGACCAGCCCCTGGTTAGGGCGTGACTTTGACTGCCTTACCTCCAGGACCTCGCTCTCGACGCGCAGCTCGTCTCCGGGCCGCACTGGCAGCGTCCAACGCAACTCCTCGAAGCCGGCGCCGATGATACCGCCCGCTGGCTTGAGATCACCCTCGACCATCAGCCTCATCGTCAACGCAGCCGTGTACCCGCCGCTCGCGATCAATCCCCGGAAGATCGTGTCGCGCGCGGCGTCCTCATCGAGGTGGAAGGGCTGAGGATCGAATTCGGCTGCGAATCTCTTGATCCGCTCCTCGTCGACCCGCACTCGTCCGGAGCCGAAGGTCTGGCCCACGGCGAAGTCTTCGAGATATCGCTTGGTCATTGCTGCCTTCTGAGTTCGTCGCAGTTTTGTCGCGGCCGGTGCTCGCCATCGCGCTTATCAAGGGCGGCCAATCCTGTGGCCGCCTGGCGAATTTGACGCTGGAGTAGGTCTGCGTCCTTAAATCGCCTCGCGCATCCTCGCGGGGAGACCGGCCATTCCCCCGCCATTGCGCTCGACGATCGCCGCAAACTCAGAGCGCCGGGTCAGCGCCATACTCACGCCGTCGATGCTAACGTCGCTGATCCTGTAGCGCCCGTCGCTTACCGCGAGCCGCCAATCAACTTCAATCGACGGTCCTTGCGGGAATGTTCCCGGATGGTGTGCGGCTGCACGCAGTCTGGGGGCAAGCGCGTCCTATGATCGAGCGGCGCAATGGTGTCACTCGCAGTAGGGAATCCCCGGATGGGGTAAACGATGGGATCGTCGGTCATATAGTCGCGCACCATGGCGATAAGTGTAAGTACGCCTATTTGCGGCAGATAGAGCCCTACGCGTCGGTGTCAAGCGGGAAAGTTGACATCGATTTAGGCACCCCCCGCAAGATTGGTCATGACCGTATCTCGATCGCGTCGACCCGATCAGGGTAGAAAGCAAGATGATCCTTGATGCCGGCGACGGCCGTATAGGGCGTCTCGTAGGTCCACACCGCATCGATCGAGCGCTCGCCGCCCACGGGGATGCTGAAGTAGGCGGCGTCCCCCTTGTAGGGGCAGTAGGTAGTGCGGTCTGACCGCGTCAGCTGCGCCATATCGACATCCTTGCGGGGGATGTATTGGACTGCCGAATAGCGCGCCTCGTGGAGCGTGAGCGCTTCGCGCGTGTCGGCGATGACGCGGCCCGCGGCCGAAACGACGACCCGGCTGGCGTTACGCTCGACCGAGATCGGATGCTCGGGGCCGGGTATTTTTATCGGCTTCGCTTGCGCTTGGGCGTTCTGTTCCATTGCGTTCACCTGTATATCGAGTCGCGTGGGATTAGGTTGCTGACATCCTGACATCGACGAGTAGCACTTGGCAGCTCGTGCGAATCGTGCTTCATGCTGAGTAGCATGCCGAGCACATTGCGCGAGCGTTGTCACCTGACCCTCCTCAGTCGTGTAGCACGCGGGTCAAAAGGGCGGGAAGTGCAACGTATCAAGCCAAGCGCCACGCTCGGTTTGCTCGCGGTCGCGGTCGAGGTAGAGCTCTTCGCTGCGGCAGATCCCGCTATCGCGCAAGGCCCGCTCGTCAAGCGCCGACGATCTATTGCGATCCTGCAGGCGTCCACGCCAATCGCGAACGGCCGCCAAGGCCTTTTGGAGGAGGCTCGCGCGCCGCGGCCAATGCGAAAACCGGCGCCAACCGCCGTACGAGGCCTGTGAGTGGATTACGGTCATATTAGCGTTCCTAATGGTACAGAGCTCGCGCGGGATTGGTCGACAAGCTCATGTGCCTGAGATGTGCAGTGTAGTTGATGCTGCAAACGAGAGTTTCTCAGCCACGCCTGAGGGATTTTCATGCGGTGAACCGCTATCTGGCGCTGCTCGGCGCGCTGCGCGCATGCGAAGCCGCCGCCAGGCTCATGCGCACTAAAGGCGGCGAAGGCGGGATCAAACAGATCGCTCGTTTCAGGTGTGCTCTAGACTCACGCGTCGTGCTGGTACAGACGCCGCACAAACGAATGCTCAGGCGACGGAGCGTTTAGCGCAGGTTCCCACCGTCCAGTCGCCCGCAAGAGGACTGATCTGGCCAAGAAAAAGTCACTTTCCTAGCCGGCATGAACCGAGGCTCGCGGTCTCCGCCCCAGGCAGCTCGTTGAGACCCATCGTGGACCTGCCGCAGACGTGGTCGAGAAAAATAGGGGTCGCCACACGATTTGGACAAAACTGCACGCTAAGCCTGTCCCTGAAGCACTTTGACGCCGTCGGGCACTGGAACCCAACCTTGCGCACTCTTCATCCAGATGAAATGGTCTGGTCGGAGCCAGCTTGTGTCATCAAGAGTGCCGGGTTTGAGGGAAAGCACGTCCTGTACGGACTTTAGAACATGATAGATGCGGACGCCGCATTCGGGACAGAACACACCCGTAACCTCGTTGCCACTGTCGGCGATACGCGTAAATTGCTTTGTCAGGCCGGTCACTATCAGGCTGTCTTTCGCCACCGGCATGGCCATGCCGAAGGCGCTGCCGGATTGGCGCTGGCATTCTTTGCAGTGGCAGGCAACCAAGCGTATTGGCTCCGTCGTCAATACGTAACGCACTGAGCCGCATTGGCATCCGCCAGGGTAGGGCGCGGCCATGTTGTTCACTCCTGTCAAAGGGTAACGTCGATCGATCACCGAGGCAGCTCGCGGTTAGGCCGTGGCTCGCTCGAGGCGGGAAGTCGATGTAATTGCGCTCATCACCGGCCCAGAGCGCATCGCGGACGTAGGGGCGGAGTTCCTCGACCAATGGACCGTCAGTGTCGACTCCTACGCAGCTGCATCGGCAACTTTCACGAGCTGCTTTCCGAAGTTCTCGCCGGCAAACAGACGCAGCAACGCTTTCGGCGCATTCTCCAGGCCATACGCAACGTCCTCCTTGTGCACGAGGCTGCCGTCTAGCTGCCAGCGGCTCAGCGCCTCGAAGGCCTCAGGGACCCGCGTGGGATAATCAAGCCCGGTGAAACCCTCCATGCGCGCACGCCTAGCCACCAGATTGGAATAGTTCGCCGGGCCGGGCGGCGGCGTGGCGGCGTCGGATTTCGAGATCGAGCCGCACAGCACGATGCGCGCGTTGACGTTGATCCGAGCGAGGACCTCGTTGAGCACCTCGCCGCCGACATTGTCGAAGAACACGTCGATCCCGCTGGGGCAAAGCTCCGAAAGCCGAGCGCCGAGGTCTTCGCTCTTGTAGTCGATGGCGGCGTCGAAGTGCGCCTCGTTGACCAGCCAAGCGCATTTATCCTTGCCGCCCGCGGTGCCGATAACGCGGCAGCCCTTGATCTTGGCGATCTGGCCGGCGACGGAACCCGTGGCCCCGGCGGCGCCCGACACCACGACGGTCTCACCAGCCTTGATCTTGCCGATCTCGATCATCCCGAAATACGATGTTAGGCCGTTGACCCCGAACAGGCTCAACGCAAGGTTGGGCGGTGTGCCGGGCGAGACCGGCTGCATTCCGCCGAAGCCTGTGCCATCGGTCACGAGGTAGTCCTGCCAGCTGAAGTCGCCTCGCACGAGGTCGCCCGATCTGAAGTCAGGATGGCGAGAGTCGATCACCTGCCCGACAGCAAAGGACTGCATGACATCGCCAAGCGGAATCGCGGGCTTGTAGGAGTCGCGCGCTATCCAAATGCGCTGCGCGGGGTCGACCGACAGCCACAGGGTCCTGATCAGAACCTGTCCATCGGAGGGCCGTGGAATAGGCGCCTCATTCCAGAGAAACTCTTCTCCGGTCAATTTGCCCGCGGGGCGAGCGTTCAAAATCCACTGGCGGTTCTTGCCTTTGGTCATCGGATATTCGCCTTTTCGTTGAGCGGTGAGTGTCTGCGTGATGCAGAGTTTGCCTGGGCCACCAGGGACAGGCGCCGAGTTGCTGACGCCGCTGCTCAGATTGAGACCCAGTGATCAGCTAAGCTATTGTCGTAATGGTTTTCTTCCTGAGGTTGGCGGACACGACGCCAGCCGCGTTGGACCCTAGATGAACTCTCCCAAGGTTTGAAAAATGGGCCATAGTTCCGAACATAACGGACTTGATTGTCCGAAGTGGAGGTTCGCGGATGGGACGAACGGCTCGGCGTGTGCCTCTTTCATCGCAGCACCCGCAGCATCACACTAATTGCGGAAGGTGCCTTGTTCCTCGAACGCTGCCGGCGCATCTTTCTGAAATCGAAGCGGCCGAGCTTGCACTGTCGCAGCTGCACGAGGCCCCGCGCGGCACCCTACTTGTCAGCTGAGCAGCGATCTCGCGGCTTTGCCATCATGGCAAAAAACCGAGGCTTATAATCTATGCCTTGATCTCTCCAAGAATGCCGGGCACGACCGATGATGGCGGCCCATCCAGATTTCTCTGCTATTTCCCTGCTCGAGCCCAACGCAAGATCGACCAGACCGTGGGTGTTGCGTCGGCTCTCTCGCCGCCGATAGTCTTGGCGCGGAACCCTGGGTAGGGAGAGTGGCATGAAGATCCGCGACGGCTTTATCGGCACGGTCGGCGACACGCCGATGATCAAATTGCGGCGCGCTTCCGAGGAGACCGGGTGCACGATCCTCGGCAAGGCCGAATTCCTCAACCCCGGCGGGTCGGTCAAGGATCGGGCGGCACTCTTCATCATCAAGGATGCCGAGGAGCGCGGCCTCTTGCGCCCCGGCGGGGTCATCGTCGAGGGCACGGCGGGCAACACCGGGATTGGCCTGGCGCTGGTCGGCAACGCGCGCGGCTACCGCACGGTTATCGTGATGCCCGAGACGCAGAGCCAAGAAAAGAAGGACATGCTGCAGCTTTGCGGTGTCGATCTGCGCCTCGTCCCGGCGGTTCCCTATGCCAACCCGATGCATTACGCGCGATATTCGGGGCGGCTCGCCGAGGAGATCGCCGCATCGGAACCGAATGGTGCCATCTGGGCCAACCAGTTCGACAACCTCGCCAACCGCCGCGGCCATTACGAGACGACCGGCCCCGAAATCTGGGAAGAGACCGACGGCAAAGTCGACGGCTTCACCTGCTCGGTCGGCACCGGCGGCACGCTCTCCGGGGTCGGCATCGCGCTCAAGGAGCACAACCCCAAGGTCCAGATCTATCTCTCCGACTGCATGGGCTCGGGGATCTACAATTGGTATGCCCACCACGAGTGGAAGCCGGAAGGCAATTCGATCACCGAAGGCATCGGCAACAACCACGAAACCGGCAACCTCGCGGGTTTCGCGCCCGACGGGCAGTACCAGATCACCGACGCGGAGATGCTGCCGGTGTTGTTCGACCTCGTGCAGGAAGAGGGGTTGGTCCTCGGCGGCTCGACCGGGATCAATGTCTGCGGCGCGATCCGGCTGGCGCGCGAGCTCGGGCCCGGGCACACAATCGTCACGATCCTCGCCGATTCCGGCACCCGCTACCAATCGAAGCTCTTCAACCCGGAATTTTTGAAGTCGCGCGAGCTCCCGACCCCGCCGTGGCTGGAATAAGGTCAAACCTTCCCATCCCAGCGAAGGCCGGGATCCATTCTTCAAGCTGCACCCATGTATTTTGCCTATCTTCTCACAAGATGTATTTTTTCTTCTCACAAGATGTATTTTTCCTATCTTCGCACAGGCAAACCGTATGGAACCCTGTATATCGGGTGGACAACCAACCCTTGCTCGGCGAGTGTGGGAACATAAAAACAAAGCGGTGCCTGGCTGCACGACAAAACACGGAGTGGACCGCTTAGTATGGTTTGAGAACTATGACCACAGGGAAGCGGCCTTGCGTCGGGAAAAACAGAGCAAGGGCTGGAGACGGGATTGGAAGATCAATCTGATCGAGTCACAAAACCGGCCTTGGATGGACCTCTATGAAAGCTTGCCCGGTGCGTAGAGGACTTTGCATGATGGGTCCCGGCCTTCGCCGGGACGGTGTTTAAGGGGCGGAAGCAATGACCGAGATGTTGTTTCGCGACGAGGCGTATCTGCGTTCGTGCAGCGCCCGGGTGATCGGCGCCGATGAGCGCGGCATCAGGCTCGACCGCACGGTGTTCTATCCGATGGGCGGCGGTCAGCCCGGCGACACCGGCGTGCTGCGTCTTTCCGCGGGCCAAGCGATCACGATCGTCGACACCGTTAAGGGCGGCGCCGCGGATGAGGCGATCCATCTCCCAGAACCGGGAGCGGCGCTCCCCGAACCGGGCGAGGAGCTTATCGCCGAGATCGACTGGCAGCGGCGCTACCGGCTGATGCGCATGCACACCTGCCTGCATTTGTTGTGCAGTGTCGTGCCCGGGGCGGTGACCGGCGGACAAGTCTCGGAAGGGAGGGGGCGGCTCGATTTCGACGTTCCGGGATCGAGCCTCGACAAGGAGGCGATCGCGGGCCGGCTCAACGCGCTGATCGCCGAGGGGCATCCGGCCGGCCCGCGCTGGATCACCGACGAGGAGCTCGCCGCGACCCCAGATCTCGTCCGCACGATGTCGGTCAAGCCGCCGAGCGGCACCGGACGGGTGCGGCTGATGGAGATCGCCGGGGTCGATTTGCAGCCCTGCGGCGGCACGCATGTGCGCAACACCGCCGAGATCGGCCCGGTCATCGTGACAAAGATCGAGAGCAAGGGCCGGCAGAACCGCCGGGTGATCCTCGCCTTTGCGGAGTGACGCCCATGCCCTATGCCCACCCCGAGGCGCTCGTCGGCAGCGATTGGCTCGCCGCGCACCTCGCCGACCCGCATGTCCGGGTTGTCGATTCGTCGTTCAAATTGCCGGGGATCATCCCGACGGCGTGGGAGGACTACAACCGCGGCCACATCCCGGGTGCGGTGTTCTTTGACATCGACGACATCTGCGAGCCCGGCACGAGCCTGCCGCATATGATCCCTTCGCCCGAGCTCTTTGCCCGCAAGATCAGCGCACTCGGCATCGGTAATGACGACCGCGTCGTCGTCTATGACGGCGTCGGGCTGTCCTCGGCCGGGCGTGCCTGGTGGATGCTGCGCCTCTTCGGGCATCACAATGTCGCGCTCCTCGACGGCGGCCTGCCGAAGTGGAAAGCCGAGGGCCGGCCGATCGACACCGCGATCCCAGCGCCGCAGCCGCGCGTTTTCACCGCGCGCTTCGACCCCGCGCTGGTGCGGGACAAGGCCGCTCTGCTCGGCAATCTCGCGACCCGGCATGAGCAGGTGCTCGACGCCCGCGCCGCCGGCCGCTTCGACGGCACGGCACCCGAAGCCCGGCCCGGTCTGCGCGGTGGCCATATCCCCGGCAGCCGCAGCCTCCCCTACGAACGGGTCACCGACCCCGCGACCCACCAGCTGCGCACTGCTGAGGAATTGACCCAGCTCTTCCGCGAGGCGGGGGTGGCGCTCGACCGCCCGATCGTGACCAGCTGCGGCTCGGGTGTCACCGCCTGCGCCCTCGCCTTTGCCTTGCACCTGATCGGCCATCCCGGTGCCGCCGTCTATGACGGGTCGTGGTCCGAGTGGGGCCTGCCGGGCGACACCCCGATCGAAACCGGCCCTGCCCCGTGACCCTCCTCGAAGACACCATCACCTATCTCGAGATGCTGGCGCGGCCGGCCGGGCGCCGGTTCCCCGCACCCCTCGAGACGCTGGCGTTGATGCGGGCCGAGGGCTGCACCGTCTCGTTCTACCGCTATCTTTACGACACCGTCGGAGAGCCGTGGCTGTGGTTCGAGCGGCGGATGATCGGCGACGCCGCACTCGCCGCACAGATCGGGCAGCCGACGATCGAGATCTTTGTCCTCTACGTGCGCGGCGTCCCGGCCGGCTTCTTCGAGCTCGATACCGCGGCAGCACGCGAGACTAAGCTCTGCTATTTCGGGCTCATCCCCGATTTCATCGGCCGCCGGCTCGGCCCCTATCTCCTGCAGGCGGCGATCGACCGCGCCTGGTCAAGGCCGATCGATCGCTTCTGGCTGCACACCTCGACCTTTGATCATCCCAAGGCGTTGCGCGTCTATCAGCGGGCGGGCTTTGTCGTCTATGCCCGCCGTGCGGTCTCCTTCGACGACCCGCGCCGACGCGGCGTCTTGCCGCGGGCTCTCGGCTGACCCCGGGTGAGCGAGGGCTGCTAGTACGGATAAGGCTGGTAGTAGGGCGGCGGATAGTAGTTGGTGCTGGCCGCCGAATAGGCCGCCGAGGTGGCCGCGGCCCCGACCGCCGCACCGGCGACAGCGGCACCGGCGACAGCGGCGCCGCCATAGCCCGGGGTGACCACGGCGGTTCCGCCATAGTGATAGCCGCCACCGCCGTAGTAGGCTCCATGATACCCCGCGCCACCGTAGTAGGCGCCGTGATAGCCTCCGGCGGCGCCGCCGCCATAGGCGCCCGCGCGATACCCGCTCGAGCTCCCGGAGACCGAGCCGCCGCGGGGGCCGGTAGCACTGAACGATCTGTTATAGGAAGCGCCGCCATAGCCGCCGTGATAGGCTCCCCAGGCGAGCGCATCGGGTGCTCCCGATGCCGTCAACAGAACACTCGCGGCGGCGAGCGCGAACCGTTTCATCACTTGGCTCCCTTCTTTTTCGCCGGCGCTGCAGCTGCGACCGGCTTCAACTCCACCTGCGCCGCTCCGGCCGGCGGCTGAAAGACGAAGTCCGAATCGGACGGGTGAACAGTGAAGTTCCAATCGGAGAACTCCGCGATGAAGTTCGGCTGGCCTGGCAGCGAGCGGTAGGTCACGATCAGCCGGCGCGGCAGCGACTGATCGTTTTTCGACAGCCACAGCTCGAGCTCGATGCCGGGGGGCTGGGAAAAGAACAGGTGATCATAGGGGACGCCGTCGATCGTCACCGTGTTGACCACCCGGCCCGAGGTAACCCCGCTCAGAAACGCCTTGGCCGGCGCTTCGCTGAGGAAATCGGCGAGCGGGAAATCGACGCCAAGACGGCCGACCGCCTCCTTCATCATTCCCTCGATCGTGCCCTCAGGCACGGGAATGCTCGCATATTTGTTTTGCGCGGCCGAATAGATGATTGCGGTCTTGCCGTCGAAGACGAGCTTGTTCGACCCGTCGTCACCGGTCCCCTCGACCAAGAGATGGTTGGGCCGCTGAATGGTGACCTTCATCGTATGGAAGATGTGCAGCGGCTCGCCGTTCGCATCCGAATAGACGCGGATCGTCCGCGCCTGAAACGAGAGCGCTGCCGCGCGCAAGCTCTCGCCCATGTGCAAGAGCGCGGCACTCGCCTCTTGGCTGATCGCCGGCTTGGCTTGCTTGGCCGGAGGAGCCGCGGCCAGGTTGGCCGGAGCCAGGCCGAAGATGCCGCCGGCGAGCAATCCGCTGAGAACCGCGATATGTCGGAGCTTCACTCTCTCCCCCTCTTCGAAGTCTGCCGTCGTCGCTCCCGCAGGATAGCATCCGCTGCGGCAGCGCCGGCTATGCACTTTTGGACATGCTGCCGCAAGGAAGAAGGTTAAATTCAGTGCCTGTGGAGGCGGCTGCCGAGGGCAACTTCTGCGTCTGCTCCTTATGCTTGTCCCAGAAATAACGGCCCGCTGTTCCTGCAGCGGGTCTGCAGCGGAGCTTCCCCTTTAGGTTGTAAAGCCCAGACGAGATTAGATGCCCAGACGACATTACATGAAGGCATTTGGGCTGAAATCCGAGTCGGTATTGCGAAAATAGCACATGTTCCAAAAACAGTCAATCACTGAGTGCTATTTCGAGTACAAGCCTTGTGGCAATGCCGGGGCATGGGAAACTGTTGCGCGAGCAGGCTCGGCAGAACGATAGTGTCGCGCTATTCATCGGAGCCGAGACCCGCGGCATATCGGCACACGCTCAAATGAAGACGAAGGAGGATAGATCGTGCTGACGAAGAAAATCCTGGCTGTCGGCGCCGTATTGCTGTTGTCCACATCGGGTGCGATGGCGCAGAAGATGGGTGCGGGTGCAAGAGTTGTCTTGCAAGCCTGCAAACCCGACATTGCGCGCTTCTGCAGCCAGGTCCCGCCCGGCCAAGGCCGGATCAAGGCCTGCATGAAGGAGCACGTCCACGAGCTTTCCGAGCCGTGCAAGGAAGCGCTCTTTCAGGCCTGGCTGAAGCAGTGAGGCGGTGCCGCCTAAGCCGGGGCCCAGGAAGATCCACATCGGCAAACAGTCGGGTAGAACATCTCCGACCGACATAAAGGGTCACCAAAATAAAGTGTCACGAAAACGTCATCATCAGTGGGCGAAGCAAGTCCTACAATTCCCGGTCTGAGATAAAAATCGGGGTCTTCTGGGATGCTGTCGAGCGCGTTTCACACATTTACCGACCCCGATGCATACCATGCGAACATTCGTCGCACGCAGGTGGTGCAAGGGGTCGTCACTACTCGCGGCCGCTCCGAGTTGACGCGCACCGATCTCCACCGGTTGTGGATGCAGCGCGGTAACGAAAACCTGGCGCGGGTCCTCAACTTCGCGCCGGCCGGGGAGCGGGTGCCAATTCTCTTTGCCACCGATCAACGTCAGGCACCAATGTACTTCAGCGGCCTGGAACTGTCGCCAGACGAGATCATCGTCATCGGGTTCGGTGCGGCAAGCCACCATCGGTCGTCGGCGGCCTGTCGATGGGGTGCCATATCCCTGACCCTGGAGGATCTTGTTGCCGCAGGGCATCGCCCTCGGCAGCGCTGCGCCATCCGTCCGACGACCCCCGACCGCAAAAAAATACCGCTTCGCCCTGGCAACTTCCGGAATCTGCATAGTGAGCCACGACCCGGCGGACCTACCCTCGCGTCGGCACATTTAGGGTCGGCATCGTGGCCTTATCGGACCGCGGGTTTGATCCGGCTGGTATGCAGAGAGGCAGATGCCGGGAAGCGGCACAAGCACGTTCATCGACCCCGATGACTACCAGGCGAGCCTGCGCCAGGTGCGGATCGATCTCCTCGTTACCTCGCAGGGTACGTTCAATGCCCGCCTGACCTGGGCGACGCTTCATCACTTGCAGCTGTTGCGCGGCGAGGAGGATCTGCCGCGCGTCGCCTATGTTTCGCTGAAGCCTACATTGGTGTTTGCAGGGTTTATGACGCGCCCGGACCCCCCGATGCTGTGGGGCGGCGTGGAACTGCAAACCGGGGACCTGATATTCCACAGTCGGGGCGAACGGTTCCATCAAACGGCGACCGGCGCTTGCAGCTGGAATTTGGTGGGATTGACCCCACAGCAGCTCGAAAGATATGGCGGAGCGCTTTCCGGAAAGGCGCTCTCTGCGCCGGCAGTGGCGCGGATCCTGCGCCCAGCCGCGCGTCACTCGGCACGGCTGCGGCGTCTACACGCGCAGGCCTGCCGCCTCGCCGAGACCCGGCCCAAAGTTTTAGCCCACCCCGAGGTCGCGCGAGCCGTAGAACAGGGCCTCATTCACGCGCTGGTCACCTGCCTGGTTGCCAAGGCACGGGATGAGGGGGTCGCCAGATGCCATCACGCCAACATCATGGTCCGGTTCGAGGAGGTGCTCGGAGACCATCCGAACCGGCAATTGCACATGCCTGAGCTGTGCGCACTGATTGGTGTGACCGAGAGGACGCTGCGGTCGTGCTGCGCCGAATTTCTCGGCATCAGCCCCACTCGGTACGTGCTGCTGCGTCGGTTAAAGCAGGTGCGCATCGCTCTGCGCGACGCCGATCCCGTGCGATCAAACGTCGCAGATATTGCCCGTGGCCACGGCTTTACGGAACTCGGACGCTTTGCTGGGGCCTACCGGAACGCGTTTGGCGAGGCGCCTTCGACCACCCTCCGACGGGCACCCGGACCTGGAGTCCTCAACCCCATTTTTGCCGATTCTGCATAGTCAGCCAGAAAACCAAGGGTCTAGGGTTGCGCTCCGGGCGAGTTCTTTCGCCCGATCGACATCGATCATTAGGGGAGATCAAGCCATGATCAGGTTACTAGCCGCCACCGCGTCCGTCGTCCCCCTCACCATGCTGGTGTTGTCGGCCTGCGTATCGCAGAGCGACTATGATAAGCTGCAGGCGCTGAACCAGCAGCTCCAGGCGCAGAACCAGCAGCTCCAAGCGCAGGTCTCAGGGCTGCAGCGCGAGGCCCGCTTTGTCGAAGCTGGCGACCTCTTGTTCCCGGAGGGCGGTTATCAGCTCAGCCCCGCCGGCAAGGCCGAGCTCAGCAGCAACATCGTCCCCAAGCTCACCGGGCTGCAGAACGCCAAAATCGTCGTCTACGGCTACACCGACAATTTGCCGGTCGGAGCACCACTGCAGCGGGCCGGGATCAACGACAATCTGACCTTGTCGTCGCGGCGGGCCGGCGACGTCGTCACCTACCTGATCGCGCAGGGCGTCAACCCGAACATCATCTCGGCCAAGGGGTTCGGCGACACCCATCCGGTTGCCCCGAACGACACGCCGGCCAACCGCGCAAAGAACCGGCGCATCGAGATCACCGTGCAAGGGCCCGGAGCCCCCGGCGCCTGACGCCGAGCCCGCGGGCCCGAACGGCGAGGAAGGTTGGTTGGAGGGTCGCTTCTCTACTGGCCCAATTCGCTCAAATAGCGAGCCCGCGGAAATTCCCTCATGACACGATAGCCCAAGAGGGGCGGATCATTGGCTGTCGTTTGCTGCTCTCGTACTGCGTCGGGTTGTCGCTGCCAGCTGTGACGGCGCACGCCAGACAGGTCACGGGCATAAAACCACAAACAGCGGGCTCTTAGGTTGACAGCCTCGCGATTAATCGTCAAAGAGGCCCGGGCATGGCAGATGCGCGCACCGCCGGTAACGCGGGCAGGTTCGAGGTCAGGGTCACCGCGGACAGCCATTTTGCCTGGCTGCGCACCCGCTTAGCGCTCGAACGCACGATGATGTCGTGGATACGGACCGCGGTGTCGCTGATCGGCTTCGGCTTTGCGATCGTCCAGTTTTTTGAGCACTTGCAACAGATGCCCGGCGTCTCCCCCGGACGTATCGCGCGCGCGCCGCAATATCTAGGGCTGGCCTTGATCTCCTGCGGTGTTCTGGCGCTTATCATATCGATTTGGCAATATTGGTGGTCGGTACGTTACCTTTGGGGCGGGGCGTTCGGCGTACTTGCCGGGATGACCAAGGAGGGGCTGCAATCGCCGGTTGTCGCGATTGCAATCCTGCTGATCTTGATCGGGATATTCGCGCTTTCTGCCGTCGTGCTGCGGCTGCTGTAGCCGCATTGGCATAGGAGCTGCAGCACGGAATCACCAAACCAACCAGAGGAGATTTGCGATGGCTCAAACCGGCAAGCCGAATATCGTCGTCATCTGGGGCGACGATATCGGCATGACCAACCTCAGCTGCTACAGCGACGGGCTGATGGGCTACCGCACGCCCAATATCGACCGCATCGCCCAGGAAGGCATGCGCTTCACCGATATCTACGCCGAGCAGAGCTGCACGGCCGGACGGGCGTCGTTCATCACCGGCCAGCACGGATTACGCACCGGGTTGACCAAAGTCGGCCTGCCGGCTGCCCCCGTCGGTCTGCACAAGGAAGATCCGACCATCGCGGAACTGCTCAAGCCGTTGGGTTATGCGACCGCGCAAATCGGCAAGAACCACCTTGGCGACCGCAACGAATATCTGCCGACAGTGCACGGGTTCGACGAGTTTTTCGGCAATCTCTACCATCTGAACGCCGAGGAAGAGCCGGAACTGCCGGATTACCCGAAGGGGTCGGAGTTTCCACACTTTCGCGAGCGGTTCGGCCCGCGCGGCGTCTTGGACTGCAAGGCCACCGACAAAGACGACCCGACCGTCGATCCGAGGTTTGGCAGGGTCGGCAAGCAGACCATCACCGACACCGGCCCGCTGACCAAGAAACGCATGGAAACGATCGACGACGACATCGCCGACCGAGCCGCCGACTACATCAAGCGGCAAGTCGCCGCCGGCAAACCCTTTTTCCTGTGGGTCAACTTCACCCACATGCATCTGCGCACGCACGTGAAGCCGGAAAGCCGCGGCCAGGCGGGCCGCTGGCAGAGCGAATACCACGACGTAATGATCGACCACGACAAGAATGTCGGCACGGTGCTCAAGGCGCTCGACGATGCTGGCATCGCCGACAACACCTTTGTCATGTACAGCACCGATAATGGTCCAAATATGTTTACCTGGCCGGACGGGGCGATGACGCCGTTCCGGAATGAGAAGAACACCAACTGGGAGGGTGGCTATCGGGTGCCGTGCGTGGTCCGCTGGCCCGGCAAAATCAAGCCGAGGACCGTGTCGAACGAGATCGTCGCCCATCACGACTGGCTGCCGACATTCCTCGCCATGGCCGGTGACCCCGAGGTAAAAGACAAGCTGCTAAAGGGTCATACGATCGGGGACATGACCTACAAGGTCCACCTCGACGGCTATAATCTGGTCCCGTATTTGACCGGCGAGACGGACAAAAGCCCGCGGGTCTCATTCATCTACTGCAATGACGACCAGCAGGTCGTGGGGTTGCGGTACGACAATTGGAAGATAGTGTTCGCCGAACAGCGAGAGCCGGGCACGATGCGCGTCTGGTCCGAGCCGTTCGTCACGCTGCGCGTGCCAAAGCTGTTCAACCTGCGCACTGACCCGTTCGAGCGCGCCGACATCACGTCGGTGACCTACTACGATTGGTTTGTCGATCACGTCTTTCTGCTGGTGCCGGCGCAGGCTTACATCGGCGAATTCCTCGCCACCTTCAGGGAGTACCCGCAGCGCCAGAAGGCTGCCAGCTTTAATCTCGACGACGTGCTCCGGAAGGTGCAGCAGGCGACCCACACGTAACCCGACAAGCCTGCGATGACAGAGGTTGACGCTCTCGGGCTGCTTCGGCCGCAAAGTGCGACGCCAGAGAGCTCGCGCCACGCCGATATGGTCTGGATTCCCGGCGGCACCTTCCGCATGGGGTCGGACAAACATTACGCGGAAGAGGCGCCAGTCCATAGCGTAACGGTCGCCGCCTTCTGGATCGATCGCACTCCGGTGACAAACCGCCAATTCCGTGAATTCGTCAGGGCGACCGGTCATGTCACTTTCGCCGAGATCGCGCCGGATCCGAAGGACTATCCCGGCGCTCTGCCGAACATGCTAAGGGCGGGCTCCCTGGTTTTCACTCCGCCGAGGCATCCGATTGATGACATGGGCAATTGGAGCCAGTGGTGGACGTTCAAGTTTGGCGCCAACTGGAGGCGGCCTCACGGACCGCGCAGCTCGATGAGCGGGCTCAATGATCATCCCGTCGTTCACGTCGCCTACAGCGACGCGTTGGCTTACGCGAAATGGGCGGGCAAGGACGTGCCGACCGAAGCGGAATGGGAGTTTGCTGCCGGCGGCGGGCTCGACGGCGCCGAGTTCGCCTGGGGCGACGAACTCACACCCGGCGGCAAGCAGATGGCAAACACCTGGCAAGGCGCGTTTCCGCACGAGAACCTCAAGCTTGACGGATACGGGCGCACCTCGCCGGTAACCGCATTCCCACCGAACGGCTACGGCGTCTACGACATGATCGGCAATGTGTGGGAATGGACCAGCGACTGGTACTCACCTGGGCACGAGGCCGATGCGGACAAGGCCTGCTGTATCCCGGTGAATCCGCGGGGCGGCCGCGAGGTTTCGAGCTACGACCCCTGCCAGCCCGAAATTAAGATTCCGCGCAAGGTACTCAAGGGCGGTTCGCACCTGTGTGCGCCAAATTACTGCCGCCGTTACCGCCCGGCCGCGCGTCATCCGGAGCCGGTGGACACCTCGACGAGCCATGTGGGTTTCCGCTGTGTTGTTCGTCAGGCGAGATCGTCGCCATGACTGATACACGATGTAAAGGGACGATCAGATCATGAGCAGCGAAGACAAGAAGCACCGTTCGCATCTCCCGATCCCTACACCTGAGCGAACCGGGCTGATCACCTATGACGCGAAGGATCCGGACACCAAATTCCCGCCTATCGAGCAGTTGCGCCCGCCCAAGGCCGCGCCCAACGTGCTCATCATCCTGATCGACGACGCCGGGTTCGGCTCCGCGAGCGCCTTCGGCGGCCCCTGCCAGACGCCGAACGCCGAAAAGCTGGCGGCGGCTGGGCTGAAGTACAACCGCTTCCACACCACAGCCCTCTGCTCGCCGACGCGGGCGGCGCTGCTGACCGGGCGCAACCACCATTCCGTAGGCATGGGCGGCATCACCGAAATCGCCACCGGCGCGCCGGGCTATAGCTCGGTGCTGCCCAATACCATCTCGCCGCTCGCCCGGACCCTCAAGCTCAACGGCTACTCGACCGCGCAGTTCGGCAAATGCCATGAAGTGCCGGTGTGGGAGACGAGCCCGATCGGACCGTTCGACGCATGGCCCACCAGCGGCGGCGGGTTCGAGTACTTCTACGGCTTCATCGGCGGCGAGGCGAACCAGTGGTATCCCACCCTATACGAGGGCACCACCCCGGTCGAGCCGAAGAAGACGCCGGAAGAGGGCTACCACTTCATGGCGGACATGACCGACAAGGCTATGGCCTGGGTCGCGCAGCAGAAGGCGCTGGCACCCGACAAACCCTTCTTCGTCTACTTCGCGCCCGGCGCGACTCACGCGCCTCACCATGTGCCCAAGGAGTGGGCCGACAAGTACAAGGGCAAGTTCGACCAGGGCTGGGACAAGCTGCGCGAAGAGACCATCGCGCGGCAGAAAGCGCTCGGCGTAATCCCGGCGGGCTGCCAGCTCACCGCGCGCCACGCCGAGATTCCGGCGTGGGACGAGATGCCGGAGGCGCTAAAACCCATTCTGCGCCGGCAGATGGAGGTCTATGCGGGGTTCCTGGAGTACACCGACCACCACGTCGGACGCCTGCTCGACGGCTTGAAGAAGCTCAACATTCTCGACGACACGCTCGTCTACTACATCATTGGCGACAACGGTGCCTCGGCCGAAGGCACGTTGAACGGCGCGTACAACGAGATGGCCAACTTCAACGGCCTGGCGGCACTCGAGACCCCGGAATTCCTGATGGAGCGGTACGAGAAGCTCGGCGGGCCCGAGTCGTACAATCACTACGCCGTCGGCTGGGCGCATGCAATGAACGCCCCTTACCAGTGGACCAAGCAGGTCGCCTCCCACTGGGGCGGGACGCGCAATGGCACCATTGTGCACTGGCCCAACGGCATCAAGGCCAAAGGCGAAATCCGCTCGCAGTTCCACCATGTCATCGACGTCGCACCCACAATCCTCGAGGCGGCGGGGTTGCCCGAGCCGATCTCGGTCAACGGCGTACAGCAGCGGCCGATCGAGGGTGTCAGCATGCTGTACTCGTTCGACGACGCCAACGCCGCGGAGCGGCGCGAGACGCAATACTTCGAAATGTTCGGCAACCGCGGCATCTATCACAAGGGCTGGACTGCGGTGACGAAGCACGGTACGCCGTGGGTGCTCGTGGGCCGGAAGACCGTGGCTCTCGACGACGACGTCTGGGAACTCTACGACACCAGCAAGGACTGGAGCCAGGCCAACGACCTCGCCAAACAAATGCCGGAGAAGCTCCACGAGCTGCAGCGACTGTGGCTGATCGAGGCGACGCGTTACAACGTATTGCCGATCGACGACCGGGTAGTCGAGAAGATGAACCCGGACACCGCCGGCCGGCCGGTGCTGATCAAGGGGAAGACCCAGCTGCTGTTCGGCGGCATGGGACGCTTGTCGGAGAACTGCGTCCTTAACATCAAGAACAAGTCCCACTCCGTCACGGCCGAGATCGAGGTCCCGCAGACGGGGGCCGAGGGCGTGATAATTGCCCAGGGCGCGAACATCGGTGGTTGGAGCCTCTACGCGAAGAACGGCAAGCTCAAGTATTGCTACAACGTGGCGGGGGTGAATTACTTCTACGTGGAAGCCTCGCGGGCGTTGCCGGCAGGCGAGCACCAGATACGCATGGAGTTTGCCTACGCCGGCGGCGGTCTCGGCAAGGGCGGACAGGTCACTCTTTATGTCGACGGCGAGAAGGTTGGCGAAGGAGAAATCCCAATGACGCAAGCGATGGTCTTCTCCGCCGACGACGGCTGCGACGTCGGCGAGGACAGCGGCGCCCCCGTCTCCCAGGACTACGGCTCGCGCGGCAATGCTTTTAACGGAACAGTCAAGGGGGTGCAGCTCGCCATCGGCGATGCGGCCGAGAGCTCCGATCACCTCGTCTCGCCGGAGGACGCGATCCGCATCGCTATGGCACGGCAGTAAATCGGCTCAAGATGCTCCCGGGTCAGACAGCCGGTTCTCCGGCCCGCGCCCGGTCATCAGCCGCGACGTTGAGTTAGGGCAAAAGGTGTCGCCGCGCGCGTCGTTGCAGACCCTTTATCCCCGCAAGCACACGGAGGAGACTATGGTGATAGCTGAGACCGCTGCGAAACCCCCGCTGCACCAACGTGCCATACACGAGCTCAAAGAGCTCGTGTTCATTTCTCTTTATCTTTACATCACCATCGGAGCGGTGATCTTGATGAAGACGGCGGTGCTGCGTACCGAGGGCATCGAATTCACCCCCTGGGGCATCGCCATCGTCAAGGCCGTGTTATTGGCGAAATTCATGTTGCTCGGCGAGGCCATGAGAGTCGGTGGGCGCAGCACCACTGGCCCGCTGATCTGGCCGACGCTACAGAAGGCGTTCGGCTTGCTGGTATTGCTGATTATCATGACGATCATCGAGGAAGCCGTCGTCGGCCTCTTCCACCACCGATCGATTCCCGCATCGCTCGGCGAACTCTTTGGTCCTCGCCTGGAGGAAACGCTTGCGGGCTACCTCATCATGCTGATGGTGCTGATCCCGTATTGCGCCTTCCGGGTCCTTGGCGAGGCGCTCGGCGAAGGCAGGCTGGAGCGGATGTTCTTGGTCGACCGGGAGCCAATGGAGCGCAGCTAAGGGAAGCCTGGGGGCGCCCTAGACCCTGTCTGCTAGTCAGTAAAGAGGCGCCGGACATGGCAGATGCAACGACCGCCGGTCACGCGGGCAGGTTCGAAGTACGGGTCACCGCAGACAGCCACTTTCCTGGCTGCGCACCCGCCTTGCCCTCGAACGCACGATGATGGCGTGGCTGCTTTAGCTCGATAGGGAGATTACCCTTGGTCTTCGACGTCGTGGAAGAAGTGATCGTCGGAGTATTCAAGGGGAAGACGTTGGCGAGAGCATCCCCGTTATCGGCGGCGGAACTCCAAGCGAAGTGTTTTTTGTGGGAGTCATCCTTGCTGTCGCATTGATCCCATTCTTCGCCTTCAGGGAGGTCGGCCGGGTGATCGGCGAGCGCGAATTGCGTTCCCTGATGTTCACAGGCCAGCCAAAAGCTGCCGCATTTCGATCGGGAATGGGCCAAGGAGGCCGCTGACTCACACTGCTAACTGAGGGGGACGGACGTGGCGAACAGAAGGCTCGGGCATTTTCTCGATTATGGGGCCTGCGGACAGACACGCAACTTGGTCCTCTCGGCGCTCGGCGTCGCACTCGCCGCGATTGGGGCCGGACTGCAACCAGCCCGTGCACAGGATTCGGCGACCCCGGGCGGAATGCAGATCTTCGTGACGCCCTATCTGTGGCTTTCCGGCATCGACACCACGATCAAGACGCCGCTGCCGCGCGCGCCCGAGGTCAACGCGAATGTCAGCGCCATCGATCTGTTGTCCCATCTGAGCGCGGTCCCGTTCATGGGGTCGATCGAGATCCGCAACGGGCCTTTCGGCCTCCTCGGCGATGCCCTGCACGTGCCGGTCGGCACCGGCCTCAAGACACGCGACATCGCCTATAGCGGCGGCAATGCGGCGCTGATCACCGACAGCGGGACGGCACTGCTGCTCTATCGCGCGCTCGAGGCGCCGAACCAATTTGCCGATCTGGGAGTCGGCTTCCGTGCCTGGGGATTTTCGGCGAACCTGACCTTGAACCCCGGGGCACTACCCGGAGCGGGGGTAAATCGTTCGGCGAGCTGGGTCGATCCGCTGATCGGCGGGCGCTACCATATCGACCTCCCCACCGAGTGGGGCCTGTTCGGGCTGACCGCCTATGGCGATGTCGGCGGGTTTGGCGTCGGCGCCCACAGCGATTGGCAGCTGATCGGCACCGTCGACTACACCCCGAACCCGTGGCTCAACCTTCACCTCGGCTATCGCAGCCTCAACTTTGACTACACAGCGAGCGGCGGCTTCGATCTCGGCTTCAACACCCACATGAAGGGTCCGATCCTCGCCGCGACTTTCCGCTTCTGACGTGGCGTCCATCCGCCGAGTGCGGCTGTGGGAGGCTGAGTCGTGAGCGCCATGGCGATCGGCTGGATCGTGTTCGCCCTTGTCTTCGGCAGTGCTTTGCTCGCCATGTTTCTGCATGGCGCGTTGCCCGAGCATCACTTGAGCGCGGATTCGAAGGACGTCGTGAAGCTGGGGATTGCGGTGATCGCGACGATGTCGGCGCTGGTCCTGAGCCTCTTGATTGCCTCAGCCAAGAGCGCTTTCGACATGCGCGCCAATCAGCTGGTGCAGGCCTCCGCCGACATCATCCTCCTCGACCGCGCATTGGCTCGCTACGGGCCGGAGACGAAGGAGGCGCGGTCTTTGCTGCAGCGCTCGGTGGCGGCCACGCTCGAACGCTTTTGGCCAGCCCAAGGCAAGGGGTCCATCGCTGTTGATCCGCGAGCATCCCCGGTCGAAGCCCTCTACGACAAGATCGAGGAATTGTCGCCGCAGAGCGACGCGCAGCGATCGCTGCGCAGCCAGGCCCTGACGATGGCCATCGACATGGGGCACACACGCGTGCTGCTGTTCGAGCATATGGGCAGCTCGATTCCCGTGGCTTTCCTGGTGGTGCTGGTCTTTTGGCTCTGCATCATCTTCGCCAGCTTCGGGCTCTTCGCGCCGCGAAACGCCACGGTGATCGCCGTCCTTTGCGTCTGTGCTTTGTCGGTTTCGGGCGCGATATTCCTGATCCTCGAGCTCGACCGGTCGTTCGAGGGGCTGCTCCAGGTCTCCGGCGCGCCGTTGCGCTCGGCCCTGGCCCGGCTCGGCCGATAGGTCTGCACGGGTTCTGCCAAAACTGCATAGTCGATCCCGGTATAAGCGAGCTATCTGGAGGCGCGGCGGGCGGGCTCGGGTTGACCCGGCCACTCGCCGGCGCGACATTGCGGACCTCGGATGAAGCAGCTCGGGACACCAAGGGGAGTTCATTGATGAGCAATCTCGCCGACGAGCGGGCGGCCATACCGCACGCCACGGCGCGGCGCTCGCGGCGCATATCGGTCATTTGGGTGATCCCGCTGGTCGCCATTGCGATCGGCGGCTGGCTCGCCTGGGACACGCTGTCGAAGGAGGGGCCGACGATCAAGATCTCCTTCGACAGCGGGGAAGGGCTGCAGGCCGGCCAGTCGCAGCTCAAATTCAAGCAGATCGTCTTCGGCACGGTCAAAAGCCTGGAGCTCGCTCCGGATCGCACGCACGTCATCGTGACCGTCGCGACAACCCACGAGGCAAAGCCGCTGCTGACCGACAAGACGGTCTTCTGGGTCGTCAAAGCCCGCCTCTTCGCCGGCAATGTCTCCGGCCTCGAGACCCTGCTTTCCGGGGACTATATCGGCATGCTGCCGGCGGAAGGAAAGCCGCAGCGGGAGTTCGTCGGGCATGAGGACCCGCCGATCCTGCAGGCCAATGTGCCAGGGCATACCTTCCTGCTGAAGGCCAAAAAGCTCGGCTCGATCTCGCTCGGCGCGCCGGTGTTCTACCGCGACCTCAATGTCGGCGAGGTGCTCGGCTGGGACATCGCCGACATGGCCGAATATGTGACGATCCGCGCCTTTGTCCGGGCCCCGTACGACAGCTATGTGCATGACGAGACGAGGTTCTGGAACGCATCGGGGATCTCGGTCAAACTTGGCGGAACCGGCATCGACGTGCAGATGGAGTCGCTAAAGGCGCTGCTGCTCGGCGGCATCGCATTCGAGACACCGGCGGCGGAAATCCGCGCTGCTGCCGCACCCGAGAACCACGTCTTCCCGCTGTTTGCCGATCGCGATGCGGCGAATAACGCCTCCTACACCCGCAAGATCCAGGTGATTTCCTATTTCCCCGGCTCGGTGAAGGGGCTGGCGCCCGGTTCCGAGGTCACGATGCACGGGCTCAAAGTCGGTGAGGTTAGCGATGTGCGGCTCGAATTCGACCGCGCCAAGGACATAATCGTGGCACCGGTCCGCTACGAGATCGAGCCCGAACGGATCGTCGGTGTGGGACAGCGGGTGTTCAAGACCGACCAGGAATCGGTGGAAGCGGTCTTGAGCAAGGGACTGCGAGCGAGCTTGGCGAGTGCCAGCTTGATCACCGGCCAGCAGGTGGTGGCGCTCGACTTTGTTCCGGACGCGCCGCCGGCGGCAGTTACGATGGAGGGCGAGGACTTCGTGCTGCCGACGACCGAAGGCGGCGGGTTCGCCGGCTTGGCATCCTCCGCGACAGATCTGCTCGACAAGGTCAATAAAATGCCGTTCGACCAGATTGGCGCAAACCTCAACGGGATTCTGAAATCGGTCAACGAGGTGACCCAGGGCCCGCAGCTTAAGAAAGCGCTGACCGATCTCTCCGCGATGATCGCATCGGCTCAGGGCATGGTGCAGCGCCTCGACACCAAGCAATTGCCGGAGATCAGCGCTGGGCTGCAGAAGACACTGGCGAGCGCCAATAAGCTCGTGCTGTCGCTCGACACCGGCTATGGCGACAACACCAAGTTCAACCGCGACCTCGACCGCCTGTTGGTGCAGGCAAATGACGCGCTCCGCTCGATCCGGGCGCTCTCCGATCTGCTGGCGCGCCATCCCGAGGCGCTGGTCAAGGGGCGGCCCGAGGGACCGCTCGAATGAGGATTGGCCGGCAGGTCGTGTTTAGCCTGGCGGCGGCGCTAGCCGCCTGCTCCTCGCCCAACCCGGTGCTCTACACGATTGCACCCGTACCGGGCTCCACCCAGACCGGCGGACCCAAGGTCGTCGCCTTGCAGCAGATCAGCCTCGCGCGCTACCTCGAGCGCTCGCAGATCGTCCGCTCGTCGGAGAACTACCGCCTCGACGTGATGTCGAACGATTGGTGGGGCGAGCCGCTCGGCGCCATGCTGAGCCGCGTGCTGATCGAAGAATTGGGCCAGCGCCTGCCGCAGAGCGTGGTCATCGGCGAGAGCGGTGCGGTGACCGTCTCGCCGGATGCGACGATCGAGCTCAACATGCAGCGACTCGACGAGGATGCGGCCGGGAACCTCATTCTACAGGCCCAGGCGAGCGTCAGCCTCAAGGGGCGCAAGGAGCCGGTATTGCGCAGTTTTCGCTTTCTCGTGACGCCGCCCGCGCCGGGTATTCCGGGCGACGTGACAGCGATCAGCACCGCCGTCGGCCAGCTCGCTGACGGCTTGACGTCGATGCTGCTGGGGCGGTGATGAGGTCCACGGCGGAGCGAGCCGTCACGGCGCCGCAGCTGCGCGAATGCCCGGGCTGCGGATTGCTGCAGACGGTTCCCCCTCTGGCGCCGGGGATGACGGCGCAATGCGTGCGGTGTCCGACGAGCTTGCGCCGCACCAGCGCTCATCGCCCGGACCACATTGCGGCACTCGTCGTCGCCGCATTCGTATTGCTGGTGGTCATGTGCTCGACGAATTTGATGAGTGTCCAAACCGCCGGCATCAAGCGGACCGCAGATCTGTTCTCGGGGCCGGAGGAGCTGGTTCGGCGGAACATGGCGGAGCTCGGTGCGGTCGTGGTGTTTGTCACCGTGTTGGCGCCGCTCGTCCGGCTGGTCGGCACGCTCTATGTGTTGATCCGGTTGCACGAGGAGAGGCCGCCCCACCATCTGCGCCGTGTCTTTGCCTGGGCCGAGCGGCTGCGCCCATGGTCGATGATCGAGGTTTTCGTCTTTGGTGTGTTCGTCGCTTATGTGAAGCTCGGCGATCTGGTGACGATCGGCCTCATGGCCGGGGTCTATGCGCTTCTGGCGCTGACTTTTGTCCTCGTCTGGATGGATTCAGCACTCGACCGTGAAGCGGTGTGGGAGAGGCTCGATCGGCGCGACCTGTCTCGCGACCTGCACCCCTTGGCGGAAGCCATCGGCTGCGAGACTTGCGGCCTCGTGAGCGCGCCTCCGGCGGACGATCCGCGTTGCCCTCGCTGCGGGAGCCCTCTGCACGCGCGCAAGCCGGACAGCGTGGCGCGCACCTGGGCCTTGGTCATCGCCGCCGCGATCCTCTACATCCCGGCAAACTACTACCCGGTGCTGACGGTGATGCAGCTCGGCGCCGGCCAGCCGAGCACGATCCTCGGCGGCGTCGAGGAATTGGTGACCGCCCGACAGTATCCGCTTGCCCTGCTCGTGTTCTTCGCCAGCATCGCGGTCCCGATGCTGAAGCTCATCGGGCTCTCGGTCATGCTGATCACGATCCAGATCGGCCGCTCGGGGTGGCTGCGCGACCGCACCCGGCTCTACCACGTCGTGCGCTTTATCGGGCGCTGGTCGATGATCGACATCTTTATGGAGTCGCTGCTCGGGGCGCTCGTCGCCTTCGGCGCGGTGATCACGATCGAGCCCGGGGTCGGCGCCCTCGCCTTCTGCGGCGTCGTCATCCTGACCATGTTCGCCGCCGAGACCTTCGACCCGCGGCTGATGTGGGACGCCGCGGTGCAACGCGAGCCGGGAGATATGGAAGCCAATCCGAGGCTCGCGGCCGGCGATTGATGGTACGCCGCGGCGATTTGCCTGATCGCATCCGGCGTGATAGCTGCTTCCTTTATCCGGTGCGCTGTTTGTGATCGGAGCCCTCGGTGCCATCCAGTGCCGTTCTGACATTCACCGAACCTGACGCCTATTATGCGGCGATCCGCACTGCGGAGGTAAAAGGTGTGGTTACCGCGCGCGGGGATTACCGTGCCGAGTTGACCCGAATTGAACTCCACCGCCTGTGGATGCAGCGTGGCGTCGAAGACCTGCCGCGCGTTATGAACGTCAGGCGGAGAGACCCGCGGGTCGCTGTTTTCTTTATGACCGAGCAAGAGCAATCACCCCTGCAGGTAAGGGGTATGGTGTTGGGGAGAGGTGAGATCGCAGTATTAGGGTCCGGTTCCGCGGATCACCATCTCTCCTCGGCGTCTTGCCGATGGGGAGCGATGTCGCTGACCCCGGAGGATCTCGCCGCGGCTGGGCAAGCGATCCTCGGCCGCGAATTGACCGCACCATCATCTCTCACCTATCGCCTCAGACCGCCCCCGGCCATTCTGTTGCAGCTGTTGAACCTGCACGAAGCAGCCGGCCACCTCGCCAATACCGCCCCGGACATCCTTGAAAAGGATGAGGTCGCGCGAGCGATTGAACAGGGCCTGATGCATGCGATGGTAACATGCATGAGCGAGGGCGAGGCAGTCGCGCTTCGCGCCGTCGATCGGAATCACGCAGCGATAATGCGGCGACTGGAGGAGACGCTCCACGCCAACTCGGACCGGACCCTGTATTTAGCGGAACTTTGCGCGGCGGCCGGGGTGTCGGGGCGCACGCTCCTAGCCTGCTGCCATGAGCATCTCGGCATGGGTCCGATACGGTATCTATGGCTGCGGCGAATGCATCTCGCCCGCCGCGCGTTGCGAATGGCCGATGCGGCGGCGACAACCGTGACCGAGATCGCGACCGATTACGGGTTCTGGGAATTGGGTCGGTTTTCTGTAGCCTACCGATCGCTGTTCGGCGAGGCGCCGTCGGCATCACTGCGGCGGCCGCCCGAGGATGATCCACGGGCTTGGGCCGGCTCGCCCTGGAAATTCGCGGAAACTGCATAGTCAACCGCGTTAACGTCCGCCTACGCTTCGGGACAATTCTGCACTGTCCCGAGAAGGTGGCACCGAATGACGCGGAGGTCTTTGCATACGGATTTCTAGCGCGATGGCTGCGGGGCTGTGTCTGAGCGCGGTCTTGGCGCCGGCGTGGCGGCTGCCCAGGGCATGTTGTTGGACTACGCAGCCGACAGGGTGATCCAGAAGTACCAGACATCGACCTGCGAGCAGCTGAAGGCGCTGAGGGACGAGCCGAAATCGGAGAAGGATAAGTTGGCCATAGACGTCCTGCGCAACGACACGCAGGCACGGGTGGCCTTCATCGATAAGATTGCCGCACCCGTCGCCAACAAGATGTTCGAATGCGGCATGTTCCCGTGAATCCTGCGCTCGGGCAAACGCGCGCGGAAAACCGCCTATTTGCCGGACGGATTGGACCGGGGTCCCGCCGCCGCCAAGATGTTTGAAATCGAGGACCATCCACAAGGAGATAGCCAATGAAGTCGACACTACTTGCCATCTCGACAGTTCTTCTGCTGGCCAACGCCATTCCGACCGCGCAAGCCGTCGAGTGTGCAGCGGGTGTCGTTCGCGCCGGTTGTGCTGGCCCCAATGGCGCCGCGGTTGCTGGACCGAACGGAGTGCACACGACGAAGTCGACTCCTAAACCTGGCACGACCGCTACAGGCGCCCGCGGCAACACGGCGACCAAAGCAATGCAGTCAGGGTGTGCGTTCGTAAATGGCCAGCGGGTATGCCGTTAGCGCTGCGAAGACAGCGCGTCACTCTTAAGGAAATCACCCGTGAGTCAGAATCATTTAACTCTGGCCTTTCCGTTGAAGACGCCATCGGACATCAAGGCTTTGACGGATCAGCTTTCGCCAATGATGCCCGCGCTGTTCGGGGCGGAAGATGCCATAGGCACGGTTCACTACTCTCGCTTTACCGTGCTGAGCGAACGGACCCTGCTGTTTCTGGCCGATTTCGACGGTGAATTCACCCAACTCATGGCCGAACTGGCCAGGCTCGCGGGTCCGGTGTTCGATGCGATATTCCAGCATGTCGCCAATCCACCGCCCACGCCGGTCGCCGACAATGCAGACGCTTTCGTCGAATGGACGGCGGAGCATCTTGTCCACCCGTTGAATGTCTACACCGCCTACCCGGACGTGACCGCCAAGGAGGTCAAGGCCTTGGCGGCTGCCGCGGAGATCAGCGGCGGCGGCGGACAACGTCCATTCCTGGTGATCCTGCCAACCCGGTCGCGTCTTTCTTTCATCGAGATACAACTGCTGCTGCGCGCGAGGTCGCATGGGATAACGAGGGATCTGGACACCGTCGGGACACCTCACTTCGCGCAGTTCGTGGCGCTCGATGACAACCAGATCGGGTTCTTTACGGTCTATGACGGCTCCTTCGACAAGTACATCGCCGACTTCACCAAGAATATCGGACAGGTCTTCGACCTCATTTTCAAGTTCACCAAAGACCCACCACCGTCACCCTGCCGAATGCACCTCCAGGAATTCATTGATTTCGCGGCCGGAGCGAGCCGAGCGCCGATCGGTTTCTATCAGGCCTATCCCGGCCTGTCGGTTCAGGACATTCACGCCCTGATCGCCGACAGCAAGGCACGGTCAACGGGATGAGCCAAGAGCACGAAGGGCTGCTCCACCGTCTCTTTGGACGAGGCGGGCACGAGACCTCGCGGCCTGGCCCAATATTGAGCCTCGAGGATATCCAGGGCTTTATTCTTCGCGGCTACAGGATGCCGATAGTCAGGCACTTTCTGCTGACGGTCGGCGTCCCTGCCGAGGCACGCAAGCTGCTCGGACGGCTCGTCGGCGGCGACGAGTCCGACGCGCCGCAGATCACCACCGCCCGAGACTGGCATGTCGGGTTCGAGCCCGGACCTGGAGACAATCCGGCCGATCTCCCGCGCCGCAAGCCCGACTATTGCCTCAACCTCGGCATCACTTGGCCCGGTCTCGTTGCGTTGGAAATCAAGGACCGCGTTCCCGGGCTCTCGTTCAAATCATTCAGGGCGTTCGTAGCCGGAGCGGCCGCTCGCGCGGAACTGGTGGGCGATACCGGACCGAGTGCGCCGCGGAACTGGATTGGCGGCTTTGGGACGGAAAGCGACCATGTCCTGGTGACGCTGCACGCCATCAGCCCGGAGGCATTGGCGACCTACAGCGACCGGCTTTCCGCCCTGTTCGCGGAGCGTGATGCGTTTCGGGAGATCTGGCGTCACGACGGAATGGCGCTGATGGAAATGAGGGACGGCAAGCCCGTTCCCACCTCGAAAGTCCACTTCGGCTATACCGACGGGATCAGCCAGACCACCATCCGCGGCGGACCGGAACGCTATCCGCCCGATCACCAGAAGCCATGCGAGCTCTGGCTGTTCGTCCTGCTGGACGAGGCCGAGAACTATTTCGTCCCGGAGCCGCGGGAACTCGGTCTGAACGGCAGTTTTGCGGTCTTCAAGATGGCCGAAACGGACGTCGTCGGTTTCGAGAATTTCCTGCAATCGAATAGGGACAAGATCGATCCCGAGCTGCTCGCCGCCAAGATGTGCGGACGGTGGCGCAACGGCGTTCCGCTCGCGCTGTCGCCCGACACCGACAGCCCGCCGGGCGGGATCTCGCCCGAGCAATTGAACAACTTCGAATATGTCAACGCCGATGGGTCGGGCGATGCGAAGGGCGTGCGCTGCCCGGTTGGCGCGCATATGCGCCGCATCAACCCCAGGGGGCAGCCGGTCACGGGCCAAGGCCAGCCTGGCGGCAGCAACAATACCCACCGGCTGATCCGCCGTGGCATGCCATACGGACCGGTCTACGATCCGACGCAACCCTATGACGGCATCGAACGCGGACTGCTCGGCTATTTCATCAACTCGAACATCGAGAACCAGTACGAGTTCGTGCTGAGCCAATGGGTGAACGACAGCCAATTCGCCGGCGCGGTTCGGCTCCATCCCAAGTCGAAGGATCCGATGATCGGGACCCAGGACCCGGCCGAGAGCATTTTCGTGATCCCACAGGCCGACGGCGGGCCCTCGATCAAGCTCACCGGGCTCACAACGTTCGTGACGACGAAGGCAGCCGCATATTGCTTTCTCCCTAGCGTCACCGCCATCAAGTTCATCGCCAACTTGGAATGAGCGCGGACGGGGATTAGGTGCCAGTTCGGTACTTTCCATGCTGTTTCTGACCAGATTGTTCGGGGTGACCGGCAGCGACGCTGAGCGGAACCTCGGTGCAGAACGGGCCTACACCGAGGAGATCGTCGAACGGATTCTCCTGATGCAGGCGAACGCCGCTGCCAAACAGCACCGGCCGTTTGGCCGTGGAACCCACGCGAAAGGTGTGCCCGCCCGAGCCCAGTTCGAAGTATTTGATGTTACCGTCGGACGTGACACTGCGCTTGCGGCGCGGCTCGCCAAGGGCATTTTCGCGACGCCCGGGGTCTATCCCGCGACTGTCCGGTTTGCCAATTCAGACCCGCATATAAATTCCGACTTCAAGCCAGACGTCCGCTCGCTGTCCTTCTTCGTCGACCTCACTCGCGATGGGACGGTTGTTCCAGCGGCCGGTGTCGAGCGGCAGGACTTCTCGTTGCAAAGCGCAACGACTCTGCCGATAAACGACGCTCGTGCGTTCCTCGCGACCATGAAGCTACTTACGGCGTCAAGCCCCGCCAAAGGCATGTGGTCGCTCTCTCTCCAGGACAAATTGAGAGTGCTGAGAACGCTCGCATTGGTGCAATTACAGGTACATCAGCCACTTAAGCCCTATCAGAACCTACGCTATTGGAGCAACGTCCCATTTCGCCACGGGACGGTGGAGGTGGTGAAGCAGTCGGCGACGCCCTCCCCAGGCAATCTCTCGCGCCCCTTGCAAAGAAACAATCCAGACGCGCTGAAGGACGAGCTGGTCCGCCACCTGGAGGAAGACAGCACGATAAGCAGCTTCGACTTCGGGCTGCAGTTCCTCGACACCGGAAGGATGACCTACTGGGGCAAATGCCGGGACGCGAGCTTCTGGATTGAGAACGCCAGTATCGAGTGGAACGAGACGCAGGCGCCGTTTCACACGGTCGCGCGGCTTTCCTTGCTGCCAAAATCGCAGCTCACGACGGAGGCGAGCGAGGCGGTGTACTTCGACGTAACCGGGAACTCGACCGCTGACAGCACTCCCCTCGGGAGCATCAATCGCGCACGGTGGCCGGCAGAGGTGGCGAGCAGAAAATCGCGCATGCGGGCGGACAGCGACTCCGAACCGCAGACTTCGTCGGGCGGGACGCATCGCGACGGGCTTACCAGCTTCCATGGTTGATCATCCTTGGCAGACGCCGATCCGTATCAGAACAGATGTGCGTTTGTCAATCTAAAAAATGACATAATGACAAGTTATATCGTCCCGATATCGCAAACAAAGTCGGTCCGCTATGCGCCCATCGGGTCTCCCTGCTCCCTCCCTCAGAGCGCTAAATCGCCTCCCTGACGTGCGCGTGCCATGCTGGGCTTAGACTTTGGTATAAAATGATTTATGGTCAATCGGAAGGTCGCGAATCGATTTTTCTCCCTGAGCTCAGGGACGGGCGCGTCACTCTCGTCACCCCGCCTAGGGCTTGGTGCCGACAGCGCAATGCAGCGGGTGCGCCATGAACAAGAGCCCCTCGGCTGCCGCGCGGTCGCGCTCGGCCTGCCACAGCGGCAGCTCGTCCGGCGACAGCAGCGACAATATGTGGTCCTCGCGGTTGCGCCAGATCGGGCCGCCCGGCCGGTCGAGCGTCACCATTGTGGGAAAACACACGAGGTCGACAAGCCCGGCTTCGCGCATCCGCGGATAGAGGCTTTTGTCGGCAACGCCGGCGCGAGCAACGGAATGAGGCGGGGCGTCGACCTTGCGCCGGATCGGCTCGGGCAGATCCAAATTCCACCATTGCCGCATGTCGAGCGCCCGCACGACGAGCCCGACCCGGCCGCCGGGCCGGACCACCCGGATCGCCTCGGTAATCGCCCGGCCCGCATCGCATTCTTCGAACACCGTGACCGAATAGACGCAATCGAAGGCGTTGTCCTCGAACGGCAGCGCCTCGGCATTGCCGTGCGTGAATTGGATGGCGCCGGCGAGCCCGTCGGCCTCGGCCAATTGGGCGGCCTCGCGCAACAGAAACGGGTTCACATCGGCGGCGGTGATCGGGTTGGCCCCACCGAGGCGTCGCGCCAGCAGCCGGACCAACGATCCGGCCCCGCAACCGATTTCGAGGATGGTCTCGCCCGGCCGCGGGGCGATCACCTCGATCAAGGTCCGGAACATCGCCTGATAGCTCGCCATCTGCGCCCGATCCTCGAGCGAGGCGACCCCACCCAGATGCGGCCCGCCAGTCGTGACCACCGTGAAGCGCTCGGCGAGGCGTGGAATGGCCGGGTCCCACTGCGATGGAGCGAGAAAGAACGGCAGCAGGATCAGCGCCGGCCCGGCGCCCTCGACGCGGTAGGAAATGCCGGCATGGGTTCCCACTTTCGGCGCGGCGGAGCGCGGCACATCAGCATGGCGGCCATTTGCAGCGAGGCGGCCGAGGAACGCGATCATCCGCTCGGCGATCTGATCGGTCCGCTCGGCGACGACATCGCTCCAGCTGCCGGGCGCCGAGTACCCGGTGAGCACGGTGCGCTCGGCAGAGGGCAGCCGTGGCGCGGCGCGCGCAGTCGCTTCGGCCGCCGGCCCGTGCTCCCCGGAGATCATCAAGACGCGATCGTCGATACCCGTGAAGGGCGCGGGATCGAGACGGCTCGGCACGCACAGCACAACGCCTCCCAGCCGCTTTGGGTGCTCTGCCGCCATGCCCGAAATATCGCGCGGAATGGGCGTCCCGAAATGCGCGACACCGAGGCCGAGATGATCCATCAGCATGGTCAGCCGCTCGGTCGGCGACAAATCGGCTTCCTGTGCCACGCACCCCTCCCCGCGTCACCGGGCTGACGATGCCCGGACCCTATCGTCGCAACCTCGGGCGATCAACCTGGCAGCGAGGCTTCTTCTGGACAATATCGCCCGCCGACTGCGATAACGCCTCACCCCCACCCCTTGTATGGCCGCCGCCGAGGGCCAGAATCTTTCCATGCAGACCGCCAACGACATCCGCGCCGCCTTTCTCGACTATTTCGCGCGCAATGGGCACGAAGTAGTGCCGTCGAGCCCGCTGGTGCCGCGCAACGATCCGACATTGCTGTTCACCAATGCCGGCATGGTGCAGTTCAAGAACGTGTTCACCGGGCTCGAAAAGCGGCCCTACCAACGCGCCGTCACCTCGCAGAAATGCGTGCGCGCGGGCGGCAAGCACAACGATCTTGAGAATGTCGGGTACACCGCGCGGCACCACACCTTCTTCGAGATGCTCGGCAACTTCTCGTTCGGCGACTATTTCAAGGAGCGGGCGATCGAGCTCGCCTGGAACCTGATCACCCGCGAGTTCGGGCTCGCCCGCGAACGCCTGCTCGTGACGGTCTACGCCGAGGATGACGACGCTGCCAGGTTGTGGGCGAAGATCGCCGGGCTGCCGGATGCGAAGATCATCCGCATCGCGACTTCGGACAATTTCTGGGCGATGGGCGATGTCGGGCCGTGCGGTCCCTGCTCTGAGATCTTTTACGATCATGGCGAGGGGATTCCGGGCGGCCCGCCAGGGAGCGCCGACGCCGAGGGCGACCGCTTCATCGAAATCTGGAACCTCGTCTTCATGCAGTACGAGCAGCTAGGCACCGGCGAGCGGGTGCCGCTGCCGCGCGCCTCGGTCGATACCGGCATGGGGCTAGAGCGCATAGCGGCGGTGTTGCAGGGCAAGCACGACAACTACGACATCGACCTGTTTCGTGCGCTGATTTTGGCGTCTGCCGAGGCATCCGGGGTCGCCGCCGATGGCGAGCACGCTGTATCCCATCGCGTGATTGCCGACCATCTGCGCGCTTCGGCATTTCTGATCGCCGACGGCGTGCTGCCGAGCAAGGAAGGACGCGGCTATGTGCTGCGCCGGATCATGCGACGGGCGATGCGCCACGCCCATATCCTCGGCTGTCGGGAGCCACTGATCTGGCGCCTGGTGCCCGCATTGGTGCAGCAGATGGGTGCCGCCTTTCCCGAACTGTTGCGGGCGCAGCCGTTGATTGCCGAAACCTTGCGGCTCGAGGAGACGAACTTCAAGCAGACGCTCGATCGCGGTCTCCGCCTGCTCGAGGAGGAGACCGCCCGGCTCGGTCCCGCCGACCTGTTGCCCGGCGAGATCGCGTTTCGGCTCTACGACACCTATGGGTTTCCGCTCGACCTCACCGAGGACGTGCTGCGCGGACAAGGCCGCAGGGTGGCGATCGAAGGCTTCGAGAAGGCGATGGCGCGGCAGCGCGAAGAGGCGCGCAAGAGCTGGGTCGGCTCGGGTGAAGCGGCTACCGAGGCGGTCTGGCTCGGTTTGCGCGAGGAAGTCGGGGCTACAGAGTTCCTCGGCTATGAAACGGAAACTGCAGAAGGCGTGGTGCTGGCGATCATGCGGGGCAACGAGCGCGTCACAGAAGTAGCTCTCGGCGACGACGTCGCGGTGATCGTCAATCAGACGCCGTTCTACGGCGAGTCGGGCGGGCAAGCCGGTGATACGGGGGTCATCTTTTCCGCTTCCGGGACAGAGCTGGCCGTGCGCGACACGATTAAAAAGGCGGGCGACCTTCACGTTCATCTCGCTAGCGTGACCCGCGGCGGGCTGAACGTGGGCGATGCCGTCGAGCTGAGGGTCGACGGCCTGCGCCGCCGCCAGTTGCGCGCCAACCACTCGGTGACCCACCTGCTGCACGAGGCGTTGCGCCGGCGGCTCGGCAAGCATGTCACGCAAAAGGGGTCGCTCGTGGCGCCCGATCGGCTGCGCTTCGACTTCAGCCATCCCCGCGCCCTGAGCGATGAGGATATTTTGGCGATCGAGGCCGAGGTCAACGAGCGCGTTCGTCTGAACAGCGCGGTGCGCACCCGCCTTCTGACCCCGGACCGGGCTGTGGCCGAGGGGGCGCTGGCACTCTTTGGCGAGAAGTACGGCGACGAGGTACGGGTCGTCGCCATGGGCGGAGCGAGCGGTGACGACAAGCCCTTCTCGGTCGAGTTCTGCGGCGGCACGCATGTCCGCCGCACCGGCGATATCGGGTTGTTCAAGATCGTCGGAGAAACGGCAATCGCCTCTGGGGTGCGCCGGATCGAAGCGCTGACCGGCGCCGCGGCCGAAGCCTTTGTCGCCGAGGAGGAAGGATTCCTGCATGAAGCGGCGGCGGTCTTGCGGACCAGCCCCGCCGAGTTGCCGACTCGCCTCGCCAACATCGTCGAGGAGCGTCGGCGCCTCGAGCGCGAACTCGCCGACGCACGCCGGGCGCTGGCCAATGCTGGCCCCCGCCGCCAATCGGCTGATAAGCGGGTTGGCGATATTGCCTTTGATGCGCGTATCGTCGACGGCGTCCCAGGCCGCGAGCTCAAATCGCTGGCCGACGATCTGAAGCGTCAGATCGGCTCGGGCGTGGTGGCGATCGTTTCGCGCGCCGATGGCAAGGCGGCCATCGTCGTCGGTGTTACGCCGGACCTGACGGGCAGCTTTGACGCGGTCGAGCTCGTCCGTCGCGGCGCCGAAGCGCTGGGCGGCAAGGGCGGCGGTGGCCGCGCCGACATGGCTCAAGCCGGCGGTCCGGAGCCCGCCCGTGCCGAGGAGGCGCTGGCGGCTGTCGAGCGCGCCTTGACCGCCAAAGTAGAGGCTGCCGCATAAAACGGTGCGGCCGAGCTTGCGATTCGCCCGACAATCGGCGTCGCCCAGCCGGTGCGACATACCTCAAACATTTGGTTAATAGAGACTTTTCCGAAATCCTGGGCGGGGTCTTCATGCGCCACCGATAATGCGGCGAGGAGGATCACTTGCACAGACGACATCATCATGGGCCGGCTCGCGGCTCGAAGTGGCGCACAAAGAGTCTCCTTTCTGCGCCCGCACTTATACTGGCGGCATCAGCTGCCCTGACCCTGATGGGCTGCTGGGCCTCGCCACAGCATCTCGACGTTCTGAGTGTCGACGGGCGGGATGGCGGTGGCGTCGTCCCGAGCTACGAAGTGCTGATGCGGATCGGAGCGGCAGCGCGCAACGGCGGCGATCTCGTCAACGCCCTTGGCGTCTACCGGCGCGCTTCGGACGTCGATCTGCTCAATCCGGCTCCCCTCGTCGCCGCTGGCGATGTGTTGCTCGAGATGGGATCCGTCAATGAAGCGATCGTGTCCTATAACAACGCACTGCTTCGCGGCAGCGAAAATTTGCCGGCACTCCTCGGCCTGGCCAAGGCTTACTTGAAGACCGGCAAGCCCGCACTCGCGATGGAGCCCCTCTCCAGAGCCTACGCGCTAAGCCCCAACGACCCCAAGGTCTTGCTCCTCCTCGGTGTCACCAAAGATCTGTCGGGGGAGCACCTGGAAGCGCAGGCTTGGTATCGGCGCGGACTTGAGCTTGCTCCAGGCGATACGGCGCTGACCGTCGATCTCAGCCTGTCGCTAGCGATGAGCGGCGATTATCCAGGTGCAATCGACGTATTGCGACCGATCGCCATGGGTCCGCGCGGATCGGCGCAGGAGCGCCAGACGCTTGCGCTGGTCTTCGGTTTGCGCGGAAACGTTGCCGAGGCGGCACGGCTCAATCGCATGGATCTTGACGACGCCTCGGTCGAGCACAACCTCGCCTATTACGCTACCCTCCGCGCCCTTGCGCCCGAAGCACGCACGCGGGCGATATTGTCGTCTGGAGGTAACTCCTAAGAAAGCCCGCGTACGGGTCCCCGACCCTGAAACTAGCGCCCTGGGTTAGCGGTATGCGAAGGCATCGATAATGCCGAGCGCTACGATTTCAAGGGGAAAGGTCCATCCCATCATTCCGGGGTGCGGGCGCAGCCTGCGAGCCCGGAACCCATGCACACGGGCCTATGAATGGTTGTGGATGGGCCGGTGTTCATAGGTTCCGGGCCTGGCCCGCTGGGCCATCCCGGAATGACTTTCATAGAAGACATTCATGATTGTGGGAGGGGATCGTCCTCTAACCGGAAGTTCTTCACACGCTCAATAAGCGGCGACGACCCCATATCATCGTCGATAACCCGCTTGATCCGCTGGCCGAGGACAGCCGCGAATGACGACAGAGACACAGCCGGTCCAGGAGCGATCGCGACCGCGCATCGTCGAGACCGAGGAGACCGGCCGGCTCGATCTGCGCTTGCCGGCCGTCCCCGACGAGAGCCTTGCGCCGGCGCCGCCTCGCCGCGTTCCGTCGCCCTTTGCCCTCGCAATGACTGGTCTGGGCATTCTCGTTGTCGGCGTTGCCGGGATCGATCTGGCGCAGTTCGTCGACGATGCCTTCGCCCATGGTACGGGTGTGGGCGTGCTGGCTGCGGTGGCCGTAGCGGCGGGCGCCGGCGGTGCGGGCTACTGGCTGATCGCGGAGCTGCGCGGCCTGCTGCGCCTGCGCTCGGCCGAACGCCTCAGGCGCCTGATCCCGTCGGCGCTGGCGAGCGAGCTGAAGCAGGAGATCGACGCGGCGGCGTCGATTGTCGGCCGCGATCCGCTGCTGAGCGAAGCGGTCGCGAGCTATCGCGCCGTCCTCGAACCGCATCACACCGGATCTGACGCGCTCGATCTGTTCTCGCGCTTTGTGCTCGCCCCGGCCGACCGTCTGGCCCAGGCCGCGATCCGCCGTGCCGCAGCCCCGGCCTTCGTGATCAATGCCGTCAGCCCGACGGTGCTGCTGGATACGCTCCTCTTTGCCGCGCGGGCCACACGCCTCATTCGCGAGATCGCCGAGATCTACGGCCAGCGTCCTGGGCTCGTCGGCACCGTCCATCTCTTCCGACGGCTCGCCAGCGGTGCGGGGCTCGTCGGTGCGGTCGATGTCGTCGGCGGGGTGGTCGTGCAGCAATTGGGCGGTGCCGTGCTCGAACGCCTGAGCGCCAGCGCCGCCGAGAGCGCCTATGCCGGTCAAAAAATGGCGCGGCTCGGCCTCGTTGCGATGGCGATGTGCCGGCCGATCGAATTTCGCCCCGGCGAGGTGCCCTCGCTCACCCGGCTCGTCTCGGGTTTGCTGAAGCCCCGAGCCAACGGTTGATCCTTAAAGCAATGCTGTTACTGATTACCTGTCCCGACATGCGGCCCTGTCGCGCCGGGCCATAACAAAGCTCGGTAGGGAGCACCCCTTGCCCCTTTCGGACGCCGTGCATCTTTCGGATTGGTGGCAGCGCCTGAGCGATCTCGCGGTCTCTTGGGAAGTCCTCGAAGCGCTGATCTTCCAGCTCTCGGTCATTATTGCGGCGTTCCTGCTGGCCTGGGGTTTCCGAGCGGCGACCAGGTCGTGGAGCGATCGGCTGGTGCAGCGCATCACCGCGCAGTTTCACTGGCTCCGCATCCCCGCGGAACTGCGCGGGCTGGTGCTGTTTTGTTATGTCTGGCTGGTGCTGGCCATCGCCGGGCGCGGAATTGCGCAGCTCGGTGCAGAGCACCGGTTGATCGGCATTGCCGCGAGCCTGACGGGGCTGTGGATCGTGCTCAGGGCATCGGCGCTGCTGCTGCGCGACGTCTTGCTCGCGCGAGCGGTTGCGACCATCGCCTGGGTGGTCTTCGCGCTGGACATCCTGGGCCTGCTTGCGCCGACGCAGGCGGCACTGGACAACCTGGCGATCACGATCGGCACATTGCGGCTCTCCGTGCTTCTGGTGCTGAAGGCGGTATTCATTGTCGCAATCCTGCTGTGGATCGCACATGGCCTCGCGCGGATCATCGACACCCGGCTGCGGCGCGTTGCCGCGCTGAGCCCCTCGGTGCAGGTGCTGACCGCCAACCTCATCAGGATCGCACTGATCTCGGTGGCGCTGCTGATCGGCCTGAACGCGGTCGGCATCGACCTCACCGCATTCGCCGTCTTTAGCGGGGCCGTCGGTGTCGGCGTCGGTTTTGGCCTGCAAAAAATCGTATCGAACTTTGTCAGCGGCATCATCTTGTTGCTCGAACGCTCGATAAAGCCGGGGGACGTGATCGAAGTCGGCAGCACCTTTGGCACCGTCACCTATCTCGGCGCCCGCTACGCCTCGGTGCGTGGTCGAGACGGCAAGGAATACCTGATCCCGAACGAAAACCTGATCGCCAATCAGGTGGTCAACTGGTCCTACTCGAGCCCCCTGGTTCGGCTCGATGCGCCGTTCGGCGTGGCCTACGGCAGCGATTTGCACGCGGTGCGCGCTATTGCCGTTGAGGTTGCAGTACGGACCAATCGTGTGCTCGCCTCGCCGAGGCCGGTCTGTCATGTGACGGGATTTGGCGACAGCGCCATCAATATGCTTTTGCGTTTCTGGATCGAGGACCCGATCGACGGGGTGACCAACATCAAGGGGGAGGTACTTCTCGGCTTGTGGGATGCGTTCAACGAGAAGCAGATCGAAATCCCGTTCCCACAGCGCGAGGTGCGTATCCGGGACTTGTCGTTCTCAGCAATATCCCGGGCAAGGGAAGCCGAGCGAGCCCACGACTAGTCCGCGGGGGAAGCGGGCGGGGGTGTCACGGTACCCGCCGCAGCCCGAGTTGGCCGGAGCCCGCGCTTAGGTTACAAGCTCGGCGATGCTGACCGCTCTCTACCGCGCCGCCTACGCGCTGAGCCTGCCGCCGATGCGGCGGGTCGTGGCGCTGAGCCTCGGGCTTGCGGTGCTGACATTTGCGGCACTGTGGGTAGCCGTCGCCGGGTTGTTCTACAACGCGGCTTTCTTCGAATGGCGGGTCCTCAATTGGCTCGTCGACCTGACGGGCGGGCTCGCGGTGCTGGTGTTGAGCTGGCTGCTTTTCCCGGCTGTCGTGACGGCGATTATGAGCTTTTTCCTCGAACGGATTGCCGCCGCGGTCGAGGCCCTCGACTACCCTGGGCGCGGCCCGCCGCGCCGTCAGCGAATCGGCGAGACCATCGCCGCGACATTGCGTCTGACGGGGCTGACGCTTCTTCTCAATTTATTGGCGCTTCCCGTATACCTGCTGGTCCCCGGGATAAATCTAGTTCTCTTCCTTACCCTTAACGGATATCTTCTGGGGCGGGAGTATTTCGAGGTGGTCGCGCTCAGACGGCTCGATGCCGCGGCGGCCAGAGCGGCGCGCAGTCGTTTTGGTCTCCGCGTATTCCTCGGGGGGGTCATGATCGCAGCACTCTTCAGCGTGCCGCTTGTCAATCTCGTCGCGCCGGTGATAGCGACCGCCTTCATGGTGCATGTCTTCGAAGCGTTGCCGCGCATCGAGTCGCATCCCCCTGGGCCGCATCCCCTGACCCGGTCTGCGGTGTAAATCTCCCTGTAGCAATATCGATCGGGTGTTCCATCCATGTTTAGCCGGAAGAGAACCGAGGCAGAGGACCGCAAGATGGCTGATCCGTCTGACGATTTGGGCATTCCAATGAAACCGGCCCGGCCGGCCGCGCCGGGGGTGGGCGCTCCCGTCAAGCCGCCGGCGATGCCGCCGCGCGCCCCGGATTTGGCCCGTGCTGCCGACGCGATTCGCGCTCCGGAGCCGCTGCGCCGACCGGGCGACCCGGTCATTCCGACGAGACGTAACGAGGACGAGGTCCGCAAGCTGACCGTCGGCCGTGAGATCACCCTCTCGGGCGAGATCACCTCCTGCGACAAGCTGATCATCGAGGGCAGCGTCGAGGCCAATCTGACGAATTGCCGCGATGTCGAAATCGCCGAGAGCGGCCTGTTCAAAGGCTCTGCCGCGATTGAGGATGCCGAGATTCGCGGTCGCTTCGAAGGCAATCTCGTCGTGCGCAAGCGGCTCCTGATCAAAGCCAGCGGGCGCGTCTCCGGGACGATTCGCTACGGCCAGATCGAGATCGAATGCGGCGGCCAGATTTCGGGCGACATCCAGGCCCAGCCGGCTGCCGAACCCGGCGAGGCCGTGACCGACGTGGTGGCGGCCGCCCGCATGGCGAGCTGACCGCCGGCTGAGGCGCAAGCGGCGGGCGCTCCACGAGACGAATTGCGCCAGCCTCGGCACAACCTCACCCGGCTCCCGCAGAATGAAGCCGGGTGAGGCGGCGTGCAGGCCTCAGCTAACTGGAACCGACTGCCAGCCAGCACTGCACTGCGTCACGTAGGGGTAATAGCCAGCCGGATCGGAGCAGTACCAGGACTGCGAGGCGTACGGTTGGTTATAGTAAGTCCATGCCAGCCCGGGTCCCCACAACCACCAGCCGTAGCGTCCGTTGTGCCAGCCGTGGTACCAGTGGCCGCCGTGCCCATCGCCGAAACCGTGCACGCCGGCGACGCGACCCTGCAATCCATGGTGAAATCCGCCGCCGTGAAACGCGCCGCCGTGGAATCCACCGGCGTGAAACCCGCCACCACCGTGGAAGCCTCCGCCGTGAAACCCGCCACCATGGAACCCGCCCCCGCCGTGGAAGCCTCCACCACCGTGGCCTCCACCTCCGCCATGCGCAGCGTAGGCGAGGTTTGGCGCGCTGAGCGCCGCAATGCACAGCACAGCAGCTGCGGTGCTTCTCAGGGCCCTTGCGATCCTGGTCCGGGCGCTGTTTTTGGGTAATTGTTGCATCGACGACTCCTTTTGCACGAGCCGCGCATCGGGGTCTGTGGCAGACGGGCGCGGAACACCTTCAATGCCCCGATAGGTGTTATTGGGCGCCAGTCGCGCCAAATCATTCTCGGTCAATTCTGGTAAATCCGAGGGGGGCGAACCCGCTCGGTGCAACACTTCACATTATCGATTTTTTACCAGGTTTGACTGGGCCTGGACGACCACGCGACCCAAATGCTGCAGCGGGGAGCGCCCGGTCATCGTCAGGGGTATCGGTTGGGAATCGTTCGCTTTGCGCTGAAATTTCCACACACCTTTTATGTGGTGGCGGCGCTGATTTTGTTTCTCGGGGTGACCGCAGCGGTCGAGATGCCGACGGACATCTTCCCCGAGATCAACATCCCGGTGGTCTCGGTGATCTGGCAGTACACCGGCCTCGACACCACCGAGATGGAGCAGCGGGTCACCACCTACAGCCAGTACTCGATCAGCTCGAACGTCAACGGCATCAAGGACATCGAAGCCGAGACCGTCAACGGCATCTCGGTGCAGAAGCTCTATTTCCAGCCCGATGTGAACCTCGACCTGGCGATCTCCCAGATCGTCGCCGCCACCAACTCGATCCGCGCATTGATGCCGATAGGGATCCAGCCGCCGGTCGTGGTGCAGTACAGCGCGTCCGCTGTGCCCGTCCTGCAGATCAGCCTCAGCTCCGACACGCTCAACGAGTCGCAACTCTACGATTACGGTATCTACAAGCTGCGCCAGATGATCGCGCCGATCCACGGTGTCACCCTGCCGACGCCGGCCGGCGGAAAATACCGCCAGATCATGGTCGATATCGATCAGACCAAGCTTCTGGCCAAGGGGCTGACCCCGCTGCAAGTGGTGAATGCGGTCAACGCCCAAAACCTGACCCTGTCCGGCGGCACCGCGAAGATCGGCAAGACCCAGTACACGGTCCGGACCAATGCGATGCCGCCGACGATCGAGGCGCTCAACGACATCCCGGTTAGTTTCTCGAACGGCGCCACCGTCTTCCTCAGAGACATTGGTCATGTCCGGGACGGCAATCTGGTGCAGCAGAACATCGTCCGGGCGGATGGCAAGCGCTCGGTCCTGCTCAGCATTATCAAAAACGGCAATGCCTCGACACTGACGGTCGTCAAAGCAGTCAAGCATGTGCTCGACGTTGCCCGGGCCTCTGCACCGTCCGGCATGGTCATCAAGCCGCTGTTTGACCAGTCGGCATTTGTCGTCTCGTCGGTGGTCAGCGTGCTGCGCGAAGGGGCGATTGCGGCGGGGCTCACGGCGCTGATGATTCTGTTATTCCTCGGCTCGTGGCGGCCGACGATCGTCGTCATGATCTCGATCCCGCTGGCGATGCTGACCTCGCTCGTTGTGCTCTATTTCCTCGGCGAGACCATCAATACGATGACATTGGGTGGCCTCGCCCTTGCGGTCGGCATTCTCGTCGACGATTCGACGGTGACGATCGAAAACACCTACCGGCTGCTCGACGAGGAGAAGATGCCGCTGCCTGAGGCGACACTTCATGGCGCTGCCGGCATCGCCGTGCCGACACTGGTCTCGACCCTCGCCATCAGCTGCGTCTTCACGTCGGTGATCTTTCTCGAGGGGCCCGCGAAATACCTGTTCACACCGCTCGGTCTCGCCGTCGTGTTCGCCATGCTGGCTTCCT
>Ga0210402_10000365_pt1 | contig 50725 bp, 38 predicted proteins | sample IncBWC7MmetaG_FD_161055 | JGI IMG/M metagenome (GOLD analysis project Ga0210402, IMG submission 161055) | Forest soil microbial communities from Barre Woods Harvard Forest LTER site, Petersham, Massachusetts, United States - Inc-BW-C-7-M | ecosystem: Environmental > Terrestrial > Soil >... | reverse complement strand
GAAGAACTGCCAGATCTCTGGCATGGTCTCCAGAGCGCGACTTCCGAGCGAGTTCGTGTTGGTGGGCACCCGGCGCCAGCCGAGAATGCGCAGGCGCTCGATGCCGGCGGCAGCTTCCACGGCGGCTTGAGCGTCTGCCGCTGAGCTGGCTGGAAAGAACGCGAAACCTAAGCCAAATATTTCAGGAAGATCGATTCCCTGCTCTTGCGCGCGGGCTCGGAAGAAAGATTCAGGAAGAGCCGTCAGCAAACCTGCGCCGTCGCCACTAGCGCCGTCGGCGTCTACACCGCCGCGATGCGTAAGTCGTTCGAGTGCCGTCAGCGCTATTTGGACAATCTCATAACTGGCGGGGCCGGCGAGGCGCGCCACGAAACCAGTGCCACAGGCATCGTGATCGGGATGGCCCCAGTTTGGGTGCCGTTCGAACTGGGATGGGACGCACCGTCGGAACATACTTATTTATCGAGCCGAGGGCCTCTCGATGTACAACGCAGAATTTGCATTTATCAAATCGATTTTGTGGGGCAGGAGATTCTAAGCCGTGGATTATTAAAACTTTGTAACTTCCGAAAAGTGAAATTCACGGACCTTCATGGCGGGGACTACCATTTCGAATGCTTCTTCGCCAGTGGCACGGACTGCAGGGCCGAGCAGTTCGACGTTACGGAGCATCTCGAGGATGGACTGATTGAAACGGAAATTGCGGACTGCGGTGGTGACTTTGCCGTTTTCAACGAGGAAGAGGCCGTCACGAGTCATGCCGGTCATGACCTTTTCGTAGGGATCGACTTCGCGGATATACCAGAGGCGGGTGACGAGCAGGCCGCGGCCGGTGGAAGCGAGCATTTTTTCGAGCGAGGAATCGCCGCCCGCGAAGACGAGATTCATCGGAGCTTCGCCGTATTCGTTGGGTAGCGCAAAACCGTGGCCCGTGGATTTTTTGCCGGCGGCTTTGGCGCTGCTGCGCGAGTAGACGAGATTTTTCGGCACGCCACGATCGACGAGCAGAATTTGCTGGCGCGGCATGCCTTCGCCATCGAACGGCGCACCGAGTTGCAGCGGATGGTAAGCGTCATCGCGGATGGTGATGTTTTTGCCGAAGAGCTGTTTGCCCATGCGCTTGTTGAGGCAGGAACGCTTGTCTTGGAGCGCGGTGGCGGCAAAGTCGTAAAAGAGAAAGCCAACAAGATCGAGCACGGCAGCGGGTTCAAGAATGACGGTGTAGCGGCCGGGCGCGAGTTCGCGCGCGTCAACCGCCATGTGTGCTTTTTGGCTAGCACGCAGGGCGAGCTTTTGTGGATCAAAATCGCGGACGCTTGCGGCGTTTGCCTTGGCCCAGCTTGCGGCGGGAGTTTCCTGCATGGTGATGGAGAATTCGGCGTGCGCTTCGTTGTAGGCAGCAAAAAGTCCGCGGGAATTGCCCATCGCGGATTGCTGCAGGCCGCTGGCGAAAATTCCGGCAGCCACCTGGCCGTTCTGGATGGCCAGATCGCAAGCGCGGCGGACGGCGCGGGCACGGTCTTCTGGCGTGAGCGCGGCGGTGTCCTTCATGAGGCGATTCACTCTGCGATAACGCTGCTTGGCTGGCATGGGGAGCAGATGTGAATCTTTGGGTTGGCTGTGCGCGAGGGAAAGAGACGCATCAATTGCGGCGCGAAGGGAGTCTTCGTCGACGCGATTCGTAGTGGCGCGCGCGGTGCGGCTATCGACTACTGTACGGATCGAAACATTCAGGCCACGCTCGGCGACGTTTTGGTGGATGGCGTTGTTGGCGAAGCGCGTGAGAGAGTCGGCGGTCTCGTCGACGTGAACTTCGGTTTCGTCAGCGCCGGTGGTTTTGGCAAAGCGCAGGACCGTATCGATGATCCGGCGCAGATTCTGTTCAGGAAGCAATTGCGCAGAAGATGCAACGTTCTTCCGCGCTGATGACTTTCCAGATTTGCGACCGACGCTCATTGGTTCGAAAACGCCGAACCGATTTTGACGTTGCGGAAACGCGCAGGCGCAGCGCCGTGTCCGGTGCCCATGGTTTGCATTGGCTGGCCCTTACCGCAATTTGGTGTGCCCCAAAGCGTCCAATGATTGCGCGAACAAATTGCATCGCAGGAGTTCCAAAACTCGGTTGTAATTCCGCTGTAGCTGGGATTCTTCAGCATGCGCGCCTTCTTGCCGCCCTTGATTTCCCAGCCGAGTTCAGTCGAAAACTGAAATTGATAACGGCGGTCGTCGATGGACCACGAGCGATTGGTTTCCATGAGGATTCCGTCGTCTGTGTCGGAGATTAAGTTGTCGAAGTCCCAGGTGCCAGGGTTGAGGCTGATGTTCGTCATGCGAATGATCGGAAGACGATTCCAGCTTTCCGTACGCATAGTGCCGGAGGAACGGTTCAAGCCGATGAGATGAGCCGTTTCGCGATTCGAGAGATAGCCGCGGAACTGGCCGTCCTTGATAATATCCGTGCACTGGGCGGGCACGCCCTCATCGTCATAGGCAAACGTTCCGAGGCCGGGCCCGTGATCGAGACGCGCGTCGGCGACGACGTTTACAATCTCCGAGCCGTAGCGCAACTTATTCAATTGGTCGAGCGTCAAAAAACTAGTTCCTGCAAAGTTCGCTTCCTGGCCCAGCACGCGGTCCAGTTCGATTGGGTGGCCGACGGATTCGTGAATCTGCAAGCCAAGCTGGCTTCCGCCAAGAATCAACGTCCCGGTTTTCTCGGGACACTGGGCCGCGGAATGAAGCGCTGCGGCGTCTTCGCCCACGCGCGCGGCGTGCTTCAGCAGCTGGAGGGATTCGACGAGCTCGTAACCCTCGAGAGCATGCTGGCCGCCAAAACTATTCGGATAGGAGCGCTTCTGAATCTCATCACCCTGAAAGGAAGTGGCGGCAATACCGCAGCCAGTAATCATTTTTCGCTGATGAATGCGCGAGCCGATGCTGGAAGAAAACCAGGAATCAATTTTGCGAAATTGCATTCCGGTTTCCGTGAGAGTGACGCCCTTGACGCGGCGCATCTCGGCATCCGCTGCGAGCAGCAACGCGAGCTGATTTTCCAGCGGGAGTTCGAAGGGATCCTTGCGAAAGGGACTTTGCCAACTGTCGACGTAGGCGTCTTCCGCCGCCATCACGACGTCTCCACGTTTGGCGAGCGCGGAGGCTTTGGCGATGGAGACAGCCTGCGCGGCGCATGCGGAAACGCCCTCGCGGGTGAGCCGGTCGGTGGACGCGAAGCCCCACGCGCCATTTGCCAAAGCGCGAACCCCCATGCCAATCGATTCGGATTGGGCGAGTGTTCCGACCTGGCCGTTTTTCGTGGTCAGATCGCGTTGCCGCAAATGCATCACGCGGACATCCGCGTAAGTGGCGCCGCGAAGACGGGCCGTGTCGAGGGCGTCGATGGAGAGATCCCACATGAAATCAATCTGAAGGAAACCAAACTAAGTTTACAAGAAAATGGGGCGCAGTCTATTGCGCCCCGCTGTGTAAGAGTAAGGAGACAGACTAAGAGTCTGTACCAGCTATGTGCCTTCTTGCCAGGAAGCAAGATAGTGCTCCTGCTCGGCGGTCAGCTTGTCCAGTTTGTGGCCCATGCTGTCGAGCTTGAGCCGCGCGATCTCCTTGTCGAGATTTTCGGGCACGACGTACACCTGCGGCTTCAAGTCTTTGTAATGCTGCTTCAAGTATTCGGCTGAAAGCGCCTGATTAGCAAAGCTCATGTCCATGACGGCAGCTGGATGTCCTTCCGCAGTTGCGAGATTGACCAAGCGGCCTTCGCCGAGGAGATAAACTCTGCGGCCGTCTTTCAGAAGATATTCATCCACGAGGGGGCGGACTTCACGCTTGCTGGAAGACAAGCGTTCGAGCGAAGGAATATCGATTTCGACGTTGAAGTGGCCGGAGTTGCAAACCACTGCGCCGCTCTTCATGGCCTCAAAATGCTCGGCGCGAATGACGTTTTTGTTGCCCGTAACGGTAATAAAAACGTCGCCCTGCTTGGCAGCTTCCGCCATAGGCATAACGCGGAAGCCGTCCATTACGGCTTCAATGCCCTTGGTCGGGTCGATTTCCGTGATGATCACGTCGGCGCCGTGGCCTTTGGCGCGCATGGCGATGCCGCGTCCGCACCAGCCGTAGCCAGCGACGACGACTTTGAGCCCAGCGATAAGCAGATTGGTGGCGCGAATCACACCATCCAGAGTGGACTGTCCGGTGCCGTAGCGATTGTCAAAGAAATGCTTGGTCTGGGCATCATTCACCGCGATGATCGGATACTTCAGCGTGCCGTCTTTCGCCATGGCGCGCAGGCGAATGACGCCGGTGGTGGTCTCTTCCGTGCCGGCAATCACGTTAGACACTAAGTCGGTCCGTTTCGAGAGCAGCATCGTGACTAGGTCGGCACCGTCGTCCATCGTGAATTGCGGTTTGTGTTCGAGGGCCGCCCGCAAGTGCGAGTAATACGTCTCGTTGTCCTCGCCCTTGATCGCGTACGTGGGAATGTTGTAGTCGCGGTTCAAGGAAGCGGCGACTTCGTCCTGAGTTGAAAGCGGATTCGAAGCGCAAAGAACCGCATCGGCGCCACCATCGCGCAAGGCAATCATCAGGTTTGCCGTTTCACTCGTCACGTGCAGACAAGCGGAGACGCGCAATCCCGCAAGCGGCTTCTCCTTCACGAAGCGCTTGCGAATCGATTCGAGCACGGGCATCTGCTGATGGGCCCACTCGATCTTGCGCTTGCCGGCGTCGGCCAGCCCGATATCCTTGACATCACCCTTTTTCAGTTCTGCTGTAGCCACACTCATTCTCCTTGATCCGAATTTTGTGCCGCGAAGGGACTACGCGCGGGAAATGACAAGAAACCGGCCTTTCTGACAGCAAAGCCTATCGGTGTGCCGCAGCTTCCACGGGGGCAGCTCCGAGGCCGGCTGCTTTGCGCAACGCATCCGCCCGATCAGTGCGTTCCCAAGTGAAGCCCGGGCCGCTGCGTCCGAAATGCCCGTAAGCGGCGGTGTCCTTGTAGATGGGACGGCGAAGATCGAGTGTTTCGATGATGGCTTTGGGCGTCAGCGAAAAGTATTCGCGAATGAGGGCGGTGATTTTCTCGTCGGAAACAGTCGCTGTGCCAAAGGTATCGGCCATCACGGAGACGGGCTCGGCCACTCCGATGGCGTAAGCTAACTGAACTTCAGTCTTGCGCGCCAGTCCCGCCGCAACGATGTTTTTGGCGATGTAGCGCGCCATGTAGCAAGCGGAACGATCCACCTTCGAAGGATCCTTGCCGGAGAAAGCGCCGCCGCCGTGTCGGCTGTAGCCGCCATAGGTGTCCACGATAATTTTTCGGCCGGTTAAGCCGGCATCGCCCATCGGCCCGCCGATGACAAAGCGTCCCGTCGGATTAATGTGATACTTAGTTTTGCTATCCAGCATCGCGGCAGGAATGATCGGACGGATCACATGCTCGGTGATGGCATCCCGGAGGTCGGCATTGGAAACTTTTTCGCTATGCTGCGTGGAAACTACTACACAATCGACTCGAACGGGGCGGCTATCGCGATACTCGATGGTGACTTGGGACTTGCCGTCGGGGCGAAGGAAATCAACTTTACTTGATTTGCGAACATCGGTGAGGCGTTGCGTGAGGCGGTGGGCGAGCTGAATGGGCATGGGCATCAACTCTTCGGTCTCATCGCAGGCGAATCCAAACATGAGGCCCTGGTCCCCAGCGCCGCCGGTATCAACGCCCATGGCGATATCCGGCGATTGGCGCTTAACGGTGCACATGACGGCGCAAGTCTCGGCGTCGTACCCGTATTTTGCGCGGTCGTAGCCGACGCCCCGAATCGTGTCGCGGACCAGCTTGTCGTATTCGAGATGCGCGGTGGTGGTGATTTCGCCGGCGACAATGGCAAGGCCGGTGGTGACAAGGGTTTCGCAGGCAACGCGCCCCCTGGAGTCTTGCTTGATTACTTCATCGAGAACAGCATCGGAAATCTGGTCGGCAATCTTGTCCGGGTGTCCTTCGGTGACAGACTCCGAGGTAAACAGAAAGTTGCGCAAGGCTTCGCTCAAAAGACGTTCTCCTTCGTGAACCGCGGCGGCCTACCCGCCCGGATGTGCTATTCACCTACGTTAGATTAACCCTACAAAACTATCATCGCAGGGGCGAAGAAGCAACGCATTGAGCCTGAATGGGATTTAGGTGCAGCGAACGGTCGAAATTGAGGGGTGAACGGCATCTGGGTGCAGCGAACGGAAGGTAGACTAGGCAGCTTCGTCGTCGTCATCCAGTTGAATATCGAGCTTGCCTTTGGTCTTCTTGACCATCAAGTAGGAGCGGATGAAGGGGTCAATGTCGCCATCGAGGACGCGGTCCACATCTCCAGCGCTAAACTTGGTGCGGTGGTCTTTGATCATGCGGTAGGGCTGCATGACATAGGAGCGAATCTGACTGCCGAAAGAAATATCCAGCTTGCTCTCGTCAAGCTTGTCGGTATGCGCCTGGCGCTTTTGAATCTCGAGGTCGTAGAGGCGCGAGCGGAGCATCTTCATGGCGATCTCGCGGTTTTTATGCTGGCTGCGTTCCGCCTGGCATCCCACCACAATGTTAGTCGGGAGATGCGTGATGCGAACCGCAGTTTCGACCTTGTTTACGTTCTGGCCGCCCTTGCCGCCGGATCGGAAGGTATCCACGCGCAGGTCTTCGGGACGAATGTTGATCTCGATGCGGTCGTCAATTTCCGGAATCACAAACACAGAGGCGAACGACGTGTGGCGACGAGCAGCCTGATCGAAGGGGGAGATTCGCACAAGCCGGTGAACGCCAGTCTCCCCCGCGAGCAAACCGTACGCATTTTCTCCAGCAAATTGGACAGTGGCAGACTTGATGCCCGCTTCTTCGCCGGGTGTCTCATCCAGGACGGTGGCGTTCATGCCTTTGCGTTCCGCCCAGCGAAGATACATGCGCAACAGCATGGAAGCCCAATCCTGCGACTCGGTGCCGCCGGCTCCGGGCTTGATCGTCATGATCGCGTTTAGGTGATCGGTTTCGCCGGAGAGAAGCGTCTTGGTTTCGAGCTCACCAACATAGCTCTCGGCGGCCGTCAGCTCGCGGTCGAGGTCTTTCAGCAGATCGTTACGCTGCCCGGCGTTGGTTTCTTCCCCAGCGAGGGTGATGTATGTCTCGATGTCGCCGGAGATGGAAGTGAGCTTATCGTCCGCGGCAATTTGTTCTTCAGCACGCTTGCGGTCGCGAAGAACAGCTTGCGCTTCTTCCTGGTTGTTCCAGAAATCGGGTTGAGCAACGCGGGCTTCGAGAGATTTCAGACGGTCGCGATATTGCGGCGCGTCAAAGAAAGCTCCGGACGAGCGAAATGCGAGGCTTGAGTCCTTCGTAACGGTGTTGGAGGTCTTCGAGAATCATATTTAGTACGGCGAGATCCCGGAGGTTGGCCGGGAGGTTAAACGGCCTTTCTCAAAGTTAAGGCTAACAGAATAACCGAAACGATGACGCAGAGCCAGGCGAACCAATCGCCGAAGCGAGTGTAGATCGTTTTGTTAGTGCGAAAATCGTAAGGCAAATCGGCCGCGGCGCGCACGTCCCGGGGCAGCGGACGAACTATCCGGCCATAAGGATCTATGGAAGCGGTGATCCCGCTGTTTGTCGCGCGCACAATCCAGCGGCGGTTTTCGACGGCGCGAACACGCGCCATGCGCAGATGCTGCTCGGCGGCGGCGGAGTGCCCAAACCACCCGTCATTCGAAATGTTGACGAACAACTGCGCTCCGTTCCCAGCGAAACGGCGAATTTCGCCCGGGTAAATGGCTTCGTAGCAGATGAACACGCCAAACGAATAGCGGTTGAAAAACTGCCCGACGGAATATGCGGTTCCCTTGCGAAACCCGCCGACTTCGCTGGAAACATTGGCTACGACGCGATGAATCAGCGGAAAAGGCTCGTACTCCCCAAACGGAACAAGATGCACTTTGTCGTAGGAAAAAGCGCGGTGTCCGTGCTCGTCAAACATCAGCGCGCTGTTATAGGGCGCCATGATCGCGTGAGAAATTCCTCCAGTGGAAACGGTCTCGGGCTTCCACTCAACGACGCCAACGATGAAGGGATGCGCGAAGTGAATCGCCAAGTTCGAAGCTAAATGCTCAAATAAGACATCCTGATACGAAAAAGGCGCGGGAGCTTCCGGCCACACCAGCAGATCGGGACGTTGAGCGGAAGCAGCAAGGCTTAATCGTTGTATTTCGACCAACTCCGAAGCATGCAGTGTGAACCAATCGCTCGGGTATTGATCTGCCTCGGGAAAATTGAGCTGCACCACACGCGCCGTGTGGTTGGCCACAGCATCCGGCACCAACCGCGGCCCTGCGATCATAGCGACGAGCACTAGCCCGGCGGCGCTGACGAGAACCCCAAGCCTCCGTCTCGGCGTATGCCTGGATTCAACGCCGCTCCACGCAACGAGCGCATTGAAGGCCGCAACGAGGAACGACAAGCCATAAATCCCGGTAACCGTCGTGAGCTGCACCAACGCGGCATTTGCAGCAGCTGGATAGCCCAACAAATTCCACGGAAAGCTTATTTCCGGCAGCCGGTTGCGAAACAGTTCAAACGAAACCCATAGGAACGGAGTGCCAACGCAAGCGAGCGCGATACTCCTGCGGGAGAGCCGATGGATAGCCCAGGTGATCGCTCCCATCGCCGACCCCCAAACGGCCGCGATCAGGAGCAAAACTCCCCATCCACCCGGGCGAGAAAGCCCGCCATGTACGGCTAGCACTTCCGCGATCCACGGCACGGAAGTCAACACAAAGCACAAAGCATGCAGGAATCCGCAGCCGAAGGCCACCCAAGGCCGCGCCCCGAAAAGCGCGACCAACAAAAGTGCCACGCATACCCAGGAATAAATGCTGAGATAGAATCCAGTGTAGGAAAACGAGAGGGCCACGCCGGAAACGGCGCCGATAAAAAGCCTCATCCATGCTGGGGTTTGACTTCCGGGATGCGGACGAAAATAGCCGAGCCACGGCCACCCAGACATCAGTGCTTGACGATGGCCTTGAACCCGGCCATCTCGAGACCTTTCCTGGCGTTATCCACGGCTTTCTGGTCGACATAAGGCCCAACCAGGACGTGATAATACTTGTCTCCATGAGGTGACTGCACAACCGTCGGGAAATTCTTTTTCCGCAACGTATTTGCAAGCGCCATGGCATCCGCTTCCCTCGTGAGCGCGGCCACTTGCAAGTTTAGACCTCCGCCCGTGACCATAGGCGCTACAACAGTCGTTTTCGAGGCTGCATTGACTTGCTTCGAGGGGTTCCCACTCTTTCCCATTGCGGAGACTGCAGCCGGCTTCACAACCGGCCTTAGACGGTCGTCTGCCTTGTTCGAATCGCCTGCGTGATAAAACTCCCATTCGGAACTTGCCGGCGCGGCTGCGTCGGTTTGCGGCTCGGGAATAGACTTTTTGGTCGAAGGCTTCGGCACAACTTCGGTTTTGGGCTGAACATCGCGTTGCGGCAAGCCGCGCAAGTTCGTCGCAGCGCGCACTTGACCGTCATACTGATCACGTCCCATGACGTAACCCAGAGTAAAGAACAAGCCGGAAAACAGGAGCATGAGCATGAACAGACCGATAACATGCCGCCCTTCGAGCACGCGCTCTCCGCCGCCTCCTCGTTTTCCTGCAGAAGCCATTCTTACTTTTTCGATCCCCCTAACGCTTGCACCCAACTATTGATGATATCGATGGGCAGCGGGAAAACAATCGTTGTGTTCTTCTCGACACCTATCTCCGTCAACGTTTGGAGGTAGCGGAGCTGAATTGCCGAGGACTGCGTCTCCAAAACCTTAGCGGCATCGGCAAGTTTTTGCGATGCCTCGAATTCGCCCTCAGCGTGAATCACCTTGGCACGGCGCTCGCGTTCCGCTTCGGCTTGCTTCGCGATGGCGCGCTGCATCTGTTCCGGAATGTCGACCTGTTTGACTTCCACCTTGGACACCTTGATGCCCCACGGTTCGGTGTCCTGGTCGAGGATGACCTGCAGTTTGCCGTTCACCTTGTCGCGCTGCGAGAGAATTTCATCCAGCTCAAATTGGCCAACGATGCTGCGCAGGGTGGTCTGGGCCAGTTGCGACGTTGCGTATTGATAGTTCTGCACCTGAGACATCGCGAGATTGGCGTCCACAACGCGGAAGTAGCAAACAGCATTTACCTTCACGGAAACGTTATCGCGCGTGATGATGTCTTGCGGCGGAACGTCGAGAGTCTCCAGCCTCAGGTTGATGCGATACAAAGTCTCGATCGGCCAAAAAACAAGGTTTATCCCGGCGCCCTTGGCTTCTGGCAGCAATCGCCCGAGGCGGAGCACCACGCCGCGCTCCCATTCCTTGATGATGTACAGTGAATTCCAAAACCAAATCAGAAAGATGCCGGCGATCAACGCTAGCCCAAGAAGACTGATATCCATTTGTAGCCTCCCAAACGTGAACGCATTCTACTTGTTTTCCGTTACCGCCGCTTCCTCCGGCTCGACGTGCAGTTTCAAGCCCTCCACGCTGCGCACGCGCACGGGCTTTCCTTCCGAGACCGCTCGCGGAGAGACGGCTTGCCAAAGCTCGCCGTGAACGCGGATCATCCCTTCGGCCCCGGCGCCCAAACCGGAGATCGCAATTCCTTCCTCGCCAATCAACTCTTCCCTTCCCGTTGTCGATTTCCACGAGCGCGAACGCAGCACGAGCCGCATTAGAAATACTGTAATGAGTGCGAACGGCAGCGTTGCGGCGAGCGCCACTCCCAAGCTCACTCCCCCAGACGTTAGCGGCGAGCGAATCAAAAACATCGCGCCGAGCATCATGGACACAATGCCGCCCACGGCGAGAACTCCATGGCTTGTAAACTTCGCCTCCAAAATAAATAGCGCGAGAGCAAGCAGTATGAGCAGCACGCCGGCGAAATTCACAGGTAAAATATGCATGGCGTAAAGTGCGAGCACCGCGCAGATGCCTCCAATAACGCCGGGCGCGATCATTCCCGGATGCGTGAACTCGGTGTACAAGCCCAGCACGCCGACCATCAAAAGCACGAAGAAAACATCCGGTTCAACAATGCGCGCAAGAAATTTCTGCCGCCCGGAGAGTTCAAAAGGAGCGATGGTGGCATTCTTCAGGGCCAGGACCGTTTTCGTTCCGTCGAAGCGCGCGATGGTTCGACCGTCCAGCTGGCGCACAAGATCTTCGGGCGAAGCCGCGATCAAATCGATGAGCTTCCCGTCCAGAGCTTCCTTTTCCGTGAATGCTTTCGCGTCCGTCACCGCCGTTTCCGCAAGCGCGGGATTGCGGCCGCGCTTTTCCGTATAGCTGCGCAAGAAGGCCGTCGCATCATTCAAAATCTTCTTATGCATCGTCTCGTCAACCTGCAGTTGCCATCCGCCGATCATGATCACAGGAGATGCCGAGCCGGTGTGAGTTGCCGGAGCCATGGCGGCGACGTCCGCTGATAGAAGTATGAAAAAACCTGCAGACGCACCGCGCGCGCCCGTGGGGGATACATAGACCGCGACGGGTACAGGCGATACCAAAATGTGCTGGATGATGTCCTTCATCGACTCGCTCAAGCCGCCGGGCGTATCCATGGTGATCAGCACGAGCGCTGCGTGCCGGGAAGTGGCGTCGGCAATTCCCTCATCGATATAGGTGGCCAGGACGGGCCCCACCTCGCGGTCGAGAGCGAGCCGCAACACGAGTGGGTTGGCGAGTTGCTCATCGGCTGTAGCGGATGGAAGCAGGAGGACCGCCGTGACGGCACAGATGAGGCAAAGAAGTGCAAACGCCGAGGCGCTGCAAAGTCTTGAACTGCAAAATCGCTGAACCATACGATGAGCGCTCATTTCGCGCCTCCCGTGGGCTTCACCTTCTGTAGATTATCGAGCAGACCTTTTGCATCGGCATACTTGGGGGCGAGCTTCAGGGCGCGCTCGAGTTCGGTGCGCGCGAGATCCAGTTTCTTCTGCGCTAGATAGACGCGCGCGAGTGTAGTACGCACCACAGCGGAGTCCCGGATTTCCAGGGAAGCCTGCAACTCCTTTGCGGAGTCGTCCAGCTTGCCCCGGCGTCGCTGCACTTCAGCAAGCCCGTTATGCGCGGATGCGCTAGCGGCATCCGCCGTCAGCGCCGCGCGAAATTCGCCTTCAGCCGCATCCACGCGCCCCGCAGAGAGTTCCTGCCGGCCTCGCCGAATGTGCATCGCGGGAGTGTCCGCTGCTGCCGTTCCTGGCGGAGCATTTGCGGAATCCCCCGCGGACACAATTTCCAAGCGAAGCGCTGTCGTATCCAGTTCCGTCTGCACGCGCTCCAGTCGCCCAAGCGTGTCTTTTTTTGCGTCGAGGCGCACTACGGGAAGCGCATCGGGACCAAAGGTTTCTCCGGCGGTCTCTCGTTCCTCATCGGCTTCCGTTTTCTTGCCCGCCTTTTCGAGCGCCAGAATCGTCAGTGCCCGGTTTTCCGGGTTGTCAGGCTCGCGTCTGGAAGCATCGCGAAAATATTCCGCAGCCGCGGCGAAATCATTAGAGCCAAGCGCCAGCACTCCCAAGTTGAAAGGATAATCATCCTGGTCGGGATCAAGTTCCACTGCCCGGCGAAGGTCCGTCATCGCGACAGACGTCTTCCCCTGCCGCGCCCGGGCAAGGGCCAAATCATTCAGGATTTCCGGCAAGTCCGCGCCGGAAACCATGTTTTTCCGCAGTGCTTCCTGCAGGGACACGAACACTTCCTCGGCTCGGTCCGGCTGATTCAGCATCAAACGGCAAACGCCAGTGGCGAACACGGCTTCAACGTAACGGTCGTGTGCTTTCGGAACCTTGGCAAACCATTGCAGAGCCGGGTCACAATCGCGCCGAGCATAGTATGCGTCAGCAATCGCAAAATCCGGGTCGGGCCACTGCGGATCGAGACGCGCCGCTTCCCGGAGCTCGCGCAGCCGGGTGTCATCATCGCTCGCCAGCAAGCCGCGAACATAGTGTTCAAATGCATCAAGCCGCAGCGGCCGCTGCGCTTTCGAGAAATCTTCAAGACTTCGCGGGTAAGCGTGATCGTTGGCGGATAGCAATCGCCACAGCATCCGCAAATGCAACTCCATCAGCGAATCAAGAGTGCCCGTCTCCCGGATTGCCGGAAGCAGGCGTATTGGGCTGATCCGTAGAATTTGAGACTCGATCGTCAGTGTTTGTCCATCGGACAGATATCTGCCAAAGACGACAAAATCCGCATCCATGTTCTGCCCGATACGCAGCATCGAAGCCCGGCTCAATTTTGCCGCGGGCGGAAGCCCCGAGCGGTCAAGCTCGGCGGTGCGCCCGGCATGTGTGTAGACTTGCTGACCGGCCGCGGACAGCCGCTGAATCGTGAGTTCTTCAAGGCCTTCACCGAGCCAGTCCAGGCGTGAAGACGCGCCTGCATTTTCGAACGGAAAAACGAGATAAATCCCCTGTGGGGAAGGTACGGCGGCGGGTTCCGGAGTTCCCGAGGTGGTCATCAAGTCCGCAAAATGTCGCTGAGCGATAACGCTGGAAGGTACTGCAGCAGGCGTGACCAGTACAATCATGCAAAAAAAGATAAGCCAGAGCGAACTTAGGAAATGCAGTTTCATCCTCGCTGTATTGTACCAGAGGAAAACAGCAGCACTCGCTTAGATACACGCAGAGAGCGATGTTCTAGATACCGCTTGGGCTATCACTCCGCGCAGACTCAAGTTCCAGAGTCTGTTTGTTCCGTCCGAGCTACTTTTGTGGACTGACCCTCAATTCCATCAATTTCCGCGGAGGCTGTGAACCGATCGTCACCTCCGTGAGTTCCGTCCATTCCGCTCTATCGTTAATTCGTAAAATGGAGGTGGTTTTGATTTCTCCTAGTTCGAAACCCCACATGAACCCGTTGCCATCGGCGGCCAGCCTTAGTTTGGTCTCCAGGTAGCGTCCATCGTTGAACGCACGCATGAAATATGCTCCGTCCTGGTCGTCATAAGACACAAAACCCAATACTTGTAGCACGGCCTTTCCATCGAACTTATTGCGACCGATTCCCTCTATCATCAGAACAAGTCCATCCAGCTTGTACTCGGCTTCTTCCGTTTGAACAAGTTCCAGGAATTCGCCGGACCCACGCAATACGCGCGCCTCCCCGGCCCATCTTCCAACAAGGAAATTGAGCTTCTTCATTGCCGTGCGCTGCACTTCAATATTCGGGATTCTTGAAAGGTTAGTCATACATCTCGGGGCGAAATCAAAACTCCAGGAATGTTACAGCCTTAGAGCAACGCTGTGCCTGAACGCTACAACGTAGCGCGGAGTTCACAATCTTTAAGCGCACCTACAAGCTGAATCTGGACCGAGACATCCGGGTTCACAACGAAGGCCTTTTTGCGGGGCCGTTCTTTTTTTTACAGTTGCGCCGGCTCTGCCGGTTTCGGCACTAGCAGCTCTTGCACGGCGGGACTCTTTAGCGCTGCTGCAAATGCCGGATCTTTCTTTATATCCGCGAGGTCTTTGTATCCCTCATCCTTGGCCTTGCGAAGGTAATGGATGCAGCGGTCAAGATCGCCCGCCTGCGCAAAGGACTTCGCAAGCATGTAGTCAAATCTTCCGCGATCATCGACGGAACGGTCCTGGAGGATCGAACCGTTGCGTGACCCATTGTGCTCGAACAGCAGTGGATCAAGCGTCAACGCGCGCCGGAAAGCGGAAATCGCTTCCTCATATTTCCTTTCACCAAAATAAGCGTAACCCAGATTGCTGTATAGCACGGCCATGTCGTTCCGCATGCCGATCGCTTTTTCATAGGCTCTTATGGCCTTATGGTATTTCTTACGCTGGTACCAAATCGTGCCGACATTGTTTTCCGCGTCGGCATAGCGCGGATCGGCTTTGACGGCACGTTCATAATATTTCAGTGCCAGTCCCAACGCCGCCTGCTGATGCAGTGCAATACCCAACTTGTTCAAATAAACGGGATTTCGCGGGTTCTGATCCGCGAGCTTCTTGAACATTTCCGCGGCCTCACGATACTGTTTCCGTACCATATAGAGGTCGCCCATTTGCTCGTCACTGATTTCCGGGCGCACTACGATTACGGGATCCTGCGGCGATGGCACTTGCGCCACACCGGGCGCCATCACCATCGAGCGGGTTCCTTCGAGAGTTTGTCCTGTGGCGGGAATCGACAGACTTAGAAGGAGAATACTGGCTGGAACCGCCACTCGTACGTGAGTCATGGCGAGTCTCCCTTCTCCGGCTTAGGCTTAGCCTTGTCGGGGTCCTTCTTCTTGCCTCCAAAGATACCAAAAATCTTCTGCAAGGGGTTCTTTTTCTTTTCGCCGGACTGGGCGTCCGGATCAGGGGAAACAGGTGAACCCTGGCCTGTCGCGTCTGGCGGCCTGTTCGGGTCGTAAGCAGTTACGGGCTTTCCCTGCGCATCTGTTTGCGGCGGCTTGGGCTGGTCTCCGCCAAAAATGTGGGACAGCCAAGAACCCGCGGACGAAACGGCGTTGCTCCCACCGTGCAGCTCACAAAACTGCGTTGGGGCTGACCCGGCAACGTAGACCTCCTCCCGCGTCGTGGGGCAGTTCGGCGTGGCGAGTTCCAGTGAGTCGGGATCAATCAGGACAGACTGCACCCCCTCAGGCGCGGTGAAGTCTCTCACGTCTCGATAAGCGGGGAGCGCCGTGGCGCGAATCATGAAGTCCGCCCAAACCGGCGCGACCGTCGCACCACCCGTGAAACCGAGGTCCCGATTGTCGTCAAACCCGATCCAGATTACAGTCAGCAGGTTTGATGTGTATCCGGCGAACCATCCGTCTCGCGAAGTTCCCGTCTTCCCGGCCGCGGGGAGCGTAAAGCCGCGCGCGCGAACCCCTGCAGCGGTTCCCTTGTTCAAAACATCTTTGAGCAGGCTGGTCACCAGGAAAGCAACCCGCGGATCAAGCACCTGACGCGTCTGCGGCGTGAATTTCTCCAGCACGCTCCCATCGGCGCTCACTACGGAGTGAAGGAATTCGGGTTCTGCGCGTACTCCGCCGTTCGCAAACGCTGTATAGCCCCCGGCCACATCAATCGCCGTCATTTCATATGCTCCCAGGGCGACTGCCGGCGTCGGCTGGATGTTGTTGCCGAGCCCCATCTGGCGAGCGATTTGCACGACGCGCCCGTAACCGATCATCTCGGCCACCTTCACGGTGGCCACGTTTAGAGAATTCGTCAACGCGTCCCGCACCGTCACATGGCCCATGAACCTCTCGCCGTAATTGTTCGGTGTGTATTCTTTACCGTCGAATTCAAACGTCGTAGGCTCGTCATCAATCGTCGTCGCGGGCGTGATCACCGGCTGCACGTTATCCACGGCGTTGTCGAATGCAGCCGCGTACACAAACGGCTTGAAAACAGAACCAGGTTGCCGATGGGCCAGCGCGTGATTGAGCTGGCTTTGCCCGTAATCGCGTCCTCCGATGACGGCCTTGATCTCGCCAGTCCTCGGGTCGAGCGCTACCAGCGCGATTTGAACCTGCGGGATAGGATCGGTGCTTCCCTTCTTCGCAGCCTCTTTGCGCCATTTCTCATATTTTTTCGCGAGCAGCAAATCGACATTCTTCACACCGGCATCTACGGCCGCCACCGCGGCCCGCTGCAACGCTGGATCGAGCGTGGTGTACACCCTGAAGTTCTGGCTCAACAGTTCGCTTTCAGAGAACTTATCGAGGAGATGGTCCTTGACCATGTCCACAAAGTAAGGCGCTTCGCTCCCCGAGGCGGCCGTGTGGACGATCTTCAGGGGTGAGTGCTTCGCTGCCTCCAGTTCTTCCGCGGTGATGTATTTGTTTTCCAGCATCTGCGTCAGCACCCGGTCGCGAGCTTGTGGGCCACGCTCCGGATGGCGGTCGGCTGAAGAGTAGTAATTAGGTGCGCGAATGATTCCCGCAAGGTAGGCGCACTCGCCGAGCGAGAGCTGCCGCATGTCCTTCCCAAAATAGGCAACGCTCGCTTCGGAGAAGCCGCGAATCCCAAAGCTCCCGCGGTTTCCGAGATATACCTCATTGGCGTACAACTCGAAGATTTGCTGCTTGTTGAAGCGCTGCTCGAGCTCGGCCGAAACCATCGCCTCGGCCACTTTGCGGCGCCAGGTACGCTCGTTCGAAAAGAAGAACGTGCGCGCCACCTGCATGGTGATCGTGCTCGCTCCCTGATAGTGCGTCGAGCTATGGCGTAGATCAGCCCAGGCCGCGCCGACGATTCGAATGAAGTCGAAGCCCCCGTGGTCGAAAAAGCGCTTGTCCTCCGCAGAAAGAATTGCGTGCACCAGCTCTGGAGGCAAATCCTCGTACCTCACCGGCCGCCGCTTTTCCCTCGCGCTGTCAAAAAGATTCGTAATGAGTTCCGGCTCGATCTGCGCCGTGTCCAGATTTGCCCCGCCCGCGAGTGGCCGAATTGCGTGGATCGATTTCCCGCTGAATTGCACGGCCAGCGCGTTGGAGCCGCCAAAATACGAGAGTTTCGAAGGGCGGATGTCGACCGTATTCCGCTCGACCGTGAACTCTCCGAGTGAGTTCTCGTCCACTTCGGGACGGTATCCAATTCGCGTCAGATACGTCGTGAGATCTTCCGCGCTCCACGCCTGGCCGACGGAAATGTACTCCGGCGCAGAAAAAATCTGTGTGGTGTTTTGGAAGACTTTTCCGGAGAGCCGCGCATCGATCATGCGCGAATATCTGATGTAATAGAAAGCGAAAATTCCGCCGGCAATGAGGAACCCAGCGAAGACGATCCCCAGCATCGTCAAGCCTATTTTGGAGGTGAAAAATCCTTTTCGAATTCGAATGCGCAAACGATGACTCCTGGGGCTGATGCTCTATTGTCTCGCAACGCTCGCTACTAAGAAAGAAGGAGTTCGCAGGCCATAGGCTGCCTAGACACTTCCCGGAGCTGCCTTGGCTGACTGCCTGCATCCAGCCATTCGAAAACTAAACGCTAGACGATTAGAAAAGAGCTTTGTTTTCACTGGTAGGCGAAAAGTGGAGTTCGGTGCTATAGAGAAGCAGATTGACTGGAACGGTATAATCCAATGAAATTTTGACGACTTCCGGCGTGGCCGTGACCTTGATGTCTTCGCGCTTCGCAGGGATATCCAGGTCCTCAACGACCTTGAAAATATTATCTCGAATCTGTTCGGGCGTGTAGCGATTCACTACTGCGAAGCGCGCCTGCTCTTGCATCTTGTCGGTCAGCTCATATTCAGAAACATACGGAGGAACCAGCTTGAACGCCGCATAGACGGCCATCAGGAAGATGGCAGTGAAAATTATGGCTTTCGCCCTGCCTTCGCCGCGCTGCCCGCGGCGGCGGTTTATCGAAATGTTTTCAGGAGTGCCAGCAAAATGCACAGAAATCTTCTCCGGGAACCGTCAGCGCCGCACGCAACTCGCTGAAGCGCGCAGCAGAATTCGGTCCTGTCTCTCGTTAACGCTAGCACCGTGCCGGTGGAGTGTCGAGATGTTGCCATAGCGCGTGTTTCCGGAATGCTACGGGGCCGGGCGGAGGCACAGATTTCAGCCGGTGCGCCCGCGCTGAGCTCGGCGTTTGGCCACTGCTTTAATAAGCCCGCGCAAAAATAGCCCGCTCGGCCGCAGCTTTGCTGCAATAAACGCAAGTCCCTGGCCCGGTCGCGAGCGTACTGCCTTCCCCGAGACTCTGATCGATCGGAATGTTGCGCATGGTCGCTCGAATTTCTTCTTTAATCTTTGCTTCACAGTCTGCGCTACCGCACCAGTGCGAGTACGCGAACCCCGTTTCAACAGCATTCTTTAACTCATCGTAGGTTTTCGCGTTGTGCGTGTTGGCTTTGCGGAACGCCAGCGCTTTGTCGTGTAGCGCTTGCTGAATTTCCACCAGCAGCTTCTCGATCGTCTGCGGCATTCCCGCCAGCGGAGCGCTGATTTTCCCCTCTCTGCCAGGACGGTCGCGCCTCGCGAGCACCGCCGCAGCCTTCGCCACATCCTTCGGCCCCAGCTCGACGCGCACTGGCACGCCGCGCATCTCCCAATCGTTGAATTTCCATCCGGGGCTGGCGCCCTCGCGTTCGTCCAGAGTCACGCGCACGTTGGCCGCAACCAGTTCCGTCTTCAGCTTTCGCGCCGCATCCATCACCGAACTTTTCTCTTCGTCGGTCTTGTAAATCGGCACGATCACTACCTGATAAGGCGCGAGCTTGGGTGGCAGCACCAACCCCTGGTCGTCGCCGTGCACCATGATGATCGCTCCGATCACCCGCGTCGAAAGTCCCCACGAAGTTGTCCAGCAATGCTGCAGCTGCCCGGATTGGTCGAGATAGCGCACCTCGAACGCCTGCGAAAAGTTTTGCCCCAGGAAATGTGAAGTCGCGGATTGCAGCGCTTTGCCATCGCCCATCATGCCTTCGATTGAATACGTCACGTCCGCGCCCGCGAATTTCTCTGCGTCCGACTTCTTTCCGGGAATCACCGGAATCGCTGCATCGTTGACGGCGAAGTCGGTATAGATATCGAGCATTTGCCGCGTTTCGAATTCGGCTTCTTCACGCGTGGCGTGAGCGGTGTGGCCCTCCTGCCAGTAAAACTCCAACGTGCGCAGAAAAAGTTTCGTGCGCAATTCCCAGCGCACCACGCTGTTCCACTGGTTCATCAAAACCGGCAAGTCGCGATACGACTGGATCCACTTCGACCACATGTGCCCGATGATCGTTTCCGAAGTTGGCCGGATCACCAGGGGCTCGGCCAGCTTTTCGCCGCCGCCAATCGTCACCACTGCGAGCTCAGGCGAGAATCCTTCGACATGGTGCTTCTCTTTGTCAATAAAGCTGCGCGGAATGAGCAGGGGAAACGCTACGTTCTGGTGCCCAGTCGCTTTGAACCGCCGGTCCAGCGCCGCCTGCATGTTCTCCCACAGTGCCCACCCGTATGGCCGCACGATCATGCAGCCACGCACGGGTGCATAGTCGGCAAGCTGCGCCTTCAAAACCAGCTGGTTGTACCACTCGGAAAAATCTTGTGCGCGTGTCGGTAGCTTTTCTTCAGCCATGCGGCGATGTCCGTTCTCCTCAGAGCAAGATTTTCGTCTGAGTAAACTAAAAAGCGTAACGGACGCGTTGCAGCGTGTCAACGAATGGAAAAAGGTTAATAGTTCAGGGACTAGAGACCGAGGTCAACCACATGGACCATTAGACAAACCGGAAGAAACTATTCGCCATTATCGAATATTACTTGCACGATGCCAGGACGCGCGATGAAACGTCGGCCAGACATGAAACATGGTAAAACGTTTCGGATGGCTCAGTTGACGCAAATGCAGCCCGAAACGGCAACGGAAAGAGTTGCGAAGAAGTCTCAAAAGACCGGAACCGCCGAACTTTCCGGCTGGCGCGAATATGTGAACGCGTTTCTCGCGGCGGAAATTTCCGCTCTGACGCGATACTACGACCGTGTGGTCCAATGGCTGCCGCGCGAAGACGACACAGGGCGGCTGCTTGCCGCGATCGACGCGCCGCGCAAAGAAACGGTCGGCAAGGACGAGCCGTTTCCCGACTTGACCCACGAGCGCGACAAGCGTACCGCGATTCTCATCAACGGCACGTTCAACCATGACTTCGATATTCAGGCGCTGTTGATGCAGCTCAAAGCGAAGCTTGCGCGCACTTCGCGGCTCGTGGTTGTGCTCTATAATCCCTACCTGCGCTGGGCCTACTACCTGACGAACCGCATGGGAATCCGCAAGGGCGAATTGCCAAGCACGTTTGTAACGCGCGTGGACCTCGAAAACATAGCGAAAGTTGCCGGGTTCGAGATCGTGCGGCAACGGCTGGCGATGTATTGCCCATGGAGAATGCTGGGACTCGGGACGGTCATCAACCGCGTGATGCCGCTGGTGCCGCTGGCGCGGTGGATGAGCCTAACCTCCGTTGTGGTGTTGCGGCCGCTGGTTCCGATGTCAAAGCAGGGCGTGTCGTGCGTGATTCCAGCGCGGAACGAACGCGGGAACATCGAGAATGCGCTGAAACGTTTTCCGGATCTGGGCCGCGAAGCAGAAATTATTTTTGTCGAGGGCCACTCGACAGACGGAACCTGGGAGGAAATTCTGCGCGTCGCGACGGTCTACCGCGATCAGTTTCGGATTTTGGCGGTGCAACAATCCGGCAAAGGCAAAGCGGACGCGGTGAGACTCGGCTTTTCTCACGCGCGCGAAGATCTGCTGGTGATTCTCGATGCCGATCTGACGATGCCGCCGGAAATGCTTTCACGCTTCACCTATGCCTACGACCACGGGCATGGAGATTTCATCAACGGGTCGCGGCTCGTATATCCGATGGAAGGCACGGCTATGCGTTTCTTGAACCGCATTGGGAATGTTTTCTTCGCGAAGATGCTGAGCGCAGTGTTGGGTGTGCGGCTCGGCGATTCGCTGTGCGGCACAAAGCTGCTCACGCGTCACGATTATGAGCGAATGGTAGCGTGGCGAAAGGACTTCGGCGAGTTTGATCCGTTCGGCGATTTCGAACTGCTTTTTCCGGCGGCAGAGTTAGGGCTGGAGATCGTCGACGTTCCGGTGCGCTATCTCGCGCGGACTTACGGCGAGACAAATATTCAGCGATTCCGGCATGGACTACAGCTGTTGAAGATGACCTGGGTAGGCCTCGTGCGCATCAAGATGGGAATCCGAAAAAAGCGGCTCGCGAGGTCGGAAACTGTCGACAGCTAACCGCGCCAATTGATTTCACGCCCTGGCAGACACCGGCCGGGCGCGTTTTTAACGCACCGTCGTACTTCCGTTTGGCCGCGCGATTACGTTGATGCTTGCTCCGTCCGGAATAAGCGCCTCGAGTTCGCTCTCTTGTAGCGGAAGCGGAGCCCAAGTACTGGCATGCTGTATCAAGTACCCGGCATCTCGCAGCAGCGCAACTAGCGCTGGAAAACTGTTGTGCTCCTCGGCGTGCACGTACGGCGACATCTCCATCACCAAAACGGGCCTAAATTTTGTAAGAACTGCGAGACCGCCTTGCAGCACGGGCAATTCATGACCATCTACGTCGATTTTGATGACATTTACGCAGTCAATCCCTTCCCGCGCCACGATTCGGTCGAGAGTGTCCACCGTTGCGTTTCGGGCTGTAACTTGGCGTCCCCGGTGCTTCGGGTGGACAGAGGCATCCTTTTCGAGAGGCCAACTGGCGAAGATCTCTTTAGGAGAGTCCTCGGCGGGTTCTGCCGCCAATAGAACTTGGCGCGGAAATGTGCGCGCCTGCAGTTCCCGATTTAGGGCAAGGTTGCGCTTCAATTTGTCGAACGCAAAGTCGGTTGGTTCAAACGCGAACACCCTACCGGCAGGCCCGACGCTGCGGGCCAGCCCCAGAGTGTGGGCACCGATGTTCGCTCCTATGTCAAAGACGACATCGCCGGGTTTCACCAACTTCTCCAGAGTGATCACCGTCGAGCGCTCGAATGCGCCCAACAAATAAATCGAGAAGTCGATTCCCTCGCTCAAATCCAAGGACCACGTCAGACCGCGACGCCGGACGGTTACGCAGCTATTTTTGCCGACCGCGGCCCGCCCCGTGGCAATGAACTTGTAGGCAAGCGAGGCCAGCCTTATTTTTGTTTTGGTTGTCAGCATGATTGAAGCCGTATCATGTGCGACCTAAACCTCTTCGTCCAACGTTCGACCAGGTGCAAGCGCTACAGCCTGCGCGCGGATACGAACGCAAACATCCCGAGCCTGTGCATCTGGGAACCCAGCATTCGTTCCAATCGCGCCCACGCCGAGCAAGTGAAGCCCGGCATCAAGCTGCGGATTCCTACTCCGCCAGAAATCAGGTAGCGAAAGGGCAGAAAAGGAGAAATCCGTTCAATCAAGAATTCCGGAAAAATGGATTCAAATTTGCCGCGATCTCTAGCAAAAACAATCCAGGGAAGTGCGATGTTGGCGCCAGAAAGCGGTCCTGTAGAGGAGTAGTTCCAATCCAGAGCTTCGGGGTGAAAAGGTTCTTGATGGAAGTGTTTATAAATGAAGGAAGACCACGGCGTTATCCATGGTTCAATCATGAGAATTTTCCCTCCGGAGCGCAGGCACCTTGAAGCTTGCGCGAAGAATCGGTTCACATCGGGCATATGGTGCATCACGTTTGTCATTACGATCGCTCGCAGCGATCGATCGGCGAACGGCATTCGCTGCGCGTCGGCGACAATTTGCACGCCCGAACACGCGAAGACCTCTGAAGTGATCAATCGCGGAACAAAATGAGCGCAGTAACCTCCGCCCGAGCCCAACTCCAGGACCTCCCCCTCTCCCGGCGGAACCTCGCGGGCAAGCATGCTGTACCACTCATCATAGATGGCCTTCAGAAAAGGCTTTGACGAAATAATCTGCTTTCGTAGTTCGGTGGTGCTGGGATCATCCACTCGGAGCCCCGCTGTCAGCGGGTGGGCTAGCAGGCCGCGGAGACGCGAGGCCAGCAAGACGGCTACCCTCCTACCTGGGAGCATGGATCCCAAACAATCTCAATCATGCAAGGGCTGTCGGAAAACGTGTTTGTCATCTCTTCGACTGAGTGGACTCGCTGCTGATGACCCAGTGCGAGCTTAATCCATTCCAGAAGCACTATGCCTGCGCAAGCAGCAATCCTCAGTCTCCCCATAGAAGTCTGCCACTCCAGCTTTCGCGTGGTTGGATTTCCGCATCCGGGGCCGTCATGGACGACCCACAGCCTTGCTATGAAGCGCTTCCAGCCGGGTGCGCGCCTCCGTCATTCCAGGAGCCAGTTGCAAAGCGGCCGCATATGCATTCTCGGCTCGAACGTATTCGCCCTTGCTTTCCAGCGCTCGCCCGAGCCAAAAGCACGCGATAGGTGAAGGCGAGATTTCATTCGCTCGCGCGAAATCTGCAGTGGCACCATCGTAATCCCAACTTTCCAGTTTGATCATTCCTCGCCCGATATAGCTATTCTGTTCGTTTGGATTGAGAGCAATTGCAGCGTTCAATTCCGGCAACGCCGCCGTGTAATTCTTCGACGCCAGGTAGAGAATCCCAAGATTATTGTGCGCCTGTCCTGCTTCGATGGAGTTCGGTGACAGAGCGATGGCTAGGAGGTACTCACGGGCCGCCTGGTCCGCGCGGTTTTGACGCTGCAACAAGACCCCGAAATTGTAATGGGCGAACGCGAGTTCAGGGACTAAGCGGACAGCTGCTTCGAAATGTCCTTCCGCCAGTTGGATTTGCCCTCTCTCCATGAGAGCCGCTCCCAGATTGTTTTCAGCGATTCCGTTGTTGGTCGTTACCTGGAGCGCGTGAGAGAAGAGCGTATAGCTGTCACGCCAGTAGCCAATCTGTTCCCGCGTTAGGTACGCATAAGGGGATACCAGCACAACAAAAGAAGCCGCGGCAATTCCTTGGTGAAGGCACAATCGTGATGCCCAGTCACCCACAAGCCAAACTACCGCAACAATTAACCCGAGCATTGGAATGTACATAAAGCGGTCGGCCATGCCTTGCCGCCCCGACTGCACTATGCCGCACATCGGAACCATCGTTCCCAAATACCAGAGCCAGCCCACGAGCAAATACCGTCTTTCTCTAAAGTGCCAAACGATCCAGCTAATGCACGCCAACAAAAGCGCGGCGACGATTACTTTCCACCAGGGCAGCGAGTTTTCCGGATGGGGATAAAAGACAGCCAACCGGGTAGGCCAAATCGCCTTGCCCAGGTACGCCAAATACGAATAGATAGAGTTTCTTAGGCGCCAACTAAACGGCATGGCCATTGCCAGCGCGCCTTCCCTGCGATTCACGTGGAGCGTCATCCAGCCTGCAGCGGCGGCCAACAGCAGAAGAGGAATCTTTTCAATCGCCAGCGCAAGAAAGGAGGATGCGAACCCGCGCTTCTCGGCTGACTCCTCTGCGTTGGAGAGTCTTCGTAGTGGCCAGTAATCCAGCAGCAGCAACGCAAAAGGGAGCGAGATGACCCAGATCTTGGACATTAGCGCCAAAACAAAAAACGAGAACACGCAAAAATACCGCCCCAGGCCAGGCTTGCGTACGTACCAGCCGTACGCCCACAGCGTGAACAACAAAAAGAACACAGAAAGTACAGCCTTGCGCTCGGTCACCCAGGCAACTGATTCAACATTTAGTGGGTGGATCGCGAAGAGTGCAGCCACTGCTGCGCTACGCAGCAGACGGCCCGTGGCGCGCTGGAGGAGTAAAAAAAGAATGATGACGTTCAGCGTTTGCAACAAGACATTGCTGAGGTGATGCCCAGTGGGATTGATTCCATAGAACTGCACATCCAGCATATGCGAAATCCAAGTCAGCGGATGCCAGTTAGCAGCAGGATTATCGGTGCCAAAGGCCCACCTGAGGTTTGCCCACGTAACTCCCTTCAGAACATGCGCGTTCCGCGTCACATAATCTGGATCGTCAAAATTGACAAAACCATTCCGAAGCGCGGGGGCGTAAAGAACTAGGGTTCCGAGGGCAAGAAGGGTCGCGAGGAGAAAGATAAGTCGCCTGTCGGACCACTGAGATGAACCAAGAGAACTGTGCGTAGCGTTGGCGACGTTCATCAGCGGTATTTCAGAGGTCTCAAAGAATTCAGCAGCCTACTTATGTCACTAAGCATGTGTTTGCAGGACGTCAAACCTATCATCGCTATGTGTGTATATTGCTGCAAGCTGCGCCCTGGAGTGTGTAGCCTTGGTGACAACTCCGCTTCCTATGCCCGCAATAAAGGGCACGCACGAATACACCGTGAAAGCGACGAAATTTGCCTGGAGAAGCAGCCGTTGCACCGGCGGAGCAATCCATTGCGCATGTCCCGTGCGCCCGGCGTACGCCACCACGATGCCCATGCCGTGCAGGCGATCATTAGTATCCAGATCACCAAAAATCCAAACACCAGGATGATTCATCTCGGCGATGGCGGAGATGCGTTCTGCTGTGCCGAGCCACAGCACGGGGACCTTGGTGGAAAGCGGCAAGGCTAGTGGTTTTAAGAAATCGGCGGCGCGATTCAGCAAAGCTGTTCATGGGATTCTCCCTCTGGGATGCTGGAGTCTAACGACGCGTTTCGCTACATCCGTTGGCCGCGCGTCCCTCCGATGGGAGTGGGACCGACGCCTTGGCTTAAGCGGCGCGGAGTTACGGCAGGGCAAACGTGAAGAGAGCGGAGCCTGCGGCGACTGCGACGTATTGTTTGCCGTCAACGGCAAACGACATAGGGGACGAATAAACCGATGCACCGCACTGGAAGTGCCAGAGAGAGTTTCCGGTAGCGGCATCGAGCGCGATGAAGTTTCCTTCCGCGTCGCCTGTGAAGACCAAGCCGCCCGCGGTAGAGAGAACTCCGGACCATGTGGGTGACGGATGTTTCCACTCCCATTTAATTTTGCCGGTTTCGGGATCAATGGCGCGGAGCGCGCCCCAAAAGGGCTCTGAATCGTCGTTTGGAAAATAGGCGCTGCCGTAATAGGCGTGGCCTTCTTCGTAGTCCTGTGGCGCCGTGCTGAAAATGTCGCACTGTTCGCGCGCGGTAACGTAAAAGAGCCTGGTTTGCGGATCGTAGGTGGGCGACATCCAGTTGGTTGCGCCAGCGGCGCCGGGGCAGACGCGATTGCCATCTGGAGTTGGCGAAGCGTCCTTGAGCGAGATGGGGCGGCCTTCGGTGTCTTTCGAAGTGCTCCAAGTGACCTTGGCGTAAGGATTCGAGGAAATTAATTTACCAGTGGCACGATCAATCACGTAAAAAAAACCGTTGCGATTGCCTTGTGCGATTAGATGTTTTTCCCCTTGATCGATCAATACGGGAACTTGCGTGGCATCCCAATCGTGTTCGTCGTGTTTGGTGAATTGGAAATACCATTTGAGTTTGCCGGCGTCTGGATCGAGGGCCAGCAAGGAGTCACTGTAAAGATTGTCGCCGGCGCGACCGATGCCGCGATTACTGGGTGAAGGATTGCCCGTGGTCCAGAAGGTCGTGTTGGTTGCGGGATCGTAAGTTCCAGTGATCCAGGCAGGCGCGCCGCCAATTTTCCAGGAGTCGGCTTCCCAAGTTTCGTGGCCTGGTTCGCCGGGGCCGGGAACGGTGTAGAAGCGCCATTTGCGTTCGCCGGTGGCGGCATCGTAGGCGTCGATGAAACCTCGTATGCCGTATTCGCCACCGGAAACTCCCACGATCACGAGATTCTTGATGGCGAGCGGCGCAAGAGTAATGCTGTAGCCCTTGCGGTAGTCAAATGCGGTGGCATCCCAGATGACGTTGCCGTTTTTGGAATCGAGCGCGATAACGTGGGAATCGAGTGTGCCAAGAAAAACTTTGTCGCCCAGAATGGCGAGGCCGCGATTCACGCGGCCACAGCACGGACGAATGTCGGCGGGGAGAGCGCGCTGGTACTGCCAGATGGGACGGCCGGTGCGGGCGTCGAGAGCATAGGCGCGGTCGTCTTGGCCCGTGCCATAGAGAATTCCGTCAACGACGAGAGGCGTGGTTTCAAACTTGCCGCCTGCCATGGTTTGGTACGCCCACTTGGGGACCATCGCGGCTGTGTTCGAAGTATTGATCTGGTCGAGCGCACTGAAGCGGTGGCCGGAGTAATCGCCCGAGTACATAAGCCAATTCTGCGGCTCCTTTTCGGAGTCGAGAAGACGTTGCGGTGTGACCTGAGACAGCGCGGTTGAAGCGGCTAGTCCGGAGACAGCGAGCAGAAGGAGAGAGGCGTAGAATGATTTTTTCATGAGTGGCTTGCTCATTGGGCACCTACGCTGAGCAGGAATGCGAGGATGTCCTGTAAGTCCCTGTCGCTCAACATGCTTTTGTCGTACGCGGGCATTAGAGATTTGCGACTTTTTTCGAAAGAGCGCAGTTTGTCTTTTTCGAAGAGGTGAATCTGCTCTCGGAGGTCCAGCATCTGCACGGTGAAATGGTCTTCATTCAGGATTACGCCGGTAAATTTCTGGCCATCGGCGGTTTCGACGTTGACCGTTTCGTACTCCTGGGAAAATTCCTTCATGGCTTCGGAGAGGCCCTGGGCAAGGCGGCTGCTGGGGTTGCGCACAGAGTCGATAAGGTACTCGGTGGAACGGGCCGAGCCGGTGGCGGTGAGGTCCGGGCCGAGGCGGCCTCCCTTCCCTTCCACCATGTGGCAGGTGTAACAAACGGCGTCGCCGAAGAAAAGAGCCTTGCCGTGAGTGGCGTTTCCGGCAGTTTGCGCGGGCGCTTTGACCTGGACGCTTCGGATGTAGGCAACGACTTGCCAGATTTCTGTTTCAGTCATGCCCACGCCTTGCTGGGTCGCGCCATTTGGAGGCATGGCAGTGCCGGGAACGCCTTCGTTGATAGTTCGGAAAAGATCGGCGTCGGCATTGCCGTGACGCTTTTGCGAGCGAGTCAAATCCGGGCCGCGGCCGCCGCCGCGTGCTCCAAGTCCGTGGCAAAATGCACAGTTCGCGCGGAATTGAGATTCGCCGAGCTTCGCGGCTTTCGGATCGCCAGCGAGGGGATTCTGGCCCTGCGCAAGAATATTCGGGACGCTGAGATTGCAGGTAAGCGTGACAAAGAAGGCCACCAAGCAAAAGCTAAGAACGTCGCGGCGAAGCATCTGGCGCGAACTGTAGTTTTCGTGCGATCGGTTCAAGGCAGGCATACCGAGTGCGCCTCCTGTTGTACCAGCGGACTTGCGGCCACTATATCATTGCGGAGCGGCAAGCTGGTTCTGAGAAATACTGCGCGACAGTTGGCCGGAACTGCCAGTCGAGCCTCGCCACTTCCTCCTCGGCAGGGTAAGATAATGGCGCGACTCAATCTCAAGGAAATCGAAATGACTACAGAAGCCAACGAACGCATGGAGCGGCCGCTTGAAGCGGTGGACCCGCAAATTGCTGAATTATTGCGCGAAGAAGCGCGGAGGCAGGCTACGGGGCTGGAACTGATTCCATCGGAGAACCTGGTGTCGGAAGCGGTGTTGGAGGCGATGGGGTCCATCTTCACGAACAAGTATGCGGAAGGGTATCCGGGGAAGCGGTATTACGGCGGGTGCGAAAACGCGGACAAGGTAGAGCAGTTGGCAATTGACAGGGCAAAGGAGCTTTTTGGCGCGGCGCACGCCAACGTGCAGGCGCATTCGGGAACTTCGGCCAACATCGCGGTCTATATGGCCACGCTGAAAAAAGATGACGTGGTTCTGGGGATGAACTTATCGCACGGCGGGCACCTGACACATGGGCACCCTTTGAATTTTTCGGGGCGAATGTACAAATTCGTCGCATACGGGGTGCGAAAAGAGGATGAGCGGATCGATTACGAGGAGATCGAAAAGCTTGCTCAGGAGCACAAGCCGAAGATGATTGTGGCGGGGGCGAGCGCGTATTCGAGAATTATCGATTTTGAGCGAATTGCAAAAGCGGCGAAGACGGTTGGAGCGCTGTTTTTTGTCGATATGGCGCACATCGCGGGGCTGGTTGCCGCGGGAGTGCATCCCAGCCCGGTGCCGCATGCGGACTTCGTTTCGACTACGACGCATAAGACATTGCGCGGGCCGCGCGGGGGATTGGTGCTGTGCAAAACAGCCTTCGCGAAGGAATTGGACAAGCTTACCTTCCCAGGGACGCAGGGCGGACCGCTTGTGCACACGATTGCCGCGAAGGCGGTGTGTTTGAAGGAGGCTATGGAGCCGAGCTTTAAGGAGTACCAGAAGCAGGTGGTGGCCAACGCGAGGGCGCTAGCGGCCGCCATCGCGAAGCGTAGCTTCCGCATCGTTACAGGCGGAACGGACAATCACGTTTTCTTGATCGAAGTACATTCGCGCGGCATTACGGGGAGCGATGCGGAGAAAGCACTGGATCGCGCAGGAATAACAGTGAATAAGAATTCGATTCCGTTCGATCCGCTGCCCCCGATGAAGGGCGGCGGGATCCGGCTAGGAAGCCCCTCGGTGACGACGCGCGGAATGCGCGAAGCGGAGATGGAGCAGATCGGCGGCTGGATTGGGGAGATTCTCTCGCACCTGGGCGATGCGGAGACGGAGCAGCGTGTACGCAAGCAGGTTGCCGAGTTCGCGGCGAGGTTCCCGATCTACGAATCGCGGGTGCGGGGGACATCTCGCGCGGAACACGCACGCGTGTGAACGCGAAATGAAGCAAGGAATCATTGAAGCCACTTTTGAGTTTGAGAAGTGGCTCGGCGCGCAGCTTCCCATAATCAGGCAAGATCTTCGACTTAAACATCAATTCATGGCTGAGGCCGCGTTTCCATTCCTCCGGGCGACGTTCTATCGGTGGCTGCAGCTTTGGCCGGAAGTCTGTGGCGAGCTGGCGAAAGCCCCCAAAGTGCTTGCTGTGGGAGATTTGCACATCGAAAATTTCGGGACGTGGCGAGACCTGGAGGGGCGGCTCATCTGGGGCGTGAATGACCTTGACGAGGTCTATCCGGCGTCGTACACCATAGACCTGGTGCGGGTTACGACGAGCGCCTATTTGGCGATCCTGGGAGAGCATCTGAGCATGCCGCGCCGCGAAGCGTCGGAGGCGATTGAAGAAGGATACCGCGACGCGTTTTCAGCAGGGGGGAAACCATTCATTTTGGCAGAGGATCACCAATGGCTGCGGCTGATGGCACTGAGTAAGTTGCGCGATCCGGTTCATTTCTGGGACAAGCTGACGCATCTACCGCCCTTTACCGCGAGACCTCCCAAAGAAGTGCGCGAATTGCTGGAAGAATCGCTGCCGCCGAAGAGCAGATATCAACTGAGGAAACGAATCGCTGGGCTGGGGAGTTTGGGGCATCCGCGGATCCTGGCGCTTTCATCCGCGGGAGGCGCGTTTATTGCGCGGGAAGCTAAGGCGATTCGGCCTTCAGCGTCCGTCTGGCACAACAAAGCGTCGTCCGCGTTGGTGTACGGTCCAAAGCTGGTGGCCACATGTTTGCGCGTGCCGGACCCGTTCGTTCGCTTTCATGACCGGTGGGTGGTACGGCGGCTGGCGCCAGACTGTTCGCGGATCGAACTGGTTTCGTTGACGGCGGAGCGGGATGAAGCGAGGCTGCTGTACTCGATGGGGTGGGAGACCGCCAATATGCACTTCGGTTCTCCGCAAGGGATTCCACTGATTAAACGTGATTTGGCTAAACGGAAGGGCCGGTGGCTGCATAAAGCGGCCAAAGAAATGTGCAAAGCTACACTAGATGATTGGAAAGATTGGCGCAAAGGCTGGAAGAACCTGACGAAGTAAGGCTTTGGAAGTATTCTCGCACGCCGCTCGAGGGTCGCTGACTGGATCTCTCCCAAAACGCACAAAAAAGTCACAATTGGCGGGATTTCGCATACTGTACCTGCTTGCTTCACTACTACCGCAGTGCGGCTGACCCAAGACTGTCCCACGGGTCAGTAGATTTCGGAAAAGGGAGCGCGTAGGTTCGAGAAGGACCGGGATGGGAACCGTAGACTCGACACTGCTCTTCGCTGCACCTAACACCAACTGGGTGAACGCAACACTTATATGGGCAAGCTCGAAATGGCAGATGCAGCCAAGCCCAGCAGAGTGCTTTGTGTCCTCCATTCTTTCGGTGTACGGCGAGTTTCCTGCTTCCCGTGGAGTCCTATCTCCTTACCTGCCTTGAAAAGGCTGGGAGCATCGAGGTGAATCAATGATGGATACAGAAGCCTTCCGCGAATTTAAGACTGGCTTAACCTTGCTGCGAGACAACTATGCCGTCAAAGCGTTGCCGCACATGCGGCGCGCAGTGGATCTGGATAAAAACAATCCGTACTACATGTCGTATCTGGGAGTGGTCCTGGCACGGTCGGAACAGAAGTGGGGCGAAGCTGAACGGCTGTGCGATACGGCGGTGCGGATGAAGCGGAACCAGGCACAACTCTACCTGAATTTGGCTGAAGTATATGCGACCGCGGGACGCAAGGACGAGGCGGTGGAAGCATTGCAGTCCGGCCTGAAATTTGCGCGGCGAGACGTGCGGTTGACCATTGCGATGAATCGTCTTGTCGAGCGGCGGCCGCCCGTGCTGACATTCCTGACGCGGCAACACCCGATTAACCGGCAGCTGGGAATACTGCGCCACAAGACTCTGCAGATGTTCCGACAAGATTAGTAGCGAGTTCTCTCCAACCCCCAAAACAGGGAGGGGCGGGTGGCTAATAGCCGCCCGCCCCTTCTTGCTTCTAGAATAATGTGAGCGGCGAGTCAGAAACCCGTGCTACCCGCGAGATGTGGAGTAACCGAAGGCAGGGTTTTGTTGCAGGCCCATTTCCATGAGAATTTTCAGGCCGATCCCAAACATGCCCGTAGGTAGGGCATCCCTACGGACAACTTCCGCGAGATATTCGCGATTCAGCGCCATCGGATCTTGGGAGTAAGGCAGAGTCACAAAAAGGCGCATGCCGATTTCATAGGCAGGCTCACTGGTCTGGAAGAAAACGCCGCTGCGCGAAACGCTGAGGGTTCCGCGCATATCGTCGAAGTGCTCCTTCTCTGGATCGGAAGGGCGGATGCGCATGAGCTGGGTTATCTTACATCTGCGGGTGGCGCGGCGTTCCTTAGTTGCAGATTTCGAAGCGGCGGTGCCACCGGTGCCGGGGGGCTTGCTCATAATGCCTTGCTGGGTCTCCATGAATGCCTTGCCTCTCGCCGAGAAGAGCCTTCAAGAGAGAGTGTAAGGCTTGCGCAATGCGAAACCTATAGCAGAGACGTACCTACGCTACGGTAGGACTTTGCAAGAGGATGATAGTACGGAAGTACTGCGAAAGGAAGAGAGCTGAGACGGTTTTCTTTGCTAAGGAGAATAATTAGGAGGAACGAATTGGAGAGTTCCGAACTGAATTGGCAGATAGGGGTTGGTACCGAAATGGGACCAAGTATGAAGAGGGTCCAAATAGTGCCTAGCCGTAAGGCATAGGTACGATGGGAGATGTTATGAGACATTCGACACGAGCAGCAGACGAAACACGGATGCGAAATTGCACGAGAAAGGTGCCGGCTGCGCCTGAGTTCCCGTGAAGGGACGAACACCTATAAGGCCGCAAGAAGCGTTGGAGGATACCCCAGTATGATTACAGCGGTGCGTCGGAGCCCACTTACCACGGGGGATGTCCAGCGCAATGGTCTCCCCAGGGGAGAAGGCGGAGGCCAACTCTTGAACAGGAAAGAGGCACCGCAAACCAGCCCAAACATGGTCGCGGAGCAAAGAGCCCGAGTGTATATCGCGGCCGAAAACCGGCTGTTGCGCGAAGCCCTTTCGCGGATGTTGATGAAGCACGGCAACATTGACGTGGTGGGATTGAATCGCACTGGTCTGTTCCGAGTGGAAGGGCTAATCGGGGAAAAGGCCGACATACTGCTGTTAACTTCGAGGGGAAGCCTGCCGGAAGATGTGTACGTTATCCGCCAAGTACGATTAACGGCACCAGCAGTACGAATACTTCTCGTGGGAATGACGGAAGACGAGGCAGAGTTCTTTCAATACGTGCGAGCGGGAATCAAGGGTTACCTGCATCGAGACGCCTCGGCGGAAGACCTGCTGGAAGCCATGCGGGCGGTGCTGGCGGGCGAAGCGGTGTGTCCCGGCTCGCTCTGTGCCCTGCTGTTCCGGTTTTTTGAGCGCGAGGCGACGTCTGTGCACTCAGGAGCTATCCACCCGAGGCTAGGCCTGACGCGGCGTGAACAGCAAATCGTTCCTTTGATTGCGCAGGGACTAACCAATAAAGAGATTGCGAATCAATTCTGCCTGTCGGAGCAAACAGTGAAGAACCATCTGTACCGAATGAAGCATAAAGTCGGAGCGGGCGACCGATTCGGGATTGTGCATCTTTGCCGAACACAAGGTTTCCTGGTTTAGCAGCCGGATATGCGAACGGACTTGGACCCGCTAAGCTGATATTTCTTCCAATGACGGTTAGCTGCAAAGATTTCGGCACCCTCACTTCCCACCTTTAGGTGACTTCTCTCTCAAGTTTGTGCGATTCTCTTCCTCGACTAAACTCGAGGAAATGCCCATGCTCAAAAAATTCAAGGACTTATCGGAAAAAGAAATCCTGGCGCTGGCTATCGCCTCGGAAGAAGAAGACGGCCGCATCTACGGCGAATTTGCGGACGCGTTGAGGGAGACATACCCTGCGACAGCGCAAATGTTCGAAGAGATGCGCGAGGAAGAAGTCGTGCACCGGGACCGCCTTTTTGCGACTTTTCGGGAGCGCTTTGGCGATCATATCCCGCTGATCCGGCGCGAGAACGTCAAGGGTTTTCTGCAACGCAGGCCTACATGGCTTGTCCGGCCGCTGGGCGTAAATGTGGCGAGAAAACAAGCCAAGATCATGGAGATGGAAGCAGCACGATTTTACGCGCGAGCGGTCAGCCGCGTTACGGATGCCCCTACGCGAGAGCTCTTGAACAAACTGGCGGATGAAGAGCGGAAACACTCCGCGACGGCAGAAGGTCTTGAAGAGAAGCATTTGACGGAACCTGCGCGCGCGCAAGAAGACGAATCACACCGGAAGCTGATCCTTCTGCAAATCGTGCAGCCGGGACTCGCCGGCTTGATGGACGGATCGGTGTCTACGCTGGCGCCGCTGTTTGCCGCAGCGTTTGCCACACACAAGAGTTCGGACGCATTTTTGGTGGGCCTGGCTGCCTCAATCGGGGCGGGTATTTCAATGGCTTTTTCGGAAGGACTTTCCGATGACGGGTCACTGACTGGGCGGGGGTCGCCGTGGCTGCGCGGCGCAGTGACGGGGGCCATGACAACGGCCGGCGGAATCGGCCACACACTGCCATTTCTGATAGCTAATTTTCACGTCGCGACGCTGGTTGCAGTGATCGTGGTCGGAATCGAGCTGGGAGTCATCAGTTACATCCGGCACAGATACATGGACACGCCGTTCCTGCAGGCAGCCTTTCAGGTGATCGTGGGCGGCGTGCTGGTTTTCTTGACGGGATACTTCATCGGCAACGCATAAAAAGGGGCGCGCGGGGTGCCCTTCTGCCGCGAGAGAAACCCAAGTCACATCGAGACGACGGCCAGTTCAATCCGCTTGAGCGGCGGCGGGAGCAGGCGTGTGTCGGTGCTTGCTGGCGCCTTGCAGCCACGTTTGCAGGCGATCCATATAGATGTAAACGATCGGGGTGGTAAAAAGAGTCAGCATCTGGCTGACGATGAGACCGCCGATAATAGTGACACCAAGCGGACGGCGGAGCTCTGAGCCGACGCCTGTTCCGAGCGCTAGAGGCAGAGCGCCGAAGAGCGCGGCCATGGTGGTCATGAGGATGGGACGAAAGCGCAGCAAACAAGCCTTATAGATAGCCTCTAGTGGCGAGATTTTCTCCTCGCGTTCGAGCTGCACGGCAAAATCAATCATGAGAATGGCATTTTTCTTGACGATGCCGATTAGGAGGATGATGCCAATCAGGGCAATCATGTTCAGGTCGGAGCCAGCGAACCGAATGGCCAGAATGGCGCCGATCCCGGCTGAGGGAATGGTGGAAAGAATGGTGATGGGATGGATGAAGCTTTCATAGAGGATGCCGAGGACGATGTAGACGGCAATGAGCGCGGTAATGACAAGAAAGAGTTGCGAAGCGCGTGAGTCTTGAAAGGCCTGCGCCGTGCCCTGGAAAGTGGCATGGACCGTGGGAGGCATACCGATCTCAAGAGTGGCTTGTTCGATGTGCTGCACGGCCGGGCCAAGAGAGGCGCCGGGCGCGAGATTGAAGGAGAGAGTGATAGCGGGAAAGATGCCTTGATGATTGACGGAAAGAGCAGTGTTGGAAGCCTCGTAGTGAGAGAAGGCGCTGAGCGGCACGAGCCCGCCGCCAGCGGCCGGCATGTAGATAGACTTGAGAGCACCAGGATCCTGTTGCGCGCTTGGCATGACCTCCAAGATGACATGGTACTGATTCAGACCCTTGTAGATATTTGAGACTTGGCGCTGTCCGAAGGCATCGCTCAAGGTGTTGTCGATCGTCTGCATGGAGACGCCGAGACGGCCGGCGGTGTCACGATCGACGACGAGTTGACTCTCCAACCCGTGCATCTGCTGGTCGGAGTTAACGTCGCGTAGCTCAGGGATCTTGGCCAGTCTTTTTTGAAGGAGCGGAGCCCAGTGAGTGAGATCGTCGAGATTATCGGCTTGCAGAGTGTATTGGTACTGAGCGGCGCTGCCGCGGCCACCGACGCTGAGGTCTTGGACGGCCTGGAGATAGAGAACAGCACCGGGAACCTTTGAGGTGGCCTTGCGGATCCGAGCGATTACCTCGTCGGCGCTAATCTTCCGTTCATTGAGTGGCTTGAGTTGACCAAACATACGGGCGGTACTGCCGCCGCTGCCGCCACCGGTAAAGGAAGTGACCGTATCAACAGCAGGGTCTTTCATTACGATGTCCGTGAAAGCCCGCATTTTTTGAGACATGGCAGCGAAGGACAAGTCCTGGTCACCCTGGATACTGCCGTTGATGCGGCCGGTATCCTGCTGCGGAAAAAAGCCGGAATTCACGTGAAAAAACAGATACGCGCAGAGGACCGCCGTAAGAAAGGTCATCCCCAGAATTGGCAATTGGTGGCGAAGAACCCACTTGAGCGAGACATCGTAGAGGCGCAGAAACCAGTTAAAAGCACGCTCAAAGAAATTATAGATCCAATTGTGGTGCCCGGATTCATGCTTCAGGAAGCGCGCACACATCATGGGCGTGGTGGTAAGAGAAACAAAGAGAGAAACGCCGATCGCAACACTGAGGACCACGGCAAATTCGCGGAAAAGGCGGCCGACGATGCCGGGCATCATCAAAATGGGGATGAACACGGCAACAAGGGAAGTGCTCATGGAGAGCACGGTGAAACCGATTTCGCTGGCGCCCTTTATGGCTGCGTCAAAAGGCTTCATGCCGTTTTCGATGTGACGAGTGATGTTCTCGATGACGACAATGGCATCGTCGACGACAAAGCCGGTACATATGGTCAGAGCCATGAGAGAAAGATTGTCCAGGCTGTAATCACAGAGGTACATAATGCCAAAAGTACCGATGAGGGAAAGAGGAACGGCGACGCTGGGAATAATAGTGGCCCAGGTGCTGCGCAGGAATGCGAACACCACAAGGATAACGAGCGTTATGGAGATTATCAGAGTGATTTCGACATCGTGAACGGAAGCTCGGATGGTGGTGCTGCGGTCGACGGCGACACTCAGGTGGAGGGAGGGAGAGATGGAGGCGCGGAGCACCGGAAGGATCTCGTTAATGCGATCGACGGTCTCAATCATATTAGCGGCCGGCTGGCGAAAAATGGCCAGGAGCACGGAACGCTTTCCACCCGACAGGCCCAAGTTGCGAGTGTCCGCGACGGAATCGACGACTTCCGAAACGTCCCTTAGCCGGACCGGAGCGCCTGCATGTCCACCAATGATCAACGACTCGTATTCGTAGGCCTTGAAGAGCTGGTCGGTATCCGTCAAATTCCATAGCTTTCGGTTATCGGAAAGGGAACCTTTAGCGAGGTTGGCGTTTGCCGATTGAATTGATGCGCGCAGCGTCTCGAGACTGATGCCATAGCTGTTGAGCTGGTAGGGATTGGCTTCGACGCGAACGGCTGGGCTCGCGCTTCCCCAAGTGAAGACCTGACCGACGCCTTCAACCTGGGCAAGTTTTTGAGCGAGGATGGAATCGGCAGCGTCATAGATTTGGGCCGGGGGAATATTGTCCGAGGTTAAGGCGAGAATTAGAATTGGAGCGTCCGCAGGATTGACCTTGCGATAGTTGGGCTGGCCCGGAAGATCCGCAGGAAGCTGGCTTCGTGCGGCGTTGATGGAAGCTTGAACATCACGCGCAGCGGCGTTGATGTCGCGGCTGAGGTCGAACTGAAGGGTGATGTTGGTGGAGCCAAGGCCGCTGGAGGAAGTCATCTGCGTAACGCCTGCGATGCGGCCGAACTGGCGCTCAAGAGGAGTGGCCACGGCGGAGGCCATGGTTTCCGGGCTGGCCCCTGGCAGGTTAGCTCCAACAGAGATAGTCGGGAAATCAACTTGAGGGAGCGGAGCAACAGGAAGAAGGCGGAAGGCCACGACACCAGAGAGAAAGATCGCAATTGTAACGAGCGTAGTGGCGACGGGCCGACGAATGAAGGGCGCGGAGAAATTGGCAGAAGATATCATTGTCTAATCCCCGTGCGCGGGCTCCTCAACGGGGTTGCCAACGTGGAAAGCGAAGCGGTGTGCAAGCCAATCGAACGCGAGATAGACGACAGGAGTGGTGTAAAGAGTGAGCAACTGGCTGAGGATCAGTCCCCCAACGATCGTGATTCCGAGAGGACGGCGTAATTCGGAACCAACACCGGTGCCGATGGCCAGGGGCAAGGCGCCAAGGAGCGCAGCCATGGTGGTCATCATGATGGGGCGAAAACGCAGCAGGCACGCTTCGTAAATCGCGTCGAGGGGAGCCTTCCCTTCCTTGCGCTCCGCTTCGAGAGCGAAGTCAATCATCATGATCGCGTTTTTCTTGACGATGCCTATCAATAGAATGATGCCGATGAGTGCAATGACGCTGAACTCCATTCGAAAAAGCAGCAGCGCCAGGATGGCCCCAACGCCCGCTGAGGGCAGCGTCGAGAGGATCGTGACGGGATGGATGTAGCTCTCGTAAAGGACCCCGAGAACAATGTAAACCGTGACAAGGGCCGCAAGGATCAGGATAGGTTCGTTGGCGAGCGAATTGAGAAAGGCTGCAGCAGTGCCCTGAAAGGTGGCCTGGATGCTCTGCGGCATGTTCAATTCGCGTCTGGCTTCGTTGATTGCATTCACGGCGTCGCCCAAGGCCGCCCCGGAAGCCAGGTTGAATGAGATCGTCACGACCGGAAACTGTCCCTGATGGTTCAGCGCTAGTGCCGTGGCCCCCGGCTCGAATCGAGTGAAGGCGCTGAGCGGAACCTGCGTATTGGGCGTCGTGCTAACGCTTGTCTGAGCGTTGTTTGTAATATTCGTCGTCGATCCGCTGGAGGCTTGCACGTTGCTGGCGGAAGCCACATAAATATTCTTCAGCGAGTCAGGGTTCTGCTGGAATTGCGGATCGACTTCCAAGATGACGTGATACTGATTGAGCTGGGTGTAAATCGTGGAGACCTGGCGCTGGCCAAAGGCGTCGTAGAGCGTATTGTCGATGGCTGCCGGGAGTACACCGAGGCGCGAGGCAGTATCCCTGTCGATCACCAGTGATGCCAAGAGTCCCTGATTCAGCTGGTCGCTAGCGACGTCGCGCACTGCGGGAATTGACCTTAGCTTGTCCATGAACCTCGGCGTCCAGTAGGCCAGTTCATTGGCGTCCACATCTTCCAGACTGTACTGAAATTGCGTGCGGCTGACGCGGTCTTCCACGGTGAGATCTTGAACAGGCTGCATAAAGAGCGATATGCCGTCGATTTTAGCGAGCTCTGGCTGAAGGCGGCGAATGACGTCAGAAGCATTTGTCTTGCGCTGGGCAAGAGGTTTGAGATTGATTTGAATGCGGCCGGTGTTGAGGGTGGTGTTGGTGCCGTCGATGCCGATGAAGGAGGAGAGGCTCTCGACTGATGGATCCTTAAGAATGACGTCGGCGAGAGCCAGTTGGTGCTGGGCCATGGCAGTAAAGGAAATGTTCTGCGCGGCTTCGGAAACGCCCAAGATAATGCCGGTGTCCTGTACCGGAAAGAATCCTTTGGGAATGTAAATATAGAGCAGGATGGTGCCGATAAGCGTTCCGATGGTGACGAGGAGCGTGATCTTGCGATATTCAAGCACAAATTTCAGAGTGCGTCCGTAGTAGGCGATGATGGAGTTAAAAGCGAGCTCCGACTTGCGATAAAACCGGCCCTGGTCTTCCTCTTTCTGATGGCGAAGGAGTTTGGCGCACATCATCGGCGTGAGCGTGAGAGAGACGAAGGCAGAAATAAGAATAGTGATGGCGAGGGTGATCGCGAATTCACGGAAGAGACGGCCTACAATGTCGGCCATGAAAAGCAGAGGAATGAGCACAGCGATGAGAGAAACGGTAAGCGAAATGATCGTAAAGCCAATCTGTTCGGAGCCTTTGAGAGCGGCTTCGAGAGGCGATTCACCTTCCTCGATGTAACGGCTGATATTTTCGATCATGACGATGGCGTCGTCGACGACGAAACCTGTAGAGATAGTAAGGGCCATGAGGGAAAGGTTGTTGAGGCTGAAGCCACAAAGGTACATCACGGCGAACGTGCCGACGATGGAAAGGGGTACGGCCAACGCCGGAATCACAGTGGCGCGCAGACTACGCAGAAAAAGAAAGATGACCATGACCACCAGGGCGATCGTGAGCACCAAAGTGAACTCAACGTCTTCAACGGAAGCGCGAATGGTGCTGGTGCGGTCGGTAAGAATGTCGATCTTCACTGAGGCGGGGAGCGAGGCCTGAAGCTGCGGTAGGAGTTTTTCCACCCGATCAACGACGGCGATGATGTTGGCGCCCGGCTGACGCTGAATGTTTAGAATGACGGCCGGATTCTTGTTAGCCCAGGCGGCTTGTTTGGTGTTTTCCGTGCCGTCGAAAACGGTGGCGACGTCAGTGAGCCGCACAGGAGCACCGTTGCGGTAAGCCACGATGATGGGTTTATAACTATCGCTGGAGATGAGCTGATCGTTTGCGCCGATGGTGTAGGCCTGATGAGCGCCATCGAAGGTGCCTTTGGCTTGATCGACGTTCGCGGCACCGAGCGAAGTACGTAAGTCTTCTAAACTAAGGCCGTACGAAGCGAGCGCAGTGGGATTGGCCTGGATGCGCACGGCAGGACGCTGACCGCCACTGATGCTTACGAGGCCTACACCCGTGAGCTGAGAAATTTTCTGAGCGAGGGTAGTGTCCGTAAGGTCTTCGACCTTGGAAAGCGGAAGCGAGTCTGAAGTAAGCGAGAGGGTGAGGATGGGTGCGTCGGCCGGATTGATTTTGCTGTAGATGGGCGGATTTGGAAGCCCCTGAGGCAGAAGATTGGAGGCGCCGTTAATGGAGGCTTGGACTTCTTGTTCGGCAATGTCAATGTTGAGATCAAGGTTGAATTGCAGAGTGATGATGGAGCTGCCGAAGGAACTCGTCGAAGTCATCTGGTTCAAACCTGGGATTTGGCCGAACTGGCGCTCGAGCGGAGCCGTGACAGAAGAAGCCATGACGTCAGGACTGGCACCTGGGTAGAAGGTCTGAATCTGAATCGTCGGATAGTCGACCTGGGGAAGCGCAGACACCGGAAGTTGGCGGTAGGCAACAAAACCGACCAGCAGCACGCCGACCATCAGCAGGGTGGTCGCGACAGGCCGCAAAATGAACGGCCGGGACGGACTCATCGAGCTTTTCCTCCCGATTGACTTCTAGGAGGATTGCCGGGCTGCGTTCCGCTTTGCGCGGCGGGCTGCGCGGCCCCGCCTCGCCCAGCACCGCCCGTCGGAGAGGTGCTGGTAAGGACCTTGCTGCCGTCCTGAAGCTTGTCCTGACCATCAATCACGACTACCTCGCCCCCGTTGAGTCCGGAACTGATCCCTATGTTATTGCCGGTGGTTTGAGCGATGGTGACCACACGGATGTTCACGGTATCGCCTCCCGAAACAACATAAACATAGGTGCCCTGAGGCCCGCGCTGAATGGCGGCGGCGGGAACTATGACCAGATTTCGTTTAGTGTCGACGAGCATGTGGACATTCACGAATTGATTCGGAAAAAGAACATTGTTCTCGTTGGAGAAAATGGATTTGAGTTTGTAGGTGCCGGTGGTGGGATCAATCTGATTGTCAATGGTGGCGAGCTTACCGTCGGCAATTTTGGTGGTGTCATCGCGGTCATAGGCTTCCACCGGAAGCTGGCCGCCGGCTCGGAGTTTGACTAAGACTTGCTGAAGCTGATCCTGCGGGAGGGTGAAGATAACGGAAATGGGCTGGAGCTGGGTGATCACGAGAAGTCCGGTCGTATCGGAGGCGTGCACGATGTTTCCCATATCGACGAGACGCAATCCCACGCGGCCGCTGATAGGGGCTGTAATGTGAGCGTAAACCAACTGCAGTTTTGCATTATCGATAGTGGCTTGGTCCGCCTTGATCGCGCCTTGAAATTGGCCGACCTGTGCCTGCTGGGTATCCACCTGCTGCTTGGCGATTACTCCTTCGTTGTAGAGAAGCTGGAAGCGCTCGAAGTCAATTTGTACGTCGTGAAGTTGAGCTTGGTCTTTGGCTAGCTGGCCTTCCGCCTGTTCAAGCAACACCTGGTAGGGGCGAGGATCAATTTCAATGAGGGCGTCGCCTTGGTGGACGAATTGGCCCTCGGTAAAGTTCACCTTGACGATTTGGCCATCAACGCGGCTGCGGATGGTCACAGTGTTAAAGGCCGTCACCGTCCCGAGGCCTATAAGATAGACAGGAAGATCGCCCTTCTGCGCGGCGGCTACAACAACAGGCACGGTGAAGCCGGCCGACCCTGGGCCTCCCTTTCCCTTCCCACTTGCGCCTGCAGCGGCCTTACCACCAGCCTCACTGGTTGAGCGTGTACCGCGGAAATACCAAATGCCAATCACGATGACGATGAGAACAAGAATCCACAGCCACCAGCGGCTTTTCCGAGTGCGTGCCGCGGAAGAATCACGCGCGCCCGGTTCGGGAAGGTCTATGGAGTTGAGGTGGCCCATCCGTTCTCTCCTGTCGATAACAACAATAGTGCGAGTGAGTCCGCCGGGGCAAGACAGCTGCGGGTATACATTGAGGGGTTTCCCGCCTAACCTTATGAGCCTACCGGAAAAGTCAGCCTGCGCATAGATAGGACGGATTTTAAGGGGAAATGGTTACTCGGCCAAGACTTCAGGGTGGAAGCACTGTGAGAACGTGAAAATAGGATTGCAGCAGCGGCCGGAGCGGTCGCTCTGGGAGGAGATATTTGGAGTGGGCAAGAGGGTTAGCCAGAGCTTACACTATCGCCCCCTAACCCTTATTCCTGGGGAAGGTGCTGGCAGAGAATCTGAGCAAGGCGGGTGACAATCGACATGCTAAAGGGCTTGATTATCGGGGTTTTGCTCGCGATAGTGCTGGTAGCGTGCGGCGGATACTTCTATTTTTCAACGGGGCGAGCGCCCGTGGCGGTGACGGATCCGCCGATGCCATTTGAAAAGAAATTTGCGAAGATGGCGTTGAATGCACATATTGCGAAAGAAAAAATTCCGGATTCACCGGTGTCTGCGGACGAGAAGAGTTATCTAAGCGGCGCGGATGTTTACAAGCAAAACTGCGAGGTGTGCCATGGGTTGCCGGATCAGCCTAAGACCGCCATTGCGCAGGGCATGTATCCGCCACCCCCCCAGCTTTTCCACGGAATTGGAGTGTCGGATGATCCCGCATCAGAATCTTATTGGAAAGTAGAAAACGGGATTCGGTTGACGGGCATGCCGGGGTTCAAGGGGCGTTTGACGGAAACACAGATTTGGGAGGTTAGCGTCTTGCTGGCAAATTCGGACAAATTACCGGCTTCGGTAAAGACAGTGCTGATCAGCGCGCCCGTCGCTCCGGCCAGCGTTGCAACGCCGGCAACCGGTACAGCACCAACAAGGACGAAACCTTAGTCTAGTAACTCACTTCGGTTCACTTTGCCGAGTATGTCGACGGGCGTAACTTCCCCGGTTGTTCAGCTTCGGAGAGATCAAGCCGAGTGGCTCGGTAGCGAATGGACTTGCTCCACTTTTCTGAGCTCAGGGAAACGCCAAGCCCAGATCGCGGTCACAACGATGGTGCCGATGCCCCCGATAACGACGGCAGGAACTGTTCCCAGCCATTGTGCCGTCAAGCCGGACTCGAATTCCCCAAACTCGTTGGAAGCGCCGATGAAAACCATATCCACGGCGTTCACGCGCCCGCGCATCTCGTCGGGCGTTGCGACCTGGATGAGGACGGCACGGACGATCACGCTGACCATATCTGTCGCGCCGACGAAAAACAGGGCGATGAGGGAAAGAATGATGCTGTGAGAAAGCCCGAATAGGATAGTGAACAATCCAAATCCGGCCACGCACCACAGCATGATTAGACCAACTTTGCGCCGGAATGGCCGGTAAGCGAGGAAAATGGCCATTGCGGCGGCGCCGACGCCGGGAGCCGTGCGCAGCAGACCCAATCCCCAAGGTCCTGTGCGCAAAATCTCCTTTGCGTACACGGGTAGGAGAGCGACCGCCCCGCCAAGGAACACAGCGAACAGGTCTAATGAAATTGAACCCAATATTACTTTTTCTCGCCAAATGTAGCGAAGCCCAGCTAAGACGGTGGTCCGGTTGACGGACTCTCGGACGCGGGGTCTTTCTTGCGTTTTCATTTTCAGCGTGCAGGTCACCGCCACGATCGCCAGGGTCATCGCCATTGCATAGACGGCACTCGGCCCGCGAAATGCCGCGTAAACAATCCCACCGAAGGCAGGACCCAGAATCGCGGCACCCTGAAACATCGTAGATGCCCAGGCAACCGCGTTTGGGAAGACCTCTTCTGGTACCAATTGGGGAAGAAGCGCACGACTGACAGGGGCGTTAAAGGCGCGTACGATACCCAGAATGATGAGAACAACAAAAACAAAAGAAACCGAGCTAACCGCTCGCGTTGCGGTAAGCAGAAGCAATCCAAAGCTCATTCCGTAGCCGATGTGGCAAAACACGGTGAGTTTTCGGCGATTATAGCGGTCTGCAACATGCCCGGAAACAAGGAACAAGAGAATTCCAGGCAAAAACTGCGCTAAACCGACGAGTCCGAGGTCGAGCGGACGGTTGGTGATTTCATAAACCTGCCAGCCCACCGCCACCGATTGCATTTCCATGGCAAGGACCATGCAGAAGCGGGCCGTTTGGAAAAGTACAAAGCTAGGATATTGGAATGCGGCATAGCCAGCGGCTCTAGAATTTTCTGGTTCGGCCATAAAACAATACTGTGCCACAAAAATACAAGGGGAAGAGTTGAGGAAGTAACAGCGAATTCTCCCCGCTTACTCTGACGGCGCTGCGGGATCCAGCTGGCCCGCACTCGGGTTGACGGGGGCTGACTGTGCCTTGCGTCGGATCATCCAATAGGCCAAAGAGATGAACAACAGAAAGGGCGCAAAAGCTGGGACAGTGTATTGCAAACCCTCCACATAGAATGTACTTGCCGCGATACCCAAGAGTGCGGCGATGCCCAGTACGTTCGATGAGGGGGCAAAGCGAAGGCGCATCGGGAGTTGGGAAACCCGGTCCGGACCAAGAGTCCTCCGGAACGCGATGTGCGTCAGGAGGATGATGATCCAGACGAAAAACATTCCGGCCACCGCCACGCCGTAAAGCATCAGGAATGCGCGGCTCGGTGCGTAAATCGCCAGCAGGATTGCTGCAATCATTCCCGCGGTGGAGACAGCAAGCGCGCGCCGAGGAACTCCGTTGCTGCTTAGCTGTCCCAGCCAATTCGGGGCGTACCTGCCTCGCGCGAGGGAGAAAAGCATTCGCGTTGTGAGATAAAGATTTGTGTTTGAGCTCGACAGCGCAGCCGTGATGACGACCAGATTCATGATGCTTGCCGCGAACGGGATGCCTACGGTGGAAAGTGCGCGGACAAATGGACTTCCCGACAGGTCACTGCCGGTCTGATTCCACGGCGTGATCGCCAACATGATGCTGATAGCGAGAACATAAAAGGTGACGAGTCGGAATACGATCGTCCGCATGGCTCGAGGAATGGATTCCACTGGGTTTTGGGCTTCGCCCGCAGTGACGGCAACGACTTCGACTCCCATGTAGCTCGTAATCGCGAGCGTCAGCGCGAGCCAAACGCCTTTCCAGCCAGACGGGAGAAAGCCGCCGTGAGCGGTGAGGTTTGACAATCCTATCGCAGGCGCGTGCCCCAAGCCGAAGATGAGGGCCACTCCCAGGACAATGAAGACCATGATGGCTACGACTTTGATCAAAGCGAACCAATACTCGAACTCGCCGAAACGTCCCACCTGGAGCGTATTGACGGCCACCAGGCAAATCGAGACGGCCGCTACCCACACCCATTGCGGGACAGCAGGAAACCAAAACGCAAAGTAGATCGCCACGGCGGTTACTTCCGCACCGATCGCGATGATTTGGACCAACGCGTAGGTGGCTCGGACGGAGAACCCTGCCCACGGACTGAGATAAGTTTGCGCGTAAACTCCAAAGGAGCCTGCTACTGGTTGCACAACGGCCATTTCCGCAAGAGAGTAGGCAACAATCATGGCAATGAGCGCGCCGATCAGGTAGGTGATGATGACGCCTGGACCTGCGAGGTGGATGGTCACGCTGCTGCCGAGGAAGAGCCCGACACCGATCGCGCCGCCAATGGCAAGCATCGTGAGCTGCCGCTGCGTGAGCCTGCGGCGTAGCTCGTCGGGTTCTGGAGGAGTACCTGGCAAGGCCGGCGGGGAGGATTGCGGCCCTCGTTCGTGAAGCGGCTCGGAGGATTCACCCATGCTTGGTCAGTTCGAGCAAGGCGTCGCCGAAGCTGTGAATTTCATTCATTGTGTTGTAGTGGACGAGAGAGACGCGGACCACGCCGCTGTCCTGCCGCACGTCCAACCGCTTCATTAACCGCGGGGCGTACATGTGTCCGTCGCGAATGCCTATCCCCGCGCGTGCCAGACCCTCCGTGACTTTAGCCGGAGCGATATTTGGCAGATTGAAGCACAGCGTTGGCACACGTTCGTGGACGCGGTCATTTCCTGCCAAACCATAGACCTTTGCGCCACACTCTCTCAGAACTCGCAGCATTTCGAGGGAGAGCGATTCTTCATAGGCCCGGACGTTTTGCATGGCGCGAGCCAGATTCGCGCGCCTCGAATCTTTGCTGCCCTGATCGCCGCTGACTTGCGTCTGCTTACCGAGAGATTCCAAATAGCACACGGCTGCATCCATTCCGGCGACGTTTTCATAGATGAAAGTGCCCGCTTCGATTTTTCCAGGTGGCTCGTCCGGAATAAATTCTTCGCGAAACGTCGGAAGTTTTTGAAGGAGATTACGGCGCCCCCACAGAAATCCCATGTGCGGTCCGAATATTTTATAACCGGAGCAAACGAGGTAGTCGCAATCGAAAGCTTGCACATCCATTTGACCGTGAGGAGCGAAGTGAACACAGTCGAGAAAGATTTCAGCGCCTGCCTCGTGCGCTAGTTTGGCGGCGCCTGCGACATCCACAACGGAACCCAGAGCATTCGAAGCGACAGTGCACGCGAGCAGGCGGGTTTTCGAGGACACGAGAGATTTCAAATCGTCCACGTGGAGGTTCCCGTCTTCGCCCATCTTCCACCAAAGGAATTTGGCGCCCTCTTTTTCCAACGCCAGCCAGGTGGCGACGTTGGCCTCATGATCCATGTCGGTGACAATTATTTCGTTGCGGTGGCCGAGCGTTTGGCCGATCGCGAGACTTACCAGACGAATGAACGAAGTGGCGTTCATCCCAAAGGCGATTTCGCTGGGGTCGCGCGCGTTCACGAGATCGGCGACGCTCTGTCGCGCCCGAGCAATCATGGCATCGACTTCCTGGCTTTTGGCGTAGCGCCCGCCCCGCTGAACGTTGCATTCGAGCAGATGGTGATTGACAGCATCCAGCACGGTTTGCGGAACCTGGGCGCCTGCAGCGTTGTCAAAGAAGGTGAAGGCGGGAAGGCGATGCAACGCAGGGAAAAACGAGCGAATGGTTTCGACGGGAAAATTCAGACGCGGATCTGATTGCAATTCCCTGGTAAGGACACTTTGCGATTTAGCCTGCAAATTTTTGCTCCCCGTTGAATCCGAAAAAGCGGTAAAGGAAGGCGTGTGAAGCGAACAAAGCGAAAGCTATACCCCGTTTGCAGCACCTGTCAAGCGCGCGTTTTCCGCCCGCTCTTCGCCTTCGCGTGCAAAAATATGCCGTCTTCCATTTAAGGGACAACTAGAATAGCCGGCATGACCAGAGGCATCGAAGAAGTTTACCTAGCGCTTCGGCGGCAATTCCGGGGCGATCTCCTTCGCCCTGGCGACGGTGAATATGCCGATGCGCGAGTCATTTGGAACGGAATGGTGGCGCGCAAACCGGGCTTGATTGCTCGTTGCACCAATGTGGCTGACGTGCAGCTCGCGGTGAGAACTGCGGCAGCCAGCGGCGTTCTTACGGCGATTCGCTGTGGCGGCCATAGTCTCGCGGGGTTCAGCTCGTGCGACGATGGGCTGGTGATCGATCTCTCCAGAATGCGTGCGGTGAGCGTGGACGGGGAGACACGTCTTGCGCGATTTGAGGGCGGGTGCCTCCTCGGCAACATCGATACCGCCACGCAAAAGTTGGGCCTCGCCTTTCCGTCTGGTGTTGTGTCGCACACTGGAGCCGCCGGGCTAGTCTTGGGCGGCGGCACTGGCTGGCTGAACCGTTTGCACGGGCTCTCCTGCGACAACGTCGCAGGCTTCACGATCGTCATCGGAGACGGATCGGTTGCCCGCGCAAACTCCAAGGAGAATCCTGAGCTATTTTGGGCCTTGCGTGGAGGTGGTGGAAATTTTGGCGTCGTGACCGACTTCGAAGTCCATCTTCACCCGGTCAGTTCGGTTCTGTTCGGCGCTGGCATGTGCTTCGGAGACGATATTCCCGCCATCGTGCAGCACTGGCGAGACTTCATGCCAAACGCGCCGGACAATCTGAGATGGGGAATCTCATTGACGATTTCTCCCCAAACGGAAAACGTCCCTGCGCAGTTGCGTGGGCGTCCAGCAGCAAGCCAGAGTTTGGTTTGGATTGGCGACCCTGACAAAGGGCGTGCGTTTGTGGATCGCGCACTTTCTCTCTGCAATCCAATTGCAGTAACCAAAAGTGAGCTTTCGTTCCTCAGCTTGCAGACTATGGCAGATGCAGAATTTCCGCATGGGCGCAGGTACTACACGAAGTCTGGCTACCTTAAATCCCTGAATGACAGGGATATTCGACGGATGGTGCAAGCGCTCGAGACAATTCCCTCCCCAGCCAGCCAAATCGAACTCTCCTACCTGGGCGGGGCCGCAGCTCGGGTTGCAGCAGACGAAACGGCATTTGGTGATCGCAGCTCTCCGTTCATTGTAAATCTGCTGGGAAACTGGTCCGATCCTGCGGAGGACTCCGCAAACATCTCATGGATACGCGAACTCTTCGCCGAATTGCGCCCTTCCATGACGCCAGGCGTTTACGTGAACTTCATGAGTGGAGACGAACAGGATCGTGTGCCGGAAGCGTACCGCGAACGGTGGGACCGGTTAGTCGCGATCAAAACGCACTATGACCCGGACAATTTTTTCCGATTAAACCAGAATGTGCGGCCGCAGAAATCATCACAGAGCTAGCCGGAAAAACGCTGCGATGATTGCAAGTTCCTTGCGAAAGTACTTTTTGCTTCATTTTCAACGTGTTTGCGCTTGACAGTTCATCTCCCCTATCGGCTCTCTATAGGGATCATCACGATCGACCGATAGAGTGTAAGTAGCAAAAGAGCATACCTGTGGTCCGACTGTAATCCCAAACGGACTCTTCATGAGAGGCACCAAGCGCTCTAACAAAGCCATGATTATGGGTGGCCATCAGCTCTCACCCCGGTTTGGATGGAATCCCAATCGGCGGACATGAATTGCCCTTGCAGCCAAGGACAGGCTTGCCCCATCGGTCAGTCGGCCGCTAATCAAAGGTCAATACCCTTGGCAGTTGCCGAGAACTCCAGGCCTTGGACCAAAACTGTCCTCAGTATCAGTAGTAATGATAGTCCTGTCTTCACTATCCTTCACATGCAGTTCGGGCAAAAGAACTGAGCAGCCATTTCCGCGGGCCCCACCCCCGCCCCAGCTAACGAGCTGACACAGCCCAGAGAAAGTGACAAAAGTGCAAACGAGTGCTAGGGGATGGGTGTGTGCGGTAGCTGCGCTGATCTTGAGTTCTTCTGCGGCGTTGATCAGCGGTTGCTCAGGACTGGTGAGTGCTGGCGGAACGACCTCGCAAGTGCACGCGGCGATTCAGGTGAATCCGACGAGCGTTGCCTTTGGGAGTGCTGTCGTTGGTAAGAAGACCTCTCAAAGCGTTTCAGTGGCAAACACCGGCAGCGCGCCGGTCAATATAACGCAGGCGAATGTATCGAACAGCCAGTTTTCCGTCTCTGGCCTCGCTATGCCTCTTTCTCTGCCGGCCGGCCAGTCCAGCAGCTTTCAAGTCTCCTTCAATCCCATTTCTTCAGGCAGCGTCACAGGTACTCTGACTGTCTTGACCGACGCTGGCATCTCATCCGAACAAGTTGCACTGTCTGGCACTGCGACTCCAGCACCACAACAGATCAGCCTTAACTCAGCAAGCTTGAATTTGGGGACCATCACGGTCGGAAGCGTCGGGAGGGGTGCGGCAACGGTCAGTAACATCGGCGGCTCCAACCTGACGATTTCTCTGATCAGCGTAAGCACAGGGCCATTTGGCGTCTCCGGTATCTCTACGCCAGCCACGATCATTCCCGGCGCCAGTGCCACTTTGAACGTGACCTACTCACCCACCACCGCCGGGAGCGACACTGGTTTAATTACGATTACGAGCAACGATCCGCAGACTCCCACGGCCACGATCTCACTTGGGGGAACAGCAACAACTTCGGCGGTAGCGCCGACGATCACCACGCAGCCAGTGAACCAGACCGTGAC
>Ga0210402_10000364_pt1 | contig 50902 bp, 53 predicted proteins | sample IncBWC7MmetaG_FD_161055 | JGI IMG/M metagenome (GOLD analysis project Ga0210402, IMG submission 161055) | Forest soil microbial communities from Barre Woods Harvard Forest LTER site, Petersham, Massachusetts, United States - Inc-BW-C-7-M | ecosystem: Environmental > Terrestrial > Soil >... | reverse complement strand
CCACCGGGACGAATGCTTCGCTCGATGGTCTGGTGCGATATTTTCAAAAGTGACCGTCAACACGATCTGGAGGCAGCCGGATTCTCGCCGTTGGATCTATCGCGTGATCTTGGTCGCAATGGTTCGGACCCCGTGAGAGACGCCAGCTACCACGTGGTTAGAAGTTGCGCGAATCGTGGGTCGCGGCGTGAAAGGACGGCGACCTGTATGGCGCGAAGGGTATCGCGGATCGCCCGGGCGATGGCGGGGGTGGCCACGATTGCGGACTCGTCAAGATCGGCGCCCAACAGCGGAATGGAGATCGATGCCTCCTCGATGATGACGGCCGCCATGGTTTGCAGTGTTTCGCGCAAGACTAGCTCCGCATGGTATGCGCGCGGCGAGGTATTCAGCACGGCAACGAATTTGGAGGCGAACGGTTCGAAGCCAACAAGCCAATCGAGGGCGTTTTTAATGGTGCCACTGACGCCATGCGAATATTCCGGGCTCGCAATGAGCACCACGTCCGCCTCGGCGACCGCGCGGAAGAAGGTGGTGACAGTCGCCGGCGGGTTCGCTTCAAGATCGGGATTGAAGAGTGGCAGCTCCCCCAACCCTTGGAATAGTGAAACTTCCATGCGAGGCGGCGCCAGTTTCGCCGTCGCGCGCAGCAGCATCGAATTGATGGATGCAGATCGCAAGCTTCCCGAAAGACCGAGAATTTTGATCATCATGGTTGCGCACTCACAGTGTCGGAGAGGTGCGTATGGAGGGGCGGCATCGGGAAGCATATTTTAGCGTTGAAGCGGGCGATAGCGTCAGATGGTGATAAGGCTATTGGCAGCGGCGTGCGCCACCTGAACGAAATACGGTCCGCACCCGTCCACGCAAGGAAGCTGCCAAATAGCACGACATTGGCAAGCATGCCGGTCGCGATGAGGTGTCCCCTGCTGGCCTTGATGTTGACGCGGCGGCGGAAGAGTGGCGCTGGGGTCGGTGATATCCCGGGAAGGATACTGTCGTTCCTCCGATTCGCAACTCATTTGCGATTTTGTGCCGCCACTGGTGGTACTGTCGACCGACGGCCTATGATCGGCCCACCAACCGCGAGATGGAAATACTGTCTTCTATTTGACGACGGTCAATTCGCACCGGACGCTTTCCACGCCCGGCGTGTCAAGCGCCAGCGCTACCGCACGCGCAAGCATATCCGGCTTGCCGGCAACGCCAGTCAAGTAAGCATTGCCGCCTTCCGCTCGCACGGACAATCGCGCGCTGCGTGTCATTGGATCATTTTCGAGATTGGCGCGAATCAAATCAGCCAACTTGCGGTTGGCGTTGAGGTCGATCCAATGTGCCGCGAAATGACTGCCGTCCGGTTGACGACCCACTGACAGAACGCAGCCGCCTAAGGCGAGTATGATCGCCAGCACGAATAGATTAGGTAACGAGCGCATCGTTTAGGTGTCTCTCCCAGTTGAGTTCCTCAGGGAGAGGCCACGCGTGTATAGGCGTAGTCGAACGCAAGAAATTCCCTGCGGTCAGCACCAGAATCGGGTGTCAGGTACAGCTGCACGACCTGCCGATCGTTGTGCACATCTCCCACAATTAGGCGATACCGGAATGGCACATTGCTCGCCTTACCCCAGACCGGCGCAATGAAGTGGCTCCCCGCGAGCTCAATAGTATTGGATGCTTGGGTAGGATGAGCGTCACTTGGGCGGCTGCGCTCGTTCATCATCTGCGGAAGGCGGGAGTCCAGAGAGAAATATTCATATCGACGAGTAACTAGGTTGTAGTCAAACAGCGCAATGCGTGTGAATGCGTCTTTCGAGTCCTTTTGCGTGGCCTCCATCAACTCTTCGAGATAGCTACTTTGTATTACCCGTCGATGGGCTACTGCGGGAGGCAGAATGACCGGATTAGCATCCGCGCCAGGCCACATACGCTGCGAAACGCTCCACTCGCCGTGCATCTGCTGCAACAGCGCCGCGGGAGTCAGCACGGGTTCTGTTTGCGCGAGGCAGAGTGCCGCGCACGCGCTTGCGAGCGCGGCACAGACTGAAACGTTTGCAAACCGGTTGGCTCGTCGCATCATTGAGAATGTCTCCGGTTCGTGCAGTGCGCGACAATTTAATTGCTGGCGTTTGCTCATTTTGCGTTGGCAATCGCAGATGTAATCAACGCCGACGCAACTAAAGCAGAAAACCCACTGCGTCAGTAGCAAAGTGGGCGATCATGTTTGCAGCGAGATCTCGGCGCCAAAGGTACAGAGCGGTGAGCACAAGTCCGCCAAGCCCGGCCACCAACAAGTGGGTCCAGCCCCAATAGTTCAAATGCGCATAAGTGAAGGCAGCCAGGGATATTCCGGCGGCGACCCACCGCACATGTATCAATTCGGTCAATCGCTCGATCGCGAATCCGCGATAGACAAGCTCTTCAAAAACCGCGGCGCGTGTGATCAGCAAACAGCGGAACCAGAGTGGCAGCACGACGATTGCTTGTGTCTGCGCGGTATCATCCGGCAGGCCGAGCGCCGGTATCAGCACCGAATAGATCAACGCAATGCCAATGACGGCCGCCGCCGCCGCAGCCAGACCCCAGAGCAGACTTCGCCAAGTCGGGACCTGCAGGCCGATCGACCTGAGTGGCCGTCGCTCAAAGAGAAGTACAAACCCGATGACGACGACCGTCATGAGCCAGTAGATACCCTCTTGTTCCAAAAGCGCGCGCAGCGAAGACCCGGACACCAGCAGTGACGGGATCGGTAGCTGCAGCGCAATGAGCAGGAACAGGCCCAAGACGGCTGGCACGCGACTGGATGCTGTCCCGGACTCGTTGGATTGCCGTAACGAGGGAGCGTTCATGGCTGCGTTACGCGCATGGGGCTTGATACCCTGATACACCGGTCATGGAGTCTTGCCTTTCGTGCCCTTCGCGGCTTCGACTCGTTGAGCGCCGGCGATCGTTAAAAACATATCGATCGCCTCCGTGGTGCGTTTTCGATCGCCCGTTGCGAGTAGCTCAAGAAAAAGGCCGTCGAACACGGCGGCAAAGAGCGATGCCCAAGCGGCGGGTGGTTTCAGTTCCGGCCGCGCACCGCCGATGAGATCGCGCCACTGGGCTGAGTTGCGCTTCAGCAGTTTGCCGTATTTACCGGGATTGCGAGTCGCGAGCATTTGCAGCTCATACAGAAGCCTCCACAACGGAAGATTCTTGCGATTGGTAGACCAATCCCAGTACGCGCGCAGTGGCGCCACGCGAGACTGACGGTCTGGCTGGGAAAGGGTGTCGGCGAGGGACTGGGTCAAAATTGCCTGAATGTGCTCAAACACTTCGGCAATCAGCTGATCCTTCGAGCCGAAGTGAAAGATTAGAAGCCGGGCACTCGTCCCCACCTGAACGGCCATGGGCCGCAGCGAAACGTTGGGGAGACCATGTTCCGAAAAGTACGCAGTCAGCCGCTCGAGAAGTTCCATTTTTCTTTCTCGCATGTAACGCACGTTACATGAAACGTGCGTTACAATCAAGCGTTGCTCCTATCGATTCCGATTGCGTTTACTTCCTTCCTATTTCTGCTCCTCCTCGTCTGCCAAACGACGTATTTTGGGATCAGCTGAAGACCTCAAATCCCAAGGGTCTGATTGGCGCGCCGGCATTGCAGGTGGATGCGGGACATGAGGAAAGCGCGATCAGGAGATCCATCTCCGCGCGCAGAGTGATCGCGGCGCCGGGGCGAGTTAGCGGTGGCAAAAGCGATAAGCGGCCATCTGTCGCGACGTCGGCATTCATGAAGAAGTTCAGCGAACTCGGCAGCGGTTCAGGCTCGATGCCCAACTCACGAATTGCAGAGCATAGATTGTCATAGCAGTTGGCGTGATATTCCGTTATTCCATACTGAAGGCGGTACATCTCGATGCTGCATGGCGGGTACAGCAGATCATGCTTGCCCACATCATCAGCCAGGATGGCTAGCATGGGCTCGCTACGATCCGACCAAAGAACAGCACCGGTTGAAACATAGAGATTACCGCCGTAGTCGAACGTGCGACCACTCGACAAGCGGTGCCGGCTGTCAGTGGAAAAAGCCACAAGGTCGCCTGTTTGCCCACCTTCGATGTCAATGATGCGCAACTGTTCACCGCGTTTGAGCCGCAAGCCCGCACCACCACCGGCTTTTACTAGAAGCCTTTCAGTCATTCCGTCGCCCCTCGAGAAAGACTTTGGTCAGGATAGCAGTTGCGCCCGCAGCGAGGCATGCCGAAGCACACATATCAGCTAGGCGGAAAAATGAACAAACTACCAACGACAGAAAGCGCGAATGATCAGGTTAGGTTGCTCGCTTTGAGTTGTTGCGAGAGGATGGACCTCGTTGCCGCGAGTGCGATGGCGGGATCCGCGTTTTGAGATGAGTACGCGATGTAGCCGTCCGGCCGAAGCAGGATGGCGCCGCTTTTCTCCAGACTGTGAAGCTCAAGGTCGTGGCTGAATGATTGAATCAACGCGTCGGATTGAGCCGCCTTCTTTCCGTCGCCCCCAAGTAGCAGCAGAAAACGGCTTTTGATACCCGTCCCGCCGCGCAGCGACTCCACCAAATAGCGCTCCCCCTTACCCTCAACAATCGGGCTGCCCGCGCAGCTTACGTCCAGTTGCGAAAGCCGCCGAACCATTACACGCTGAACACCAGGCAACCTCGTTGCCATCGGAATCGCAAGGTTGCGCACACATTGAGACAGCAAGCTGGCACTTCCCAAGGCCGTGGTCATTCGGTGGGTCAGTTCGATCACACGCGCAATGACGGGGCGACGCTCAAGTGCATAGCTTTCCAGCAACGCGTCGTTTGCTCGACCACGTGAGGCGATATCCAGTTTCCAAGCCAGATTCCATACGTCCTGTAGTCCGGTGTTCATCCCCTGTCCCCCAAAGGGACTGTGGATGTGGGCGGCATCGCCGGCAAGGAACATTCGCCCCACACGAAGCTCCGATAGCTGGCGATGATGGACCCTGAAGTAGCTGCTCCAATGTACAGCCCGCGCCTCGATTCCCGGCGGCGCACGTTCGATGAGCAAGCGTCGCACCAGATCCAGCGAGGGGGCATCGCCTTCAGGTTGTGCCACCGTGGCGACAATGCGCCGGCGATGCGGACTCATGGGGAAGATCGCCAGGGGCCCGTGCCGACTGGGACAGAGTTGCATGGCATCGGCAGGCAGCGCCTCGTTGGTTTCTACATCTGCCAGGAGGAACAAGGCCTCGTATTGGGCTCCGGCGAATGGCAGCGACAGCAGGTGGCGCAACGTGCTGTGTGCGCCATCACAGCCAACGGCGTACTGTGCCGTGCACCGTTCGAGGGCTCCATTGCGTTGTAAGGACGCGGTCACCCTTTGAGAATTCTGTTCGGCGCCGAGAAACTCTGTGCCAAATTCCACGGCACCACCGCGTCGTCGCAGTTCCGCCTCGAGAATGCCTTCGGTCACATTCTGTGGGACCATCGCCACGAACTGATAGGGTGTCCCTTGAGGCGCAAAGCGAATGTGGGCTAAACGGCGCCGACCGGCTATTACGGACACCCAGTTGACTTGATTAGCGACCTTCAGGAATGGGTCGACGAGTCCGGCCATGTCCAATATTTCGAGCGTGCGTGGGAAGATGGCGAGCGCCTTGGAATTCACCGAAAGGGAGGGTCGGCGCTCGACGATCCGATATCGAAGGCCCCGCCGGGCGCACTCGTTGGCGAGCAGCAACCCAACAGGCCCTGCGCCGACAATGAGCAGATCCAACTCTGAGTTATTCATTGGAGAATCGAGGTCGCCTTAGTATGGGGTGCGTTGATAGATACCTCGCTCAATTTGGACCCCTAGACGTTTCATGATTTCCGGCGGATTGAAACCCACGCTAGCAAACTCTGCCGCAATCGAGTTCTTCGCCTCTTCCATGGCCGCTTGACTGGCCCACACGGCCGTTGTCACCACATTTACGCGCCCCTCGCCCGCCGTGCGGCAAAACACATAGCCTTCTATGAACCCTGGCCGGGTTCTTATGATGCGCGCGGAGTGGTTGACTTGCCGCAAGAACTCATTGATGGCGACTTCCGGCACGACAAATTGATCAATCAACACGGCTTCCATACATTCTCCGAGCGTTATTTCAATTCTGCCCGTCGGATTATTCGACCATGACTTGCCAGGGCACGCCGAAGCGATCGGTCAGGGTTCCATACGCCCGAGCGAAGGGGGTTGCCTGCAGCGGCATCTCGACGCGGCCGCCGATCGCGAGCGCCTCGAATGCCTGTGTGGCGTTCTCGGCATGAGGGTACGTCAGCATGAGGCGCACGCCGTGGATTCCGGGATAGGGCGCCGCCAACATCCAATCAGAAGCCATCAGCGTGGAACCTACGATGCTGAGGCGGCCGTGAATCACCCGGTGTGCGCTGCGCTTGGGGAACTGACTCGCCATCGGCGACTCGCCGACCGTTGAAAGAACCTCGATGCGGCCGTGGAATAGCCGCTCATAGAATTGCAACGCCTCTTTGCAAGTGCCGTCAAACAACAGATAGGGAAAAAGCTGCTGCATCGTGTCCTCCGAGCTGACCGTTGAAAGCACTATCCGACAATTCATTACTCACCACAACGTACGATTCGTGAGTGATATACTCACCGTTCATGATGAATCGCTCTTTACAAGCTGCCGGGAAAAACGCAACGCCCAATATCGGCCTGCCATCCTTTGATTTGAACCTGCTGTTGGTTCTGAACGCCGTGCTCACAGAGGGTAGCGTCGTCAAAGCGGCCAATCGACTGCACGTCACGGCCTCAGCCGTCAGCAATGCACTGGCGCGGCTGCGCGTTACGCTTGGCGATCCGCTGCTGACGAAGAAGGGCAGGGGAGTCGTGCCAACGCCGCGTGCTCAGGAACTCGCGCCGTTACTGGCCAAGGGGCTATCGGAGCTTCACGAGGCCGTGCGATCAGGTGGTGTGCAGGCGGCGCGAACGACGCGTCGCTTCAGCATCGCTCTGTCGGATGCCGCCCAGATCGACGTGCTGCCGCGCATTGCGGTGCTCCTCGCCAAGGAGATGCCGCATGCTCGGTTGCGCGCCGTCGGCATTGATTCGATCGTGCCCCTCGGCGGGCTGGCCGGTCCGGAGGTGGATGTCGTTCTCGGCCCGGAGCGGGGCGAGGGCGAGATTCGCTCCGAGCCCCTGTGTGATCAACCGGCGGTGCTCATTTGCCGGCGGAATCATCCGGCGCTCGCGAGAAAGGGGAAGCGCCGCGCTGTGGCGGCACTGCGACACGTGGCCATCGAAATGACGCCCGGCCATGGCGTGCGTGACTTGGCGGGGCTCGCATATCAGCGTGCCGGCATCGTGCGCGGCGTAGCGATTTCGGTGCCCACATTCTCCGCTGCCGCCGCGGTTGTTGCGTCCACGGACTTGGTTGCAACCGTTCCCGAACGTTTCTATGCGGCGGTGGGCAAAGCGATGCGTTTGCGGACACTTCCGCTTCCCATACCGGAATTGACTATCTCGACGAACCTCTGCTGGCATGCTCGAACGCAGTCGGACCCTCTGTGCGCGGCATTTCGCGACATCGTCAGGCGTGCCAGCGGCAGAAACTGCCATAACATGATGGGAGAGGACGGGTGATACGAAATCGCAATTTACTAGTGTGCGCGCTGGCGATGGGCACGATCTGCCCGGCCGCGATATTTGCCACCGAGGGTGCGGATCCATCGAAGGAGAACATTGTGATGATGCATGCCACCGGAACGTTTGAAGTGAAAACAACGCCTGAAGCTCAATCAGCCGCCGCGGCGTACCCCACGGCGCGATTGGCGTTGGAAAAGAGGTTCACGGGTGGACTGCAAGGCGAGGCGATCGGCGTGATGCTGAGCATCGGAGCGCCGAAGCCGGGTGAAGTGGCGGCGTATGTGGCAATCGATCAATTCACGGGGACGGTCGACGGCAAGAAGGGTTCATTCGCCTTGACCCATCGCGCCACCATGACGAAGGGCGGTAAAGCGGTGCTGGAAATTCAGGTGGTGCCGGATTCCGGGAAGGGGGAACTCGAAGGCATCGCCGGCGCCATGACGGTGGATGCCAGCAAGGGCGTACACCACTATGATTTCGCCTATTCGCTTCCGGCAACGCCGTAATGCTGCTTAAGTAAGCGACAGACTTCCGTCTGGAGTGCGAATCAGCTCCTGCGCCACCGACGGTAAACAAGAGGAATGTTCGTGAAATTCGGCTTACTTGCTTTTCTCCTTGTCGCTGTTCCGGCGGTGGCAATCGCCCAACGCGTGTTCGACACGCACGTCCACATTTGGAATGGCGAGACATCCCTGCACGAATACGAAGCGCAGCTGAAGGCGACCCACCAGATGGTGACCCGCTTCGCGGGTATCCTGATCGCGAGACGCGGCAATATGGCGGAGACTCGGCGCAAGAACGATGAATTGATTGCTCTGGCCGCCAAATACCCTGAGATGTTTCCGATTGCATCCGTGCACCCGTATGACGATCATGCGGCGCTCGACGAGGTGCGACGCATCGCAGCGCTGGGGGTGACCATGATCAAGCTGCACCCGCATACTCAGCAATTCGCGATTTCCGATCCGCGGGTGGCCGCTCTGTGTCAACTGGCTGGTCAACTCGGCATGATCGTGCTGTTCGACAACGCCAATATCATCCCTGGCGACAGCCAAGACCTTTTCAACCTGGCCGTAAACACACCAGGAACGCGATTTGTCTTCGCACACATGGGCGCGACCAATTTTCGCTTCTGGAACACCATTCTGTTCGCAAGAACAGCAAAGGATTTCTACAAAGACAACATTTACTTCGATATTTCGGCGACCGTCACGCTGGTTGCGGGTTCGCCGATCGCATCAGAGTTCGTGTGGACGATTCGCAATATCGGGGTCGATCATCTGATGCTGGGATCGGACTATCCGCAATACACGCTGCGCCAGTCCGTCGACGCACTCGAGAGTCTCGATCTTAACCGTCGCGAAAAGGATGCCATTCTCTACGGGACCGCGCACAAGCTGTTGACTCCGAAAGCGCCCGATTGATACTTGCCAACCACACTGAATATTCTATAGTGGCGGGACTCACTGAAGAGGACAGACCCCTCTGAGAGGCACCCCGAAAAGGAAGCGCCGCACAGGCCTTAGTAGGGGTAGACGTATTGGCTACGACACAGCCTTGTTGAGTGCCGACGTTCCACGTCGGAAGCTGGATGGCACCGCCACAGGTACTGTGGTTCCGGCAGATGTTACTCCGTCAATCGGGAGGTATCTGCCATGACCGTCGCACGCGTAGCTCGAGTGTTTGCCGCTTCGGCCATTGATCACTCGGAAAAGTGCGTATTGATACATGGGTGGGTTTTCCGACTCAGATCGCTCGCACACACCACTTTCATCGTCGTCCGCGACTGTACGGGAGACATCCAATGCGTGATGGCTACGGCGCGATTCAAGGAACTCCCATTGAAGCTCGACGATGCCGTCGAATTGACCGGCCGAATACGGATCGAGCCTCGCGCCAAATCAGGTTGCGAGATGGATATCGACGATCTGCGGGTACTCAATTCTGCGAGTCACAAGCTGCCGTTCAACTCGAGCAGTAAGCTCGCAGCCGTGGGTCCGGAGGCACGGATCGAATACCGCCCGCTGACGTGCCGAAACAACGAGGTGGGGAATATCTTCCGGATTCAAGCAGCGGCGCTGAAGTATTTTCGCGAGTATCTTGAATCTCGGCATTTTCAGGAGATCATCACTTCCAAGATCGTTGCCTCTGGCACGGAGGGTGGAAGCAACCTCTTCGCAATAGAGTATTTTGAACGGACTGCTTATTTGGCCCAAAGTCCACAATTTTATAAAGAGCACGGTGTCGCCGCCTTCGAACGGGTTTTCGAGACCGGCCACGTTTATCGCGCCGAGCCCCATGCGAGCAGCCGACATCTCACAGAATATTATTCACTTGATTTAGAGGTCGGGTTTATCGATGGCCCTGAGGAGGTGATCGAACTCGAGAAGGAACTCCTGACATTCATGTTCGAGGAGCTGAACCAGCATCATGGAGAGGTGCTGAAACAGTATCGCTCTATGCCGTTACCGTCGATGCTCGACGTGCCCGTATGGGATTTTCAGGAGTGCCTTGAACGCCTGGCACTCGCGCATGGTACATCCCACCTCAAGGACGATCTGGATCCTGTGGCCGAGCGCCAGTTGTGTGCGTTGGCCCAAGCCGAGATGGGAGTCCCTGCGGTATTTGTTCTGGGGTTCCCCGCTGCGAGCCGTCCATTTTACTCGGCACCTCGCGCCGATTCCGGCGCGGCGCAAAGCTTTGACTTGCTGCTCGAGGGCCTGGAAATCACGACGGGCGGGCAGCGACTCCACGAACGGGTCGCACTTGAGGCATCGCTCCGGAATCGAGGGATGGATCTATCTGCGTTCGAAGATCATTTGCGAATGTTCGAACTGGGCATGCCCCCACATGGGGGCTTGGCCACTGGGCTGGAGCGATTAACAGCACAAATACTGGGCTTGAAAAATGTCCGCGAAGCCGTTCTATATCCGCGAGATCGGTACCATCTGAGGCCATGACGCAAAATGAGTCGAGTGGGAGCCGCAGAAATGGGGGCCGAAACGGCGGTCGCTGAACAAGGCGCTTGGTGACCAAATATTTTGCAGGCGCTGTCGATTTGAGTGCTTGCCACTCGTATAGGGGTCGAACTACCGGAACGGTCCGGCAACAAAGAGGATCAAGGACATGTCATTTTTTAGCTTCAGGAGTTTGATTTTCGTCGGTGTGGTGTCGACTGCATTGCTTGTTGGTGGGAATGCGCTCGCGCAGAGTGATCCGCGCAGGGTCGACGGCGGACAAATCGTCGGCGAAGCGGGAAGGGACCCTCGAATATGGATTTTCAAGGGGATCCCTTACGCCGCACCGCCCGTTGGACAGTGGCGTTGGCGGCCTCCACAACCGGTTAGGCCGTGGAGCGGAGTGATGGCGGCTAATCATTTAGGACCTAGCTGTATTGGCCGCAATTTCGGGGCCATTTCCGACATGAGCGAGGACTGCCTATTTTTGAATGTCTGGACATCGACAACCACTAGTGGCGCGCGTCTCCCAGTGCTGGTGTGGATTCACGGCGGCGGCTTTCAAGGCGGTGGCGGATACCATCCCTCTTATGACGGCGAGGAATTCGCGAAACAAGGAGTGGTGGTGGTTTCTTTCAATTATCGAGTCGGCGTCTTTGGTTTTCTCGCACATCCGGATTTGACGAATGAATCGGACGTCCATGCGTCGGGTAACTACGGTCTTCTCGATCAGGTTGCCGCGCTCCGCTGGGTACAGCACAACGTTGCCAAATTCGGAGGAGACCCAAGGAAGGTGACCATCGCTGGAGAATCGGCAGGGGCCTATTCCGTCTCGGCACTCACTGCCTCGCCGATGTCCCGCGGCCTGTTCCGTGCAGCGATTGCAGAGAGCGGCGGATATTTAGTACCGAAGCGGGATGCCATTCGCTCACTCGCCGATTCGGAAAAGATCGGTATGAATTTCGCGCGGTCGCTGGGGGTTTCCGGGATTGTGAGCCTCCGCGCGATGAATGCAGACGATCTGATGAAGGCGGTCGAGCACATGCCGGATTTCTTTGCGTTCCAGCCCTGCATCGACGGTGCCTTCCTGAGCGAGCCTGTTTACGCGACGTATTCCAAACATCGGGAATCAATGGTGCCGGCACTCATCGGATCCAATACGGATGAGGGGGCGTTTCTTCTGCCACCTCAGCGTCCCTCGGTCGGGCAACTGCAGTCCCACCTGAACCAAACATTTGGCTCGAACAGCGAACTGGTTCGAAGCATCTATCCCACCAACACCGCGGCAGAAATGCTGCGGTCGGAATTGGATTTATATGCAGATGATGGCTTTAACTATCCGATGTGGAAGTGGGCGGAGTTGTACCGACAAGCGGGTTTGCCGGTGTTCTACTACGTCTTTGGTCGTGTCCTGCCAGTTTTACCTGGGCAAACCTACAAAGGCATTCCGCGTGATCAAATTGGGGCATTTCATGGCGACGAAGTTCCTTATGTATTTGGCAATCTGGATCGGGTTGACAGTGCGCTCGACGGGGCACCCAGGAAGAGCAGATGGGAGAGATCGGACTATGCTCTTGCAAGGACGATGCTCAATTATTGGGCAAATTTCGTAAAAACTGGAGATCCGAATGGAGCGGAGCTACCGAAATGGCCACGCTACGAGAAGAGCGCGAAGAATCCACTGATGCACTTCAACGGCCAGGCCGAGGCCGGCCCGGACGAGAGAATCTCGAGAATGAAGGTTCTTGATGCAGCATTCCAGCCCGGGCCGTAATCCTGATAATTCGGGCAGCGCGTTCCGTCATGAACCGCAAGGCGTCGAGCTGCAATTTGCAACAGAAACCGAGCGGGCGGTGATGAAGGCAATAAGATGGTGGACGATCGCTGAGCTCGAGGGATCGAACCAGCTGGTCTTTCCAGCTGATTTGGCAACGGTTTTGGGTTCTCTCAGCAAACCACCTAAAGTTGCGAGAGGCGGGAAGCGGGGAATAATGCGCAACGATGCGCTGGACGGAGATTCTAGTGGAAAGAGTTACGCACTGGCATTTTCCCTTATAATGCCACGCTCGATCAATGCGGCACGCGTTTCATAAATCCCCTGGACACGGGCGGCCTGCATTCCAATGCGTCTCGCAGCCTCGACATTGAGAGCGTTGTCATCGAGAAAAAGCACGTGCTCGGGTCTACAGCCGAGCGACTCCACCACATGCTGAAAGGCGTCGGCGTCGGGTTTGATTCGCCCGGTCAGATGCGATACGAAGTGGTGGCTAAATGCCGAACCGAGTCGTAGTTCATCCACCACTCGGGTCCAGTGCAAGGCATTGCTATTGGACAGGATTGCGCGCTGATACGTGGGTGGGATTCGCGCAAGCATCTCCAGCGTGCCGGGATACAGTCCGGTGACCCAACCCGTGAATGACGCAAGGAACTGTTGTGGATTCACGGGAAGGCGGAACTCCACTGTGACGGCGTCGGCGAATTCCTCGGCGCCCATTCGGCCCCTCTCGAATTCCCGCACCGGCGTTGAATGCAACCACATACGCCACATCTCATCACTTGTGGCCTTCTCACCCATCCAGCCGAGCATGGTCTCCACACCGCTGAGCCGAACAAGCACGCCACCGACGTCGAAGAGCAGAACATTGGGTTCAGTCGTCATAGCGGTCAATGGCATCCGGGCTTTCCGTTACTTAGTTTATCACCTGGATTCAAGGTTCTTACAAGACTACCATCGCTTGAGTCACATACGTTTCGAGGCCCGCACTCCGGAACCTTTAAGAACTGGCGGCTAGATATCCTTCGCTTGCGTGGCAGGGGCGACGTGGTTATATAGTGAGTGTAAGGGAGATGCCTTTTTTATCGCAACCGAAACTCCAGATTTGGAGACGGCAAGGAGGGGAAGTGACAGAGAAACGCGTGGTGAAGGTAACGAAGCGAAAGACGCGAAAAGAGGTGGTAACCGAGTTCGCGGACAGTGCGGCGATGGCGGTTGTGAATTCAGGCCCGGTGCAAGCACCCAACGCGGCCGTGATTGATCCAGAGCAGCGGCGGCGGTTGGTTGCAGCTGAGGCGTATTTCTTCGCTGAGCGCCGTGGATTTTCCGGCGGCAATGAGATTGATGATTGGGTCGCCGCCGAACGCGTGGTGGACTCGTGGTTGAATAGGTCGCTTAACTCATAAGCGATCTGCAGGGGCAGAAAAGCCGGCCAGAAGGCGCGGCGTGGTGGGTTTGTCGCTCAAATAGCGCCATCGTTCAGCTTAGCGTCGCGGAATTTCCATCGAACCTTTGATACCGGCCACCGGTCCTGACGGGAACCCATGGTCGCCAATTCATCACCAGACGAACCAGGACACAATCCCAGCAAGCAGCAATGATGATGCCACCGCTATTCATCAATCGAGTCAGCGGCGGCGTGTTCGGCAGTTTCCCCTGCTTCGCTTCCTGGTAAATTGTGGCCAAGGATTTATTGAGGCGCTTCCAACCCTCCCGCGAGAAGTCTCCGGCCAACCAGCTGCCTGCAAGAAACCACGGACAAGCAACGTTACGTGCAACGCTCGACACGCTTCCCCAGTTTTGACGAATTGCAATCGCTCCCAATACCGCACTGGACATGCAGATGGCGACGGCAATGGAGGTGCGTATGGATGGTGGTATTATGGCGCTTCTCGTTGGCGTTGCAGTCGTTTGTATCTCGTCGAAGCCCCGAAGCGGCATCCCGAAGGTCGTCTATGACCTACCTCGTCTCGGCTCGCTCATATTGAATAGTAAGCGCAGCGGCAATAGCACCAAGAAATACTGCTAACAGGGTCACAGCTGTTTTCACGATATCATTCGTTTGCCAAATCCCGGTATGCAGGCCGCGGGCTACGAGAACAGAGAGGACTGTGGATCCGACCGCTAGCCCTGCAGCAAACATGGAAATCATGTAAATGCTCCGAGATTCCCTCGTTGGCTTCAAGGGCACCACGCATTGAGGACAGGTCACAACAGTCGTAGATCTAACTACGAGTGCAAATCGTTGGGGCATTTGCGCGTGGCATTCTGAACACTTCATCAGTATCTCCGAATTCGACTAGGGCTCTAGTCATTGTATCGGCATCCGCTGGGCAGTTTCGACGTTCCTGGGGCAAATGTCGACGCGATTCGGATGGCGACATGGGGGAAACGAATTACCTTGATCGGGTATAGGCTGGTTCGGCCATGACCTGGCAATGGCGGCAGCAGCAGCCACTCTCTGGTCGGTCGTCCAGTTCCGTGACACCCAGATAGTGAGCGCGGCACCTGAGAGATGCCAGTAGGACATCTTGCGGTTTTTCAGATGCTTGTAGTTGTAGTCGCGCGCAATCAACCAGACGGCGGACGATCTATTGTCTGCACGCAGATCTTTGGGGTCTTAAGCGGCCCGACGAGACTGCCATGCAGCTGCCGTTTCTGATCGATGCGCGTTTACCAGTGATGGACGGCTATCCAAGTCGAATGCGGTGCGTATTTCGCAGAATGGCGCTGCGGGGCCGCCCTAAAGATCGTTTGGCGGCGATGACGTCGCCGTGAAGGGCGTTTCGCGCGAAATCCGAGAGGCGAGTCGGTCACGCGCGTCAGATGCTGGCGCCCGAGAGCGCACCTACAAAATACTTGAAGCGAAAAGCTGCCCAGACGGTGTTGAAACTACGGAATTGCCTCCTAAATTCCAAAAAGGGCAGGGCCGCAAACTGACAAGCTCGCCGGTACTGCGTTTTGTGCGTTGCCAGCGCGCTTAAGATATCTCCTACGCACTATTGGACACTCCTACATCCCTCGATACTTCACCTACACGTAATTGCTGCCTAAGCCGGAAGAAAGGGCGCGGCACTTCGGGCAGCCTGTGGGCGAGATTGAGATTACAAAAGCGAACATTGGGGGTGACTTATGAATTCATCGTTGTCGAATTTGAGCGCGCGCATAGCGGTGTTGGCGGGCGCCGCCATGTGGCTGTCGGCCTGCGCCAGCAATCCTGTCGCGGATGAGAAAATCGCGGTTGCGAAGACCTCCGTTCAGCGTGCCGAGCAGGCCGGGGCACCGCAAGCGGCGCCCGTGGAACTTAGCACCGCACGGGACAAATTGGCCCGCGCGGAAAAGGCGAATGCGGACCACAACCTGAAGCCCGCCGCAGAGCTTGCGGAACAAGCCAACATCGATGCGCAAGTCGCGGAAGCAACCGCTCAGCAAGAGCGCTCGCATAAGGCCGCCGCAGAATTCGACGCCAGCATGCGGGCTCTTCGCCAAGAAGCCGCGCGCGGCTCGCAACCGAATCAATAGAGGAATCACTGACATGAAAACGAAGCTATTGATAGGGATGGCTGTCGCGCTGCTGATCGTAAGCTGCGCCACTACACCTAGACCCAATGCAACACTCGAGAGTGCGCGAGCCGTGGTGCAATCGGCTGAGGCCGATCCGAATGTGGTCAAGTATGATCCGTTGGACTTGGAAGCCGCCAAGAAGAGCTTGGAAATTGCCGAATCCGCTTACCTTCATCACGATGAGCCCGGTATTGCACAGCCTGCGTATCTGGCGGCGCAAACGGCGCGCTTGGCGCAGCTCAAAGCGTCCGCCAAAGCCGATGATGCGCGGGTCGCCGCCGGCCAAGAGGAACGTAATCAGATTCAGTTGGCGGCGCGCGCTCGCGAGACCGAGAACGCCAAGGCGGCGCGAGATCAGGAAGCGCAAAAGGCAGCGCGCTTGCAAGCGGAAGTCGATGCCTTAAAGGCGAAACCTACCGACCGGGGCTTGGTGCTCACGTTAGGGGACGTGCTGTTCGATACCGGAAAGGCAGAGCTTAATTCGGGGGCTGCGCGCAAGCTTGATCAATTGGCACAGTTCTTAACCGAACATCCCGATAGACGCGTTCAGGTCGATGGTTTTACCGACAGTGTGGGGACCGACTCGTATAACCTGGACCTCTCACAGCGGCGCGCCGACGCGGTTCGCTCTGCGGTTCTCGGGCGCGGGATCGACTCGACGCGCATCACGAGCCAGGGTTATGGGAAAGCCTTTCCCGTGGCGAGTAACTCTGACTCCGGGGGTCGGCAGCTGAATCGGCGCGTAGAGATTGTCATTGGCGGTGAAAATGGCGCGACGATTCCGGCTCGCCATTGAGAGTATGAAATGCGGCCGGCCATTCACCGAAAATGGCCGGCTCTTTTCGCGGGTGAACCGATTTGAGCCAAACTGATCGCGGGCACGAACATGCTACCGGCGGTCGTGAAGTCGCTGTTCTTTTCCTATGCGATGGGAATCGTTTTGTTAATAGTTGCGGTTCGCTACTTTGGCCGAGCGATCGGCGTCACGAAAGTATATACCGTTGGAATGTTGCGCTATTTCGTCGTGTAAGGCTCCCTATCGGTGATCATGGGCTTAGCTCTGGTCTTAGGCGAAGCACCTGCGAAACCGGCTGAAGACACGTCCGAACTACTCAATCCTGAAGCGGAATAGTGGCTGGCCGTAAAGCAGGCGAAGGCTTTTTGCGCGAATGAGGGCAAAGAAATACTGTTGCAGAAGCTCAATCGCGTTAACTTCAGCGTCACATTCATCTGCATATGAGATTTCCATGACGGGCCAATTTAAGGCGGCGTATTGACCGGGCAAGCTGCGGGCGAACGCCATTGCGCGAATGTACTTCCTGGACAACGGCGAAGCAGGACAGCAAAATGTCCCGGGACACTGATTTGGCTATTGCTGCAGCAAACGGCGACTGACAGGTCGTCTGTTTAGACCTCACCACCCGCGGCAATTCCCAATGACTCCTATCCGCATCCGCGCGGATCTGGCCGCAGATTTTAAGCGCTGCGCATGTTGAGCGCTGATTTCCAGGAAGTGAAGGGGCTGCGGCGGCGGGCTGCTTTAAGATGGGCCGCCGCGTGCATCTACGCTGACTCGCTCAATAGAGTTTGGGTGCCCACGGGCACAATGCACAGAACGACTCCGTCAAGCACCAACGCGATGGCGTACCGGCCATTGACCTGAACCAGCTTCGAGGAACTGCGCGCGCGGCGATCTTGGCCGTCGATGATTGCCGGCTGCTGCGCCGAGGCGACAATGGTCCCTTGCAGCATCTCCATCAAGGGCGTGGGATCGCGCGCTTCGATGGCTCGCCAATACAATTCAACGTAAGCATCATCGATGTCCGCCGATGACGCGGCGCGGTGTGCACGGGTTCTGGCGCGATGCAGAAATTGACGGGACGCGGCGTTGCTTTTGCCGACGATGCGGGCTATCTCGTCGTAATCGAATTCGAACACGTCGCACAGTAAGAGCGCTGCCGCTTCAGCGGGGCTGACGTGGCTCAGCAAAAGACGCAGTGCGGCGTGACATTCTGACCGAATCTCCAGCAGAGAATCCAACGATTCTTCGGCTGGCAGTTCGGTCTCTGCGCGCCCTGATTCCAACCGCTTGCGCCGCAACAGGTCGATAGCAACGTTCCGCAAGACCGTGTGCAGCCACGCGGGCTGGGCCTCTCGCCGATCTGGACATGAGGCCAAGGCGCGGACATAGGTGTCCTGCACGGCGTCCTCGGCGTCCGCACGGGAAGCAAGGAATCGCTGCGCTATGCGCATCAATCGTTCTCGGTTCGTAGCCATAGGCGAACTTTGCCACAGAGCGGGGCGTTTGGGATCACCTGTCACAAAACCAGGGACTCGTTCGTTATGTGAGGTCAGAAGGAGAATTCATGGAAATCACCCCGCCGACAGCGCCGATCGATCCGCGCAGTGCATTCTTGGAGGAAAAGGCATTCAAGTCCCGTACCGTGCTCATTTTCGGCACCATTACGGATGCGACCGCGGCTGAAGCGGCCCGGCGGTTGATTGCACTGGATGCCGATTCTGCGGAAGCCATTGACGTGATCGTCTCTTCGCCCGGTGGACACCTGGAATCGGGTGACACCATTCACGACCTGATTCGATTCATTCGCGCTCCAGTGCGGATGATCGGCAGTGGCTGGGTGGGCAGCGCGGCGACCCACGTCTACCTCGCGGCGCCTCGCGAGCGGCGCTTCTGCCTGCCGAATACCCGATTCTTGATTCACGAGCCGAGCGGCGGTATCGGCGGGAAAGCGGCCGATATTGCTATTCAGGCGCAGGAATTTGTACGGGCACGCCAGCGCATCGCCGAATTGATCGCGCGGGAGACGGGTAAGCCTCTTGAAATGGTATTGGAGCACATAGAACGAGATTATTGGCTGTCCGCCCAAGAGGCTATCGACTACGGTCTCGTCGGCCGAATCGTCAGGGGACGCGACGAGTTGTAGCGTGAGAGGCTACTCTAGATAGAGCGCCACGCTCGAAACCTAAGCAGGTTGAGAAGGCAGACGCCCAGAGACGGGCTCGGCGCTGGCGCGCCAAGAGAAGACGGCCGCCAGGTAAGGAGTTCGCAGTGGTGGTGTTCTTCGAGAGCCAATTGCCACAAGGATGTGGCAACGGACGGCAGTCCGTGAGGGTGAGGTGCATGCACCGAACGGCAATACATGGAAGTATTGACTGGGCCGCAGCGAAGCACGGACAGCGCAGCGTCGCGGTCAGAGTCACGCCTCTGACTCGGCGGTGCCGGCGAACACACGGGTGAGCAACACTGTTGCGAACGCCCGGACAGGAGTCCGGGCCGGACCGCAGCGGAGCAGGGAAGCGGAGCGTTAGCGGTATGAACGGCCCGGCCGACGGAGAAATCCGTCACAAAAAGGCGGCGATTTCGGACAGGAAACAGCGCCGGATCGCGTGAGATAGACGGGCTTTTTTGGACGGTCACCATGACGCTTAAGAGTGCGAATCTGAATTCAGCTTACGATGGCAACTTATGCGATAGCACTGCGAGCCCGAACGGCTCGACAAGCCGGAGAAGAAGCCGCGGGTTATTGGTTCGCAAAGGCGTGTGGCACATTGACAAGGTCATCTACGGCAAACGAATCTGCGAGAGCACGCAGACCGGCGATTTGGTCGAGGCGGAGGCGCTGCTGGCGCACCGATCTTACGAGATCAGGCGTTTGCATGTATTCGGGCCGACGTTCTTGGAGGCGGGTGTCAGGTTTGTCGCTGAGAGTCAGCATTTGCGGGGGCTCGATCGCGATGAGCGGGCGCTTAAGCTGCTGTATCCCTTCATCGGTTCGCTGCCGCTGCGACAAGTGCATCAGGAGACACTCGCGCCATTCATTCAAGCCCGGCTTGCCGAGGGATTGAGCGCGGACAGTGTGAATCGGGAATTGGCGGTGGTGCGGCGCATTTTGAATCTTGCATCCAAAGTGTGGCGGGACGAGGCGGGCCATCCTTGGCTTGCCGAGGCGCCGTTGATTCCGACGCGGCGTAACCCCTATCCGCGCGAGCCCTATCCCTTGTCGGTGGTGGAGCAGCGATTGCTGTTCTCGGAGCTGGACGAGCACCTGAAGTCGATGGCGCTGTTCAAGGTCAACACGGGCACGCGCGAACAGGAGGTTGTCAATTTAAGGTGGGAGTGGGAGGTTCAAGTCCCGGAGCTCGCTACTTCCGTGTTCGTGATTCCGCGTGCGTACGTCAAGAACACGCTGGACCGCTATGTGGTGCTCAACCGGATTGCGCGTGCAGTCGTCGAGAACTGCCGAGGCAATCATCCGGAGTTTGTCTTCACCCGTCGAGGCGACCCGGTTACCAAGATGTACAACTCGGGGTGGAAGGCCGCAAGACGACGTGCGGCGGTGCGCTACGAAGAAGAGGTTGGACTGCCATGTCCCAAGGGGTTTAAGTCGATTCGCGTGCATGACTTGAAGCACACGTATGGCCATCGGCTGCGCGGCGCCGGCGTTAGTCTGGAGGATCGCAAGCTGCTGCTCGGGCACAAGATGCGAGCGCCCATGACGACGCATTATTCGGCGGCGGATATGGGAGCGTTGATTGATGCATCGGAGAGGGTGTGTAAGCTGGTGGAGCGGGGGAGTACGGCGATGGCAGTCGTTAGACCGTGGGCGACTGGGCATAGGAAGCGGCCGGGGAGCGCTCGACAGGACGTGTGAGGACATCCCAGGTTGTCGAGCAGTAATTCGGAAGGCCAGTCAAAGTCACGCCTTTGACTGGCCGGTGCCGGGCGAGTGCAGGGTGAGCCGCATGTCGGCGAACGCCAGGACATGGAAGGACTGGCCGTCCGCAGCGAAGCAGGAGCGAAGAGTCGCGGAAACGAACGGCCCGGCCGACGAAGAAGCTATTGCACCGATACCACGCGATCGTCGCGCGAGCGCATTGACGGAACCGACGTTAACACCGCAATTTTTACCAGGCCATGGAGAAGCAACGGCAGTAGAAAAAGATCGTCAATCACGCCCAAAACGGGAATGGCGAAATTAAAGGGCTCCAACGCGAAGAACGCCAAAGCGAGTGTTGCCGGGAGCAGCCAAGTCGGTCGGTTCGGGTGCCTGAGTGCCTGCCACAGAAGACGGATATCGCTGCCCGCCAGTCGCCAAAACTTAAAGATCCTGCGCATAAAAATCCTCGCTTGGATTCGCCTATTTAGGTTCGACTTCGCGCGATGGAAGTCGTTCAGCGGAAAAAAGGGGCAATGGGGCCGGATTCGGCCACTTTGAGTCATTCGACCGCCAGAAATGCGCGCCAGTAAGCTGCCATTCACCGCGTGCGATAAACTGGACGAATACAAACCCACGGGCGGACGCCAGAGCTTTTCACAAGAATGACCTGAATACTTTGCTGAATTCGCTGCGGAAATTATCTGAGGTACACCGTGAAGACAAAAGAATTCGTGGTTTTTATCAAAGAGATTACGCAGAACTTTGTATTTGGGGATAGCTTTTCTGACTCGTATAGCAAGACCGTTACTATGTCGGATGGCCAAACAAGGACCATAAAGCTAACTCCAAAGGTTCGAGACGGAAGGCCGGTGGTCGAACTCAACGACACCGGCCATATCTCATACATGGGGCTGGAAGGCGCTACAACGAATGGAAAGCTGGTGGTGCAGCTTCACGAGGTTCCCGAGGAACTTCGTGGCAAGCTTCCAAAGCAAGGTTTGCAAGAAACCGACGTGCACAAAACAGCGACGAAATTCATTGCGACCCGAGACTTAACAGGCATCGATTCGAGCGGGCGAGAGTTCTTAATAAAACTGGGCATTGGTGCACCGTATCCCATTGACGGCGGCGACTGGGCCTGCCCAATGGCCATAGAAGGTCTTCATTCCTTAAGAAGGGACGGAATAGTCGGGGTAGATGCATTTCAGGCGCTGATGCTCGCGCAGCGATTAGCCAAACAACTTCTTGAATCTCACATTCAAAAAGGCGGCCAAATTCTAGATGGTCCCGGTGGCGCGCCGGTCTCCGTAGAGCATATTTTCAGCAGCGGTAGCCTAAAATAGGTTCGGCCACATTTCCGCAAACGGAATTGGAGGCCGCAGAGGACATGAATGAAGAGACGGATTGCTGCAGCCTTGACCACTCTGCTCTGGGTCTTCTTCACCTACGTTGGATATGACCTAATCTCGGGCGTGATTAGGCAACATGCGCCGGGCTATCCCAACTCAGGGCAGTGGCACTACTACGTTCACTTCCCGGTGGCCATGTTGTTCCTCAGCGTGGGCCTCCTATTGTCTGCGAGAAGGATGCATATTGGGTTGTTCATAGCCCTATGGGTCCTGCAGCTCGCCTTGTTTGTCCCATTCTTCCTAGGGTACACGGGTGGTGTGTAGGCGTATCCTCGATGCCCTTCGGCACAATATCAATAATATTGTGGAGTAATGTCGACGAGGTTGCTACAAGACCGCCGGTCGCGTCCGAATCCTACCTTCGCTCCCTCCCGGTGTATCGTTACGGGTCTCCAGATGACGTTGGGTGATGCGAACACAGCCTCCGTGGACGGAATTACGGCGTCGCGGAGAACAAGTAACTATCCACGCACCGAACCGTACAGGCACTCTGATGCACTATTCCGATGGCGTAAGATGGCCAACAGTCGCCGGTGCCCGCAGTGATGTTCGCACCGAATTTCAATCAAGCGAGCGAACTCCGGCGTAGGATGTTCGAGACGCCTATGTCGCTTACACAAGCGCCAGCCCACAGAATACAAATTCAATGATATCCGCCACTCCGGCAGCGCAACATGGAATCGCCGCCATCGGCCGGGCCGTTGTGCCGATGCTCGCTATTGCTGTTTTTATCAACTACGTCGATCGCGGAAATCTGGCGACCGCCGCGCCGTTGATCAAGGATCAATTGCATCTCTCCAGCACGCAGATCGGCTTGCTGCTGTCCGCGTTCTTCTGGAGCTATGTTCCCGCGCAGATTCTGGCCGGCTGGCTGGCTGAGCACAACAATCCCTATAGGATCCTTGCGATCGGGTTGGCAGTGTGGTCGATCGCCACGGCCGCATCGGGCCTGACGAGCGAGTTCTATGCCCTGATTGCTCTGCGCGTTCTCCTGGGTCTTGGGGAGAGTGCCGCTTACCCGTGCAGCTCAAAACTGCTCGCGCACCACCTGACATTGGACAGACTGGGCAGCGCAAACGGATTGATTCTGGCGGGGCAGGCTCTCGGCCCAGCCTTTGGTACGTTTGTTGGTGGTCTGTTGATCGCGCAGATTGGCTGGCGCAGCGTTTTTATCCTATTCGGTCTCGCCTCACTGCTGTGGCTCGTGCCCTGGTATATATCGACGCGCCATGTTTTGGCGCATGCCGACCCGAAATCTAGAGAGCTGGGACCGTCCTTTGCTTCTATTCTTCGGCGTCGTGAAATCTGGGGTGCGAGTCTGGGTCACTTTTGTCAGTCCTATGCCTTTTATGTTGTCATATCGTGGCTACCGCTGTATCTCGTCAAGTCGCGCGGTCTTTCGATGGGAGAAATGGCCGAGCTTGGCGGTCTCATATACCTGGTCTACGCGGCAAGCTCCTATTCTTTTGGTTGGTTGGCTGACCGATGGATTCGCACCGGTGCGAGCGTCAGCCGTGTGCGCAAAACGGTCATCATTACGGGCCACGTGCTCATCGCTGCGAGTCTTGTTGCTGCGGCGGTGGGTAACCTGACAGTATCGGTAATTGGTCTATTCTGTGCCAGCTTTGCGTTTGGGTTGACGACGCCGAATATTTTCGTGATCGGTCAGACGCTCGCGGGACCTCAAGCCGCAGGAAAATGGATTGGGATCCAGAATTGCATTGGCAATTGTGCCGGTATCATCGCACCGATCATGACCGGACTCGTTGTTGATCGAACTGGGCAATACTATTGGGCCTTCGTCATCGCGGCAGTTCTGGCAACGACCGGGATATTTGGTTGGGCCATAGTTATTCGTAATGTGGCGCGGCTTGACTGGGCAATCGCCAATAACACACGCGACGCAATGGCTGGAAACTCAGCATAATTTGGTTTCGCGGAAGCGGCCGATCGCCACCGTCGCAAACGGATCGATGTGGAGTTCCCAGGATTCGTCGCGGTGACGGTAACGCTCATTGCCCGGCCCGGCGACCATGTCGATCTCGGAGTAGTGGCACCGATCGTGCGCATCCGAATTGCCGATCTCGAGCACCCGGGCCGGTCGCGCTGATTTGTTGATCGGGCGATGCCCATCCTCAACACCACGCTGGAACGCTGCGCAGTCCCCAGCGCGCAGCAGCTCTTCGACGCCGACACAGGAAGTGTCTGCCGGTCCGTGAGCGGAGCAGGAGAGCGCAGCGAAACGGTGCGGGCTGGGGAGACTAGCCACGGACGGTGACTGACCGCAATGATCCGTGTCTGTGCGGATCTGGCCGTAGATTTTAAACGCTGCTGCATGTTGAGCGCCGAGTTCGATGGGTCGGGGACTATTACTTCAGATAACCGCAAGGCCGCAGTGTCGAATATGGCGCCGCGTTTTGTGCAACCGAGCCCAGATGTCGCTCTGCAGCAATCGTCGCACACTCTGAAAGACATGCATTATGCGTGAGGGTATTTGCCCGCATTTATCGCTTTAATTTACGCACCCAACGCGACGGTAAGAATTCGCTCTCTTTGGAAGGGAAAACCAGATGGCGTTGCTTCCTCCTCGAGTAGATGGACCTCTATCACAATGTAGTAGCTCGGTCCGGGTTGAAGGTCAGATCACGGGTTCAACCGTGGAAATTCACATGAGCGGACAGGTGGGTCCTGTCGGGAGCGGCGTGGCTGGGTGGTCGGACCAGACCTTTCCGCTAAATCCCGGTGTACAGCTGACGCCGGGGTCCACGGTGCAGGCACTACAGAGGCAGGGTGCAACCTTAAGCGCGCTGGGCCCCGGGATCACGGTTCAAAAGAGGCCGGCGGTTATTGGCCCGCTCGCATTTCAGAGTCATCTTTATGTGTGCGGGAGTTGCTTGTGGATCACGGGCGCCGTTCCGGGGGCGAAAGTTGATGTGGATGTGCTCGGGGTCCCACGAGGATCAGGAATTTCCGCCGATGGTAACGCGCGTCTTGGTCTAGCACCGGTCATCGGTCATGCCGACATTCTGACCGCGCGGCAGACCGCGTGCGGCATGCCGGGGGCACTCACGACCGGCCCCAAGCCGGATCCCAATCCCGGTGCGAATGAGCGGTTGCTGCCGGCGCCCACTCTTAACGGTCCTCTCAGGGAATGCGATCCGGCCGTGCTCGTGACCAATGTCTTTGAGGGCGCGACTGTCACGATTCAGCGCTCAGGCAAACCCAACGAGTCCGCGTGTTTCGATGCAACCGGACTTTGGTTTATCTTGAACGCGCCACTGGTGCTTGGGGAAAAGGTAACGGCCAGCCAAGCCTTCCCCGGCTGTAAGATCAAAGGCAATTCTACGCCTCAGCAGATCGTACAGCCGACCGCGCCCACGCCACCACCCACCGTGATCAAGCCGCTGTGCGCGGGCCAAACCAGTGTCACATTGACGGATCTTAAGCCTGGCGCCCAGATCGAGATCTTCCAGTCGAATGTTTCGTTGGGGCTAGCGCAGGCTCCGTCCGAGGCGACGTTTGATTTCCCGACGCCGGCTTTGGCAGGCGGCACCGTGATTACCGCCACGCAGACACTTTGCGGACATGTCAGCGTGCAATCGAATGCCGTGCCTGTGGACCCTGATCCCGCCAATATGCCGCAACCTGTCGTGCATGGGCCGCTGTTTGAGTGCGGCACGATCGTGCGAGTGGCAAACCTGCATGTAGGCGCACGCGTCTACGTGTTCTCGACGGTGCTCGGCGCGGAAATTGGAGACATGCAAGCGTTTGCCGCGACCGTCGATGTCGGTGTTGCACCATTACTGATCGCGGGGGATCACATCTTCGCAATTCAGATCGGGTGCGGTGCCACGAGCAACAAATCGGCAGCCGTTGTAGTCAAGCATGCTCCGTCTCTCAACGTGCCGACGGTAGGAGCGCCCCTCACCGACTGTATGACGTCTGTGCCAGTGACCCATGTCGTGCCCGGTGCCTTGGTCGACGTGGATGTCAACAAAGTGTGGCGGGGCACCGCGGCAGCAGCCGCGGCGACAGTAAACGTACCCATCAGCGGTCGCCTTAAAGTCGGAGATCAAGTGACCGCGCGGCAGAGACTTTGCAATAAGATCTCGCCCTTTAGCGAAGGAGAAGTGAGAGTAATTCACTCGGAAGCCCGTAATTGGCCCATCTATCATCACGACGCGCAGCATACCGGCCAAGTCACGTGCAGCGACATCACACGCGCCACCGTTCCCGGTCTTGCGCTTAGGCACACGGTGGCACTGAAAGCCCACGTTATTGCGGTACCGGCAATAGTCGATGCCAAAATTTACGCTGGTAGCAGCGTTCCCGGCAATGGCGCCGGCGGTGGGACACTTTCTCGGATTGACCTTGTCAGTGGCGCGATTGAGAAGCAATTCTCGTTTGTGACCGCGGCCGGGCAAGGGGCGGGACAAGGAGAGACTGGGATCGGCTGCACGCCGGCCGTCGTAAATGGCAAAGTCTACTTCTCGGGTCTCGACGGCCAAATCCGTTGCGTGGATGCGAATACATTTGCGCTGTTGTGGACAACCGATCTTCGAAATCCGAGCGTCGTACAGAACCAACCTATCACCAATCCTGTTGCTGAGACTTGGTGTTCGCCGTTGGTAGTCAATGGGAAGGTGTTTGTCGGTGCGGGCGAGGGCGAAGCCGGTGCTTGGGGGTTTCTATATTGTCTTGATGCGAACAGCGGAAAGGTTATTTGGCTCTTTTGCACCAACCAGTTTGTGGCCGGCGTCGATAACGCCCCAAACGTCGTGCCCTCATCAACCGTCGGGGGAGCGATTCCGCCAGGCTTCGTCGGGTTCTCTGTCCAGGCAGACCCTGCCAGCAAGGGTTCTTCCGTGTGGTCTTCTTGCGCATATCATGCAGGACTCAATCGCGTTTTTGTCGGCACGGGCAACGCCATCCCCGACACACCCCTTCCCGATGCCCTGTATGGCAGCGGTCTGCTTGCACTTGACGCAAACACGGGCGCGTTTCACGGCTTCTTCCAGCCAATACCGACGGACTGCTACCGACCGGATGATAGCGATGCGGATGTTCCGTGCCCGCCGATGCTCTACAGTCGCCCAGGGCAAGACGTGGTGACCTTCGGCTCAAAGATGGGAGCGGTCTTCTTGATCGACCCCGCAACGATGAATGTGCTGGGGAGGCGCCAGTTGTTGCCGAAGGATGGCGCGGGCGCCGCGTTACCCGCAGTGGACCCCCATATGGGTCCGGGTGAAAATCTGTGGGGCGTATTCGCAGCGGCGGCGGTGGATCCCGTCTATCAAAACATTTTTTATGGCCTGGGCGGCTATGGGGGCATTGACGCTGCCAGTACGCCGTTCATGCGCATTTGTGATTGGAATACATTGGCCGATTCGTGGCCGACCGCGGTTGGAGCGGACACGATTACGCGGTATTCGTCAGCTGCGCCCCCGATGTATGTCGACGATCAAGCCGGCTTAAGTTCTCCGGTTGTTGTGAATGACCTGGTCTTCGTCTGCACGAACTCCCCCACGACTCAAAGTACATCTTTGTACGCATTCGCCACTTCGAACGGTTTGCTCAACTGGTCCGCGCCCGCATTCGTCAACAATACCGACAACCCCTATTCGCTGGGGCCGGCGATCCATGGCAACTTCGTGGTGGTGGGGGCTGGCAGTCAATTGAATATCTATAGTTTGTAGGCGCGTTAAAGCGAGGCTGAGAAACTTGTTTCGCATGCCCCGGAAAACAAACTTCGATCCACTGATGGTGCGCATGCGATGCGTGACGTTCGTGATTTCAACACTACCGGCACAGAAAACAAGAAGCAGGGCCCCGAAGGGCCCTGCAAATGCAGGTCACTGGGGGCCTACTTACCGTTACGGCTGTTGACGTCGTCGGTATCGGGCGGTAGGACCACCAGGCGACCGTCGATCGGGAATGCTTTTAGTTCTATCGAGAATCCCAGGCCTTCCTTATGAGGAAATGCTGCGCCGATGCGCGTCCATTTCTTCTGGGGTTTCCCGTTGGATTCATATTCCTCGACGGTGAAGACGTTGAGGTAGGTGGGTGCCGTTGCTTCTGCGGGTGCAGGAACTCTGGCGGTTTGTTGATTGCGATTGTTCATGATCTAACTTCTAATGTAGATGTTTGGACTTTCATCGCTCCGGAAATCCGAAGCGATGGAGAGGAGATACGGCAGAGTAAAAGCGCCGAGCGCACATGGGACGTGGAATAAATAGTGGGTTAATCAAGATACGTCCTGACCGAGCGCAAAATATGACGCTTCAGCGTTTAGCGCCCGGGCAGCAGCGACGGGATAACAAGAAGAGAATCAAAACCGGAGTGGGGCGGAGCGATTAACCGCGGTTTATGCCGCGAAAGCTCATTGCGAAGAAGCTCTTCTCTTCGTTCGGCGTGCGCGGCCGATGATGTCCCGAACCTAGATTCGGAGTTATGGAAGAGGAAGAGAACAAACACTCTATATATAAGGAGTAGGAACAAGCGCCAAGACCAAGCGAAATACTTGTTGCGCGATTCGCCGACGGTAAGCCGGTTTTGTCTTGGCTCCTGCCGTTGTTGCGTCTAAACTGACGTTCGGAATTTCCTGCAACTTAGCGATACGCTGAGGCGATTTGCCGAACTTCGCCTGAAATAACGGCCCTGAGTACCGTCAACCGGAAAATGGTAGCTATGCAAGAAACTCTCCTCCTTCGTTTCGCACGGCACGGGACGTTGCTTCTATTTGCCGGTCTTCTCACCGGCTTCGGCTTTGGCAAATTTCATAATCACCACACCGGCGAAGCTGCGCATCTCACAGGACTGATCGGTGGGTTCGGCTTAATTGCAGTGGGATGGGTCTGGCCACGATTAAAACTCGGCCGGCTCTGGTCAGAGTTGGGGGCTTGGACTTTCATCCTCTCGATGGAATTAAGCTGGTTGGGGCTGCTCTTAGCGGCGCTGCTCGGCAGCGCGCCTGGGACACCCGCGGAATCGGTTGGCGCGAATGCAGCCTTATGGGATGTGATTGGCGGCCGGCTTCTCCAGGCAGGCGTGGTCCTGTCAGTTCTGGGGACGCTGATCCTACTGGTCGGCCTGCGCCCGACTCGTCAAAGCGGTGGCGCGGCCGAGTGAACCGGAAGGAAGCCGGAAGCCCGAACAGCCAGCCGATCTGGTGCTGGACCAAGAATCCCAGCCACCAGGAACTGACCGGCTAGCGTAGCGCGAATCGTCATCAGTCCGACTAAAAGCAAATGGTGGCCAACACGCGACCCGAAACAATCGTCACTGCTAACTCTTCATTTTTACGCACATCGTTGATACTAAGAAGGGATCTTCTCTAGTTCCGCATAATTACCGATATTCAGCCGGTGCGCGGCGTCGGTGCCAGCCCATGCAATATATATTTGCTGCGCCGCGACTACCGATGCGGGGGCGAACGCCGAAGTGTCGGAGAAAGCCTCGTGATGCCCGGGCTCATTGTTATAGCCTAAACCACCCATGTTATATAAGTGCCTATTATTTCCGGAGCCAGTCCACACACACAAAAGCTCCCAACCTTCCGAATTCGAATAAGCGAGCAGAGACGGCGCATAGTCACTCGTCTCAGGGTCGTTATCTTCAACATTTTTGAGAGGCACATTAGGTGCACGACCGTCGGCAGCGACCAGGTATATGAAGTGGTCCTGTCCCGTAAACGAGATAAAAAGGCGGGACGTCAGTTTGCCTTGATAGGGTATTGGGAATTCCGCGAGGCTAGGCGACAACAAGCTGTGAAATTGTTGATACACCGTCAACTGCTTTTGCGGCCAATTTAAACCATCAACTGAAGATGCCACGTTCAGTGCGCCATTGGGCGCGGCAGCGCCAAGGCCCCCACCGCCGCTGAACGCCAAATAAAGATTCCCTTCAAACACCAGAAGAGAAGGGCCGCCGCTGGCCGTCCAATTGAAAACAATTTTATCCTTTTTCTCATAGGTTAGTTGATAGTCCGACCCGATCGTCAAAGGAAGTAGGTTCAATCGATGCGCAGGGTCCGTACCTGTCCAGGCCAGCCACAGTCTCCCATTAAAGGAAGCCAGAGCCGGCTGCTCCATTGTCGTTTCCTCTTCCAACACGAGCAATCGAGGAAAGCTCCAACTGTCGCTCGGTTCGGTTTCTATTTGCACCGGCATGACATTCAATTTGTAATTGGGAGTTGCCGCTCCTAAGCCACCGCCGCCGGGAAACGCAACAAAGAGTATGTCGTTGTACATTGCTAACGAGACGCCGGCAGCGCAAGTAGCGCCCGATGTGTATTTCTTCATGATTTTCGTTACTCCAGTTTTGATTGCGGCTTTTGAGTGGTGAAGGGAATTCTCAACCAAATATCCTTTTCTGTCGGCGGGCAACTCCGACTCATTAAATGGCTGATCGATCTGACCAGTGATTCAACACTGGCTGCACAGCAATGAGAGCGGGATGACGCCGAGCTGAACATGCGAGGAATGTTGGCTGAAACGATCAGGACCGGGAGAAAGATCGCGAGACCCAGTCTGGCTTTGGCGATGGACGTTGTCTCGCGATCGACGTCGTCAGAGGGGTGGGGTGGCCTCCGAGGTGCGACGATTGAGGCGAGTGTCCGCTGCAGGACGAACTTCATTCCTCGTTCCCCTTAGGATCGAACGGGGGATATTTCAGATCATCTCTTGGAATCGTTGGATCGAAGAAACCCAATCATGGTTCGCCGCATACCATACGCCGGCCGCCATCGTCAAAAGGCTGCATACCGCAACAAGGGCGATGCCCATCTCGAGGTACATTGCAATTTCAGAAGGCTTCGGCGACTCTTGCAGTGAGTTGCAGCTCTGCGTTTTACCTTGGTCTGGATTTAGGCCGGTGATCATCTGTTTTCGTCTCCTGTTTGGATCGGCGGCGGCAACAGTACCTGCGAACAGGCGGCTGCCCGGCGGCCGCCGTCAGTCCGCATGACCGCCGGTACAACACGACTTTTGCGCTCAAAGAGGGGCGTCATCCGCATCCGGCCAGTCCCTTGTTGTGATCGTTTTTCATGGCTGCCCCTTTTGTCATGCAATAGAACCGACGAGTGGCGTAGCCTTATTGCAATGCTTCAGGAACGGGTCAACCTATTTGTCGGCAAACAGCGCCCTAACCGGAAACTGCATTACGATCAATGCGCTGGCGATTTACCTTATCTGACGAATGAGCCTGCATGAGCCGCACATTCCAATTTGGTCCGTTCGAGGCACACACCGCCTCCGGAAAATTGCTGAAGCAAGGGCGGGAGGTCAAGCTACAAGATCAGCCCTTTCGTCTCCTCGTCGCGTTGTTGGAGCGGCCACGCCAGGTGGTGTCTCGCCAGGATTTAAAGGAAAGCCTATGGCCCCATGGAACCTTGGTCGAATTCGACAAGAGTCTGGATGTGGCGATGGCCAAACTGCGCCACGCGCTCCAGGACGACTCCGATAGTCCCCGATTCATAGAAACCCTGCCGAAACGAGGCTATCAATTCATTGCGCCGGTGAGCGCGGCCAGTGATCCCGCGGAAGATTCATCCAAGTCGAGCTCGCTCCCCGGCACGCCGCCGTCCCCTTCGGTTAGCGCGACGGCAGAAACTACGGCCTCACCGAAGAGCGTCTCGCGCACTGCGCGATGGTTGGGACTTTTTGCTTCCGTGGGGGTAGTAGGGATCATTTTTTGGTATTGGCAGGCACATCGCCCGATTCACCTGGCGGAACGAGCAGCGGTGATTGTCGGTGAGTTTTCGAATACGACCGGGGATAAGAGTTTCGATCGGTCGTTACGCACCGCTGCCATTATCGATCTTGGGCAATCGCCCTACCTGACGATCATGTCCGATGACAGGATTGGCGAGGCGCTGCAGGCATTAGGCCGCCCTCCGGATGATCCTCTGCAACCGGCGGTGTTACGCCAGGTGTGCCAGCATGAGCACGCGGCGGCCGCAATCAACGGTTCAGTAGAGCGCGCCGCGGCCGAGTATCTCCTCAATATAGTGGCCAGTCGATGTTCCGACGGCAGCATCTTGGCGACATCCCGGTTTACCGTCGCCGCCAAGGAAAACGTCCTCACGTCTTTAGCCAAGGCGCTCGTCGGTCTGCGTCAACGGTTTGGTGAATCCAAAGAGTCACTGAAGCAATATGACGTCGTCGCGCTGCAGGCCACCACGAATTCGCTGGAGGCATTGAAGGCTTACCAACTTGGCATGGATCTTCGCTCGCAAATCCGCAACATCGACGCGATCCCCGCCTTCAAGGCCAGCATCCGTCTGGACCCATCCTTTGCGATCGCCTACGCCCAGTTGGGATCATCGTATTCGAATATGGGGGAAACCGATCTGGCCGCTGAGTTCCTGCAGAAGGCATTTGAACTTCGCGAGCATGCCACGGAACCCGAGCGGCTTTACATTGCCGCGCGCTACTTCGATGTGGTCACCGTCGATATGGAAAAGGCGTCGAGCGTCTTCAAATCGTGGACGGATATCTATCCGAATGATTGGCGTGCGCATAATGGTCTGGCCAATGACGCCAACCTGCTCGGGCGCTTCGAGCTTGCCGCCAACGCCGCAGCGCGGGCAATCGAGCTCGAGCCGGGGCATGCCTTTGGTTACACCAATCGGGCCATTGCATTGCTCGGCCTGAACCGGCTGGCCGAGGCGATCGAGCTGTCCAGGGAGGCGGTGCGTCGAGGGCGTGACGGGGAAATCGTCCACGCGGTAGTTTTCGGCGCGGCGCTAATCAGCGGCAATGAATCCGGAATGGCGGGCGAACGGGCCTGGGCGGTTCAACATCCGGATGAATTGGAAGTCTCATATATCGAGGCCGAGCTGGCCGAAGCCCGCGGACGAGTGAAAGAGAGTGCGCAATATTTTGCAAAGTTGGCCGGTCGTGCACGCACCCAGGGCGTACCCGGGTATGCGGCGGCGGTCCTCGCCGGCGAAGCGGAATTCGACTTCGAAATGGGGCTTCCCGCCCAAGCGCTGACGCATGCGCGCGCCGCGGCGGAGCTGAGCAGCGATGAAGAACCGCTGGAGTCAATAGCCTTAGTCTACGCAAGAGTTGGAGACTCCGCGGCGGTCAAAGCGCTTACCGAGCAGATCGACAGGAAATTTCCCTTATCCACATTTAATGTAAGCGTTTTTGCGCCGACGATTCGCACAGCGCTGGCCATGGCCGGATCCGTATCGGTCGCGCAGGTGACAGAATCGATGCGGCCGGCAATACCCTACGAAGCAGGTCGACAGGCCGCCTTGACACCGATCTATGTTCGAGGCCTGGCGTACCTGAAAGCCGACGCCGGCGACGCGGCGGAGCGGGAATTTCGAAAGCTTATTGAGCACCGAGGCGCCGATCCTGCATCTCCGCTCTTTCCACTGGCGTACCTCAAGCTTGCGGAATCACTGGCCGCACAAGGGCGCGCCGCGGAAGCCGCCAAGGCGTTTGAGTTCGTCCTGGATTTTTGGAAGGAAGCTGATCGGGATCTGCCCGTCCTGCTGCAGGCGAAGCGCGAGTATCGGCTGCTCAAAGGTGCATGAGCGCACGTCCTTTGATTGTAAGAAGTCGGCGACGCATGAGAAATCGAAGGTATGGTCAATTGTGCTCGTCCGTGGTTTCCGTCCCCGATTCGAATGGCGGCTTGGGGGAACGAATTACCGTTGATTGGGTAACGGCTGATTCGGCCAGGACCTGGCAATGGCGGCGACGGCAGTCACGATCTGGTCGGTCGCCCAGTTGCGTGACACCCAAATCGTGAGCGCGGCACCTGAGAGATGCCAGTAGGACATCCTCCGGTCTTTCAGATGCTTGTAGTTGTAGTCGCGCGCAATCAACCAGACGGCGGACGATCCGATGTCTGAACGCAGATCCTTGGGGTCTTGAGTCAGGAGTGTTGCTGCATAAGTCCATGGATTGAGAACATGAACCGCGACCGGCGCTGTACTGCGAAAGGTTTGCTGCAGCAGGATGGTATCCGCAGCGACGTGGTTCGTGTCGGTCGGCGGTTCGGGACGTCCCTCTATATTGGAGAGCCCCAAGACATAAAGGCCCAGCGGAAGTGCGATCACCAGAATGCCGACGCCGCACACAAACGCGATCGCCACTTTGCTTAAGGTTGTCCGGATCATGCTGCTCATTATGCCTGGGGACGAATGCTGTCACCGGTCACCGGCTAGTCACGACTCACTGCGGACCTTCGTGGCCGGCAGCTTCCGGGCAACGAAGTCGCGGAACTTCCCACCCTTTCCTACCTAGTTAACAAATCACCCAGGTTTAGTTAATGTTTCAGCGTCTAAACTGGGACAAGGTGGATCCTGTAGCAATTCGCGTTGGCGCCCTCTAGCGACTGAATGTTGGGGGTTCTGAGTCATGAAAAGCGCGGCAACATTTCTGATAGCACTCGTTGTCACAGGGTGTGCAACTCCCAATTTGGCTCCGAAGCGGAGTGCCGATGGCCCTGAAGTTATTTACGCCATCCCGCAATCGCAGGCTTTCGCGATCGCTCGCGGAGCGATTCAGTCGGCGGCCCCACGCTGTGGAGCTGACTATCTACACGTCGACAAAATAAGCCGCGGGGACGGGCTTCGAGGCTATGAGGCGGAATATGGCAGCTGGTTCTACCACTTTTATATCCCGCGGCGTCTGTATGTCGTCCCGGCAGCGGGCATCGGAGCAAGCGGTGAGCAGATAGAGGGTTTCCGCTTCGAGATAACCTACTACTATTATCGGGGCTTAAGGGCTGTGAACAGCCGTTTGCCAGGCGGCGGATGTGAAAAAGCCTTGATTGGCGGGCTGCTCGCGGAGTTGGAAGCTACGGGGACGGCCACCACGGTCACGAGTTTAGAGACGCGCCCGTATGGCGAGGGCCGGTACTGGTCTTCCGCGTTTCAATGAACAGGGTAGTGGACCTTGATGCCGAACTCCTTTTCGAAGTCCATCACGGTTCAATGAACGCATTCCAGTTATAGACATTGAGCGTTTTATCGGAGGACGACAGTTCTCGGCCTTGGGAGGGCGCATTTGCTTCGCGGGAACAGATAGCGCTGACGGTTGTCGCCAGGCCATTTAGCTGCCGAGCCAGAGGAGCAACAGTGATGCAGCCACTATTGCTGCGCCCAGCCCCATGCTTTTCCAACTCGCTGTCGCGCTCAATAGAAAAACACCCACGGCGAACAGCGACACGCCCGCAACGACAAGTATCTTTTTCGGTAAGGGCTTGCGACGCCAATCCTCCGTTTGGAGGTGGCGTCCCTTTAAGAACTCCTGAACCGAGCCAAAGCGCTTTGCCCGTTCCAGCTCGAATGCGGATGTGTGCGCTGGAAAGCCGCAATTTGTACAATGAAGTGTGCCGCCCGGTGAGCTGAGCCCGCAGTATTGACAGACCCAGGTGTATTGAGGAGCTTCGCGACGGGACATGCTAACGATAAGCTTGAGCTAGTTGGATGCGCTAAGGCCGACCCGATTCCGGATCGATGACATTCGCTACTTTAAGTGTCTGAACCTGCCCGGCCGCGTTGACAGTGACGTCGAAGATAACCGCGTAGAGTTTTGCGGGGTTGGGAGGCGTGGACTGGGCGTGGGCAATGCCCGCCGCGACCACGAGAAAAGCTGCGTATGACAGGCGCATTGCGTGTCCCATGGGATGTGCGTCGGTGCCGCATTTGAGCAAGTTGCGGGGTGAAGTAGCGTGAGGAGGATCTCAGATTGTTTTGCCCCTTACACGGCGTTAGGGGTGAGCCGCGGAGGTATTTCCGAGGCTGGGTCGAGAGGGTTTAATGCCCGGTGCGCAGGACTCGATCGATCGCGGCGTTCCCGTAGTGATCTTTGATGCGACCATCGCGAATAAAGTCGGCCATCATTTGGAAATAGCCGGGCGCGAATCGAGTAGAAACGCGATCGCCGTTTGCGTCGATTTCATACTCTGTCATCCCGTGCTCAGCTCCGGGGTAGACCGCCAATGTGTAAGGTTTACCTTGCGAGATCAGCGATTTGATACGTATCGCGGTCTCGACACTGGGCGCTTCAAGATCGTCGCTGCCGAGTACCCAGAGCTGCGGTGTGGTGGAGGCTTCTAAGGTGGGCATGGGCTCGTAACGAAAGGGCGTCCGGGCTTCGACGAAATTGAGGTCCTTGGTCATGGCGTCGATGATTTGTGCTTGATCGAGTGGCAGGATGAAGAACAAGAAATCGCCATGCACATCCTTGTACCAGGGCTCGGAGCGAAATCGCTCGCGCAGCGCATTGAACTGCTCGTAGCCTTCATGTCCGCCGGTCTCGAACAGGCGCTCACCGGCACGCGCCAACGCTAGCGCCTTCGTCGTATCCTCAGTGGAGTGATGGTGAAAAACCATGTCGAGCGCGACACTCTCTTGATCTTCTTCGAGTATGGTGACCGCCAAGCCGAAACTTACGATAGCAAAATCGACCGGTGCGCGGTTCACCGCCAATGGCACCACCCATCCTCCTTGACTGCCTCCTTGGTAGCCAATACCTCCCAGGCGCGTGCCGGCGAGCTGTTTGGCGGTTTGCATCGCGGCGATCGCGTCTCCGGCAAGAACCTCAAAGTCCTGAGTGTAGCTGCCACCCGATGCCCCGGTTCCTCGTTTGTCGTACACAAACGCGCCGACGCCTTGCGAGGGGAACAGCCGTTGCAGGGCATAGGAATTAAGCGCCGAATCGCGCTCTGAACCATGAACCAGCACAACAACGGGCACCATTCCTGCACCTTTTGGCATGACCAGACGTCCAACGAGCTTCACGCCGCCGCTCTCGAAAGTGTTGTCGTGCACATCGAAATCGATTCGTTTTCCCCTCTCGTGGTCGAAAGTGATCTGCCCTGCGCCGCACTTGGAAAATGCCACTTTTTTGCCGTCCGGCCGACTCGTCCATCCATAGGCGCTGCTCCAGCTACCATCGGGCTGCGGATGCAGCTGTCCGCGTTCGCCCGTAAACATCAACCAGCGCAAAGTGTCGCCGTCAGAGGATGCGACATCGACGGTTCTGCCATCCTTAAATCGATACATACCGACAGGACAACTTTTGGCGCCTTCCGCCGCTGCGAGGCGTGGAAAAGGGAAGGCAATCACTACCGAAACAAGCACGACGAATATTTTCACGGGAGGCCTCACGCTATACCGGCCAGGCAATCTGCAACTGGCGCAATGGCGGTAAGCCAAACCTTACGTGACTTACGGAATCTGAGCTTGAACGGAATTGCGTGCCCAGGACCGCCAGGCGCTCGGCGAGCAACCCGTCAGCCATCGCACGCTTCGGCTCAAATGGGAGAGGTCAGAGAATCCCAACTCGTACGCAATGGTCGTCAAACTTCGCGGTGACAGGAGCACCTCGCGCCACGCGTTTCTCGCGCGGGCCTCCAGTCGGTATTGCTTTGGCGAGACGCCAAATTCGCGATGAAATCCTCGTGATAACGCCTCGGGTCGCATACTGAATGAGCGCGCCCAGCTGCGAAGCGACAGGCATGCCGTAGTTTGCAAGTCGGATGCCAAAATTTCAGTCCAATGATGCGACGCGGAGTGCGCCGGTTCCATGCACGCGGCGAGAGCACGCATGGATTCTCTCGGATCCTTCTCGGCGAGCCGTACGAGGAGATCCGGGTCGCAGACACGAAAGTGACCTTCCGCCCAACCCTCTCGCCAAGGCAGATTCAGTATGGTGACTGAACGCGAACACGTGGAGCTGTTGGCGTGGCAATCGAACCTGCGGTGCAGAAGCACATCTCCCGGCTGGACATTGACTCGGCCGCCGAAACCGGCTTCGACAAAGGAACCGGAAAGAACAACGCTTGCGTAACTGTCAAAGTGCAAATGACGCGCCGGTGCCTCGCCACGCGGAAACACTTCGAGTCCGAAGCGCCCCGCTAGGCGTTCCGCTAGGCGTCCCTCTTTGTATTTGAGTTGCGTCCGCATGCTTAAATTCTAGCGAATTGAGGCGATCCGTGCACGCTCGCCGGCGAAGCCGATGCGCTTACGTGAGAGCTTGACATGGCTTCTAAATAATTACCCGATGCTCCATTGTCAGACTAATGGAAGCTATGGCCGGCCCGATTTGGGATCAATGTCCGCGCGAGTCGGGCGGTCTGGGTCGTAAAACAGCCAGGTGTTGAAGTGCGTTGGATCAGGGCCGTAGTTGGACTTGATCAAGAGCGCTTTGGCGCCGCCGTTCACCTTTCACCAAGATAGGTGTAGGGGTTGCTCGGATTGGATAAATCCACGATGACGCCGACGCTTGGCGAACTCCGTCAATGAGCCGGCTCCCGGGGCGTCGCATCTCGAGCATCGGAAGGCGAATGCCTTGCCTTGCACGATCAGGCCGGCGGGGCCTTTGGGCAACGGCAACACACCCATTAAATTTGACCTGTAACAGCGAAGGCTCTTGACGCGGGTAGTCAATCGGCGTTAGCTAACCGACATAAGAAATCCGCATGGCAATCAGTTCAGGGATGAAATGGTTAGTTACTGCACAATCGCATCCCCGCAGCACTGTCCATCGACATCCTTTTGCGCCGATCGGCCGGGTCTCTACATGATGCTAACTCGACAGGCGTTTTCAAGTGGACCAGAGGAGCATGGCTCGTATCTCGACGACCTATGTCTCAGGTATCCGGTTCAATTGTGCGATGTAAAAACTTTCGAGTAGTTGATTCCAGCAGGCTGCGAGTTGCCTCAATACAAATAGGAACCTAAAGAGGAATGTCGCCATGGCACTGAGTGAAAATGGAGTAAAGGTAATTGTTGCAGTTGTTGGCCTAATGGGGACTGCGATTGGCGTGATTGGAACAGTAGTGGTTGCGCGGATTGCAAAGGAGCCGGTTCCCGTCGCCGCGGCTGCTCAAAATATTGGTGTGAAGAGTGGCGCAGACGCGCCCGAATGGATGGTCCAGTCAAAAGTCGATGACTGGGAATGGGGGACTCAATGGATCAACAGCGAATGTCGGCCGCGCGACCTCAGTGGAATTGAATTGGCTAGCCTGCAGAAGGGGAATGGGCAGCCCTATGCTTTCTACGTTCTTTGTCGGAAGGATAGTGACACGAATGCGCGGTACGGGCTAAGGATGACTCCGAAGTCTGACGACGTGATTGGCTCAATTAGAGTGGTCTTGGGAAACTCCAACGCGAAGCTCGGACCATTTTACTTCTCGTCTGATGGCCATGGGGGTGCATTTTGGTACGTCGAGAAGGTGCAGTGAGGTTGCTACTGCGGTTATTCATAACTCCACTGAGCATAGCTGAGACGATAAGGCACGCGAAAGGACAGACCAGCACTTAAGGGAGGACAGAATGGCACTCGAGGATTCGAAGGAGGTAAGAAATCAGGCGGTTGACCTTGTCACCGTCATGCTGTTTTTAATTGTGCTCGCAATTGTTGTCTATTTTGCTACAGCATTTTTCGCCGTATTAGGTGTGTCGCGTCTTTCTGGGCTCAAAGAAGCACTCAATTCAAACGCCGCACTCACTATTGGTTTGCCCAGCGCGGCTGTCGGCGCATTCGGCGTCGTTGCTCTGCTCCTGCATTCATTTCCGCCAGAGAAGGCGGAAGGTGTTGTCAAACTAAAATTCTTCGGTGCCGAATTCACGGGTCCGGCCGGTCCCATTACTCTTTGGCTGGCTTGTTTCCTTTCATTTGTTGCGGCGATTAAGACTTTGCATTTGTAAACCAATGGTTTGAAGAATGTAGGCCGCTCGCGCCTGGGCGGTAGTTGGCAGGTTGTTGGAGTCTTCGCGTTCCTGATTGGGGTTAAGGGCCTTTGACGTTTTCCCGCAAACCTCGCAGACGTGTCGAGTGACGCGTATCGGTAGGAGAGAAGACCGGGAAGGAGGAGCCATGCGAATTGCATTACTGTCGGCGTTGCTGGTTCTGATAGCCATATGGGTCGTTCCTGTCATTTTCCTTCCGAGCATGCATCAGACAGAAAATGACGTTTACAGGCGATTCAGTGGAGGGCGGCTTGGTCAGTGGCTGTCGGTATCGCAGGCATCGGCATTGCATTGGCCATATGCGTGGGCCTCTGTGGCCTCGTACCAGGATTCCGATGATCCAAAGCGTAAGCCATTGAAGATCACACCCGCGTGCCCTGAACCACATGCATTCTTGTCAAAGTCGGGCTGGAGTCTCTGGGAGGAACTACCCCTGTTGAAAACGCCAAACAGTCCTGGAACGGCGTCCTATGAAATCTATCGCGTACACTTGAGGCCTGAAGTTTGGTCCAGCGAGATGGAACGCAAAGTCGTCGTCGCATTCGCCGGCACCGCGGCTGCCAGTCTACAAGACTGGAAGTCAAACTTTCGCTGGCTCCTAGCGCGATTCTACCCGCAAGATGCGTTTGAGGTTCTAACCGACACTTTCGTTCCTGAGTTCGTCAAGGCCTACCGAGAAAGAAGCGAGCAACCAGGGGGTAACTGGTTGAAGACGGCGCAAGTAGTCGCGACTGGACACTCGCTTGGTGGGGGACTCGCAGAGCGCTTCGCTTACTCATTAAATGCTGATTATGGGATTCCGACGGTCAAGGAGGTATATGCCTTCGATCCCTCCCCAGTGTCAGGGAAACGAAGCGTTAAGGGCTGGGAGAAGCAAGCGCGTGGTTTGACTATCTATCGCATTTACAACAGGGGCGAAATCTTGGCCAGTGTACGGTCCCTATTTGCGCTGGTCGAGAAACCACCTATCGAAGAAGGCCAGACCTGGATCGACATTCGTTACCGCGACAATTGGACTTGGCGGACCTTGCTGCCATCCGGGACCGTTCATGCACACGGCATGTTCGACCTGGCGTGTTTCATGAAAAAGAGTTTGAATACCGACAAAACAGAGTAAACGTCGAAAAGAGAAGTCGTCGATCTCGCCCGGCGATCACTTGACGCGCGCGGCGTCCATCTTGCGTTTCCGTTGCACAGTTAGTTTATGCTGATAGTAGCTGTAGTAACCTTGAATACCCAGACAGATGATAAATCCAGCGCCGCTAAAGTACGCTACCGCGCAAGCCATTGTGCGATCATGGCCGATATAACCCGCGACGGCAGCGCAAACGCACGCTCCTAAAGACGCGAGAAGTGTTGCACCGCTGTTCAAGAACCAAGGAGATCCTGAGAGTGAGTTCTCGTATGCGCGCCACCCCTCATCAATTTCAGCCAGATGCCATGAAATGAGCGCAATCCGGATGTCGTAGTTGCGGTATAGCAGGTCGCAATACACGGCTACGAGCGGAACGACAATCAGAACAAGTGTCGTTTGCGGGTGAGTAAACGCCAAGCCAAATACACCCCCAATCGCAACGAGCTTCCATCGCAGAAGCTCGGACTGAGACTTCTGAAACTCCATCAGTTCCTGTCTAAGTAACTCCTGTATCGCCATAGTCGTTTCCCTCTCGAGATGTGAACGGAATCGGCGAAGTCGATTGTGGATGTGTTTCGGTACAGAGATTATAGCGTTTTTACTAGTTCCGCATGGCGTGTAGAAGTTGTCGACTCAATGCCGCCGCGTCGGACTAGCTGAGCGACGCGCCAAGGATGGCCGGGCTGGGTAGACTAGCCAGGGATAGCGTCATGAGCGTGATCTGGTCGGCCAGGTGCGGGGGGAGGGGGCCAAACGGCTGTTGCGGCGAACACGAAATCGAAGCCAATCTGACCTAAAAAAGTGTGTGGTTGTCGGCGGTCTTTGGGCGTAGCCAAGCATCTAATGCAATTCAACATTTTGGTACACAGGGACCGTGCTATATGAAATACGTATTTTTAACCCTTGCGGGTACATTTCTAATTTTGACCGGCTGCACCTCGGTTGACGTTCGACCGATTCCCGGCTCGGCGAAACTCGACAAGATCTGTATCGAGTTCAACAGCGAGGTCAACGTCGAGGACTTCGTGCCGGTAGTGCAGGAGGACTTCTTCAATCACGGCATCTCCTCGGTCGTGTACCACTCCGATAGACCCAAAGGCTGCGAGTTCACGATGACCTACGCGGTGGAGCGCTGGTGGGATTTCAAGCCCTATATGGTCGATGCACAGATGACGGTGAACAAAGATGACGCCTACATCGGCAGCGCGCACTACCACCTAGCGGGTCACGGCGGCTTTAGCCTCGCGAAATGGGAAGGTACGCATTCCAAGATTGATCCGCTGCTGGACGACATGCTGCGTAACTATCCGAAGGTTGATATGGGGAAGGCGGGGAAGACGGCGGGAAACAAATAGGCACAAAAACGACCGATGATTTCCAAGTCCAACAGCATTTTGCGATTTGGCAATGGGCTTGTCAGCTTCGTTCGCATTCTGTGGTTGCGTTCAACTCTCGGCAGAAAAATTGAGTTCACGCGCGATATCGGCGGAAGGCCATTCCGCGCTTATGTGCGTGGTCCGCGCTCGAGGCCGAAACCGAGCGCGATGAGTATCGATCGAGCGCTGGAGAGGGCTCAAGCAAGATGGGACGCGCTGAACAATCGACGGTGAACTTTCAAGGAGTTGTGCTGTGAAAGGTGGAACGTTCCCTCGATTGTTTGGCGGTTTAGTTGTCAGTCTGTCGCTGGCGCTGCCCGCGTTCGGGCTTCCGCCCCCGACATTCCCAAACGAATCCCAAGCTCAACAACACTGTCCTAAGGATACGGTAGTCTGGCTGAATCTCCCTACGATGATCTGGCACTACAAGGGCCAGCGGTGGTATGCGAATACCAAGCACGGAGCGTTTGCGTGTGAGAAAGAGGCCGGCGCGGCTGGGGCGAGGGGGACGAAAAATGGGCAGTGAGCATCCGGGAGTCATGAAGCTCAACATCGTGACGGCGCGAATTGTGCCAGGTGTCACCCGAGTGCTGAGTATAAGACTGCTTTTGGTGACAGCTTTCCTCGTAAGCGCGTTCCTCGAATCTGCGATCGCTCAATCCATTCCTGACAATGCCTCACCAAACCGTTTTGGTGGCGGTTGGATCTGCAATAAGGGTTACGCACAAAGCGGAAATCGGTGTGTCAAGGTGGTTCCACCGGAAAATGCCAGCCTCATCTATCTAGGGAACGGGTGGCAATGCAACCAGGGTTATTATCAATCCGGACAAGCGTGCGTAAGCGTCGCTGTACCAGAACATGCTGCTCTTGATCACTTGGGCCACGGGTGGCAGTGCAATCGAAGATTTTATCAAACAGGACAGTCCTGCACTCCGGTTGCTGTTCCAGAAAATGCATCCGTCGATTACCTAGGCCATAACTGGCAATGCAACCGCGGTTTCTTCCAATCCGGTCACTCGTGCTTTCCGGTCGTTGTTCCGAAGGATGCGTTCCTCGCTTACTTGGCCCACGGGTGGCAATGCAATCCTGGTTTTTCCCAGTCTGGTGCATCCTGCTTGAGGCTGACTTTGCCTGAGCACGCACGGCTTGGTTGGACCGGGCACGATTGGATCTGTGAGAAGGGCTTCAAGAAGACCGGTAACGGTTGCGTAGAAATGACCGCGCAGGAGACCCAGAGCCAAAACCAACAAGCAGCAGCCCTTTCCAAAGCGATTCAGCGTCGCCGCCTTGAAACTGCTTCCGGGGAAAGTTGCGAGACAGAGGATTCGACAGGTGCAAATGTCTGCGTAACCGTCACGAACACAACATTGGATTGCCACAAATCGTTCGATGGAACTCAATATAGAGACTGCGACGTTGACGTGTTCTATTCACTACAAACTGACTACAGGGGCAATTCCTCACTAAACGCCGAAGTGGATTGCACTGTAGAGCTTTCGTATACGGGCCGAAACACAGTGATCGCGAAGACGGACTCGGAGTCCAACACTAACAGTCACTCTCTTGACGCTTTTGACCGACTAAGTGAGTCGGTGGGAATCAATTTCTCCTTTTCCTCGTTTTACGAAGTTACCCGCGCCAAGATCAGCTCCGCTGAGTGCCGTATCGAATCGGTAGATCTTGACTGACTTGGTGGCCTGCCCCCATGGTGAAATTTACATTGTGTGCGCATTTCTCTCGCTGGGTCTAGCTGTATCGGCCTCCGCTCGCTCGCCTATCTATCGCTGCACAGTGAATGGTCAGACGGTTCTAACGGACAAGCCATGCGACGAACCTGCGACCGTGCCGGCGTCTGGAGTGGCCCGCCTTCTCCTCGCCCACCGGCGAGTGGTCAAAATTCCGGCGCGCAGACCATTGTGGGTGACTGGCGCGGTCAGACGCAATTTCGGGGCGCGCAAAATGCGGTTGTAATTGAAGAAGCGCATTCGGTTGTGCCGCTCGTGTTGACCTTCAGTGCCGATGGCAAGGTGTCGGGGTCAAGCGCCGATAATGGTTGCTCGCTCCTCGGTCTTTGGGCTCCCGGAGCGACGCCAAGGTTGTTTATGTTGGACATCACACTCACGGGCTGCCGCTTTTCGGGTCTCAATCGACGGTACAGCGGCAGTTTGACAGCGACATTTGACTACAATTCCTCGCAATTCACGCTAATGGCTTACGCACTCCCAATTTCCTGGCAGCCGGTTAGGAGATACGACGTGGGCGCGACGTTGCGACGGTGAATTAGAGCTTATTCGCGTCATCGGCTAGTGCCTCGGAAGATGGGCGAATATTGACATCACCATCTCTGGAAGCGCATTCTCCACACACTCTTTACGCGTGGGCTGCAGGCCTTGTGTCGGGCGTTTCGCCAGACCGAATTGAGTTGATTGGCATTATCGACGCGAACTCGCCGAATTTTTCCCGGCGCTTCGCGCCGGTCGTGGACTGAAAAATCCGTCAACTTCGCGTCAGGTTGAGGTAAGGAGTTTCCAGGGATAGAAACTGGCAGGCGGATGGATCCACGAACAAGCTTCCCAAAGACTATTGATCTGGCTACTGCTGCCGTCATTGACTTCCCTGCATTGCTTTTCTTCTGTGGCGGTTATGTTGGTAGTGTCTCCTCGTCAAAACCTGCGTCCGTTCGAGACGCGGTCTATCGCGCTTTCACAATTAAATATACAGATCAATCCAGTCGTATCTTTCTAGCGGAGCAGTTCAAGGATTGGACCCAGGACAACGTTTACGGCGAATTGTTCAGCTTTGAAAAAGACTTGGCGTCGTTGTCTAGTGCCATTGTGATCTTTCTCGAGAGCGCGGGTTCGATCGCTGAGCTCGGCGCATTTTCTCAGCAGGAGGGTGTCAAGCAAAAGCTTCTAATATTTCTTCAAACGAAGCACTACAAACAAGACTCTTTCATAAAACTTGGACCCATAAAGTACCTCGAGGACAGCTTTGATGGGTCCGTCCGTCCATATCCATGGCAAGTCACTGATTATTCGTCGGGTAGCACACTGGATGAGGATTCCCTATCCGGATCAATGGACGAGATCTGCGACGCCATTGCTGAGGTATTGGGTGCGAATCGTGTGCAACGCAAATTCGATACGGAAGCAGCGCGAGATCAGATGCTGTTGATCCGGGATGTTATCGCTCAGCTAATTGGATTGAAGCTTCATGAAATCGAAAGTTGCCTTCGAGACATGGGCGTAGCCTTAGAGATCCGCCGACTAAAGCAATATCTGTATGTTCTCAAAACACTAAATCTTATTGATATTGTGCCTCGAGGAAAGGATCGCTTCTATATCGCGAAAGACGGAAGACAGTTCATTCGTTATGGAACAAAGGATGGATCTAGGTTCGACGGCTTGCGGCTGCAGGCAGAGGTTGCTGCCTACTATCAACAACATGACATATCGAGATTTAAGGCCATCGCGCCTGTTTTGGCCAAATTAGAGGATAGCTGAAATGGCTGGGCACCTATTTCACGACGCCGCGGTTGGGTTAGGCATGCCGATTCCCACACTGAGGCGACTCGCCAAATCGGCTCCGCACCGATACAAAGTTTACCAAATCGCGAAGCGCTCCGGCACAGGCATGAGAGTGATTTCGCAGCCGGCGAAGGAAGTGAAAGCTGTCCAGCGCTGGCTAATTGCGCACGAGTTGGCTTGGATGCCACTACATCCCTCTGCGACAGCGTATGTTTCAGGAGCGTCAATCCGAGAGAATGCGCGGCGTCACCTCCAGAATCGTTATCTGTTAAAAGCAGATTTCGCAGACTTCTTTCCGTCAATTAAGGAAACCGATCTTCGGGCGCATATCCAAAAATATGCGGTGGACCGCTATTCGCCCTCTGAAGTGGAGTTTCTGTGCCGAATGTTGCTTTGGCGGCCTTCAGCGAATGCGCCGCTTCAACTTTGCATCGGCGCACCGAGCTCTCCGCTGCTTTCAAACAGTGTCATGTATGGATTCGACGTCCTTTTGAGCGAACAGTGCGAGCAACTTGGAGTTACCTATACACGGTACGCCGACGATGTTGCGTTATCGACCAATTCACCGGGTGTCTTGGAGTCATTTACGGTCTTAATTCGTTGGAAGCTTGTAGAAATTGACTACCCAAGAATAAGGCTTAACGAGAAAAAGACCGTTTTTACGTCTAAGAGATTTCGGAGATCAGTTACAGGGTTAGTGCTCGCCAACCAGGGCCATGTGTCTTTGGGCCGAGAACGCAAGAGATTGATAAGCGCAATGGTTCACCGTTTTAAGTTGGATTCGCTCTCCGGCGAAGAACGACGGCGCCTCGCCGGTTTACTAGCATTTGCAAACGATGTTGAGCCGCTATTCATACAGCGACTCGCGAGCAAGTACTCCGATGACGTTGTACTTCGGGCGCGCAATATGAATTCCTAGAATTGCTCGATTGGATTTGCGACAAAGTGACGTCGTCGCTCTTTAGTGGCAGCTTCAACCAAATAGGAAAAAGCGGGGTGTAAGTCCGCCAAGCGGGCAAAGCGGGCTTGGTGCTGGCGCACCAAGAGGGGAGGTCTCCAGCGTGGGAGCTGTGTTCGCTTGGGTCCGGTTAGAGCGCCAATTGCGACACTAAGCTGCAACGGATTCGCGGGTATTTAGCCTAGAATCCGGAGGGCGAGTTTGAGTCACGCCTCTAACTCGCCGTCGCGGGGCCAACACGGGATGTGTGAACCGCAGTCAAACGAGAGTGCGTGTTCGTCGGCGTTCTTTTCGCCGGCAGAACTTTGCGCCGCGTGTTCGGTTGTGGCACAGTCGAATCTCATGGAAGAAGAAAAACGCGGAGGTCTGAAATTGGAAGACGCCAAGGGCATTACGCCTACGGTCTTTGGGTTTCTAATCGCCTATCTCATCCCGGGTCTCTTTGGCGTCATTACGCTTGGTCTTTATTTCGACCCTGTGGCGCATGTAATGCTCAGCTTCTCAGATGCAACGTCCTCGACGGGGCTTTCAATCTTACTTTTTCTGACGACTCTTCTGGTCGGGCTCCAACTTAACATTGTGCGGTGGGCCGTTTTTGAAGAGCTGTTCTTGCGAAAAAAGCGATTGAAACCTGAGGACATTGCAAAACTTCGCGCGCCCGATAAAGCAGCTAAATTCCAGGTGTTCCTTGATCAGATGTATCGCTACCATCAATTCGCCGGCGCGCAGGCAGTCGTAACTCCATTTTTTGTCCTCGGCGTAATTTGCTCGCTTAAGATTGCACTGGGTACGGGAACATGGTTTTTGTCGTTGAGCGCCGGGTTGGTGGTCTGGGGACTCACGGTGTGGTCGGCAGTAGTAGGCTGGAGCCGGTACATCGACCGGGCTACAGCGCTAGCAAATGCGCCGTAAACTGTTTTGTGGCAAATGGAGGAGCTGATTATGGCAACCGGAATGGGGAAGAGAGCAAAAAAGGCGAAAAAGAAGGTGGCGAAAAAGAAGGCCGCAAAGAAGAAATAGCGGCAACTTGCCAGGGCGACCCAAAGTCAGCCTTTGGGTCGCCGTCACCGGGCGATCACTTGGCTGGGTCAACAACCTGACGAATAACATGACCCAATTCGCACGTCGAAGCGAGTCTAGGCTGACAATCATGGATTGACTGCCACAAGGATGGGCCGATGGCGAGACGCCAGGGATTTTTCGACGATCTGATGACAATCGGACTCAAGCTGCCCTGGAAAGTAGGGGTCGCCGCCGCGGTAGTGATTTTCGTGGCGCTGCATGTCGTAGCGGTCTACACCCAGACTCCTGTTAGTGCGAAGAGCCTCGCGGACATGGGGGTGGTCGTTCAGCACGGATTCATTCATATCTTCGCAGAGCTTCTCCAGTACATCATCCCTGCTGGACTGCTAATTGGTACGACTGTCGGGTACTTCAAACAACGGCAATCGGGTGCGTTGTTTGTTTCTGCCCAGGCGAACCCGAAACCAACGATCACGTCGATGAGCTGGCGGGACTTTGAGAGGTTGGTGGGTGAGGTTTTCCGTCGGCAAGGATTTACGGTCTCAGGGTTTGGGGGTCAGGGTCCGGACGGAGGCGTTGATCTAGGGCTGACCAAGAATGGTCAGAGATATCTCGTGCAGTGTAAACATTGGCGCAAGCGGCAAGTCGGTGTCGCGGTGGTGCGAGAACTGAATGGGCTCGTGTCGGCGCAAGGTGCGCATGGCGGATTTGTTGTCACGGGTGGGGAGTTCTCTCGCGAGGCGCAGGAATTTGCGGACTCGTGTGGAATCAAATTGATCGACGGACCCGCGTTAGAGGAGTTGATTGCGGGGATCCCCAGCCGGAATTCGGCGGCGGATTCGGGCGTTGCGGTGCCCGCCCAAGCCAATCCAATGTGCCCGCAATGCGGGACGGCCATGATTCAACGGACAGCGAAGAAGGGACAGTTTGCGGGTCAAGCGTTTTGGGGATGCGGTCGATATCCGAAGTGTAAGGGCATTTTGAAGATTTCTTGATGCTGTCGCGCTATGGATAAGAAACCCTCGGCCTGGGCGTAAAGCACGTGGCACAATTCCGGCAAGATGCTAAAACCGGTTCCTGGCGTGAATACCTATAAGAAGAAGGACCTCCAGCGATGAATCTTCCCAGAATTGTTATCGTTTTCTTTCTTGTTGCTCTCGCCAGCTGCGCCAGCAACGGCCCGAACTTGTCCTCCTCTCAGCGCGCCCAAATCGCGCAAATCGACCTAGCCCTCAAATTGGTGTCGGAGCATCACTTTGCCGAAGCCGAGACCATCATCCAGCCGCTTATTCACTCCAAGAATTTCGGGCGCCTGCCAAGTGCGGAGCAATATCGCGGCTTGCTGACGGCCGCGAAGCTGGCGTTCACGCTCAAGGAGCCCAAGCTCGAGTATGAGAGTCGAGTGCGGCTGCTGGCGTTGCCGGAGGCGACGGGGAGTGACCGGATGTCGCGGTTGAACGCAGCGAATCGGCTCAATGACACCGCGGAAAAGTTGGCCAGTCTTACGGACCTGGCGCAGAAAAATCCGGAACAGCTCGATCACATGAATTACCAGTTCATCTTTAGAGTGCTCAACGATTCCAAGAAGCAGCTGCCTCATGGCGCCGCGCTCCCGCTGATGCAGGCACTGTACGCGGCGCACTGGAAAGTGGTCTGGGGTCAGGAGCCGAGTGGGACTTGGCAAGACTATGCGTTGCTGCTACTGGAGCAGCGCCGGTTACCTGAGGCCATCGATGTCTCTTCGCATGTGACCGACGAATATGGCCTCATTTCCATGCGAGCGGATCGGCGTTTCGACGCGATTACGGCAGCCAATCCGGCACAGTTTGACGTTGATACGGCGATGAAGAAAAACCTGGAGCATTTTCAGTCGTTGGCGGAGCGGACGCCAAAATCCTTGACGCCCAGGGTGGTCGTCATGGAGCGCTTACTGGAGGAGCAACACTATGGCGCTGCATTGGCGGCGGCCGATGGTTTGGTGGCGGAAATTCGATTGCGCGCGGATCCGAAGCAGTGGTACGACGACTTCGACGAGCGGTACGTGTGGATACTCGATACCCGCTCTCGGTTGCTGAGGCGTCTCGGTCGGTGGGATGAGGGCATCGATCAGTTGGCCGCGGCAAGTCATGTGCCGGATAAAGACGGTAAGAACGTTAGCCAGGTCATCAATTTGGGAGAACTCTACTGTGACCTGGGGGATCCCAAGAATGGGCTCGATACGCTGGTTCGCTTAGGTTCAGACATCAGTGCTTATGGACGTATGCAGGAGGCGGCCGTTCGGCTCGATGCAGCGATCCAGCTGGGGGATGCGGAAGAGAATGAGAAATGGTTGGGTTTTATCAAAGAACATCGGCTGGATGCGCCTCTGACTTATGAAGATGCGCTGCTCCGAATGAATGATGCCGAAACGGCCGCAAAGTGGCTGATCGAGCGGTTGGAGGACAAGGATTTGCGTTCTGCGGCGCTGTTGAGCATTCAGGATAATGCGGTGCCGCGCGAGACAGCGAGGCAAGCGGAGTTACGGAGGCGAAGAGGGGAGTTGATGGCGCGAGCGGATGTGCAGGCGGAGATGCAAAGAGTCGGAAGAGTTGAGACTTACAAGATTGAGGCGTTGGGGCAATAAGGTAGGTAGAGGATTAGGAGGGACGCCGGAAGCCGGCTCGCTGCTGACGCAGCAAGAAAGGAGGTCTCCAGGGTGGGCGTGGCCATGGCTGTCGCAATCGCGCACAATTTGCCACATGGATGTGGCTACGGATTCGCATGCGCTTTGGCTGAGAATCCGGAAGGCGAATCGGAGTCACGTCTCTGACTCGCCGGTGCCGGGCGAACACACGGACGTGTGAACAGCCCGGCCCCAAGGAGAAGTCAAGGCTTCTGAAACCGCAACGTCATGCGATCGGACTCGCCGATCGCCTTCATCTCGGCGTGTTCGCTCTCCGGCCCGACCAAATCCGGCAGCAGGCGATGTACGTTTACGCTTTCTGAGTCCTGCGGATTCGCGTTGATTTCTGACACCCCCTGCAGCCGGAAACCCGTCTTCAGACCCAACGCGATCAGGTAATCCTCCGGAATGCGGTGCAGTTGCTTCGAACTTTCTACGGCATCGGCGAACGGCTTGGCTCGATGTTCGACGACGCCGAATGTGCCGCCGGGTTTGAG